>Ga0265331_10001133_pt1 | contig 20343 bp, 20 predicted proteins | sample 41923metaG_FD_202088 | JGI IMG/M metagenome (GOLD analysis project Ga0265331, IMG submission 202088) | Rhizosphere microbial communities from Carex aquatilis grown in University of Washington, Seatle, WA, United States - 4-19-23 metaG | ecosystem: Host-associated > Plants > Roots > Rhizosphere... | reverse complement strand
ACAGTTGTGCTGGTCACTGCCGCGGGGATTTGCCTAGACTACGATCTATCTCGGTCCGGCTTCCGGCTCGGCTGGAGACTAGACCTCAATAGGTGTGGAGAATGTAGAGCTGGACGAGAAAGCCACCAATTATGGGCAAAAAATATGCGAAGATCGTTTGGGCGCGCTGTCAACCGAAAACGCAAATACACTGCCCTGAAAGAATTCCACGGTGGAGCTATTTGCGCGCCCGGTGGCTTGCGCTAGAGGAGCCGGACTGACGTTAAGCGATGCTTCAGGAAGGTCTCGCGAGCGCTGTCTCTTTGGTAACCCCATTGGAGGCGCTTGCGATCAACAGCGAACTGCGTGTTTTGTGTAGCGTCGCGATAGTCGGTAGGACGGATCCAGACGGGACCAAGCGGATCTGCGCGCACTGCATCGATCGTGGAGAGATACACCTGCGTGAGGATGGGCGGGAGGCCCTGGAGCAGGGCTTCAGTGACGTTGTTCCGGCGCTCGGCGGTCTTGAGGACGATGAGAAGGCGGAAGGGGTAGTCTTTGAATGCCGAGCGCGGTGCGCCGTGCTTCGCGGCGAATCCGCCGGTCTTGTAGTAGCTGATGTATGCTTGGGCGCGCGAGACGAGGGTATCGAGGGTCTCGCTGGAGCGATCGACCTCGAGGAAGAAGGTGTGTTCGGAGAGACCACCATCTGTCTCCTTTTCGTGGATACGGATGAAGCCGTCGGGCTTGACGAGGACGTCGGCTTCAAATTCGTGAAGACGGGGCCAGGTGGAGAATTCTGCGACGGAGAAGGTGGGAGAGGCGTTGAGCGCGGAATGGAACGCGGCTTTGACGTCCATGACGGCAAGCTCGTGGTTGATCGTGAGAGCGCTGACGTGCGTGCGCTTCAGAAGGAGAGGAAAATCGAATCCAGGATACTCGGCCAAGATCCCTTCCGATCGGAGTGTTTCAAGTCCGTGCTTGGTGAGGAAGAGGATGGCGGGCTCATTGACGCGGCGCGGACGCTCGCGGATGTATCCGGCGGATTTGAGCTTGAGGAGCCGCTTCTTGGCAGCCTCGCGGCTGTCGTCGAAGTGGAGGGCGGCAGCGTGCTCATGCGTCATCACGCGTGATTCGAAAAGCGTGCGTAGCAGTTCAAGGTCGCGGGGCTGCAGTACAAACGAAACAGCCGGAGTTTTCGTTGCTCCCATTGGATGTATGATACCGCGTAACGAAAAACACGGGAAGCAATGGATTGGCAAGAAATCGCGCAGGCATGGTATGCTTTGCGCATGACGGTTGGGACCTGGATAGCGGAGCGGTGGCTCGATTTGATCCAAAGCGCCGGTATTATCGGAAGCCTGCTACTTGGCGTTGCTGCTCTCCGCGCGGAAGCGAAATCCCGACAGGATCAAACTCGCCGGGAAATCACGCAAGAACATCGGGAGATTTGGAGCGGCATACGCTCCAATCCTGAAACAAAGAACATCCTCGATCAGAATCGGGATTTAGCGGCGCGCCCGATTTCGGTCGCTGAAAAGCACGCTGTAAACTCCCTCATGCTGCACTTAAGCGGTTCGCTCAACGCTGCGAACGCAGGCACCTACGTGACGCCTGAACGGCTCACCAAGGATATCCGTTTCTTCTTCTCACACCCGGTCCCGCGTGCGGCGTGGGATGAATTGAAGGCATACCACGCGGCTGAATTCGTCGCATTCGTCGAGGCCGCCCTTGCCCGCGAAGATTAAGCGTTGGGTATGTCCGATCTCGCCCCGACGAGAAGGCGGCGGGGAATCCACACGATGCGTTCATCAGGGCCACATGATGCGGATGGCGGAAGGTGCGGAAGGGCCTTGGCGGTCATCTCGATTCCGATCAGGGCGAAATTGCCGTCGGAAAGCTCGAATAGGTCGGGGCAGTTGTGCAGTGCTTCGGTCTGCGCGCCGTCTGCGTGCGGATCGGGGCCGAGCCTGCGGACGAACACTGGAGTATCGGGAATCATGATGTGGATGTTCTCGTTTTTGGCTTCGTCGCTACCGCGCCCGTCTTTTCATCCGTGCACCAGCGACGGCGAGGGCTCCGGCGATGCCTGCGGCGAGGGCATATGCGCCGGGCTCTGGCACGGCAGCGGTTTGGGTGACAACGAAGTCGTCAACGTAGAGGCTGAGAGGAATCCCTCCGCCGTTGTTGGCAGTATCGGAGGGGCCAAAGTTCCGCAGACCGATGAATCCGTCCACGTACGAGAAGGGAATGCTGTTTGGCTGAGTGAAGCTGGCGACTTCGGTGCCGTCGATCCAGTAGCCGAGGGTGTTAGTACTGGTTTGAAAATCGATCTTGAGGGTGTGCCAGCTGTTGAGCGCAAAGCCGGTCGGTCCCGCCACTGAGCCGGCAAGCTCCGGGTCGATGGGGCTTATCATGTCCCATCCGGTGACCGCGGAGAAGTCATTGTGGTTGTAGCCGGTGGTGAGAGTGAGCATGGGAAAATACGATGAATTTGACCCGCGGGAGACGGTCGCACCGTAGGTGATCTCAAGCATCTGGACGGGGGGAGGGTTGTTTTGGAGGGACTCAAGCACGATGAGGTTGTACGGGACGTAAACGCGGAGGGAGGCACTCCAGCTGCCGGAGAGGGAAGCGGTGGGGGGATCGGCGAACTGGCCGACGGATAGCTGGCGATCGTAGAGGTCGCTTACGGAGGGTGGTTGGCCAGCTGTGACGCCGACTGTGGAGCCGGTGGGGATGGACAGCTGGCCGACGAGGTTGCCGGAGTTTAGGGGATCTGCGGTACGCTGGAACGTGGCGTTGCTGCTGTCGGAGTTGCCGAGGGGGCCGCTGGTCCAGATGGGTGCAGAATCGAAGGTGTCGTCGACGATGACGGTTTGGGCGAAACCTTGACTGGCAAGGCTGACTGCGAGGAAGACGGTAAGAAGCTGAAGCGTTTTCATAACTGATGAGAACCTAATGGTATGGTGTCCTGCGGTTCCGAAGTAGAGGCACTCGTAACAGAGCGCCTTGTGCAAAAGGACATACCACCATTACGTGGAAGTCAACGCCAAAACACGCCATGATGCGGTGTGCCGCACGCTCGACATAAACCACATCAGGACTTGCTCAAGAAGCTCGGTGAGAACGTCCGGAGGGAGCGGCACCGGATGGGGTACACCCAGGAGAAGCTCGCTGAACTGGTGGACGTGCATCCAAGGATGATCCAGAAGATAGAATTTGGTCAGACGAACATTCTGGCAACCACCGCGATACGACTTCAGGCCGCGCTGGAGTGCGAGTGGACCGACCTTATGCCCGCGGTCAGCTTGCCAAAGTTGGGAGCAAATCCAAGTCAGTAGCTGCAAACACCTGCTATCCAAGATTAACCAGTGTCTACTGAGTCCCTACGGAGAACACAAAAGCGGACGCGTCCCCGGGAATACTTGCCTTTTAATGGCGATATGGTACCCTTAGTCCTGAATAGCTTGGGACCATTCCGTCGGTTGGGGGTCTAATAAGACCAGCGCTTACATTACGCTGGCCTTCAAGACCCCTAACCAATGCGGCAAAGGACAAAATGAAATTAATAACGCTGTGGACTCGATATTGGGACATGCTGGTTCCCCTCGCCCTACTTGCGGTGATCATACTCATCGACAACTGGCCGTTGCACTAGCTAGCATCTGACTCGTTCAAAGGGGCTTCGGCTCCTTTTTTGCTTAATGAATATCCAAATTAATGCCGGGGCGCTTCTGATATATTACTTGCTCAACGGAGGCCCTGTCGATTTCTATAATATTTGGAAGATCTCTCATTTGCCTCCAACCCGATGGCCCATTTGCGTCATTAATATCTGCGAGAGAAATTGAAAGCGGAGATTGCTCCACTACAACAAATTTACTCTCCTTGGTCAATTGCTCTTTGTACTTGTCAGATATTCCCGGCGAAATGGACTCCCCAAAGACTGGACGAAAAACTAAAGTAACTGTTGGGCTTTCCTCAAGATTTCCGCCACCTTTGGCAGCTGGGATATATGGATAGACTTTGAGCGAAAACGCAATTATAGCCAGGAAATAGAACATAAAAGCAAGGGCAGTTGCTGAAAGTTTCAACTCCGCCTTTGTCTTTTCGTTCTGTACCTCACGCGAACGCATGTTTGTGCGCCAAAGAACCCAGGGTATAAGGCTTAAGAAGGCAACGTAATAGAATGCACCGTCAGGTATCTCTCCGTAACCCCACACAATTCTTCCCAACTGTCCCCAGAATCCTTTGAAGGCAAAATAGTCTAGCGGGAGTGCGACACTTAGCAGCACAACCCATCTGGCATGGCGGGCCAACGCAATCGTCTTATGAGGCACGATCCAAGCATACACGAGCTTGTCGGTGATCAATGGCCCAATAATACTCGTCGCGAAAATCAAGAAAATTACATTTTGCTTACTTAAAGCGAATTCTCGTGGCGTAAATAGTATAAAGATGTAGAAAACGAGACATAGATTTAGGTAACTAAAGATAGCCGACACCGGTAAGGCAAATTTCTTATCGAGAGCGTTTTGATCCGAAGCCGGCGACGGGTGCTTGAGGCGATCCAGTTCAGCATACTCGGCCCTTTTCATACTCAGAATGACCCATAACGGGCCCAAGATGCTTAGTGGAAAGAGTAGGAAGAGGATACCTACGTGAATGTATTTGACCCTAAAGAAATCGCCGCTCGTTTCGTGAATTCCGAAACGATCGAGGTAGGTAAAAACGCAAAGGAAACCGGTGCCATAAGCTAAGGCTACGAGTAAAGCGAACCAATGGGTGGCGGCTCGCGCAATTTCCGCATAATAGCGGCTCTTTTCACGAATTTCGCTCATTATTGACTGGAGTGAAGGGACACGTGAGTGAACTGGCGGTGTTTTTGAACTGCAAACAAAAAACGTCACAATAATCTACTTTTTGACGAGGCCGCCTCTCCTAGATCTCGATCCCATGGCGCGGCTGCTCGCCAGAATTCAGCGCGCACTGGGGTGCAGCTGGGACGCTCTTCTGACGTTATAACAGCTTGTCGCCCGGCTTCTGGATGCGCCGCTTCGTGGTGGACGGTTCCGACGAAATGTCGGAAGCGATGATCTGCGCGACGTTCTCGGCGCGGCTGGCGAGCTGCTTGTGAGCATCGTCGCCGGCGAGGGCGAAGGGGAGCTTCTTGTACGCGGAGTCGAGGAATCGTGTGGTGCGCTCGGGGCTGCCGGGCATCTTGGACACGTCGGGTGTGCGAATGGAGACGGGAGCGCTCATGCCGACGAGGCGTGCGACCCCGTGGCGCTGTTGCTGGTCGAAAAGAACGGCCATGGCGCGGAAGAGCTGCTCCTCAAGGGAGCGAAACTGGACGTGTGATAGCTCCTTGCCCATGACGGGGACAAGGGTGGGGACATGGCTCACGGACTCGGAGGTGCTTTCGGAGTACGATTCGCTCTCGCTGGTGGATTCTGAGGCGAATTGGCTCTCGGAGGTACTCGATCCGCGTGCGGTGCCTTCGGTATCGTCGCCATAGAAACTTTCGGTACCGCCCTGGCCGGAGCCGGTGGCGCGACCGCGTTGGGTGCCGCGGCTCATGCCGGAGGATCGTCCTTCGCCTCGGACTTCCCACGTTTCTTTGCGGTAGTCCATGACCTTGGTGGAGTAGAGTTCGTGCTTCACCTCGTCGGGGTTCATGACGCCCATGAAGAGCCATTTGGCCATGGCTTGGAGGTTCTCGTCGTGGGTGAGGCGAAAGACGACCTTGGATGAGGCATTCTCCATGATCGAATTGTAGACGCGTCGGCCGTTCTCGCCGCGGTCAAGCAACTGATTGGGGAACTGGTGGGCCATGGTGAGGTGGAGACCGTACCCGCGGGCTTCATCGAGGTTCTCGGCGATGGTGGGCGTCACGAAGCGCTGGAATTCGTCGAGGTAGACGTAGAAGGGCTTGACGCCATCGCGCTTGCCGCGCTCCTGTGCGGCGGTCCAGAGGTCGGAGAGGAGAAGGGTGGCGAATAGCTCGGCGTTCTCCTTGGAGACTTTGCCGCGTTCGGTAGCGAGCGATACGAGGATGATGGAGCCTTCCTCAAGGGCCTTGCCGAGGTCGAGGGATACGTCTGGCGTGCCGAACATGGCTCGCATGGTCTGGTTCTTGATAAACCGCTGGAGGCGGTTGACGGTGCTTCCGATCTGGGCCTCGAAATCGCGAGGAGAAAGCGTGTTTGCGAACTCCCAATCCTGCCGGGCGAATTTGTCGCTGATGTCGTCGGTGAGGAGATACCGCATCTGTTTCGCTACGCGATCAATGAGGAGTTCGGCCTCAACGAGGGTGAGCTTCTTCTCGTACAATGGCCGGATGACGTTGCTTATCCACCGGGCGAAAAGGGGAGTCTGGTCGGTCCCACCCTGCCCCCAGACATACGCCATGGCGTCGGTGATGTTGTCGATGAGGACGGCTGGATCGGTGCCCTTGCGCTCGCGTAGCAGGTTATATGATACGATCCAATCGTCCTGACGGAGGTCGATGGGAACGATGGGGCGGTCGATCCTATGCCACGCAAGCCACTGCATGAGACTGTCGTAGAGGGAGCCATGGGGGTCGAGGACGAGCATCCCGCACCGGCTCTTGCGCCATGCGAGGACGTCCTGGCGGATGAGGTTTTCGAGGAACTTGGACTTGCCGGTGCCAGTACCGCCGCAGACGTAGAGGTGCTTGTCGCGCTCGGTGCACGAGAGCGTGAGGCTCGCGTTGCTGCCAGCGAGCTGCCCGAGGATGAGGTCGTTGCCGGGAGATTGGCGCATCAACTCCAAATCGGCGCTCTGCAGTAGCATGTCAATCTCCACCCTTTTTCATTGCATCTTTCAGGCAGTGATCTAAAAATGACTGTTTCCAACTCCACGGTAAGCAATCAGCGTTTCCGCCTTAGGGCTAAGACAATAAATGCAGCCGAATATATATAATACAGACGTATTAATCATCGGAGCAGGTCCTTCCGGTCTCGCAGCCGGAAGTGGATGCGCAAAAATCGGATTATCGTACGTCATTTTGGACGCTGGCAAGTCACTCGAAAGTCGAGAGCGAGCAACTCCAAAAGACATTGTCACAGGCATCGGCGGCGCGGGACTATTTTCCGACGGAAAATTCTCTTTCTTCCCATCAGCAAGCGCACTTTGGCAGCTCGATGACAAGGCGGCGCTTCGCGAGGCCTATCGCTGGTACCAGTCTGTACTATCTCCATATCTCAGAAATACACCGGCATTCCCCGATTCGCTGAACGTTGAGACAGAGAATTTCAAAATCGGCGTAAAGCTCAAGCGTTACACATCAGAATTTATTTCATTTGAGAATCGGAAACAGCTCATTAAGTCCCTCGTATATAATCTCTCCGGAATGATACTCCAAGAAACAGAAATCTCTCAAGTAGAGTTCGACCTTGGGATATTTCAGGCCCGCTGCCACAACATCAGCACGAGTGAAATGTACGAAATTAACGCCAAGGCAGTCATACTGGCATGCGGTCGATTTGTGCATCGAGCGCTTGAAAGGATGTCGCCAAAACCACAAACCATTTTTAGGCGCTATGAAGTCGGCGTTCGAGTCGATCAACCTGAGGATAACTTCTTTCTGAACAACATAGAATTGGTCGACCCGAAATTACTTATCGACATAGACAGTCCGAACGCAAGCATGCGTACATTTTGCGTCTGCAGGAGCGGCGAAGTAACGGACACTGACTTTTTCGGTATCAGGTCCAAATCAGGACGAAGTGACTGCCCGCCTTCAGGACGATCTAATACTGGATTCAACATTCGATTCGAAACAGATCGCTTACAGGGTCCGTTGTACACCGAGGTCCGGAATATCGTCGACGGTTTTTTGCCACCGTTCAAAATCAGTCTGGGCGATTTTCTATCGCGAAAGACGGTTTGCCTAGGTGCACTACTGGACCAATTCATCCGCAAAGGGCTAGGAAGCGTTGCCGACACACTCGATCCAGACACCGTTATCGCGGGCCCAACCATCGAGGGAGTCGGGTATTATCCACTGATAGATGGCGCACTAAAAGCTCCAAGTATGCCACTCTGGGTGGCTGGCGATGCAACGGGGACGTTTCGCGGGTTGACAGCAGCGTTTGTGAGTGGTTATTATATACCTCATCAGATAGCGAAGACCTTCTCAAATGTAACAATGCGAGAGATTCCGGTAAAAATCAGTTCTACTGAGTCGTTGCCTACGATATTCACAGCGCAATCCAAGGCGTTCTATTACTGTCGCGATGCGGTCTGTGAATATGTCATGCGTGATGGGAAATTGCCACTAAACCCGTTCCGTGTCTTTGGATATTTCTTAAGTGATCGTGTGGAGCGTGGAATAGTACGGCGAAGCAATAACCGCCTAATCACACTCTCCGATGAGGTGTGGGTATTCGGTCCAATCGCGGATGGTGTCCTCTTCGAAATAGTATACGCTCGGCGACTTAGAAAAACCGTTCGTTTCTTCAACATAGCATCTCGTGCCGAGGAGATACATCCAATTAGTAATGAAGATATTGTTTTTGAACCGGAAGTTCACGCCAAACAGGTGAAGAAGGCCGATCTACTTCAGGCAATCGAAGCTGGAACATTGCCAGCGGAGTATGCAGATGATCCGCAAATGAGACTTTTGATCTGAAACGGCTGCTAACCTTGTGGCGACTATTGGAGATTGCGACTTTGAATACAATAATATTTCTACTTGGGGTCCGCGGTAGCGGGAAATCCACGCTACTTATACGAATCGCGACGGTTAATGGTGTGAGAGTGCTTCGGCCGACAACAACGAGAGCCCCACGGCCCGGGGAGACCGATCAATACTATCATGTGCCTGCTGAAAATTGGGTGCCCGCAGAGTACGCCTGGACTATAATGATCAAGGATCATCACTACGGGATGAGTAAAGCAGAGTTGTCTTTGTTGAAGTCTGATGAGATTGGAATCACGGTGTTTCATCCTGGCAATATCGGCATATTGAAGGAATTTATGGGGCACACGGTCTTAGAATGTGTCACTGTTGGACTTGATACGATTTCTGATTATGCGGAGATGTTGAAACGCGTGAATGGTTCTGCACTTCGAGATGAAGGTGAAGCGGCCTTTCTCTCACAACGTAAGACCGTTGAGAAAGCCGACGTTGTCCTAAGCGGAGATGCTGAGGTGATTGAGACGGCTACGCTATCACTGTTTCGTTGCTTAAGATGTAGGGGCGTCCTCGATAGGAGCGCGATTACGGGATTTATCGGTGCCGGCGCTTTGTTACGCAGAGCATTATTGGATAATGTGCAGTGCGCGAGTTACGATTTGCGTGTGGGGGACAGGTGTTGGTGTAAAGGCAAGATGGTCAGTCTGCAGCCGAAAATGACTTATGCGATACCTCCGTATTCATATATAATTGTCAAGGCGGAAGAAGAAGCAAGACTCCCCAATTTCATCGTCGCGTCTTATGATCTCCGGGTTTCGCTTTTCATCCAGGGAGTTATGCTTTCGAACGGCCCTCAGGTTGATCCGGGATTCTGCGGTGGCCTGCTATGCATGCTTTTCAATGGCAGTGATGCGAATGTTGGAATACGTCGGGGAGAGCATTTTGCCACGATCGAGTTCTCTGTGACTACAAAAGTAACAGAAGGCTATTCCGATCAGTATCAAAATAAGGCTGATCTAGTAGAATACATGCAGCCAACGATAGAAGTGAGCAGCGGTGGAACGATAACAGAACAACTTGCTGAACTTCGAGGGGCATGGGATGTCTTTCGCAATAGCTTCATAGTTGCGGGAATTGCTCTCATCCTAGGATTGGCGGTGGCGGGATTTACAGTTTTTCACACGGCGAGTGAAGCGAACGACAAGGCTGATAAAGCGAGGCTTGAGGCCGCAGAGAGCATAAAAGAGCTACAAACATTGGTGCGTGAAGAACGCGCATGGCGGAAGGAGGTGGAGGACTCGATCGGAGGGAAGCAGAATTCGCAGAAACCCCTAATTATTTCAGTACCGCAGGCGCCCTAACTTATAGGCAGTAGTTTTCTTCGATATGCGTATTCTGGCCGATTTCCGGCACGCTTCTCGCCATCTAGCGATAATGGATGGCAATTATTGCGGTGGCTTTTAAGGTGTGCCGAGGCGGTAACGTGGAATAGCGGCTGGGTCATAAGTAAACAGGCCTTGCAGTCGTCGTTGCATCCGGCCCCCTGGGGGAGGCACTCTGGCAGGGGGCTACGGGGGTCGGGGCACGCACCGCCAATCACCCCGCCCTGGGGTGATTGGCGAACGGTCGTCCTACCAGCTCGCTATAATGAGCGCTGGCTCGTCGGCTTCCCGCTCCTTCTCCTCACAGAGGGAGACGAAATCGCGGAAGCTCTGCTTGGCGGCCTCGATCTCCTTGGCGTCGGCGTGGTAGAGCTTGCTCGCTCGCTCCCCGACTAAGGCGAGGGTGCGCGGTAACCGCTCGCGCAAGCTTTAAATTACCCACATTTTTCGGCAGTTTGTATTGATGTTTCGGATATGTAACGGTGCCGAGCGCCACTTGTAGCATTTGGCGCTAATCATTGGCAGATGAAAGCATTACAACTGCCGTTGCTGAAGGCCGATGAAGATGATCGGGCACCGTGGATCTGCGATGAAGTGTTGGGTTGCCGGTTCCGCGATCGCCGGTTGGGTAAACGGTTCAAGGTCGTCTTGAATCGACTTTCCGAAGCGAGCTGCGAGAGCATACCCTTGGCGTGCCAGGATTGGGCGAACGCCAAGGCGGCCTATCGGTTCTTCGCCAACGAGCGGGTCAGCGAGGCCGACATTTTGTCTGGCCACTTTCGGGCCACTCGGCAGCGCTTCACGGGTGCCGCCGGAACGATCCTGATCTTGCACGACACGACGACGTTCTCCTATGCGCGGGAGAACATCGGACTGCTTCACCAGCCAAAGCACGGCCCCAGCGACCGCTGGCGGAAGGAGAATCCCCTCTGCGGCATCTCCATGCACTCCAGCCTCGCGGTCACCGAGGCCGGATTGCCGCTGGGATTGGGCGCCGTGAAGTTTTGGACGCGCAAGAAGTTCAAGGGCGCCAACGCGCTGAAGCGGATTATCAATCCAACCCGGGTGCCCATCGGGGAGAAAGAGAGCGTGCGCTGGGTCGATAACCTGGTTGAAACCACCGCCGCGCTAGGGGAGCCGGATCGATGTGTCCACATCGGCGACCGCGAGGCCGACATCTACGAGCTCTTCTGCGCGGCCAACGATGTCGGAACGCATTTTCTCGTGCGCATGGCCGCCAGTCGGCTGGCAAAGGACGGCACCACGAAAACGGCGGCTGTAATGGGCGAGGTCGCAGTGAAGGGCCTTCATCGGATCGAGGTAAGAGACCGCAATGGCAATATCTCCGAAGCCGTGCTGGAGATCAAATACGAGCGCATGATCGTCCAGGCCCCGGTCGCGAAGGCCAAGGATTACGGACCACTCACGTTGACCATTATCCATGCCTAGGAGAAAGGCGTCCCAAAGAACCGGGAACGGATCGACTGGAAGCTCCTGACCGATTTACCCGTACGTTCGTGCCAGGAGGCGGTACAAAAACTGAAGTGGTACGCTCTGCGCTGGAAGATCGAGCTGTTCCACAAAATCCTGAAGTCGGGCTGCAAGGTCGAACAATCGCGTCTGCGCACGGCATCGCGCTTGGTCAACCTCATCGCGACCTGCTGCATTCTGGCGTGGCGGATATTTTGGATGACAATGATCAACCGGACCGATCCATCCGCGACGCCGACGTTGGCGTTGACCCAGCTTGAACTGGACCTGCTCAACCAGCTCGGCAGGCCCGCAGCGGCATCGCCGACAAGCCTCTCACATTACCTCGACAGGATTGCCCGCCTCGGTGGCTATCTCGGTCGGACGAATGATCCGCCACCCGGCAACATCGTCATGTGGCGAGGACTCGCCCGCCTCACCGACATCGACATCGGCTATTCCCTCAATGCCGAAAAATGTGGGTAATTCAAAGTCGCGCAAGAGGCGCGCGTCGATTCGGGCTCCCGCCGCGCTCACGAACGCCTCGGCGCAGAGGTAGCGCGTTGCATACGGCTCGCCGTGATACGCCTCGCGCAGATACCCGACGCCGCCCGCTTCGATGGACGCCCATGCCTCCTCCTGCTTCTCGATTTCGTCGGCGCTCTGGCCTTTCCAGCGCGCGTAGATGTCGATTCTCATGATGGTGGACGATTGCTCGTCCGGATGAGGGGCTGATAATGATCGACCGTGCGTGCGGAGTGAGCCGCCCGCACTCTTGACGCACCGGCCGTAGTCAAGGCGCGGAGTGAAGCGAAGCTGCCTTGACCGGCTGGTAAAATGGAAAGAGGGCGGCAGGCGAACGACTGGGGCTCTGAAATCAGACGGCCATCGGTTAGGCTTGCTCGCTTTCGTTAGGCGTCGGCGAAGCGTATCTATGAGCTTCCCGAGATCGAAACTTCATTCCGCCTCGGCGCTGTCGGTTGAGCGACCGACTTTCGCCACGTCGTCATCGCCAAACAGCCATGGCGTATAGCCCGAATGGGGATGTTCCTTGTCAAGGGCTTCACCTTGGTCGAAGTAGGAAAACAGACTGTTAAAACGCACCGTTAAGAACAGTTGTAGCGCGGCGATCAACGCGCCGACTGTCATGTCGCCTACCGTTTCAGCCGTGCCGGCACTCGTAATGCGTTTCGATTTTCCCCTCGTCGTTGCGTAACCGTGGGACGCGTCTGCCTTTTCGGCGTTGCCTTTTATTTCCGCCACCTGCGAAACGATGTAGTCGTTATAGACGTAAGCGGAGTGCAGCATGGGAAACTTCTCCAATTCGTCCCGGCGTACCGCGCGTTTATACTCCCGCGCCAGATACTCACGCACCTGCGTCCCATTGATGCGCGGTTTGCCCGTTGGGGAAATACCAGTTTGCCATGCCATGATGAAAAGGCCCGGGCAATGCAGTCGGGTTTTCCAAAGCTGGTCGGCATACAAGCGGTCACAGGCGACCCACTCCCGGCCGAACCGGATCAGTGAATCGACCGCCGTCTTGAGCGCCTTCGGATCTAAGCTTCCCTTCACTTCGATGATCGCGTGCACGGCTTCGGGCCGCACCACCACAAACTGCGAATCCTGAAAAATCGTGGGATACGAGGACGAATCGTAGACAATCAAATCGCATTGCGACGACGGCCGATGATCGATCAGGGCCGGCTTTGGCATCTTGTCGCCTTTCTTTTCCGTAACCGGACGCAGGTAGGGAAAGAGAACGAAGCCTGTGCCGACGCTGTAACGCTTCGGGAGACTCGCCGCAATCGCGTCGGCCAAAATCCGTTCTTTGTACGCACCCAAACTCGGGTGATGGGCGTCGCCGAGCAATTGCGCGAGCATATCCACTTTCGCTCCAAACTGAGCACCCATCAGCGCGATGAAGCCGGCCAAATCGCCTTTGAGCGATTGGAGGTATTTTTCGCGCACCTGATTCATTGTTCGAGGGGTCGTCAAGGACATCGCTTGCGGAGGTCGAAGGGACTGCCTTCGTTCGATATTCCATGTTATCGTGCGCGTCACGCTAAAACTAGGGTCGAATGGTCTACATCGACAAGACTTCATCGAAGAGTGAGCCGCCCGCACTCTTGAGGCACCGGCCGTAGTCGAGGCTCCGGAGCGGAGCGAGCTGCCTTGACCGACAGGTAAAATGGAAAGAGGGCGGCAGGCGAACGGGGATCCGGTTTATTGCCAATTGTCCCAGAGCGCAACTACAGCATTTATAAACTTGGCGCCGTCAGCAGCAGGCCAGCATGTGGCATAGCCGTCGCGCAATAAATAATATCGCTCGTTGGCGCAGACAAAATTTGAGCGATCCGTTGTTGAATGCAGCCATCGCAGAACATTCAGGACAATTTGAGCCCAAGTTGTGCCCTGAAAGTTTTCATTCGGTACATTATAGAGAAGGCCCTCTATGTAGTAGGACGGCGCAGTGCCCTTACCCAGAACTTCATCGTCAACTAAGCGGCTGCGCATGTTCTTGAAAATACGCGCAACGGGCTTAAAATTTCCGTTGGTCGCTTGGTGCTTCTTGGTGAGGTTTTCGCTATGCTGCTTCGGATAATTTGCAATGCGAGTCCCGTCCTTTGCGAAGAAGCACATACCGAGGTTATAGTTCTGATCCGCGGAGCCGTTAAATTTGTGGTATTGGCGATATTCAAAAGCGACTACGACGTCAGCCGAACGCCGGGACCCATTGGCTTTCACTTTGATAGCTTTGTTTCCTGGATCGACTGCGTCGCCGAACGCTGTTCTTAGTGCCGCCTCAACATCATTTTTGAAAGATGTATAAAGGTAAGATCCATTGTTGAAATACGTGTTGAAGGCGGCCTGCTGTGTAGCATTTAAGGACGTTAGGTCGTGAAAGAACGCATCATCGTAGCGAATCACAACGTCAACGTCGCTCTCAGCGTAAATATTGGTGTCGTTACCGTACGAACCTTGAAGGAAGATCGTAAAATTGCGGGCACGGTACGCGGCCGAATCCGCTTCCAGCGCACGTTTTATCGTGGCGTAAGTTGATGCCGAGCCCGTGATGGCACCCTGACTTGACCAAGTAGCGAGCTGTGATTCTGGAATAGCCATCGATGTTATGCGTAGTCAAGTAGTTCTTTCAAAAGTGCCTCATTCTTTGCATATGACAATCGCCCCTTATGAAGTAGCCGCTCGAGCTTAGAAAGATCATGTTCGAGGAGATCAGTGGCCATCGCTGGCTCGACGAAGGCGTCGCTAATACGAGTGGTCGGCACTTCCTTGAAGAGAATGGTGGACAGTTGCTCCATTGCTCCCGTGTTTGTGTCTAATATTTTTTGTAGAAAATCCGAATTGAGCCCGTGGCGAATCATGCCCCAACCGCCACGAATACGTCCGGCTCTTTTCCAAAACGATGGTGGTGGATACGAGCCGACGCCAAGGCTCACTAGGTGCACGTTCTTCTGCGGATATCCAAGAGAACCCGTAGCATCCGCGAGCGCATAGAGCGTCGGGTTGTTTGCGCAGAAACCACCGTCGCCGAGTTCAAGGACGCCTTTAGTTGTCTTCAACGTAACGGTGTCGAAGAATGGGTATGCGGAGCATGATGCCACTACTGCATCAGCAACCGAGCACCCGAAGAACGGAACAAATGATCCGGTCGAACCATGCGCTTGTGCGACCGACGCTTTGAAGATGAACGGCTTTTCTTCCTTCCAGTTCGTTGCTACAATGCCGATTCTGGTCTTAAAGTCGGAAACGTTTGTCGTGCCAAAAACCTCAGTGGCGAGATAGCGAAGCGCTGCGCTACGACTGCCTGGCTTCTTCTCTTTCATGATTGGTGGCACGTAATCTTTATACAGCTCAATGATATGCTCAACGCTATCGCCGCGCGCGATAAGAGCAGCGACAATGGCGCCGGTGCTGGTCCCGAAGATTAAGTCGAAGCACTCGCAAAGCGGCTTGCGGATGTTCTTTTCGATTTCGTCGAGAATTCCTAGTGTGTAGAAACCCTTTGCCCCGCCTCCATCTAGTGTGAGCACGCGAAGAATGGCGGAATTACTTGTTGAATCTGATTGAGATGACATAGCTTAAGGTTTATCAGCCCGACAGGCAGTAGGCTTCATACCGATGATCTTCATATTATGCGCAGGTCAGCCGACGGTGCCGCCCTCTAATTCGCTCTGCTGGCAATGAGCTCCTTTACCTTTGTTTTCCAGCCTGCGGAATGCACGACTCGATCGAAGTTTGTTCCGAACCTACCTGACAGGAGTTCGATTCGACTCCGTTTGCTGAGAGTTTCCCAATCATCATACATGGCATATATAGCATTCCCGTATTCGATATTCTCGAATAATATCAGATTCGGCTTAAGCATCCCACCGAGATAACGTTGCATACCACTAGTGCCGACCAGGATCTGGGTTGGCTTTAGAGCGAGCAGGAAATTGTAACGATCTTCGATAAGTTGTCTTTTTTCCGGCTGCGGTGATTTGCCGCCGAATAGTCGTGCCATAATGCGATCTCGTTGGCCTGGGGGCAGGATTTCCCACGCGATCTGAAGAGTGCTCAGGTATTGGGAGAAATCGTAATCCGAGGGGTAGACGTCGAGCGCCCCGACATTCTCTTGTAAGAGGTTAATGCATTCGAAAAGACGCTTCTCGTCGCTCTTCTTAATTACCTCCCTTACGACGAACTTATAAATGCTTACGCCGCTGGCGCTCGAAACGCGCTCGACCGCAATAGCGGTGTTTCGGGGAGGAATTAAATCCCGTGGATAGGCTTCGTACGGCAACGCCACCTGGTGAGTGCCATTTGATTCGTCTCCCCAATTTGGGGACTCGATGTAGTTATAATGTGTCTCTTTGGGAAGGTCTCGACGAATAATATCTTCGCCATTAACATTTCTATCGGAAAACTTGCCAGATGATGCGGGCGGAATGACTTCGATTATCTTCGGCCCGTCTGGAGCGAACGGAATGCCGAGTTGTGCATACCGACCTCCCGTAATCTCATCGTCAGAGAGCTTGCATATGCACCCTATGAGGACGTCGTCAGAGGCGATGTTCTTGAGCTTTCTACGAACAATGTCTGGAATTTTGCGGAAGTTCTTTTTTGCCATTGTATTGGTTCTCCTTGTGCCCCTATGCGGCCTCTTCATCATCGAGTCTGTGCCATAACTGCACGAATTCACGGCATCCGCGTTCGATGACCGCGAGATGATGCGAGGTGTCCGCCGGGGCATTTGTGATTCGCCCCTGCATACATTCTACCACGACGCAGAGTTCAGTGTCAGGGCTGCGCGAGCCCGATGCGATCTGGGTGAGCGAGAGGTATTCCATGACAGCAACCAGTTCCGCGCCACGGATACCGAGTTGGTAAGGAGATTCTTTCGCGAGGTAGAATCGAAGCCCTCCGACGAGAGGACGACCCTTACGCTCGCCATGAACAAAGAGATTTGGCCGCACGGAGATGTCTGCATCTGCGAGATGAAGAAGGCTCGTACGCGTGCCGATTGGTACAAACGTTGCGCGAAGATAATGTAGCTGCGGGCTCAGAGTGATCAAACTGCGGAGCGCCTCGGCCGTGATTCTTGAGTCCGTGGAGAACCATTTTGTGCTGGTCCTTGTCTTGAGCCGCTCGATCACTTGCAGGATCGGGCTCGCATCGTGGGCGCCGGAAAAGAGGAACTCTTTTGCCGGTTTGTGGAAGCACTGGTAGTAGTTCGGGTGGCCTGAACCCCCGTGCATCACTTGGCGAACAAGGCGCACGCGACGCTCGGGTGTTTGGGCGGTGATAAATTCGGCAAGTCGATTCGCGGGAATCTGCATTTGGGTCCTTCTTTTGCGATATTTAGGAAGGGTTGCCGACGGATGTCAACTTAAAAGTTGACACCGGACCGCCTTTAGCGCCATTGATAGGCATGAGCTGCTCCTACGCCCCTACACCGGAGTTCGTTGGGGCCGACTTAATGTCGAATAACTGCGTTTTTTTACTGCCCTCCCGGGAAGATTCGCTTAAGTCCTCCGTTGTCCAGCCGATACGAATGAGTGTAAACCCAAAAGTTGACAAGTTCGACTGCTTGCTCGAAGTTCCGGGGTTAAGTAGCAGCTCACAAACCGCATGGAGAATACGACTCATCAATATCAACGGCCATTGTCTCGCTTTGGGGGCAATCAGCCGGTGGCAAAATTCCTCAAGAACCGCATTTGAAGAGATCATGCGGGCGATACGCCTCGTCGGCACCACACGCCAGCCGCCGTCGCCCCCTTTCGTCCACCGGGCAGACACTCCTGGCCTCTACGAGATGTGGGGAGACCGAGGAAACGCTCGCCTGATTTATTTCTACGATCAAACGCTGACGTTGGCTATCTGCACTCACGACTACGAAGCCCGTTCTCGTCAGGAGCGCGAGCGCGCGTTCGGCCTAGCCGAACGTATTCGTCAACATTATCTCAGTTGCCTCAAAACCCTCGATTGCCATGAACACGGAAAAGAAACTCCCTGACCTGAACGACGCGTTCAGCATTTTTGCGGCCGCGCCCGATGTCTCTGCTGAGGAGATTCAGAAAATAGCAGCAGCAAATAGTGAACTGGACAGTAACCCAGAATTCCTCGCCAATCTTCAAAAGGCTTACGTCGCTTCTGCTCTGCGCCGCGCGTTAGAGAAGCGACACGAAACGCTTTCATCGTTTGCCTCGCGCTGGAATAAAACCCGACAGTACGTCTCACGCATCTTCGGTGCGGACCATCAGACGAATTTTACTATCGAGACGATCACTCAAGCCGCGTTCTTGCTTGGGCTTCGTGTCACGGTTCAAGTGCACCGTCCGGACCAGAGGGTAATAGTTCGCTCCCGTATTTCCGGTAATTCGGCATACCGAGAGCTTTCGCCGACTCGGATCGTTGCGTTGACTAACCAAATAAAGCCCGTGCCACATGCCGAACACACCAATTACCCAGATACCCTTGCAGCTTGAGGAGTACTTTCTTAAGAAGCTCGATATCGAGTGGCGCGAGTTTCCGCCCGAGGGCGAATTCAAGGCCAATGGCCTTCATGTGGACGTGACGTACGATCTAAGGGTACACGTTGAGAATCCTCATGCTTATCAAATGACTCTTACCGTTTCGGGAGAACAGGTATTCGAAAAGGTATCGAACGTAGGCATTCGCTTTCTTGGAGTAATCGCCGGCCGGTATCGAATGGAAAGCGCAAAACCCGAACAGGAGGCGATTCTAGCCCGGATAAATGGCGTGAGCTTGCTTTACAGCACCTTTCGCGGTCTTTGCGGCATGGTGAGTGGCAGCTTCGAGCATGGTAAAATTGATCTACCTTCAATCGATCCAAGGGCAGTAGTACGGCGCGTGGAAGAAGCGCGGGCGAGTGTTGGTGGTGATTCCTCAACGCCTCCCGTTCCGCAGCCAATCGACACTGAAAAAAACTAGCCCGCGGTCGATTATCCAGAATAACAGCGCGCGCATTCTGCGCAAATAATTCCGATGCCAATGGTTCATAGGATGTGTCGTGGGCCTGCCGCCTATGCGCACGTGCGTCGGTTTATGTCTCCGATCCTTCATTTCAGCATGCGGAAGAGTTCGCGGAGTGAACTAAGTGATGGCAAAGCGCCGGTTTTTGTCGCGATCACGATTATGGCGATCCCGACGCAGGCTGCCAGTATGTGGCTCCAACGTACGGAATTTATGTGCACGTTCATGGGTGGGTGTCATTGTGACTGACTAGGTGTGGCATCGAATCGTATGCAGGCGTCAAATTTCATCTCAAAAAAAGATCTGTGAGTTCGTTTCGGGCCGACTGCTGAAACGCAGCATTCGCTTGCGGCGGTGCAGCGGGAAACCGAGCGTTTGGTTATCTGATCGCAGCATGGGTTTGATGGATGGTTGCATGTCGAAATGAGGTGTTGATAGATTAGCACCACGGTAGTAGCTACACGATGCCCCGTGGCCTCGTTCGTCGGAGTGTGCCAGACGACGAGCAAGTTCTTATAGCTGCTTTCCAGCGATTGTTCGCCGGCGAACTGCCTCGATCACGTGTAACCGTGCGTGGAATCATCTACCAAGTACGATGCTATTCACGGCGAGGACGGAAGCGCTTGTGCCACGAGCGAGATCGTTACCGGTGGCAATTACCAGTAGTCCCGGGCCTAATGACAGCAGGATGCTCCTGCCAAGCGTCTGGTATCTCAGGCGGCCGTGACGGCCGCCGAAGCGAACCGGTATGAGCGCTCACAGCGACGGGGCGCGATTTCCCGGTCGAGGGACATCGCACCCGGTCGCGCGCTCATCTCCAGCGCGGCCGAAGTCTCGCGAGTTCGGACGAGGGCGAAGGCGCAGCCGGAGCAGGAGGACGAACCTCGGCGAGTCTTCGGCCGCAATCCGTCCGCGCACAAAGCAGGTTCCGGAGAGCCCGCTCGACGGATCCTGCGGCTGCTCGGTTTGCTTCTTTGTGGAAAGAAGCGCCGGTTAGCGAGCGGTCGGACGCGCCCGGAGATGAAGCGGGCCGGAAGGCCGTAGGGCGGAGCCCGGAGGCCTGGAGGCTCAAGCGCAGGCGAAGGACGCGTTTGTCCGCGAGCGTTGAGCCCATCCTTGGGCTCAACCCGTGCGAGGCGGGGCGTTTTCGCTCCCGCCGGTTCAAAAACCGTCGGACCCGCTCCTGCGGGTTCAACGTGTGGTTGGTGTGGTAAAGGACACGCGAAGTGTCCTTAAAAAGTGAATGGTCCGCGTGTGCCCCCGTGAACCCGTCCCGAGGCGCGCGGTTACGCGCTACGAGGGGCCGTCGCGTGAGCGACGGCTGAGGGAGGTTTGAGCGGAGCAGAGCCC
>Ga0265331_10001132_pt1 | contig 20385 bp, 17 predicted proteins | sample 41923metaG_FD_202088 | JGI IMG/M metagenome (GOLD analysis project Ga0265331, IMG submission 202088) | Rhizosphere microbial communities from Carex aquatilis grown in University of Washington, Seatle, WA, United States - 4-19-23 metaG | ecosystem: Host-associated > Plants > Roots > Rhizosphere... | reverse complement strand
GTTGTCCCACCAGACATGGTCTTCACTGGCGGCATCGCGCACCACGAATTTGTCGTTGGCGGAGCGGCCGGTGTGCTGGCCGGTGAGCACCACGAGCGGGCCGTTCTTGGCGACATGGCCTTCCCCGGCCGCAACGGCGCGCTCATAGAGCGCGGGCGCCGAGAGGTTCCAGTTCACGGCCTTCAGATTCCGAAACCCATGGCCTTCAAGCCCGAACGCGCCCGATTGGCCCGTGTCCTTCGACATGATCGCTCCTGTTGGCGTTCCCGGCAGGCCGGGATAGCCACTAACTATTATATGAGCCCAGCATAGGCGCTGCCCGCCCGGCCCGACAAGGAAAGCCCTACCCTGTCTCCGGGAAAAAGTGCAAGGCGGACCACGGGTTAAGGTGAAGACGCAACGTCGCGCCCGGCTGCTTCTTTCCTGCACGGGACAACCGGTCTAAGAGCTTGATCCATGGCCCTTTCCGATGAGGAACTCGACCGTTACGCGCGCCACATCGTGCTGCGCGAGGTTGGCGGTCCCGGGCAGGCCCGGCTCAAAGCCGCCTGGGTGTTGGTGGTGGGGGCGGGTGGACTTGGGAGCCCGGTCATCCTCTATCTGGCAGCCGCCGGGATCGGCACTATCGGGGTGGTGGATTTCGACGAGGTTTCGCTTTCCAACCTCCAGCGCCAGATCGCCCACCGGACCGAGGATGTGGGGCAGCCAAAAGTCGAATCGGCGGCGCGCGCGGCCCTCGCGCTCAACCCGAATGTCCGCCTTGAACCCCACCGGGAGCGGATCACCCCCGCAAACGCCCTGGGGCTGATTTCCCGCTACGATCTGGTGGCCGATGGCTCCGACAATTTTGCCACCCGTTTTCTCCTCAACGATGCCTGCTTCTTCGCAAGAAAGCCGCTGGTTTCCGCAGCCGTCACCGAATTCGACGGCCAGCTCGCCACCTATCGCGCCTTCGAGCGCACCGTATCGGGTCAGGGCCGCTGGCCCTGCTATCGCTGCCTGTTCCCCGAACCGCCGCCGCCGGGCACGGCCCCTTCCTGCTCGGAAACGGGCATCCTTGGTGCTGCCGCGGGCGTGATGGGAACGTTGCAGGCCCTCGAAATCCTCAAGGAAGTTCTCGGGCTGGGCCTGAGCCTCGCGGGCAGGCTTTTGATCTATGACGCGCTGGACACCCGCTTCCGCACGGTTGCCGTGAAGCCCGATCCGGCCTGCGCGCTATGCGGGCACGCCCCCTCGATCCACGACCTTTCCGGGCATCGCGAGCCTTAACCGCGGTTTAAAGCGAAACCTGCAAATTACCCGCTCAAGAGGGCGGGCATGTCGCAAGTTCATTTCGAAGTTTTCAAACGTCAGGGTGCCAGGGGTGGCTGGACGCTGCACGAAGTCGTCAGCGGCCGCGAACTTGCGCTCGAAATCGCCACCGGCCTGATGGCGGGCGAACAGGCGACCGGGGTGAAGGTCGTCAAGGAAACCTACAACAACGAAACCGGCGATTACCTGACGCTGAAAATCTTCGAAGACGGCCACAACCAGATGAAGGTTGAACCGGCCGCCGAAGATGCGCCCAGTGCGCTGCCCTGTTTCAAACCCGACGATCTTTATTCCTATCACGCGCGTTCGACCATCACGCGGCTGCTCGGCGATTTTCTTTCGCGCCAAAAGCTCACGGTCACCGAACTCATCCACCTCGCCGACGCGCTGGAAAAACTCGAAGCCACCGGCACGCTTTATCAGCACGCCATCCAGAAGATCGCGGTGGCGCAGGCCACATCCACCTCGATGCCGGTGCAGCAGATCGTCAAAAGCCTCAATGAACTTGTGACGAGCGCGCTCCACCGCGTCTATCGCGATGCGCGCAAGGACTATTTCCCGAAGACCGCGGCTGGAAATTTCGGCGCATTGGCCACGAAGCTGGCCGAGGCGGGCGATGGCAAATATGTGTTCAACGGCGCCATCGCGCGGCACCTTTCGGATGCGAAAGGATGGGACGAAAAACTCGCGCGCCTGCTCTCGCTGATGGGCGAAGCGCCCTCCGAGGAAAGGTCGCGCGCGCTGGTGCTTGCCTGCGTCGATTCCATCGTTGCCGAAGTGCTGGGGGGATCTGCGGCGCTGCACGAGCTGATGGGCGCCAAGGAAAATCTGGGCGATGCGCTGCTCGCGCTGGTGCAGCTTTTTATCGGCAAGCGCAGCAGCACGGGGGAGCGCAACGGGGTCGAGATGCTGGCCGAGCGTTTCGCGAAGGATGAATTGCCCGAAGCCCGCACGGCCATCGCCAACCGCATCCTGGCCGAGCTTAAAAGCATCAAGCGCCTGTCACACGGATCCATCGTGGAGGAGTTGCAGCTGCTTCGCCGCGTCGCCAACACATTGGTATTGGCGCAAGGAAAATATCTCGCCCACGAAGATATCATCGCGGCCTTCACCTTGCGTTCGCGCCGGCTCATCACCCATGAGATAATCAGCGAACATCTCGATGGTGCCGCCACGCCGGATGAAAAGGTCGAGCGCCTGCTGGCGGTGGAAGAAAACATCATCGGCCAGGAGAACAAGCGCAATCTGGGTGCGTTCGTTGTTCCCATCGTCACATCGGCGGCGTTTGAAACCCGCTTCCTGCAAGGCAAGACAACGCCCATGTCGCGGCTGGCAAAACTGGTCGAATTGCAGGGTCGCGTGCGCCGCTCCGCCTTCCAGGATATTCAGCGCCGCGAAATCGGGGAGGTGCTCGACAGGCTTGCCTGCCGGATCGAGGCGCACGCCAAACTGTTCGACAATATCGAGACCAGATCGCCCACCCATGTCGATAAGGCTGTCGCGATCCTCAAACTCTTCACCGGCAATCTGTTGACCGAAGGCAAGATGTCGGAGCGCGGGCGCGACATTATTCTGGGCTGCCTCGGTAAGGAGGGCTTCCTCACCGGCTATGCCGCAGGATTGCCGCCGGATGCCGAGGGCACCAAACCCAATGCCCAAACCGCAATGAGCCAGTTGACCGAAGTGCTGAAGAAGGCGGGCATCACGGCGGAAACAGGATTGAGGAATATCGCGGCTTAGTGCGCTTCGTCCCAGTTCTGGGCGGCGCGGGCCTCGACCACCAGCGGCACGGACAGTTCGAGCGCGGGCAGCGAGGATTTCTCCATCACCGCGCGCACGGTCGAGATGGTCTTTTCGGTTTCACTGTCGGGCACTTCGAACACCAGCTCGTCGTGCACCTGCAGCAGCATCTTGGCTTTCAGCTTTTTCTGCGCCAGCGCATCGGGCACGCGGATCATCGCCCGGCGGATGATGTCGGCAGCCGTGCCCTGGATCGGCGCATTGATCGCGGCGCGTTCGGCGCCGCCGCGCATGCCCTGATTGGTGGATTTGATCTCGCGAATATGCACGCGCCGCCCGAACAGCGTTTCGACATAGCCATGATCGCGGGCGAACGCCTTGGTGCTTTCCATATAGTCGCGGATGCCGGGAAAGCGGATGAAATATTTCTTGATGTAGTCGTCGGCCTCGCCGCGGGCGATGCCGAGCTGGTTGGCAAGGCCGAAGGCCGAGATCCCGTAGATGATGCCGAAATTGATCGCCTTGGCGCGGCGGCGCACATCGGCCGGCATGCCTTTGACGGGTACGCCAAAGATTTCCGAGGCCGTCATCGCGTGAATGTCGGTGCCATCGGAAAAGGCTTTGCGCAACGCCGGAATATCGGCGATGTGCGCCAGCAGGCGCAATTCGATCTGGCTGTAATCGGCGCTGAGGAGCTTGAATCCCTTGGGCGCGATGAACGCCGCGCGGATCTTGCGGCCTTCCTCGGTGCGGATCGGGATATTCTGCAAATTGGGATCGTTCGATGAAAGCCGCCCTGTCGAGGTGGACGCCATCGCGTAAGACGTGTGCACGCGGCCCGTCTGCGGATTGACGTAGGTGGGAAGCGCGTCGGTGTAGGTGCCGCGCAGCTTTGAAAGCGTGCGCCAGGCAAGCACTTTCTTGGCGATGTCGTGGCCTTGGGCCGCCACTTCCTCCAGCACATCGGCATCGGTGGACCATGCGCCGGTTTTGGTCTTGCGCCCGCCGGGAAGCTTGAACTGGCCGAACAGGATATCGCCCAATTGCTTGGGCGAGCCGATGTTGAATTCACCGTCCGCGAGCTTGTGGATTTCTTTTTCCATCTTCGCCATCGCGTTGGCGAATTCGTTGGAAAGCCGGCGCAGCAGATCGGCATCGACCATGATGCCGCGGCGCTCCATATCCACCAGCACCTGCACCAGCGGGCGTTCCAGCGTTTCATAGACCGTCAGCTTGCCATCTGCCGCGAGCCTGGGTTTCAGAAGCTGGTGCAGACGCAAGGTGACGTCTGCATCCTCGGCGGAATAGCGCGTGGCTTCCTTCACCGGCACGCAATCGAAGGTGATCTTCTCCTTGCCCTTGCCTGCCACTTCGCTGAAGGCGATGGGCTTGTGGCTCAGGTGCAATTCCGAAAGCTCGTCCATGCCGTGGCCGTGAAGCGTTGCCTCCAGCACATAGGAAATGAGCATCGTGTCGTCGAACGGTGTCACGCGCAGGCCGCGTTGGGCAAAGATCAGCGCGTCATATTTCAGGTTCTGCGCGACCTTCAGCACGCTGTCGTCTTCGAGCAGCGGTTTCAGGCGTTTCAGCACCGCGTCTTCGGGAAGCTGTTCGAGCTTGGCCGCGCCCGCAAGATCGAGCCCCGTGCCGCTTGTGTGGCCGCAGGGAATGTAACAGGCCTCGTTCGGCCCCACCGCGAGCGACACGCCGCAAAGCTTGGCCTGCATCGCATCGAGCGAGGTGGTCTCGGTGTCGACGCAGACAATGCCTTCGGTGTGGGCGCGCGCGATCCAGTGATCGAGGCGGCCAAGCGTCGTCACCGTTTCATAGGCGTCGTGTTGGATGGGCTTGAGCAGGTGATCGCGATCCATCACCGCGCCGACGCCGCCTTTCGCGGGCCTGGCGGTCGTCACCGATTTCGCGGCGGGCAGCGGGGCGGGTTTGAGCGGCGTTGCATCGCCCGGCGCGGGCAGAGCTGTCTGTGCGGGATCGGGGGCGGGCGCAATCGCATCGGCATCCTCGATGCCGAAATGGGTGGCGACGCGGCGCGTCAGCGTGCCGAATTCCATGGCCTTCAGGAAGGCGATGGCTTTCCCGGGCTCGGGATCGCGCACCTCCATCTCCTCCAGCTCGCAGGAGAATTTGGCGTTGTCGTCCAGCGTCACAAGCTTCAGCGAGATGCGTGCGTTCTCGGCGTTCTCGATCAGGGTTTCGCGCCGCTTGGGCTGCTTGATCTCGCCCGCGCGCTTCAAAAGCGTTTCGAGATCGCCATAGATGCCCAGAAGTTCGGCTGCCGTCTTCACGCCGATGCCGCGCACGCCGGGCACATTGTCGGTGGAATCGCCTGCCAGCGCCTGCACCTCGATCACCTTCGAGGGCGCCACGCCGAATTTTTCCATCACCTCGGCGCTGCCGATGCGCTTGTTCTTGACGGGATCGAGCAGTTCGACCTTTCCATCTTCCACAAGCTGCATCAGATCCTTGTCGGACGACACGATGGTCACCCGCACCGATTTCTCGCGGGCGAGGCGCGCATAGGTCGCGATCAGGTCATCGGCCTCGAAGCCCGGTTCTTCCACGCAGGCGACGCCGAAAGCCCGTGTCGCATCGCGCACCAGCGGGAATTGCGGGATCAGGTCTTCCGGCGGATCGGGGCGGTTGGCCTTGTATTGCGGATAGATCTCGTTGCGGAAGGTCACCTTGCCCGCGTCGAAGATCACGGCCAGATGGCTTGGCTTGTCTCCGCCTTTGGTATCTTCGAGCAGCTTCCACAGCATGTTGCAGTAGCCCGACACCGCGCCCGTGGGCAGGCCATCGGATTTGCGCGAGAGCGGGGGAAGCGCGTGATAGGCGCGGAACAGGTAACCCGATCCATCGATCAGATAGAGGTGATCGCCCTTTTTGAGCGGTCTGCCCTGGACGCGCGAATTCAATGCGCCGCCGCCCCGGCTCTAAGCACGAAACGCCGGTCGCAATAGCCGCAATCGGTGAAACCTTCCTCGCCGATCTGCAGGAACACGCGCGGATGGCCCAGCGCACCGCCGCCGCCGTCGCAGGCGACGCGTGCGTCATCCACCTCGATCGTTTCGGGGGCTTCGCGGTTGAGGGCTCCGATGTCTTCGGCCATGGGGTGCTACTCTCGGTTCGCGGGGGATCATAGCGGCCGAAATCCGCATCGCAAGCACGCAGAAAACAGGATTTTGCGCCCAAAGCCAGGCTCGGTTAGGTTGCCGCATGGTCACGCTGAATCGCATTTACACCAAGACCGGCGACAAGGGCGAAACCGCCCTTGGCGATGGAACACGCCTGCCGAAATTCGCGCTCAGGATCGCGGCCTATGGCACGGTGGACGAAACCAATTCCGTGCTGGGGCTCGCCCGCCTGCACGCAAGCGGCGAGATGGACGCCATGCTCGCGCGCATCCAGAACGATCTGTTCGATCTGGGGGCCGATCTCTGCGTACCCGAAGACGGGCGGCGCGGGGATGAGCGGTTGCGCGTCGCCGAAGCGCAAGTCGAACGGCTGGAACGCGAGATCGACAAGATGAATGAAGAGCTTTCGCCGCTCACCTCTTTCATCTTGCCGGGCGGCACGCCGGTCGCCGCCCATTTGCATCTGGCGCGCACTGTTTCACGCCGCGCGGAACGGTTGATCGTCGAACTCGCGCAAGCCGAAAAGGTGGGCGCGACCGCGATCAAATATATCAACCGCCTGTCGGATCATTTCTTCGTCGCGGCCCGCTACGCCAACGACAAGGGCAAGGCCGACGTGTTGTGGACGCCGGGCGCCAATCGCTGACATGCGACGCCTAATGTTCTGGATGCCGCCCGGCAAGAAATGCGATTAGCACGCCCAGCACGCCGGTCACGCCCCAACCGGGTAGCGCCAATGCGGTAAGCGTGGGCGCGGCGAAAGCGGCGTGGGTTTGCAGCCATGCCAGGAAGCGGGTGAGGCTTGCATTGTCCGCCAGCGCCCAGACCTGTTGCAGCGAGCGCACCACCAGCTGCCCGCCGCCTTCAAGCGAACTCAGCATGTCGATGCACAGAAGCAGGAGTGCCACGATGATCAGCACGAGGCTGAACAATCTGAGCGTGATCGACACGAATTTCGGATTGCCAAGATGGCGCAAGCCCCCCGGCGTGCCGCCCGGCTCGCCTTCGGGGCCGTTCTTCCTGGAAAGGAAGGCGGAAACCGTGGCGGGTTGTTTTTCCAACTGGTGCATGGCGATCTGCTCTGAACGGGGGAAGCTTAAAACAAAACCGCCCGCAAGACATCTCCTGCGGGCGGTTGCGTTTCTTAAATCGGCGATTATTCGGCCGGTGTGGCTTGGCCTTCGGCGGCCTGCTTCTTGCTCAGGTCCTCGCCGGTTTCCTGATCCACCTGCTTCATCGACAGGCGAACCTTGCCGCGATCGTCGAAGCCGAGAAGCTTCACCTTCACAGCCTGACCTTCGCTCACCACATCGCTCGACTTGTTGACGCGCTTGGCGGCGAGTTCGGAGATGTGGACGAGGCCGTCCTTCGGTCCGAAGAAGTTCACGAAGGCGCCGAAATCCATCACCTTCACGATCTTGCCGTCATAGATCTGACCGACTTCGGGTTCGGCGGTAAGACCGCGAATCCACTTCAGCGCGGCCTTGATCGATTCGCCATCGGCGGATGCGATCTTCACCGTGCCGTCGTCCTCGATGTTGATCTTGGCGCCGGTCTTTTCCACGATCTCGCGGATCACCTTGCCGCCCGAACCGATCACGTCGCGGATCTTGTCGGTCGGGATCTTGATCTGCTCGATGCGCGGGGCATGTTCGCCGAGTTCGGCGCGGGCGTGATTGATCGCCTTGTTCATCTCGCCGAGGATATGGATGCGGCCGTCTTTGGCCTGGCCGAGCGCGACCTTCATGATCTCTTCGGTGATGCCGGCGATCTTGATGTCCATCTGCAGCGAGGTGATGCCGTCCTGCGTGCCGGCCACCTTGAAGTCCATGTCGCCCAGATGATCTTCGTCACCCAGAATGTCGGACAGAACCGCATAGCGCGTGCCTTCGAGGATGAGGCCCATCGCGATGCCCGCGGTCGGCTTCTTCAGCGGCACGCCCGCATCCATCAGCGCAAGGCTGGTGCCGCAGACTGTGGCCATGGAAGACGAACCGTTGGACTCGGTGATTTCCGACACCACGCGCAGCGTGTAGGGGAATTCTTCCTTCGACGGCAGCATCGGATGGATCGCGCGCCAGGCGAGCTTGCCATGACCGAGGTCGCGGCGGCTGGGCGCACCCATGCGGCCCGTTTCACCGACCGAGTAGGGAGGGAAGTTGTAATGCAGCATGAAGGTCTGCTTGCCGGTGCCTTCCAGGCTGTCGACAAATTGTTCGTCTTCGGCGGTGCCGAGCGTGGTGACGACCAACGCCTGCGTTTCGCCGCGTGTAAACAGCGCCGAACCATGGGTGCGGGGCAGGATGCCGACTTCGGCAACGATGGGGCGAACCGTGACGAGATCGCGGCCGTCGATGCGCTTCTTCGTGTCGAGCACGGAGTTGCGCATGATGTCGGCTTCGACTTCGTGGAAGAAGTTGCCGTAATCCTTCGCTGTCAGCTTGCCTTCGCCTTCGCCGACGAATGCGGCTTCGTGCTTCTTGCGCAGGGCGGCGATGGCATCGCGGCGTTCATGCTTCACGGCGATCTGGAATGCAGCCGCCAGTTCGCTGCCGACAGCGGCCTTGATCTTGGCAACCGCGGGGCCGGAGGTGTTTTCCGGCACGGGGCGCGGGTCTTTCGCGGCCTTTTCGGCAAGGCGGATGATGGCCGAGATGGCGTGCTGCATCTCGCGGTGGCCGAACATCACGGCGCCGAGCATCACGTCTTCGCCCAGTTCCTGTGCTTCGGATTCCACCATCATCACGGCGTCATGCGTGCCGGCGACGACGAGATCGAGCTTGGAGTTGGGCATGTCGTCGAGCGGCGGATTGAGCTTGTATTCGCCGTCGATATAGCCGACGCGGGCAGCGCCGATGGGGCCCATGAAGGGCAGGCCGGAAATCGTCAGCGCGGCCGATACGGCGACCATGGCCACGACATCGGGATCGTTCTCCTGATCGTGGCTGAGAACCTGCGCCACGACGAGCGTCTCATTGCGAAAGCCATCGGCGAAGAGCGGGCGGATCGGGCGGTCGATCAGGCGCGAGATCAGCGTCTCGCGTTCGGTCAGGCCACGTTCGCGCTTGAAATAGCCGCCCGGGATTTTGCCGGCGGCGTAATAACGCTCCATGTAATTCACGGTGAGCGGGAAGAAATCCACGCCTTCGCGCGGAGAGGAAGCGCCCACGACGGTCGCGAGCACAACGGTCTCGCCATAGGTGGCCAAAACGGCGCCGTCAGCCTGACGGGCGATCTTGCCGGTTTCGAGGGTCAGCGTGCGGCCGCCCCATTCGAAAGATTCTTTTTGGATATTGAACATTCTAGCGGTCCTTCATTTCCCACCGCCGGATTGCGATGGGGGTTGCCGCCTCAAGCCTTCTTGAGACGAGCGAAAATCGCGCGGGCGCGCACATGCGCACCCACGCGAGCGTTCTTGGCGTACACGGAAAGCGACGCGTTCAGCGGCGCAGGCCCAGCTTCGTGATCAGCGCGTTGTAGCGCGTCTCGTCATTGGCCTTGATGTAGTCGAGCAGCTTCCGGCGCAACGACACCATCTTGATGAGGCCGCGGCGGGAGTGATTGTCTTTCTTGTGGTTCTTGAAATGCTCGGTCAGGTTGGAGATGCGCTCGGAGAGCACGGCCACCTGAACGTCGGGCGATCCGGTATCGCTTTCGTTCTTGGCGAATTCGGACATGACTTCTTTTTTGCGTTCGGTCGTAATCGACATTTGTCGGTCATCCAGTTCCAAAGTTAAAGACACGGAACGGTCTCAACTCGCCTTCTTCGAGCGCGGCCAATGCGACCGGTTCGCCCTCTGTTGTCGAGCAGAAGACCGTAAGCCCTTGAAGATCGTCGCCCGAAACGGCGTCCGCGATCCGGGCGAAGATGTTCGCTCGGACGAGGACGGAGTTGCCGCTTTTCAGGCGAACCGCATCCGGACCTGTGACGGCCAGCGCCGGGATGCCGTCCAGCGCGGTCGAAATAGGCCTCAAGTGCTCAAAAGCGGCGGGACCATGCCCTAAAGCCTGCAGCTTTTCCAGCGGTATTGCGGTCTCCGCCGAAAAGCCGCCGATCCGGGTGCGGCGCAGCTGCGAAACATGGCCCAGCGTGCCCAGCGTCCGCGCCATGTCGCGGACCCAGGCCCGGACGTAAGTCCCTTTGCCACAAAGGATTTCGAACTCGGCGTGGTCCGCGTCGGGCTGTGCCAGAAGGCGGGATTCGAAGATTTCGACGGTGCGGGGCTCCAGCACCACCTCCTCGCCCTCCCGGGCCAGGTCATAGGCCCGCTCACCCTGGACCTTGATGGCCGAATAGGCGGGGGGCACCTGGATGATGGGGCCTGTAAAGGCGGGCAGGGCCGCCTCGATCTGTTCGCGTGTGGGGCGGACGGGCGAGGTGCCGGTCACGGCCCCTTCGGCGTCGTCCGTATCCCGGCTTTCCCCCCAGGTGGCGGTGAAGCGATAGATCTTCTGCGCGTCCATCGCATAGGGCACGGTCTTGGTTGCCTCGCCCAGCGCGATGGCCAGAACCCCGGTCGCCATGGGGTCGAGCGTGCCCGCATGGCCCGCTTTCTGGGCATCGAAAATGCGGCGCACGATCCCCACCACCTGGGTGGAGGTGACGCCCTTGGGCTTGTCGATCACCACCCAGCCATGGACGGGCGTGCCTTTGCGCCTGCGCGCCATCTGTCTGTTTCCGCTTTGAGGCCGCGCTTCTGCCCGGTGTCACACCCAAAGGCAAGCGACAGCCATGGACGCCGCGCCGGAGTTCCGCAAAGCTCTCCGCGGGCGCGGGCGTTTGGCCGCGTCTCTACCGGGGCGGTGCGTGTACGAAGATCGCGATATCGCACGCCTGATGCGCTGGGCCGACGACGGCGGCATCACGAGCGAAAATCTCGGTCGCATGCAGGCAGCCCCCGCTTTCCCCAAAGCGGTGCGCACGCTGGTGCGCAACATGATGCGCGCGGCCGAAGCCGACAAGGCGCTCGACGGCATCTTCAAGGATGCGGGCCGTTATCTGGCCGCGATGTGGGGCGTCTATCTGCATGTTTCAGGCGGCCTCACGCTGCCGCGGCTGAAGGAGCTTTGTGGGGCTTCCGGGTTTCTCAGTCCGGGGCGTGCGCGCGCGATGCTGCTCTATCTGCGTTATCTCGGTTACATCAAGCCGGCCGCCACCATGCACGGCGAACCATCGCGCTATGCGCCGACCGCGCAGTTCATGGCGACATGGCAAAACCATATGCGGGCAGCACTGGAAGCCGCCCGCGTGATCGAGCCTTGCATCGATCTTGTGCTGGCGCAGCTTCACAAGCCGGAGATTCTGGAAAGTTTTGCGCGCCTGCAAAGCGAAGGGCTGTGGACGGAGGCGCGCCAGGTCGATCAGGGCAACGCCTTCGTGCGCGTCTTCATGCATCGCCTGGCGGGGTCGCAGGTCGTCTGGACCTTGCTGTCGGATGCGCGGGACGAGGCATTTCCGCCGCGCGATGCGATTGCGTTTTCCATGTCCGGCGCGGCGCGAAAATTCGGCGTCTCGCGCATGCACATCAAGCGCCTGATCGAAGATGCCGAACGCGAGGGCCTGCTCGAACATTGCAAGGATGGGCGCATTCTCATTCAGGAACGCGCGGTGCCCGAATTCCGATATGTTTATGCGGGCCAGCTCATCCGCCTTCTTATCGCCGCCGCGAAAACCCTGCGCGAGCGGCCGGAACTGCTCGATCAATCGCGGCAGCTGGAAAATGCCTGAACGCATACGCGGACGGGAAGCGTTACTTCCCCGTCCGCGCAACGGTTTCTACTTCAGGATCAATTCGCGTGTGAGCATGTCGCCGCGCTGGGTGCGGATCGCGCCACGGTCGACAACGCCCTGATTGGCGGCGGCAACCGAACCGAAGACCTTCTTGCTCAAGGCATCGAGATCGTCGGGCGTGGCGTCGAACGCCGCCATGTTCTTGTATTCGACCATCAGATAGAGGTCGGGCTCGTTGTCGCGCGGATCGGCAACCGACAGAACCTTGTAATCGAGAACGACACCCTTCGCTTTGAGCGCATCCTGCTGCGCCTTCCAGCCGGTGGAGAGGTATTTCATGTATTCGTCGAAATGCCCGTCCTTGGTCTGGATCGCCGAAACGTCCCAGACCGGGCCGTTGGCGTAAGGCCTGGCATCCTGCGCGGATGCGCTGATGGATGCGCCCAGCAGGGCCGCGGAAACAGCAATGGCTGCGAGATATGGCTTCATGGATAATCCCCTTCGTTGCGATGCGCCTTGGGGAAATCGGCTGGCAAGCCTTCCCCGCGCGATCGCGAGAGGGTCCGGCAGGCATGCGGCCCGCACAATGGAACATTTTTGATCGCGGGCGCGCTGTGGCGCGTGCGCAGATTACAAAACGTCCAGCTTGGCGCTCAGTCCTCGTCCGCGCCATCGGGCGGTTCGGCGGCGAGATCGCGCGCCACGCGGGAAGATTTGAGAAGGGTTTCGATCCTCTGTGCTTCGGCGAACGAGGTGTCTTCGATGAAGCGGAATTCGGGCGTGAATTTGAGCGCGATCAGATGCCCCACCTCGCCCCGGATGAACCCTTTGTGCCGGTTGAGCGCGTCGACCACTTCTTTGGCATTCTTGCCGCCCAGCGGTTCCACAAAGGCGGTGGCGTGGCGCATGTCGGGCGAGGGCTTCACCTGGGTCACCGTCACCGAAATGCCGGCGAGATCGGGGTCGCGGATCTCGTCGCGGCGCAGAACATCGGCAAGCGCATGGCGCAACATTTCGCCCACGCGCAATTGGCGTTGCGAAGGGCCACGGTCGTGGGATGGATGATCGCGCGATGGCGAGGGGCGGTGACGTGGCATGAAAACTCCTAATCGGCAGAATAGCCGAAGCGCGCGACCCACGGCGCAAGAACCGGCATGACGGAGGAAAGCTGCTGGCGATAAGGCCGCCACTGCCCAATGCCGTGGGCGAAGAGCCCTTGCGCCACTTGTGCCGCACTCGGCGTGTCGATGTGGCGGGCTTTCGCCTTGGGCGCGAATTCCTCCATCGCGGGATCATGGGCGATGCCGAGGAAAGCGCAGAGCCGCTTTGTCTCTGCGGTGAAATCGTCCACCAGCGTTTCATAGCGGGCATCATACCGGTCGAGGCTGAGTTTTTCGCGATAGACATCGGCGATCTGCATCACGGCGTCATAGTAGCCTGCGGTGCCCTTGAGCGTCAGCAGTTCGAACATCTGTTGCGTCATGCCGAAGCGGCGGCGGAAAGACGAGAAAACCACATCGCGCGGATCGCGGACCGCGAACAGGATCTTCGCGTCGGGAAAGAGTTTGGCGACCAGACACAACAACGCGGTGTTGAGCGGCAGCTTGTCGATGAAGACAGGCTTGGTGGGTGTCGTCCAAAGTTCGCCCACGCGTTTCCAATAGGCTTCGCGCAGGGAATCCAGATCGGCGCCGTTCATGCCCGCCAGCCGGTCGAGCGTTTCATTGTCGGCGAGGCAGGGATGGGAATCGATCAGGCAGCCACGCTCTTCCATCGTTTCGATGTCGGCATGGGCGGCCAGAACCTGCCCGAGCAGCGTCGTTCCCGAGCGCGGGAAGCTCACCAGAAACACATGCGTGCGGACGGGGCTCGCAAAGGATCCTTTGGCGACGTTGCGCCATGGTTCGACCGGTGCCTGCTGGAAATAGGTGGTGAGGCGGCGGGTGAAGGCGGTCGCATTGCGTTCGGCGAAGGCCGGTGCGTGCATGGCGTGGAAAAATTCGCCCGCCTGGGCATAGGCGGCAAACGCCTCGTCGATCCGCCCCATGCCATCCAGCGCATCGCCCATCATGTTGAGCGCCACGCCGCGCGCCTGCGGCGTGGCATTGGGATCGCGCGCGACTGGGGCCAGGGCGGCAAGCGCCTTGTCGTAATGCTTGTCGGAAATATCGGCGGTGGCGAGCGCGAACAGCGCATAGACCTGGCGTGGATCGAGGCGCAACGCGCGCGCGCCATATTCGCGCGCCTGCCCCATGTCTCCGCGCTGCGAAGCAAGGTGGGCAAGATGGGTCAGGCTGTCGGCGTGGTTGGGGTTCAGGCCCAGCGCGCGCTCGAAATGCTGGCGTGCGCGTTTCAGGTCGCTGGATTGTTCGAGGGCGGTCGCCTTGTTGAAATGGATGATGAAAGCGCCCGGCGCATAGCGCAGCGCCGCATCGAAACACGCCAGCGCCTCCTCGATGCGGTTGAGCTTTGTGAACGCGCAGCCGAGCACGTTGAGTATGTCGGGGTTGCGCGGAGCGATGTCGCGCGCGCGGTCGGCACACAACAGCGCCTTGTCCGGCTGGTTCAGGTTGAGGAAGTGGTAAGCCGCGAGCATCAGAACATTGGGATGCTCGACGCCTGCCTTCGCGGCCTCGGCCGAAATCTGCATGGCGCGCCCGCTATCGCCCGCGCGCATGGCGTTATCGATGGCGCGCAGAAAATCCTGCGGCTGCGGCGGACCGCCCCCTATGCCGGATAGACCGGAGATATCTGCCGCCATGGGTTGTCATGCCCCAAGACGCGCGCTCCTCAGAGCGCGCGCTTGATGGTCTCGACTTCGTAGCACTCGATCACGTCGCCCTTGGCGAGATCGTTGTAGTTCGCGAAGCTCATGCCGCACTCCTGGCCGGTCTGGACTTCGCGCACTTCGTCCTTGAAGCGCTTGAGGGTCGAGAGCTCGCCTTCGTGGATCACGACGTTGTCGCGCACCAGGCGCACGCGCGCACCGCGGCGAACGACGCCCTCGGTCACGCGGCAACCGGCGACCTTGCCGACCTTCGAGATGTTGAACACTTCGAGGATCTCGGCATTGCCCAGGAACTTTTCGCGGACTTCCGGTGCCAGCATGCCCGAAAGCACGGCTTTCACATCGTCCACCACGTTGTAGATGATGTTGTAGTAGCGGATTTCCACACCATCGCGGCGCGCACGTTCGCGCGCCTGCGCATTCGCACGCACATTGAAGCCGATGATGGCCGCGCCACTTGCCTGCGCCAGGATCACATCGGATTCGGTGATGCCGCCGACGCCGGATTGCAATGTCTGTACCGCCACTTCGGTGGTGCCCAACTTTTCGAGCGCGCCATGGATGGCTTCGACAGAACCCTGCACGTCGGCCTTGATGACAAGCGGCAGCAGGCGCTTCTCGCCTTCGCTGCGGGTTTGCAGCAACTGGTCGAGCGTCTGGCGCGACATTGCCTTCTGGCGCTGTTCGCGGCGCTTGCGGGCGCGGTATTCGGTGACTTCGCGGGCACGCGCATCGCTGTCCACGACGACGAATTCGTCGCCCGCTTCCGGCGCTGCAGAAAGGCCCAGAACTTCCACCGGGACCGACGGGCCGGCGCTCGCGACCGTTTCGCCGCGATCGTTGACCAGCGCGCGCACACGGCCCCATTCCGAACCGGCGACGAGGATGTCGCCCTGTTTGAGGGTGCCGCGCTGCACGAGCACGGTGGCCACCGGCCCACGGCCCTTGTCGAGCTTGGCTTCGATGACAGCACCTTCGGCGCTGCGGTCGGGGTTCGCCTTGAGGTCGAGGATTTCGGCCTGCAACAGGATCGCTTCCTCGAGCTTGTCGAGGTTGATGCCCTTGGTGGCCGAGACTTCGATGGCGAGCGTTTCGCCGCCCAGATCTTCGACCTGGATTTCGTATTGCAGAAGCTCGGTCTTCACCTTCATCGGATCGGCGTCGCCCTTGTCGATCTTGTTGACGGCGACAATGATCGGAACGTGGGCGGCCTTGGCATGGGCAATGGCTTCCACCGTTTGCGGCATCACGCCGTCATCGGCGGCGACCACAAGCACCACAAGGTCGGTCACCTTCGCGCCGCGTGCGCGCATCGCGGTGAAGGCCGCGTGGCCCGGCGTGTCGAGGAAGGTGATTTTCGCGCCGCTTTTGAGCGCGACCTGATAGGCGCCGATATGCTGGGTGATGCCGCCGGCTTCGCCCGCGACCACATCGGTCTTGCGCAGTGCATCGAGCAGCGAGGTCTTGCCGTGGTCGACATGGCCCATGACGGTGACGACCGGCGGGCGCGAGACCAGATGTTCCGATTTGTCGTCGGTCGTCTTCAAACCTTCGAGCACGTCGGATTCGGCGACGCGCTTGACCGCATGGCCATATTCGGTTGCGACCAGTTCTGCGGTGTCGGCGTCGATCACATCGTTGATCTGCGCCATGATGCCGTTCTGCATCAGCACTTTGATAACGTCGACCGAACGGCGCGCCATGCGGTTGGCGAGTTCGGAAACCGCGATGGTTTCGGGAATCGTAACTTCGCGCGGGCCGGCGGGACCCGCGGGCTGGGCCTGCGTGCCCTTCACGCGTTGCAGATGGCGGCGGTAGGCCGCGACCGAGCGCACGCGCTCGTCATCATCGGAAAGCGCGCGCGTGACGGTGAGCTTGCCGCGGCGGCGGTCTTCCGGCGATTTGCGGGCGGGTGTGGCGCTCTTGGGTGCTGCCTTGCCGCCGGGGCCTTTTTTCGCGTTGGATTCTTCTTCTTCGTCCATGGCCGGCTTGCGGCGATGGGCTTCCCCGCTGACGACGGGGGCTGCTTCTTTCTTTTCTAGCCTGCGGGCGGCTTCGTCTTCGGCGTGGCGTTTAGCCACTTCGTCGGCGGCCTTGCGCGCATCTTCTTCGGCTTTGCGCTTCTCGGCGGCGACGCGTTCGATTGCCAGGCGCGCATCTTCGATGGCGCGGTGCTTGGCTTCTTCCTCGGCACGCTTGCGGGCTTCCAGCTCCTCGACGCGGGCGCCTGCCAGCGCGCGGCTGCGCGAGACTTTTTCTTCTTCGGTGAGCTGACGCAGCACCACACCGGGGCGCGCCTGTTGTGTTTCGCGCGGCGCGGCGGAAGGCGCAGGCGTTGGCGCTTGCGGCTTGGTCTCAACCGGTTGCGGGCGGGGCGCTTCGACGACCTTCGCATCGCCGGCGGATCCGACGCGCGCGCGCTTCTTTTCCACCACCACGGCCTTGCTGCGGCCATGGCTGAAGCTCTGCTTGACGGTCGAAGTTTCCGTCTTTTTCAACGACAGCGGCTGGCGCCCTTGAGGGGGCCGCGCGGTGCGTGTCGGGTCATTGCTGTCGTTCATCCGTATCCTTCAATTGCAAAGCTTTGGGCCTTGCAAAACTCCATGTTCGCCGGGGGCGGAAAACTGCCCTCCCGTGCCCAGATTTCAGCCTTTTGGGCTAGCCGTTCCGGTTTAGGGCCCGCGTGTATCACATTTTAGCGGGCCGCGGCCAAGGCCAATTGCTGGCCCGCGCCAGGCGCGGGTTTGGACCTACTATATAGGACGGTTTTGGCTCAGGTCAGGATGTCGAGCGCGCTCTGGGTCATCCGGTCGGCCGCCCTGAAGGCGGCGATGCCGGCTCGAAAGCTGAGTTCCGCCTGTTTGAGATTGGCCATCTCCTCGGCCAGTTCGGCGGTGGGCATGGCCACATGCACGGCCTGGTAGCCCGCCGATTGTGCGGCCTCGACCGGGGCAACGGGCGCCGAAGTCGAAACGGACGCCAGCCGTACGATACGCTCGGCGGTGGCGCTCACCTGGTTCTCGGCCGTCCGCATGGCGCTGGCCGCAACTGCCATGGCATCGCTCATGGCCGCAAGCATCGGCCCGCCGCCTTGACGGAGGTTCAAGAAAAACCGGGGCCTTTAAGTCGAGTTGGAGCGATTGCGCGCGCGTGTTTCCAAACGCGCGCGCAATCGGCCCACGCGCTGCGGGAAAATCGTTTGCGCGATCTAGTTTGTCTGCAAGCCGATCTTGAGGAACGGCCCGTGCTGGATCCGGTCGACCTGGAAACGCTCATAGATGCCTGCATCGAGCGCGTTGAAATAGGCGTCGATCTTGTAGCCGAAGCTGACCCTCATCCCGGAATCCGCGGGATGCCAGGAAAACCCTGCAAAGCCGCCCACTTCAGGCACGGTGGAGGAACGGTTGCGGCGGGTCTCCAATGCGGTGCCGGTGTCGTAGACGAGAAGCAGCTTGGCTTTCTGCCGCCCGAACAGCACCGCGGCATTGGCGCCCCAATCCAGCGAGATCACGCCGCCTTCGCTATCGCTCAAGGGAGCAGACGCTTCCCACGAGATCATCGGGCCGATGCCCACGAAGCTCCGCTGCAGGCGCGTGGCGCCGCTGCCCTGAAAATATTTGGTCGATGTGTAGAAGCCCGTATCGGTCCGCGCGGTGAAATGTGCGTAGCGCAAGCCCAGGCTGAACACCGATGTGCCGTCATGGCCGAACATGCCCAGGCCGAAATCCTTGCCGACCTGAAAATCGATATTCAGGTGGCTTTCGCGATGGCCGGCAAAGCCCGAGTAATAGCCGGTGCCGTATTCCGTGGGCTGGGTCGCCGTCGCGCTCACATCGCGCCGCGCGGTGCGGCCGAACTTCACGCCGAGCGAATAGATCAGCTCGCTCTCCGCGGGCTGCAATTTCACAGTGCCTTCGAAATCCCAGCTGTGACGCGGGCTGACAGGAAGCACCGCGCCATTGGGACCGAGCGTCGAAGGCGTGCGCACGCCGCCGCTCTCTCCACCCTCGCCGCCGCTACCGAAACCGGGCGCGGCGAAAGGCAGGAACCATGCGGTCGAGCCGCCGGCCTGCATGCCGTACTGGCCGCCCAGTTCGAAATAGAAATGATTGTCTTCGTCGGCCACGGCTGCCGGAATCGCCGCCATGTTCGCAAGAAGCGCCAGCGCCGAGGCGGTCGCCAGCAAATGCCACTTCACTGTTTGGCTGTGTCGCGGAAGAACGAGTTCGCTCATGGCCATCCCCTAGCTGTTCGCGGGGAAATGACCATAACCCAACCGCTTTGTCACCGCCCGGTAATGCTGCCGCATGACGAATGTTCCGCGTCGCAACATTCCCGCCACAGGCGCATGCGGAGGTGACCCATCAAGCAATTGTTATAAAACACTATTCTGGTCGGACGGCCGAAAACAAAACGGCGCCCGAAGGCGCCGTTTTCTGATGGCTTTGGATGGTGCTCAGGCTTTCTTGCGGCGCATCGCGCCCATTGCCGCGAGGCCTGCGCCGAGAAGCGCAAGGCTCATCGGTTCAGGAACGCCCTGTTGGCCGGGTGTGGTGATGTCCACCGTCTGCGAGCCGGAATTGTCGAGGAATTCGGTATCCCAATACATCAGCAGGAGTTCGCCGCTGTAGCCGCTGATCGATGTGCCTTCGCCGATGTGGAAGAACACGCCGCCTGCCTCGCCCACAAGTTCGCCGAAATTGGCGGTGAAGCCGAGGTCGGTGTTCTGGCCATAGCCGCTTGCCACCGGATCGATACCGGCCGCGGTCGAGGAGCGTGAATATGGCTGGTCGCTGCCTGCGCTCCAGAATGTGGAGGCGGCATTCAAGACCGAAAAGACATAGGTCGTGCCCGCATCCAGCACCATGCCCGTGTCGAGCGGGGCGTTGTGGCTTGCATTGGCCAATGCTTCGACCGTGAACGGCGTCGCCTGGCTGGCGGTGGGGACGATTGCGGCGGCGACGAACGCGGCAGCCAGCAGGGATTTTCTAAGCATGCGGGATACTCCGACTCTCAACACGTTAACTAGCAATTTTTGTACCATGCAGGAATATCAATGCCTTGACCAAAAAAGATGGTTAACGGCGTGTAAATCTGTAACCACCGTGGACATGCCTGGAGCCGCTTTTTCAGCTTGCAACATCCGGCAACCCGCGGTGATTCTGCGTTTCATGACCGGTCTCGACAAAGCCGCGCGGCTTTATTCGCGCATCGAACATCAGGCAGATGCCACGATCCATGTGCTGGGTGTCGCGTTCGCACTGGCCGCATCGGTCTGGCTTCTGACGCATGTGAGCGGTGCGGCCACGGTTGCCGCCGTATCGGTTTATTGCACCGGCTTGCTTGCGATGATCATGGCATCGGCCGCCTACAATCTGGCGCCCGGCGGCACGCTCAAGGATATCCTGCGCCGCTTCGATCATTCCGCGATCTTCGTGATGATCGCGGCCACCTACACGCCGTTCGCTGCTGACAGGCTCGGCTATCCGGTGGGCGATATGATCCTTGCGCTGGTGTGGAGTGCGGCTGCTGCTGGCGTGGCGCTGAAGATGCTGTTCCCGCGCCGCTTCGAGAAGGTGAGCATCGCGCTCTATCTGGCGATGGGCTGGCTCATCGTCACCGCGATCAAACCGCTGGCGGCATCCGTTGCCGCGGTCGATTTA
>Ga0265331_10001131_pt1 | contig 20387 bp, 12 predicted proteins | sample 41923metaG_FD_202088 | JGI IMG/M metagenome (GOLD analysis project Ga0265331, IMG submission 202088) | Rhizosphere microbial communities from Carex aquatilis grown in University of Washington, Seatle, WA, United States - 4-19-23 metaG | ecosystem: Host-associated > Plants > Roots > Rhizosphere... | reverse complement strand
ACTTGCAGTCCCACTTCACGTGGGCTTGGCTACGCCAATCTTTCATTCTCAATCCTCCCTGACCCCAAGGGGCCTTCCTCAGGGAGGATTTTTCCAGACTCACGCAGGAAACGGCAGAGCCTCTACGCTTCTCACCGGCAGAGCCGGTGGATTAACTGTGATTTAGCATTCGGCTGCCGCAATAGGAACGGAGTCAGGGCGACGATGGCCGAAGTGCTTCGAGTCATCGAAGCCTTCGTACGCGGTGCTCAGCACACTACGGACGTAGTAGCCGGTTTCTTGCCGTGATGATTCAAGTCACTGGACATGAACAAGCCGTCCAGCTTGCCGGCCGAATTCTTGTCGGAGTGTCGGCCGTTTTGCGCATCGAAGCGTGCTGCCTGCTGACCATGATGGGCGAGGAACTGCCGCCATGGCAGCAACTCGAGAGTGACCTTTTCCAGCGAATGGTCGTGTCCTTCCGGTAGTCGAACGGATTGACGTTGTTCAGCTCGCAGGTGTGGATCAAGCTCATGTAGAGGTCGCCGACGTCGGCTCCATTCTGTGTCTGGTAAAACAGGGAGTTCTTGCGGTGCATGATGGCCTTCTTCAGGGCGCGCTCGCAGATGTTGTTGTCCAAAGGCGCCCGAGCGACACGTAGAAACAGTGTCAGCTTGTCCCAGTGCTTTCGAAGGTAGTTGATCGCGCCGCCCAACCCCGAGTTGCGTTCCACCAATCCTCGTCGAATTGCCGCTTCAGCCAGGCCTGCAGTTCCTCCATGACCGAACCACTCTGCATCTGGTGGAGGGCCAGACGATCCTCGGCAGATAGATTCTCCTTGCGCGCGGTCGCGTCGTTGGCGTACACCTTCTCCAGCGCTTCCAGCACGTAGCGACACTCGGCCGGGAACCGCTCATTGACCTCGACGAACTGCCGCCGGCCATGCGCCAGGCAGTTGGCGATGATCGTCTTGAGCTCGCTGGGCATGTTCCTTGACAACGCATCGCACATCTGGATCGGCGGCGGCAGATCAGCCGTACGCTTTTTCAAGACGTCGATCAAGTTTTCGCCCGCATGCTGGGAACCGCTGAAGAACAGCGCGATCCGCTCTCCTCCCGAGATCGCCACCACGCCCGTTGTGAAGAGCCCTGTCCGCTCGGGCGGATCACGATGCCCGCCGTCCTCCACATCGGATGCATCGGATCTTTCTTGCTTTGCCCGCTGCCCCATGAATTCCAGGATTCTCACGTTGGTGTCGTCGTTGTGCAGCACTTGGCCCTGGGCGGCTTGGCGAATCAGCTCCTCGTAGACGGGCTTCACGTTCGGGGCCCCGGCCGACACGATTTCCCATTGAGTCGAGGCCGGCAAGGGAATTTCCAGGTCTTTCTGTAGGCGATCGAGACGATTCCAGGGAAATCCAAGGCCATATCTGAGCATGGCAATGATGCTCACGGCGCTGGCGTCGTACTTCTTGGCTCCCGCCTCGGCGGGAGGATCAGCCGTGAAGATCTGCCCGCACAGATTGCAGCGCAACTTCTGTAGCTCGTAGATCGTGGCCGCAAGGGGTGGTTGGCCGATCAGGCGGATCAACACACCGGGATCGGCCATTTCGTAGGCTTTTCCCCGTCCGCATTCTGGACACTCATCGCCTGGCTTAAGTGACTGGTGACTGACGATCACGCGCGTCGCACCTGGGTAGTCATCGGCCCCATTACGCCTGTGGCCTGGTTTTTTTGGAGGCTTTTCTTCGTCGGCTGCCGGCGCCGAGGCAGACGCGTCCGCATCAGCGTTGGGCGCTTGATCGCCGTTGGGCGCTGGCGTCGGTGCCTCTCGGCCAACCACGTTGGCCGTCTTTTCGGTCGTGGCCCCAAACAGCAGCTTCCGTAAACCGTCGGACCAACTAGCGTCCATAGTCGAGCCCATTGTGGTCAACTTCTTGCGGGAAACAGGCTGGGACGGCCGTCCTACGGGAGTTTTCGGATAGCCTCGCGGGGCAGCGCGCCGAAAACGAGACCGAGCTGCGCAGCCTGCTATCGTCGTCAAGGGCCCGACGACGACGCGGCCCGGCAGATTCCCGCGGTCGAAGCCATCTTGAAGTCAGTGGGGGAACAACTCCTGGAGATGCGGATCAACCTGGAGCAATTGCTCCTCGTCGCACCGGAAGCCGGCACAGTGTTGCCTCCGCCCGAGCAGCCAAATAAGCCCGACGACAAGCAATTGCCCTCCTGGTCGGGCACGCCGTCGCAGTCGCGCAACCAGGGCGCATTTTTGCAAGAGGGTGTGGTGTTCTGCAAGGTGAGCGACCTCACCCGAATGCAAGCCTTGATGGTCGTCGACCAGGACGACGTCGAGTATCTGGCCGAGAAGCAGGTCGTCGACGTCAATCTCGACGAGTTTCCTTCCGAAACGCTTCAGGGGCTGATTGCTGAAATCGCCAAGGAGCCGCTACGCGTCAGCCCGCGGCACATCTCAAACAAGGCTGGCGGCGAGTTGGTCACCAAGACCGACGAATCGAGCGTCGAACGCCCCATGAACACGTCGTACCAGGTGCGCGTTCCGCTGGACGGCCCCGACGGCCTGTTGCGGATCGGCCTGCGCGGCCGGGGCCGCATCCACGCCAGCCCTCAGACGCTGGCCCATCGCCTCTGGCGGTAAGTTGTGCAGACGTTCAATTTCCGTCTTTAGAGGCTTGGCCCTCGACCTCGCCAAATTCGAGGTTTTGCATTCACGACGAACCACGCCCGAGCGTTCCCCGCCGAACCAGAAATGACCGCCCAGCGACCAGAGTTCGAAGATTCAGACGACTGCAACGAACGGGCTAGCGGCCACAACACACCCGAAACCCCAGGTTGTAGAAGCGGAACATCGGCCTGCCCTCGTGGCGGCGCGCGGACCGACAGTCGGACGCGTCATAGCTGAACGCGCCCCCGCGAAGCACGCGGCCGGACCAGACGCCATGCACAACGGGCCCCGTCGGATCGCTGACCCTGCGGAAGCTACTTAGCCTCCTTGATCTGCTCCCGCCGCCGTGTACAACAGGCCCCGTCGGATCGCAGACCGCCCCCGCGGCATACTCGCCATACCAATCCCAACACCACTCCCAGACGTTTCCGTGCATATCGAATAGACCAAACGCGCTTGGCAATTTCGCCCCACCTGGCCAGGTTCGAGTTTTTGCGTTCCCGACGAACCAGGCATATTGCGGCAAGAGATCCTCGTCGCTCCCGTAGCAAAACTCGGCCGTGCTTCCCGCCCGCGAGGCGTACTCCCACTCGGCCTCCGTCGGCAATCGGTAGCCGTCGGCTGCGAAGTCGCGGCGCCAGACGTCGTACTCATGATCGACGTTCAGATAGTCCTCGAACCTCTCTTTCTCGCCCGTGCGTTCATAGCACGGCGTCCTATTTTCTCGCGTGCTAAGCCAGTTGCAGTACAAGACCGCATCGAACCAATTCACGTTGATCACGGGGCACTCGGACGTCGGGATGTATTGCTTCCATTGCTGGAACTCCTCCTGCCAGCCTTGCGGCTTTTCGGTCGCAGCGTATTCCGCGTCCTCTATGAAGCGCTGGAACTGCTCGACGCTTACCTCGCGGTCGGCCAAGTGAAATGCGGTAGTCAGCGTCACTTCGTGGGCCGGCCCTTCGGGGTCGCCTTGTGTTGTCTCGCGCGGTGTGCCCATCGTGAACTTGCCGGCGGCGATCTCAACCATCGTCATCCCCTGTCCGTTGACGAACCAGCGACGGTCCGAGCGCGCGCGTGGTGTTGGTGCAAGCGCGGGCAAATCTTGCTTCCATTGCCGCAGCGCCCAGCCCGCGGCGGCGTGCGTGCCGCCGTCGGGAGCGTTGGTGTAAAGTGCGAAGAGCGCCTCGGCCGCCCGTTCACGCTCGCCGGGCTCCAGCGTTTCGGGCGCTATCGTGCCGAAGGCCGCGCAAAGTCCGGAGCGAAACGCCGGGTCATCGCTAGAATTAAACAAGTCGGTTGCGACGCTCAGATCGCCATGCCATCCAGCGAAGGCATGAATCAGTGTCGTGCGATGGATCGGGTCGCTTCGCACTGCAAGGGATTCCTTTGCCAGCATAGCGTCGACCAGGTGCAAAGCGACAATCGCGTAGCGTGCTTTCGTGGTCGCATCGGTTGCTTTCGCCTCGCGCTGTGCCAGCTCCGGCAGCGCCGACGCTTTGGCGCGATCCAAAGCCGCGACGAGGTTGCGGCACTCGGCGGCCGGCGCTGTCGTGACGGCGTCGACCAAGAAGCCTTCGGGTCCTTCGCCCAGCTCGGCCAAGCCATACGCGGTGCGAACGCGCTGATTCTCCTCAATCTGTGGGTCGTTGAACCTCGCGTGCAACCGTTCGAGCGCTAGACGCCCTGACAATCGCAGATCCCGGAGTAAGAAAGGCACTGTCGCCGCGTTCGCGGTCAGTAATGAGTCGGCCGTCGCCAGCGCGCGCGCGTGCTCCCTGGCGCGCATTCCGATGGCCGCTGCGACGATGCCACCGACGACGAGCATAATGACGGACGCGGCCGCCAATGTTTTATGTTTGCGCACCCAACGTGCCACACGTCGAGCAATTGGCTCGCGGTGGGCCGTCACCGGTTCATCGGCCCACCACTTCTCAATAACATTTGGCTGCTCGGCGGCGAGGTCTTGATCAACCTGCGACAGGGCGACGGCCAGGTCTTCAACTAGGGCGGGAAACCGCGCCGAGTATTCAGAGTGCGAAGGCCGGTCTCCCCAGCGGTGGCGGGCGCGGTATTCGGCGGCGATCAACTCCAGCGGCAGAGCATCGAGCACCCCAAGGTCGGGAAACTCGCGCAGGTAGTCTTCGATTCGTGGTCGCGGCGGCGGGCCGACGGTGGGCGTTGGTGGCACCGTAGTGTCGAGCGACCGGGCCACGCTATCGAATGAAGTGGCTAGCTTCCAGCGGTACTCAAGATCGACCGCTACGAGGGCGAGCAACGCCCCGGCGCGCCGGGCCGGCTCCGCCGGCAGGAAGTCGCCGATGGACGGCTGCTGACCCAATTGCCAGGCCTCCTCGAAGCGATCGATGAGCGCGTCGATCTCGTGGCCTCGCGTGCCGAAGAGCGGACCGTCGCCCTGGAGAATCTTGTCCATGTTGCGTTCGAGTTGCTTGTCGACATCGCACCCCGCCGACTACGCATACGCACGTCGAGATTTTAGGCCATCGGAGGGCCGTGGGCAAGCGGCGCGCCTACGCAGGTAGTCCGTCAGTTTACTCGGCATTTTTCCGATTAGCCGTGTTCCGATTAGCCGTTACGTACTGACGCGACATTTGCGCGACGGCCGAAGCCGGTCGTTCATGCGCGCGCATTGCTCGCCACGCGACGTGCAGCCAATAGACATTCAATAGAATCTACCCCAGGGCAACTAGCACCAAACGGTATTATGGCCAGTTGGTATTCACCTTGAAATGATGCGCTGTTACGCTTCCGTGGCGATAGGAGAGTCCTTTCAGTTACGGAGGTACTGTCGATGGCCACGGATGGCGAATCGTTTGAGCAATGGTTAGATCGGGCTCAAGTTCCGCAGCGAATGCGTACGCCCGAGCGACATGCCGTCTTGCAGGCAGCCCTTGCGTTTCTCGGACAGGCTGGCCAGGACTACGCCAGCCGCCGGATGGTTGCTCATTTTCTTTTGCACTGCCAATTGGACTTGAAGTTGGCCCAGGTCGCTCGACTTGTCGGCTTCACTCGTCCCACCGCCTCGCGGCAAAAACGGCTCTCCTCGCGTCAGGTAGTCGGCGAGATTTAGCACCGCCTTTCCGGACGCCCCTACGGAAAACTCCTGCCCAGGTACGCCGGTCCCATCGCCCAATTCCTGCACGGCCATCCGGACGCCTGCCGTGAGGACCTGCTCGGTTTCATCGAAAAAACCTGGAGCGTTCGCGTGGGGCTAACGGCTCTACACAACTTTCTCAAAAAGTATGGCCTCGATCGCCAGTCATTGGACCAGAGCACTCCGGACGAACGGCCTCACGCCGTTACCGACGAGGCAGCGTTGTTGAAAATCCTCGACCAGCCTCCCGTCTCCGGCTTGCCCGTGCCGCACCCACCCGATGATTTTTTTGGCCATACCCAATATGCGGGTGCCTTCCTCTTGCTCCCCCAAGTGCTCCGCTGGTGGGACATCATGTTTCTCTGATGACTACGGCTCACTGCAGCGTGGTTTTCTGACCAGTCTGTTCATGTTGATTGTCGGCATCGAACGCGTCTTTCATCTGGAAGGGATGGACGACCCGGGCTTCGCCTTGTTGACGGGCGACCCGCGCGAAAGAATTCGTGTTTAGCCCGCGAAATTCTTGGTAGTCCGCCCCCGCCCTTCCGCATGTACCTGATAGAGACCCAGCAAGGCGCCCATAGCCCGAGGGCCAGTCGGATATTTCCCCCTTGTCTAAGAAAAGGGACCTCAGATGTTTTTCACGCAGCTCTTGTCGTACTTTCGCCCCGCTCCCAACCGCCGCCAACGCCGCCGCGTGCCGCTCAGCCGTTTCCGGCCCCGTCTGGAGTCGCTTGAGTCGCGACAACTTTTGACGACGCTTAACAACGCATTCGCCGACCCGAATGGGGTTGGGAGCTATTATCAAGGAACGGCGGCGGTCGCCTTGAACAATTCCACTCTCGCCAACGACACCGCCTCGGTGGGGGCCGGCACCGGCAACTCCGGCAGCGCGTTCCTGGGCGTCTCGTCTCCCCTCGGTTCAACTGCCCCCCAAGGTTACACGCCGCAACAGATTGCACAGTACTACGGCTTCAACCAGATGTCGTTGAACGGGAGCGGGCAGACCATCGCCATCGTGGACGAGTACAACGGCGATCCAAACATTATTACGGATCTCCAGGCGTTCGATCAGCAGTTTCAATTGCCCCCACCGCCCCATTTCCAGCAGGTCTCTTTGGGCTTCTCTCCCAGCGACCCAACGTACTATGCCCCGCACGCAACTCCGGGGGACAAGCAGGGAACGTGGGGTGAAGAAACCGCGCTGGACGTGGAATGGGCGCATGCGATGGCCCCGGGCGCCAACATCGTGCTCGTGGAAACGCTGCCTACATCGACCGGCCTTCTCGGAGGGGTCCAGTGGGCGGCCCGGCAGCCCGGCGTGTCCGTGGTGTCGATGAGTTGGTATGAAACGGGAGTTGCGAACGTTACCGTTTTTACCACGCCATCGGGTCACCAAGGGATCACATTTGTCGCGGCGTCAGGTGATTATGGCGTGGCCTATTATCCCTCGACCTCGTCGAACGTGCTGGCGGTTGGTGGCACCACTCTTAGTCCTAGTGTGAATACCCAAGGAATGAATACTTGGAGCGAAACGGCCTGGAGTGGCAGCGGGGCTGGTAGTTATGGAGCGGAACCGGCTTACCAACTGGGAGTGCAGCAAACGGGGCATCGCCTCGTTCCCGACGTGTCGTACAATGCCGGTGCCGGAGTCGCCGTTTATGACTCATGGGACGGCCCGACAGGTGCGTGGATCTCCCTAACAGGGACGAGTGCCGGCGCTCCGCAGTGGGCAGCGATCGTTGCCATCGCCGACCAGGGCCGTGCTATGCAAGGGCTGTCTCCGCTCGACGGAGCTTCTCAGACCCTGCCTCTACTCTATCATTTGCCCAGCACCGATTTTAATGCCGTTCAGGGCATCTCGGGCTTTTCGGCCGGGGCGAAAGAGACCACTGGATTAGGGAGCCCGATCGCCAATCAAGTCGTGGCTGGCCTCGACCAGCCGTTTACCCAAGTCGGATCAACGCTCTACCAACTGCAACAGGGAAATCTGTGGCAGTACAATGCAACAACGGGCTGGCACCAGATCGACAGTGGCGTCCAGTCGTTCATCCAGTCTAGTGACGGCTCGGTATTCGAACTGGAGCGCAGCGGCAACCTGGACTACATCCGGCCAGGTGGCGCGCTGACGCTGCTCGATAGCTATGTGCAGTCCATCGCCGTTGACGGGGCCGGGACGCTCTACGAGCTGAAGAGCAACGGCGCACTGTCATCCTACACTTGGGCGGCTGGTCGGCACCCGATCGACAGTAGGGTGCAGTCGTTCATCCTCTCCAGCGACGGGTCGATATTCGACCTCCAGCGCAGCGGCGACCTGGACTACATGCGGCCAGGTAGCGCGTTGACGCTCATGGACCACTACGTGCAGTCGATCGCCGTTGACGGGGCGGGAACGCTCTACGACCTGGAGAGCAGCGGCGTCTTGTCGTCCCACACCTGGGCTGGCGGCTGGCACCAGATCGACAGCGGCGTGCAGTCGTTCATCCTCTCCAGTGACGGCTCGCTATTCGACCTGGAGCGTAATGCCAAACTGTACTACATGCGGCCGGGCGGCGCATTGACGCCCATGGACAGCACCGTGCAGTCGATCGCCGTTGACGAGGCTGGAACGCTCTACGATCTGGAGAGTAACGGCCTCTTGTCGTCCCACACCTGGGCCGCCGGCTGGCGGCAGATCGACAGCGGCGTGCAGTCGTTCATTCTCTCCAGCGACGGCTCGATATTCGACCTGGAGCGCAGCGGCAACCTGGACTACATGCGCCCGGGCGGCGCGTTGACGCCGATGGACAGCACCGTGCAATCGATCGCCGTTGACTCGGCGGGGACGCTCTACGACCTGGAGAGTAACGGCCTCTTTTCGTCCCGCACCTGGGCCGCCGGCTGGCACCAAATCGACAGCGGCGTGCATTCGTTCATCCTCTCGAGTGACGGCTCCGTCTTCGACCTGGAGCGCAGCGGCAACCTGGACTACATGCGACCAGGCGGCGCGTTGACGCCGATGGACACGACCGTGCAGTCGATCGCCGTTGACTCCGCCGGAACGCTCTACGACCTGGAGAGTAACGGCCTCTTGACTTCCCACACCTGGGCCGGCGGCTGGCACCAAATCGACAGCGGCGTGCAGTCGTTCATCCTTTCCAGCGACGGCTCCGTCTTCGACTTGGAGCGCAACGGCAACCTGTACTACATGCGGCCAGGTGGCGCTTTGACGCCGATGGACAGCACCGTGCAGTCGATTGCCGTTGACGGGGCGGGGACGCTTTACGACCTGGAGAGCAACGGCCTGCTGTCTTCCCACACCTGGGCCGCAGGCTGGCAGCGGATCGACAGTGGCGTGCAGTCGTTCATCCTCTCCAGCGACGGCTCGGTGTTCGATCTGGAGCGCAACGCCAAGCTGTACTATATGCGGCCGGGCGGCGCGTTGACGCCAATGGACACGACCGTGCAGTCGATCGCCGTCGACCAGGCTGGGACGCTCTACGACCTGGAGAGCAACGGCCTCTTGTATTCGCGCACCTGGGCCGGCGGCTGGCACCAGATCGACAGTGGCGTGCAGTCATTCATCCTGTCAAGCGATGGCTCGCTGTTCGATCTGGAGCGCAATGCCAAACTGTACTACATGCGGCCAGGTGGCGCGTTGACCGCGATGGACAGCACCGTGCAGTCCATCGCCGTTGACGCGGCTGGAACGCTCTACGACCTGGAGAGCAACGGCCTGCTGTCTTCCCACACCTGGGCCGGCGGCTGGCACCAAATCGACAGTGGCGTGCAGTCGTTCATCTTGTCCAGCGACGGCTCGCTATTCGACCTGGAGCGCAATGCCAACCTGTACTACATGCGGCCGGGCGGCGCGTTGACGCTGATGGACAGCACCGTGCAGTCCATCGCCGTTGGCGCGGATGGAACGCTCTTCGATCTGGAGACCAGCGGCCTGCTGTCTTCCCACACCTGGGCCGCCGGCTGGAACAACCTGGATCAGAATGTCCAGTCGATTTCGCTTGTCAACGGAGGAGATACCCTCAACGCCCATAAGCAAGGTGGCGTTATTCATCAATTCGTCGGGTGAGCCATCGACGAGGTTCTGGGCCGTATAGAAAGTTCGGAGCGTTGACGCTCGATTCCCATGCACGTGACGCACAGCCAATTCGGGATCGTGGACGGATTCGATTTGAATCACGTGCATAATTGTCGCGGTATGACGATGGTGGCGCGCTAAATAAAGGCCCGTTTCGCGTCAGATCAAATAGGATTGTATACGGCGCGCCATCAGCGGGTGGCCCCTACGTGTGACTCGAAGGCACGCCGTATACGATTCGATTGGACTGAACCGCAGGCGACGCTCCGCTATGGGGATTGGATCACGGCCGGAAAATGCGGCGGGTGCTTCTTATTCTTGCACCGCCGGCAGGAGCATCGCGATCAACAAGCCGATGATTGCGGTCACCACCAATAGCTCGATTAGTGTGATGCCGTGCCTGCCGTCCGTCGTACGGCCGGCGGTGCAACGTTTCAATTGGCTCGGCGTGGGGTTCCTTTTGTCGTCTCCCGACAGCTTTCCGTCCACCGAGCTGCGATCAGATTAGGCTCATTCGACGATTGAGGCAGGAAAAACGCGGCGTGACCCGTCACTCCGGTAGTCGCCAAACACGGATCGTCTGGTCGGTGCCGGCCGAAACGGCGATTCGCGCGTCGGTCGCCATGCTCAAACCGACGATCTCGCCGACGTGCCCAGCGTATCGGTAGAGCTCGCGTCCGGAAGCCACTTGCCAAAGCCGTAGGCTGCCATCTCGCCCGCCAGAAAGGAGGTAACGGCCGTCGCGCGTCAGGGCGACGGCACGGACAGGCGGAGCGCCGCCAAAAGCGTGGACTTGCTGTCCAGACTGGAATCGCCATAGCCGCAGGTGGTAGTCGAACGCCTTGGCATCAGCCCCACTAGCTGAGATCGCATGCTGTCCGTCCGGCGTAATCGCCACGGCCAGCACTGGTACCGTGTGCGCCTGGAACTCCTGCATTTGCGTACCGGTCCGCAAGTGCCAGCGCCGCAACGTACCATCGACGCCACCCGATAGCGCGTAGGGAACGTCTTGCATTGCCGCGATACAGAGTACCGTCGACTGGTGCCCGACGCAGCGTCGCAACTCGCGTCCTGTGGTCACGTCCCAGACTCGAACTGTGCAGTCCGAGCCGCCGGTGAGGGCGACCCGGCCGTCGTTGGAAAACGTACCGCACGTGACCGATTGCTTGTGTCCTTCGCAGCGATGCAATTGTCGCCCCGCACCCATGTCCCAAAAACGAACAGTGCCGTCCTGACCGACCGACAGGACGGTTTGCTTGTCGGGGGAAACGACGACGCCTCGCACTTCGCCCTCGTGGCCAACGAACCGTTGGATTTGCCGACCGGTCTGCAGGTCGACAAGTCGCAGCGTTCCATCGGCGCCTCCAACAAACACGTGCCCCCCGTCGCTGGAAACCGCCAGGCAGGTTGTCACTGCGGCGTACCCGCCTTTGAACCTGCGGACCTCGGTGCATTGCCGGGTGTAAAGCCGCGCGAGTAGTTCATGTGCTTGTTGGTGGCCGGGCTTGAGATCGAGGAACTCCTCGACTTTTGCGACGAGCCCTGCGAACCGTTTAGTGTGCTGGGCCTGGAGAATCTCGTCGGCCAGAAACTGCAGCTTTCGTCCCTGATTCTGGGCGAGGGTGTACAGCGCTTGGTTCCGCTCATCCCAGAACTTCTTGGGAATCTGTTCCAGCACGTGTACTGCGGCGGCGTATTCGTGTGCGTCGTAGCGCTGCTGCGCAGTGGCGAAAAGTTGACCGCGCTGATTCGTCAGCCGCTCGTATTCCGCACGCACCGCAGCCAGTGTCCCATTGGCCCAGGCCGAGCACTCGACGAGCGCAGGCGAACTGTCGGCGGCAAGCAGCTCAAGTTTCGCGATCGCGTCGGGATAGCGGAAATCGTCGAGCAGCGACTCGATCCGCACCTTGTCTCCGTCGAAAGCGGCACGCAGCTCGCAAACCACGGCCTCCACGTTGGCGCCGCACTCTCCGCAAAACGCCGCCCCTACTACGATCGGCCGCTGGCACCGCGGACATGGTTCGCGGAGCGATCCGCCGCAGCGTCGGCAAAACTTGAGCGACGGATCGTTTGCCGTCTGGCACTTTGGACATCGACCCGCCGCGTCGGCGGGCGTTGAAGTCACGACGGACCGATCCATTTCGGCCTGAGCCGCACGCAATGCCTCGGCGAATTCCTCGGCCGTCGCGTAACGCTCCGACGGCGCCTCTCTGAGAGCCTTCAAAAGCACGGGCTGCAGCGCTTCGGGCACGTCTGTGGGACGGATCACTCGGGGTGGGCTACCGGTGAGAAGCTGGTAGAACGTGGCGGCCAGGCTCCAGAGGTCGCTCCGCCCGTCGGCCAAACGGGGATCGCACCTCTGCTCAGGCGCCATGTATTCGAGCGTGCCCATGACCATGCCCGACTGTGTATCGTAGTCGGCCGAATGGTCGAACCGCGCAACGCCAAAGTCGGTTAACTTGGGAACCCCGCTGGTGGTCCAGAGAACATTTGCGGGCTTCACGTCGCGATGTACGACGCCACGCGCGTGCGCCATACCCAGGGCCTGACAAAGCTGCATGGTAATCTGCGTTGCCTTGGCCGGCGGCAAGGGACCGCTCCGCCGGACCAGGCTCGCAAGGTTTTCCCCCTCGACGTACTCCATGACGATGAAGTATCCTTCGGGGTCGCAGCCGAAATCGAAAACCTGCGCGATGTAAGCATGGCTGAGTGCCGCGATGGCGCGGGCCTCGCGAAGAAAACGGGCCGATGCTGCGCGACTATCGGCCAGTTCCGCGTGCATCCGCTTGATGGCCACTGGCCGGCGCAATCGGCGGTCGACGGCGCGCCAGACCTCGCCCATGCCCCCTGCGCCAAGACGCCCTTGTACCTCGTAGCGCTCTTCCAGCCGCTCGCTGGTGTGACCAACCAGCAAACCCTCGTCGGTCACATGAAACGCGAACGGGTCGTCGCCTGCGCCGGGGCTGGCTTGCTCACACACGTTGGCGGGCGGCTGCGCGGCCAATTCATCGTCGACGTGGCGCAGGGCGACGGCGATCGCCTCGACAAACGCGGGAAACCGGTCAGCATAGTCGGCGTGTGCAGGTCTGTCACCCCAACGGTGGCGAGCGCGATACTCGGCAATTGTCAACTCCAGCAGCAAAGTCTCGGCCCGGCCCAGCTCGGGAAACTGCTGCAGATAGTCTTCGACGCGAGGCCTTGTCGGCACGTCGACCGCTGGCTTTGGCGACACGGTACTGTCGAGCGAGCTGGCCACGCTATCGAGATCGTTGGCCAGCTTCCAGCGGTACTCCAGGTCAACGGCCACCAACGCCGACAGTGCTTCGCGCCGCTCCGCGTCTTCGCTCGGCAGGAAATCGCCGACTGCCGCTGGCGGGCTCGTCTGCCACGCTTCCTCAAAGCGATCTACGATCGCCTCGATCTTCGCGCCGTAGGTGCTGATGCGCTCGGCCCGTTGTCGGTGAATATCGGACATGCCAAATTACTTTGTCGGAAGGCCAAGCGCGAACAGCTTGGCATTATCGGCGGTTAACCTAGTCGCTGCAAGATCCAGCGGGCAAAGCACGGCAGCGGTTATACGAACCGCCGCGTTCGGCTGGCCAAAAACAACGGCAACTACTTGCATCGTCTGTTCTCCCACTACATCCTAGTGAGCAACAACGAGGGTCGGCCACGACGGGTACGGACCCAAACTGATCTGCACCAACCTGTAGCCCTACGCCACGTCGCACGTACCCGAATGTGGGTGCCTTCCTAAACTCCCAAGTCGTGGCTAGGAAGGCGATGACTCCGTGCGGTTCGTGGCCGAGGTCGAATCGGTTGCCTCATTTGGCCTCGAGACGGGCGAACGACGAGATTTTCTCGTATATCCAATATCCGAGGTAACACCGGCCAGCAGAGACCACGCCCCGACCGCGGCGGCCGATTTCGCCGTGGCCTGGGCCGCGATTACATGCTGCAATGACTTCTCCCGAATCGTTCGTTTCCTTAACTGGGTAACGAATTGAATGGACCATGCAAATGTCATCTGCGGGCGAATTGATCGTTATCGTCGAATCGATACGAAGGTTGTCCATTATCTGACGAGAATCAAAATATTCTGGCGGTAGCGAAAAAGAAATCTCCCAGCGATCGAGGCTAGAAAGGCCCAACAACAAGGCGCCCGACGGAACGTCGGTACCGAGAAGTTCGGATGCGACGTCGGTACCGAGAAGTTCGGATGCGTTCCAGGTCGTGATAAAGCCTTTATCAGGGGCGACGATCGTTAACCGGGCCTTGTCCGTTTCGCGTTCCGCTAATTGCTGTTCGAGGCGCTTAATGCGCTGGAGGTATTGCGCCCGTTCGCTCTCAGCCGCATCTCCCTCGATTTCATCGCTTCCAGCGCTCCCGCGCGAGTTGATGCGTTCGGTTGCGGAAGCGAGCCCGATGTGGGCATCTTCCAGCTTTTCCTTCGTTTCGGCGATGGCCGCCTCCAAGTCGAGGTTCACGAGCACTAGCAGCGTTTCGCCTTTTTCGACTTGTTGGCCGCGCTGGACGTTGACTTGGATAACGCGCCCTTCGACGGACGCAAATACGCTTTTCACATCAGTCGGCCGGAATGTTCCATATAAAGTAACTGTTCGCGGCACGGGAATGCAAAAGAGTGCTACGATCATCAAGCAGATCGCCAACCGTTTGCCGAAGTAGCGATTGGCGGCATTCATGGTCGCATTTTCCGCTTGCGCTCTCGTTCGACGGCGCGTAAATGTTAGAAACTCAAGGTATTCGAGGAAAGTGGGGAGGAAGCGGCGCTCTGAACGTACTTTCCATTCCCGCGCCCGTTCCGCCAGCCGCAACTCGGCCCGGCCGCGGCGCGTTTCGCGCTGCTTGCGCGTGAGCCAATCCCGGAGCGAGGGCACAAGGTAGTCGTGGGTGAGTTGATACGAGCGCGGAGCGGGGAGCGCGGAGTGCGGAGCGGGGGAAGCAGCATCAGCGCCTGAAAGTTCTTCCTCGTCGCTCCGCGTTCCGTGTTCCGAGCTCCGCGCTTCTTCCTGCGGACTGTCACCTGTAACCTGTAACCTGTCCCCTTCATCGTCCGCGGGCGTGATCAACCGTAGTTCCGCGTCGAGCATCCGCAGCAGCTCGACAAACTCGGCCGGCCGGCGTTCATAGCCCGATGCGACAAGCAATTCGTCCGCGCTCTTGCGGTGCCCCTTGATGTCGGCGCCCGCACCTGGGAGCAGGGCCTTGAGCACAGCGCGGGCCGCCGCCTGATGCAGACGGTGTCGCGGCGGGGCGGTCGAGGCGCTGAAGGTCTCTTCAAGAAACGTCGCCCCCACGCCGGCGATGCCCCCGATCTCCACCAGCGTGGTCGGCTTCCAAGGCTTGCTCTTGACCATGTCGGCAAACAGCGATAGCCGCACTGAGACCACTTTCTCATCCTCCGCCAGGCCCGCCACGGCCAGGTCGAGAAACTGTTCCTGCTCGGGCGTCAGCTCGCCCTCATGTAGGTTAGGCTTTCCAGCCTGACTCGCCGACGCCACGGCGTCGCCACGGCCAACGACTCCGACGTGCTCGAAAGCCTGTCCTACGGTCGGCAAGCAGCCCAGAGCGCGGCCGAACAGGGCCAACACCTTACGCGCGTGCCGCACATCGAACAAGTAGACGGCGGCGCTGTTCTCGCCTTCCAAGAGCGGAATTTCCAGCTCACGCAGAAACTGCGAAGCGGCCATCCAGAAATCGTCGCGGACCATCACCACGCACTGCAAATGCCCACCGTCGCAATGCCTTAGCGCCCTGACGAGCTCGGTCGCGTGCGGGTCGCGGTGGGCGTGCAACCATTGCTCGAACTGGTCGAGCACGATCAGCACTTTCTGCCCGGCGACAAGACCCCGCCCGCGGCGCAGGGAGGCGAACGATTCGGCCAACCCTTCGGGCGGCAACTCAGAGCACAGCTTGCGTAGTTGCTTAAGCAGCCGAGCCTCAGTGTCGTCGGACGTAGCCTCCAAATACACCGGAAGTACGTGCTCGCCCAAGCGGGGCAACAGGCCCGCCTTGACCAAGGAGCTCTTGCCGCAGCCCGATGGGCCGTAGATCAGGCCCACGGCGAACGTCGCGTCGGCGTCGACTTCCTCGACGCGCGTCTTCCAGAAGCGAATGCCCTCCGGCAGCCCATCACGATCGGTCGGGCCCGGCAAGAGCTGCAAGAAGAAATCCGCGTCGTGGGCGTCGAACGACCGAAGACCTTTGGGGATGATTTTGGCCGCTGGAGTGGACTGTGGTGCAGAGTCCGAAGGCGTTTTGGGGGCTACCGGCGGAGCGATGGGAGTCTGCGGCTGGTCCTTAGCGGTTGTCGTTTCGGGAGCAGCGGCACGACGTTCTGATCGGCGGCTCTTGCGTTTCGCCTGCCAGTGCCGCAGGTCCTCGGCTAGGTCAAAAGCCGTGGTGTAGCGGTCGGCGGCCCGCTTCGTCAGGGCCTTGAGGCAGATTCGCTCCAACTCCTTGTGAATTGTGTGGTCGAGTTGCCGCGGCGGACGAATTTCACCCGTGGTGATCTCGTCCAAGAGTTCGGGCATTTGCGGGTAACGGTAGGGACGTCGGCCCGTGAGCAGCTCATAAAACACGATTCCCAGGCTGTAGACATCGCTACGCGCGTCAACGCGGTGCCCCTCACCCCTGGCCTGCTCGGGGCTCATATATGCGGGAGTGCCGCAGTAGGTTGAGCCACTGCCAAACGCCTCGTCATGCAGTGCCAACCCGAAGTCGGCCACCAAGGGATGACCCGCTTCGTCGAGCAGAATGTTGCCCGGCTTGATGTCACGGTGAACCAGTCCGCGCTGATGGGCATGGTGCAGCGCGTCGGCAATCCTCACGATCAACTCGGCGGAATCTTCATGTGACGGACGGCGTCTCTCGATGAGCCCCGCCAGGTCGCCGCCGGGCATGAATTTCGAGACCACATAGCACAGCCCGTCGTCGGTACGGCCCAGGTCATACACCGGCACGATCCCGGCGTGGTCGAGGCTGGCCAGCACGCGGGCTTCGGCCAGGTAGGCTTCGGCATCGGCCACCCACGCGGTGCGTTCATGGCGCGGGACCTTGATCGCCACGTCGCGACGCAACTCAGTGTCGAAACCCCGGTAGACGACGCCGTAGCCCCCCTCGCCCAACACGGCCGTCACTGAGTAGCGGCCGAACGTCTTGGGTGTGTCGGGCTCCGCTGGCGCGGTGGCCAAGTCGTTCGCGAGCTTTGTCGGCCAGGGGTCGACGGCTGAGCCCTGATCGAGTTCGCAATCGGCCGTATCGGGTGGAATCGTCGGTTCGGCGTGCAATTCGCCGCGCTGTTTCGCGGCTCGCCCCGGCCGAGGGCTTTCATGTTGGTCGTTTGCCGGGTTCATTTGAATTGCGGCCAGTTCCTTGTCGACGTTCGACAAGGCGAAGCGCAGCGTCTTGCCCAGCCATGCGAACCGTGCGGCGTACTCGTCCTGGGTCGGCTTGTCGCCCCACCGGTGGCGAGCGCGGTACTCCGCGGCGATCAATTCCAACGGGACGGCTTCGATCGCGCCCAATTCGGTAAAACGTCGTAGGTAGCCTTCCACGCGTGGGCGCGGCGGCACGCTAGCGGCCGTTTCGGGTGGTGCGGCACTTTCGCCGGAGCCGGCTAGACAATCGAGCGACTTCGCCAGCTTCCAGCGGTATTCAAGATCTACGGCGACCAGGGCCGCAAGCGCCGCGCACCGCGGTTCCGGCTCCGTCGGGAGGAAGTCGTCGATCGCAGGTGGCGTGCCCGCTTGCCAGGCTTCCTCGAAACGATCGACAATCGCCTCGATTTCGTGGCCTCGCGCGCTGAAGAGTTGCGTTGGCCGTTGGTGATTATCCGACATGGCGAGGCAATGATTTCGTTTCGTCGATTAGTGTGTCGACTCGTCGGAGACGACCTCGCGGCGCACTTGATTGACCAATGCGTCGAATCCGTCGGCCCATTCGGGCGAGTCGGCCAACGCCTTGAAGCCAAGGGTGCGATGTCGCTCGATCCGTTCCACGGCATGCTGGCCCCGCTCGATCGACTCGTCGAGTGCCGACCAGGCGGCGGGCAGTTTGAGCGGATCGCCCTCGAGCGAGCGCGCCAATGCGAGCGCGAACAACTCTTGCAAATTGAGGGTCTCCGCGGCGCCCAACAGTTTGCGGACTAGCTTTTCGGCGTCAAGGGCTCGATGCAATGACTCCGTTGAATTGACCGTCCGCTCGGCCAGCGCCAGCAGCACCTTACTCGTAACCAGTCCGAGAATGGACAGACGGCTCGCCTGTCGCTGTTGCGCGCCGGCGGCATCGCGGAACCGGCCGTAGATTGCGGTGGCTCTTTCAGCGAAGCGGCGCGTCGCTTCGTAATGCAGGTCCGCCTTGTCCACTTCGTCGATCGCGGCGAACAAGTGAAGCTCAGCCAAGAGGTTTAACGTCGCGCCTAGGTCGGTGTGGAAGCTTTCGACCTCGTCGAATTCATCCGCCAACTTCTCCTGCACAGACAGTGCTGTGCGCAACTTCGTCAGCGCGCCTTCGAGGTCGCCACCGTAGTCGCGCTCCAGCTCGCCGAAACTTGCCAGCCCGCGAGCGTACTGAAACCGCTGCTCGGGATCAGGGTCTCGCTGGAAGATGTCGCGCCGTATCGCAAGCGACTCTTCGTAGTTTTTGCGGGCCAATTCGACCCTTCCCTGGCGAAGGCGAAGGTCGCCCAGGTAACCAAGACTGCGCGCCAGGTCACGCTGATGGCTGAGCTTCTCCGCCTTTCGGGTCCGCTCGAGGAGCTGAACACGAAGGTCCTTGCTCTCCTGGAAATATTCGTCGCATTGCAGGAGCACCTGGTGATCGTTGCCGTGGGCGTGCAGTTGCAGGTAGAATTCGCCCAGTAAGTGTTCGGCCTCCGCCAGGTAACTCAAAGTCGTGTCGTCCTGTTGGGAACCGCAGAGTTCGTCCAAGGCACGCTTGGCGCCGTCGAGCGGTACCCGAGCCGCCAAGTAATCGCCTCGCTGCAATCGAGCCCGCGCCTGACTCAACTGAATCTTCGCCAGCCAAAAACGGCTGTCGGCATCATCCAGTTTCTCGGCGACAAGATCCTCAAAGATCCGCGCGGCGGTTTGATAGTCTTTCTCGGCGCTGTCGTCGCCGAAACGTATCCTCGCGACCGTCGCACGCAGGACGAGCACGCGCCCCGTGTAGGGTCGCATCGAAAGGTCGTTCTGGAAGCTGGCCAGGTACTTGGCCGTAAAATCCTGAATCTGCGTGATGAAGGGCTGAAAAAGCCGCAAGTTGCTCATTTCGCCATCGGCCAGGGGCCGGCAGATTTCCTCGAACGTATCGAGCGACGTCTCAACGACAAGGCGGCTCTGCTCCTCACTCTGCAAGGCATGAGTGCGACTGCTGATCATGGCGGAAAGCACAGTAGCGAACAGCGCCGCCGACGCCGCTCCGGCGATGCCCTTGTTTTTACGGACCCAACGCGTCATCCGCCCAACAATCGACTCACGGTGCGCGGCCACCATTTCATCGGCCAACCACTTCTCCACATCATCGGCCATGGCCCGTGCCGACGCGTAACGTTGGGCGGACTTGAGCGCCATCGCCTTGATACAAACCGCCTCCAACGCCCTGGGGACATGGTGATTGATTCGCCGCGGGCCTGGGAATTCGCCCGCCGCGACCCGCCCCAAAACTTCCCAAAGTTCGCCGCTGGCGAAAGGGGCGTCGCCCGTGAGCAATGTGTAAAGCGTTGCCCCCAGGCTGTAGATGTCGCTGGGCGGGCCCATTGCATCGAGGCGTCCATCAGCCTGCTCGGGACTCATGTACTGCGGCGTACCCATCGCCCGCCCCATCTGCGTGCCGGTGCTTCCATCATTCAAAGCGGGTTTGAGCGTCTCCTCGTCGATTAAGGTATGTTGCTCGTTCCGGTCGATCATCTTGGCAAGTCCCCAATCGACCACGAGCGTCTCGCCGTACTTGCCCAGCATGATGTTGTCGGGTTTGATGTCGCGATGGATAACACCACGGCTGTGCGCGTACTCGATCGCGTTACAAACGTCGAGAAAGCGGTTGAGGAGCTGCCGAAATTCAAGCGAAGCGAAGTCGGCTTTTGAAACAACGTGGGGCCGACGCCGGTTCTTGCCGTGAAACTTGTCGATTGCTTGCTTGAGGCTCTCCCCCTTGATGAACCGCATGGCATAGTAGGGCCGGCCGTCTGGGTATTTTCCCAGGTCGTATACCGGCACAATGCCCGGGTGCTCCAATTTGCCCGTCACTTCGGCTTCGAGCAGGAACCGGGCGCGGCTTTCGGGGTGTTCGGCGTACCCCTCCTGGATCTCTTTTAGCGCCACCTCGCGGTGCAGTGTTTCATCCATCGCCACCGATACCTGGCCCAGGGCGCCTTTCGCGTGTTTGCGCAGGATGCGGAACCGCGCGCCGGCCATCGTCGATGCGCCGGCTTCGTCGCCATTCGCCGCTGCCTTGCCCGTCTGGTCCGGTGGCGGCATGACCGTGGATTGCTCGGAGACGTTGGAGGGCCGCTCAGCG
>Ga0265331_10001130_pt1 | contig 20404 bp, 19 predicted proteins | sample 41923metaG_FD_202088 | JGI IMG/M metagenome (GOLD analysis project Ga0265331, IMG submission 202088) | Rhizosphere microbial communities from Carex aquatilis grown in University of Washington, Seatle, WA, United States - 4-19-23 metaG | ecosystem: Host-associated > Plants > Roots > Rhizosphere... | reverse complement strand
ATGCTCGATCGCATCGTCGCGGAGCGATGGTTCACGCCCAAGGCTGCGATCGGCTTCTGGCCGGCGAACGCCGTCGGGGACGACATCGCGCTCTACACGGGGGACTCGCGCAAGGAACGGCTCGCGACGCTCCACACGCTGCGCCAGCAGCTGCCCCGCCAGGGAGCAAGGCCCAATCTCGCGCTCGCCGATTTCGTCGCGCCCGAGGGCTCGGGCAAGGCCGATTATGTCGGCGCCTTCGTCGTCACGGCGGGGGCCGAGGAGGCGAAGATTTCGGCGCGCTACGCGCGCGCCAACGACGACTATGGCTCGATCATGGTCAAGGCGCTCGCCGACCGCATCGTGGAGGCCCTGGCCGAGCGCATGCACGAGCGCGTGCGGCGCGAGTTCTGGGGCTATGCGGCCGCCGAGAATTATGCGCCCGTGGAACTCCTTGCCGAGCCCTACCAGGGCATTCGCCCCGCGCCCGGCTATCCCGCGCAGCCCGACCACAGCGAGAAGGCGACCTTGTTCCGTCTGCTCTCGGCGGAGCGCGCCGGCGTCAAGCTCACAGAGACTTTCGCGATGTCGCCCGCCTCGACGATCTGCGGGCTCTATCTCGCGCATCCGGAGGCGCATTATTTCGGCGTCAGCAAGGTCGAGCGCGATCAGGTCGAGGACTATGCGCGCCGCAAGGGCGTCTCGGTCGCGGAGATGGAGCGCTGGCTCGCGCCGGTGCTGAATTATGCGCGCGAGGTCGTGGCGGCGGAGTAGGGGGAACGGGCAAGCCAGAGACTTTCGGGTGGACGGCGTCGGCGCAGGGGCATATTCCTAGCCGCCAGCGTGACGAGGCCCGTCGGTTTTTGAGAGGGAGTCACGCCGAGAAGAGTCCACATGTCACGCATCCTTTCCACGATGCTCTGGGCCGCCGTCGGCGCCGCCGCTCTGTTCGCGCTCTACACGCTCGCCGTCGCGCGGGGCGAGAGCGTCAACGCGCTCTGGCTCGTGACCGCGGCGGTCTGCATCTATCTGATCGGCTACCGCTTCTATGCGACCTTCATCGCAAGGCGCGTGCTGGACATCGACCCCGCGCGTCCAACGCCCGCGCATCGCTTGACCGACGGGCTCGATTATGTGCCGACGAACAAATACGTGCTCTTTGGCCATCATTTCGCGGCGATCGCCGGCGCGGGGCCGCTGGTCGGCCCGGTGCTCGCGGCGCAGATGGGTTACCTTCCCGGCGCGCTCTGGCTCGTCGTCGGCGTCGTCTTCGCCGGCGCGGTGCAGGACTTCCTCGTTCTGTTCATCTCAACGCGCCGCGACGGCCGCTCGCTCGGCGATCTGATCAAGACGGAGATGGGCGAGGATGCGGGGCTTGTCGCGATGGTCGGCATCCTCGCGATCATGGTGATCCTGCTGGCCGTGCTCGGCCTCGTCGTCGTCAAAGCCTTGGCCGATAGTCCGTGGGGAACCTTCACCGTTTTCGCCACCCTTCCCATCGCCGTGCTCATGGGCGTCTATGGGCGTTATCTGCGGCCCGGACGCGTGGGCGAGATGTCGCTCATCGGCTTTGCGCTGCTCATGGCGAGCCTCGCGCTCGGCCGCCTCGTCGCCGGAAGCGAGACTTTCGCGCCGCTCTTCACCTTCAAGGGCGAGACGCTGGCCTTCATGCTGATCGCTTATGGTTTCGTCGCCTCGGTGCTGCCCGTTTGGCTTCTGCTCGCGCCGCGCGACTATCTCTCCACCTTTCTCAAGATCGGCACGATCCTCGCCCTTGCGCTGGGAATTTTCTTCGTCTGGCCCGACCTCAAAATGCCGGCGATCACTCGCTTCGTCGACGGCACGGGACCGGTTTTCGCGGGAAGCCTCTTTCCTTTCCTGTTCATCACGATCGCCTGCGGCGCCGTCTCGGGCTTCCACGCGCTCGTCGCTTCCGGCACGACGCCGAAAATGATCGACAATGAGGCGCAAATCCCCCTCATCGGCTATGGGGCGATGCTGATGGAGTCCTTCGTCGCCATCATGGCGCTGATCGCCGCCAGCGTGATCGAGCCCGGCGTCTACTTTGCGATCAATAGCGCGCCGGCGGTCATCGGCTCGACGCCGGAGGCCGCCGCGCAGGCGATCTCGAGCTGGGGCTTCGCGGTCTCCGCCGTCGACTTGCAGAACATCGCTCAGGGCGTCGGCGAGAAGACCGTGCTCTCGCGCACTGGCGGCGCGCCGACTCTCGCGGTCGGCATGGCGCATATTCTGGCGTCGGCCGTCGGCGGCTCCGCCGCGCGCGCCTTCTGGTATCATTTCGCGATCCTTTTCGAGGCGCTGTTCATTCTCACGACGATCGACGCCGGCACGCGCGTCGCGCGCTTCATGATCCAGGACCTCGTCGGAACCTTCTATCCGGCCTTCCGCCGAACCAGCGCCTGGATTCCCAACCTCGTCGCGACCGGCTTCGCCGTCGCCGGCTGGGGCTGGTTCCTGCATCAGGGCGTCGTCGATCCGCTGGGCGGCATCAACACGCTTTGGCCGCTCTTTGGCGTCGCCAATCAGATGCTGGCGGCGATCGCTCTGACGCTCTGCTCGGTCGTGCTGTTCCGCATGAAGCGCGAGCGTTACGCTTTCGTCGCCCTCGCCCCCGCCGCCTGGCTTTATATCTGCACGCTGACGGCGGGACTGGAGAAAATCTTCCACAGCGACCCGCGCATCGGCTTTCTAGCGCATGCGCAGCGCTTCGGCGACGCTCTGGGGCGAGGCGAGATTCTCGCGCCGGCGAAGACGATCGCCGAGATGCAACGCATCCTGTTCAACGACTATGTCGATGCGACGCTGGCCGGGGTGCTCATCGTTCTGGTGGTGACGATGGGGGCCTTCGGGCTGCGCGCAATCCGCGCCGCGCTGCGAAGCGCGGTTGCGACGACCAAGGAGACGCCACATGGACTGTCCGAACTGCGTCCTGCCGAGGCTTGATCTTTCGCGTCTCGCGGCGCGGTTGCGCGAGGGGGCGAATCTGATGGTCGGCCAGCCCGACTATGAGGCCTATGCGCGGCACAGAGAGACGCGCCATCCCGGCGAGCCGATCATGTCGCGCGAGGAATTTTTCCTGGAGCGACAGGCGCGCCGCTATGGCGAGGGCGGCGGCGCCCGAATCTTTCGCTGCTGCTGAGGCAAGTGAGTGGGCGTCGAGGCCGATCCTGATGAGCGCCGAGCGCTCCTGGCGCTCCTCGCCTATCACCAAGCTTTGGGCGTCGATTGCGCGCTCGACTCCGTTCCACACGATCGTTTCGAGGAGAGCCGGCGCCCTCCCGCTCCGCCACCGCAGCCCGCTCGGGCCAGCGCGCCCGCCCCGAGGGTCGTTGCGGCGCCGCCCGCTGCGGACGAGGTTACGGCCGAGGCGCAGCGGATCGCCGCCAGCGCGCGCGATCTCGGGGCGCTCGCGCAAGGACTCGCTGGTTTCGAGGCGCTCGGCATGGGGCGCGGCGCGCGGCACTTTCTTTTCGCGGCAGGCGATCCGAGATCGCGCGTCATGGTGATGGAGGTCGCTCCGGGTGAAGAAGAAGAGCGCGGCGGCGCGCCCTTCTGCGGGCCGGAGGCGCGACTGCTCGAGGCCATGCTGAAATCGATCGGGGTGGCGCGAAGCGACGCCTATCTCGCCTATTTCGCGCCCTGGCGCTTAGCTGGAGGCACGCCGCCCGCCCCGCATCTCGCCGAGGCGCTGACGCCTTTCGCGCGCCGCCACATCGCGCTGGCGAAACCCAAAGTGCTGCTGCTCTTCGGCGATTTTGCGTGGCGCGTGCTCGGCGTCGACAAGCAGGCGCAGCCACGGCGTTTTGATCTTAGCTTCGATGACGCGGACGTCGCGGCTTTCGTGGCGCCGGGGCTGTCTGCGATTCTGAAGAGCGGCGCGATGAAGCGCCAAGCCTGGAAGCTGCTGCGGATCGCAGCCGCGACTCCCGGCTTGCGGGCCGACTGAACGGCGACGAGCGCGCAGCCTCGTCCTTACCGCGGGTCGAGATAGTCGAAAACGACCTTGCCGAGGCCGAGCGTGAGATCGGCGACGATGTGGGTCGTGGAGACGATGTCGACGATCGGCAGCTCCGCGACGGGCGCGAGGGCGTGCCAGAACAATTCGAGGGCGCCGGGACCGGTCCAGGCGCCTTTCACGATCACGTCCTCCAAACGGTAATCGACGAGCTCCAATATGCGCGGCGTTCCGTCGACATGGGGGATGATCTTCAGGAGATAGTTCGGCACCGCCAGCGACTTGGCTACGCTGGCGATGTCCAGCGCCTCATATTTGAAGCCCATCGTCCCCGTTGCGACGCGCACCGGGCCATAGTCCAGCTTTCCGATGAGCGCGTCCTTGTCGACGTGCAGCTTCGGCTGCGCGAGCTTCTTGGGGAAGCCCCAGAGCTCGCGGCCGCCGTAGATGGGCGCGCCGTCGTCGAGATACATGGCGTGGGTGTAATTGCCGGCGACGCCGTTGAAGCGCACGGGAATGACCTGGCCAGACTCGGTGTAGTCGCCAAAGCCCGTCGAATTCGGCATGCGGATGAATTCGAATTTCACGAGCGGCTCGTCGAAGGTCAGCGGCTCGGGCAGGATCTTCTCGATCGCTGCGCGTTCGGTGCGGTAGGTGATGATGAAGAATTCGCGATCGTAGAAACGGAAAGGCCCACGCGGGAAGGCCGGGCTCGTGAGCGGCATGGAAAAGGCTCGGCGGCGGACCTCGTCTATCTTCATGGCGAAACTTCCTTCCGGTAACGCGCCGCGGCGGCGCCAATTTACAGAGTCCTGTTCGCAGCCCGCTCCTCGCGGCTTAGCGTCAAATCGAAGACCTTCACCCCGCCGCGCTGACGCGTGCGCGAGACCCACTCCGGATGCGTGAGCGTCTTCTCGACGTCCATGCGTCCGTCGGCCCAGTTGCGTTGCATCGTGTTGCGCGAAAATTCGTAGTCTTTCGAGGCGCTTTCGGCGAGGGCGCGGCGATGGATAAGATGCACGATCGTCGTTGCGCGCGGCGAGCCGTAATCATCCACGATCCGCCAGTCCGGATCGTCGCGCAGCTCGGGGGGCAGTCGCGCCGCAAATCGGTGAATCGCGTCGCGCACCGCGCAACGGCGGCGCTCGACGTCGGTGTTGAGCCGCGTGCGGCTCGAGTAGCGAATATCCTTCTCCCGCTGCGCGACTTCGAGCATCGTCTTCGGCAATTCACCGACCGCGCTGAAGAGGTCGATCTGGAAGACGCAGATGTCCTCGTGGTCGCCTTCGAGATCGAGCACATATTGCAGCGGCGTATTGGAGACGAGGCCCCCGTCCCAATAGAACTCGCCACCGATCTCGATGGGCGGAAGACCCGGCGGCAAAGCGCCGCTCGCCATGACATGCTCCGGTCCGATCTTGTGATATTTGGTGTCGAAATATTGGAAGTTGCCGTTGCGCGCGTTGGTCGCGCCGATGCAATAGCGAATGCGCCCCGCGTTCAAGAGATCGAAGTCGACGAGCTTCAGCAACGTCTCCTTGAGCGATGACGTGTCGTATAGACTCAGATCGCTGGGCTTATAGGGCCAGCCGGGGATGAGCGGCGGCGCGCGCGGCGTGAAGAAACCCGGCACGCCGAAGCTCGCCGTCATCGCAGCGCTCGACTCGTTGAAGAGGCGCAGGCTCGTGTCGTCCTTGGCGATCGGCGACGCCGTGAGAAGGCTCGACGTCTGTCGCCAGAACTGGGTTAGCCGTTCGGCGCGACGCTCCGGCGGGTTGCCGCAGATGATCGCGCCATTGATCGCGCCGATCGAGATGCCGGCGAGCCAGTCGATCTCGATCCTTCCCTCCGCCAGCGCCTCGAAGGCTCCGGCCTGGTAGGAGCCCAGCGCGCCGCCACCCTGTAGCACCAGCACCCTGAGCTCGTTCGCGTCCTTCGTCATTCGGCCTCCTGCGCGCTTGAAAATTTAGGCGGTCAGTATGTCGGTTTTCGGAACGCCGGCGCCACCCGCCGCCGTAGGCATGGAGGAGGGGCGGGGCGTCAGCCGAGCCTCGCCCTCGCCGCCTTCAATGTTTCGATCCGCGCCAGCGCCGTCGCGCGCCGCTCGCGGTGCTCGTCGATCACGTCTTCCTCGGCCTTGGCGAGGAAGCCCTCGTTGGCGAGCTTGGCGTCGAGCTTTTTCACCTCCGACTCGTTCTTCTCGATCTCCCTGTCAAGACGCTTGGCTTCCGCCGCGAGATCGATGACGCCTTCGAGAGGCAGCGCCGCGAGCGTCCCGCGCACGAGAAGCTGCGCGCTGCTTTTCGGCGACGCCTCCGCGAAGGCGAGGCCGGAGAGCCGCGCGAGCTTCTGCAGCGTGTCCTGCCAGCGCAGCGCGCGCGCCTGCACGTCCTTGTCGGCGCCGACGAGGACGAGCGGAATTTCCGCCGCGCCCAGATTCATCTCGGCGCGTAGCGAACGGATTTCAGACACGAGCTCGACGATCCAGCCGATCTCCGCCTCCGCCGCCTCGTCTTCGAGCCCTTCGAGCTGCGGCCATTGTGCGAGCGCGAGGAGGCTTTCGCGTTTTGGCCCCGCCGCGCCTTTGATCGCCCAAAGCTCTTCGGTGATGAAGGGCATGAAGGGATGCAGCAGCGCATAGATCTGGTCGAGCGCAAAGGCGGTGCAGGCGCGCGTCTCCTCCTTCGCGGGACCGTCCTCGCCGGAGAGCAGCGGCTTCGTGAGCTCGACATACCAGTCGCAGAAGATGTTCCACACGAAGCGATAGGCGGCGTTGGCCGCGTCGTTGAAGCGATAGGCTTCGATCGCGGCGCTGATCTCCTTCGTCGTGCGCGCGGCCTCCGTCAGGATCCAGCGGTTGAGCACGTTCTTATTGGCCTTCGGATCGTAGCCCGCGACGCGCGCGCAGCCGTTGATCTCAGCGAAGCGCGAGGCGTTCCAGAGCTTCGTCGCGAAATTGCGGTAGCCCTCGACGCGCTGGGTCGCGAGCCTGATGTCGCGGCCCTGCGCCGCCATGGCGGCGAGGGTGAAGCGCAAGGCGTCGGCGCCATATTGATCGATGAGGCCCAAGGGATCGATGACATTGCCCTTGGACTTCGACATCTTCGCGCCCTTCTCGTCGCGGACGAGCGCATGGATATAGACGTCGCGGAAGGGGATCTCGCCCATAAAATGGAGGCCCATCATCATCATGCGCGCGACCCAGAAGAAGATGATGTCGAAGCCGGTGACGAGCACCGTCGTCGGATAGAAGCGCGCAAGCTCCTTCGTCTCATCCGGCCAGCCGAGCGTCGAGAAGGGCCAGAGCGCCGAGGAGAACCAGGTGTCGAGCACGTCCTCGTCGCGGGCGAGCTCAACGTCGCGGCCGTGCTTCTCGCGCGCGAGCTTTTGCGCGGCTTCGTCGTTCTCCGCGACGAAGATATTGCCGTCCTCGTCGTTCCAGGCCGGGATGCGATGGCCCCACCAGAGCTGGCGCGAGACGCACCAAGGCTGAATATTCTCGAGCCATTCGAAATAGGTCTTTTCCCAGTTCTTCGGCACGAATGTCGTCTTGCCCTCGCGCACGGCTTTCAGCGCCGGCTGCGCGAGAGTCTTGGCGTCGACATACCATTGGTCCGTCAGACGCGGCTCGAGGACGACATGCGAGCGGTCGCCATGCGGCACCATATGCGTGGTTGGCGCGATCTTGCCGAGAAGCCCGCGCGCCTCCATCATCGCAACCACGCGGCGGCGCGCGAAAAAACGATCCTGCCCTTCGAGCTCGGCCACGGTCGCCGCGAGTTCCGGCGAAGGCGCGACGCCTTCATGAAAGTCGCTGTTTGTCGAAAGCGTCACGCCTCCCATGGGACCGAGCACGTTGACGGGGCGCAACCCATGCCTTTTCCCAACCTCGAAATCGTTGAAGTCGTGGGCCGGCGTGATCTTCACGGCTCCCGTGCCCTTCTCGGGATCGGCGTATTCGTCGGCGACGATCGGAATGCGCCGGCCGACGAGCGGGAGGATCGCGAAGCGGCCGATCAGATGTTTGAGCTTCTCGTTCTCGGGATGCACGGCCACGCCGGTGTCGCCGAGCATTGTCTCGGGGCGGGTCGTCGCGACCGTGATGACGGCGCCGTCGTCGCCCTCGAGCGGATAGTCGAAGTAATAGAGGTGCCCGTTGGGGTTCTTGGCAAGAGCCTTGCCGAGCGCGGCTGCGTCGAAAGCCGCCCCGTCGCCGCGTTCCCACTTGAGCGAGCCGCGGCATTCGACCTGCTCCGCCTCGATGTCCGAGACGGCGGTTTGTAGCGCGGGGTCCCAATTGACGAGGCGCTTGTCCTTATAGATCAGCCCGGCGCGGTAGAGCTCGACGAACACCTTGACCACGGCGCGCGAAAGGCCCTCGTCGAGCGTGAAGCGCTCCCTCGACCAGTCGCAGGAGGCGCCGAGCCGCTTCAACTGCTCGACGATCGCGCCGCCGGACTCTGCCTTCCAGGCCCAGACTCGCTCCAGAAACTTCTCGCGGCCCATGTCGCGGCGCCCCGGCTCCTGGCGCTCCATGAGTTGGCGCTCGACGACCATTTGCGTCGCGATGCCGGCGTGGTCCGTGCCGGGCTGCCAGAGCACGTCGCGACCCTGCATGCGCGCGTGACGCGCCAGAATGTCCTGCAGCGTGTTGTTGAGCGCATGGCCCATGTGCAGATTGCCGGTGACGTTCGGCGGCGGAATGACGATGGAGTAGGGGGCGGCGGCGGCGCGCTCGGGCCGCCCAGCGCGAAAGGCGCCCGCGTCTTCCCAATCTTTTCGGATGCGCCGCTCGATCGCGGCGGGGTCGAAGGTCTTATCCATTGTGATGCGTTTAGGGCTTCCTGCCGTCGCAGCGGCTTTGTGCGGCTCAAGGCCGGGGCCCGCTATTGCCATGCTTTCCGGGCGAAGTCGAACGCGGCGCAAGCCTCGCGGCGATGCCGGCGCGCGGCGTCTGCAGGAGGAAGGGGCCAGATTGCCGCCGCTTGGCGCGGCGCGCCATGTGGATTTTGCGTATTCGCGGAGATTATGTCTCAACTGTGATCGGTCGTTATTTTGCCAGAATTGTCATCGGGCTGAACGAAAGCTGTGTCTTTTTGGTCACACCTTCAGAATATTTGTTCCCGCTGATTGCAAACGGTCGTCAGAGGGGGATACTCGCCGCGCTCCGGAGGCGGCGAGATTTTTAGGGCCGGAGCAGGCGTAGGCGGTCAGAGGAGCCTTCCATGGGCAAGCTCATTACGAATTTAGCCTTTGTTACAATGGTTTCTACGCCAGCTATTGCTATGGCCAAGGCTGCGCATTCTCCCGAGGTGGGTCTCGGAATCCTCGGCGCCGCGATCGCGGCGAGCGTCGTCCACGTCCTTTTTTAGAGTTCTCGCGTCAGCGGGCGGCGCGCTGCGCTGCTTCTTCCGGACCGCGCGCGTTGACTTCCGTTGAGCCTCCCCCTAAGGCTTTCCCCAATCTCGTCAGAGAGGACCGAAGCGGAGTCTGAGCCGTTCCCATGAGGCGGCGGACCCACGTCCGGCGGCGCGTTGCGCTCCCGGGCGCTTTTGCGTTTGGCGACTGACGTCCGGCCCCGAGGGGCCATCGGGAGAACACGATGTTCGAGAGCCTTTCCGACAAGCTCTCCGGCATATTCGACAAGCTGACGCGGCGCGGCGCCCTCTCCGAGGCGGACGTGGGCGAGGCGCTGCGCGAGGTTCGCCGCGCGCTGCTCGAGGCGGACGTCGCGCTCGACGTGGCGCGCGCCTTTTCGGAGAAGGCGCAGGCCCGCGCCGTCGGCGCCAATATCGTCAAGTCGATCTCGCCGGGCCAGATGGTCGTCAAGATCGTCAATGACGTTCTCGTCGAGACCCTGGGCGAGACGGCCGAGCCGATCTCGCTCGACGCCAATCCGCCCGTCGCGATCATGATGGTCGGCCTGCAGGGCGCGGGCAAGACGACGACGACAGCCAAGATCGCAAAACGCCTGAAGGAACGCGAGAAGAAACGCGTGCTCATGGCGTCGCTCGACGTGAAGCGACCGGCGGCGCAGGAGCAGCTCGCGGTTCTCGGACGTCAGGTCGAGGTCGACACGCTTCCCATCGTTGCGGGCCAGACCCCGGTGCAGATCGCGCGGCGCGCGATGGAGTCGGCGCGCAAGGAAGGCTACGATGTCGTGCTGCTGGACACAGCCGGCCGCACCCATATCGACGAGCCGCTGATGCAGGAGATGGTGGACATCAAGTCCTACGCCAGCCCGCATGAGATCCTGCTCGTCGCTGACGCGCTCACCGGCCAGGACGCCGTCAATCTCGCCAAGAACTTCGATCAGCGCGTCGGCGTCACCGGCATCGTGCTGACGCGCATGGACGGCGACGGACGCGGCGGCGCGGCGCTCTCGATGCGCTTCGTCACCGGCAAGCCGATCAAGCTCATCGCGACCGGCGAGAAAATGGACGCGCTGGACGAATTCTCTCCCAAGCGCATCGCCGACCGCATTCTCGGCATGGGCGACATCGTCGCGCTTGTCGAGAAGGCCGCCGCGACGATCGACCAGCAGGAGGCGATGCGCGCCGCCGAGCGCATGTCCAAGGGCAAGTTCGATCTCCAGGACCTCTGCGATCAGCTCGCCATGGCCGAGAAGATGGGCGGGCTCGGCGGCATGATGAATCTTCTGCCGGGCGTCGCCAAGATGAAGGACCAGCTCGCCGCCGCGAAGATGGACGACAAGTCGGTCAAGCGCATGCGCGCCATCATCCTGTCGATGACGCCGAAGGAGCGGCGCACCCCCGATATCCTCAAGGCCTCGCGCAAGAAGCGCATCGCCGCCGGCGCCGGCGTCAAGGTCGAGGAGGTCAACCGGCTCCTGAAGCAGCACCGCACGATGGCCGACGTGATGAAGGCGATGGGCGGCATGAAGCGCGGCGGCATGATGGGCAAGGCCGCGCAAATGATGGGCCTGAGCAATCTGCCGACCCCCTCTCCAGAGGAGATCGCCAAGCTGCAAAAACAATTCGGCGCGCCGCCGGGGCCGCCGCCGGGCGGGCTCCCCGCGGCGCCGCCCAAGGAACTCTTCGCTCCAAAGCCCGGCGCGCTGCCGGGTCTTGGGAGCGGCGGAGGACTGTTCTCCGGACTGAACCCATTCGGAAAGAAGAAGTGAAGAGGCGAACAGCGAATAGTGAGTAGCGAATAGAACGCTCTATTCGCCATTCGCTACTCGCCATTCGCTCCAACCCAAGAGGAAAGCACATGTCTCTCAAAATTCGTCTCGCTCGCGGCGGCGCGAAGAAGCGCCCCTTCTACAGCGTCGTCGTCGCCGATTCGCGCAGCCCGCGTGACGGCCGGTTTATCGAGAAGCTCGGCACCTTCGATCCGCTGCGCCCCAAGGACGCGACGGACCGCCTCGTGCTGGACGCCGAGAAGGCGCAGGCCTGGATCGCCAAAGGCGCGCTGCCGACCGATCGCGTCGCGCGTCTGCTCGAGACCCTCGGCGTCGGCAAGCGCGAGGCGCGCAACAATCCCCTGAAGGCGCAGCCCAAGAAGAAGGCTCAGGAGCGCGCCGCCGCGGCGGCTGCCGCTTCCGCCGAAGCGGCCGCGTAACGCAAGGGCGCGCTTTAACGCGCCTTTCGCCCGCGCTTATGGTCGCGCTCGCCGGCCTGAGCCTCGCCGCCTGGCTCTATCTTCTCGCCTTTCGCGGAGGCTTCTGGAGCCTCACCGAAAGGGAGAGCGACCTTGCGTCTGCCGACGCGCCGAGTCCGAAGGGCCTGCGCGTCACGGCGATCGTCCCGGCGCGCGACGAAGCGCAGGTCATCGAGACGAGTCTGTCCTCGCTCTTCGCGCAGCGTTTCGACGGCGCCTTCGACGTTCTGCTCGTTGACGATCAGAGCGGCGACGGCACGGCGAGCGCCGCGCGCGCTTGTGCGGAAAGGCTTGGCGCCGCGGATCGCCTGAACGTGATCACGACGAGCGGGCCCGAAGCCGGCTGGACCGGCAAGCTCGCGGCGATGAATAGCGGACTGGCGCATGTCGCGGCGCGCGGGGCGCCCCCGGATTTCTTGCTCTTTTGCGACGCCGACATCGCCTTCGCGCCGGACGTTCTCGACCGTCTCGTTGCGGGCGCGCAGGCGCGCGGAGCGGTTCTCGTCTCGCTGATGGCGCGGCTGCGCTGCGAGAGCGCCGCCGAGCGCTGGTTCGTTCCGGCCTTCGTGTTTTTCTTCCAGATGCTCTATCCCTTCGCCTGGGTGAACGATCCGAAAAACCGAACCGCGGCAGCGGCTGGCGGCGTGATGCTTGTGCGCCCCGAAGCGCTGATTCGCGCCGGGGGGCTCGAGGCGATACGCGACGCCTTGATCGACGATTGCGCGCTCGGCGCGCTCATGAAGAAGCAGGGCCCAATCTGGCTCGGCCTCGCCGAGGGCGTGACGAGCCTGCGCGCCTATCCCGAATTTCGGGACATCGAGGCCATGGTGGTGCGTTCCGCCTTCGCGGAGTTGCGCTATTCCTATCCGAGGCTCTTTTGCGCGGTCGCCGGCATGGCCCTGGTCTATCTCGCGCCCCCGCTCCTGCTGATCTTCGGCGAGCCGCTGGCGAAGGCTGCGGCTTTCAACGCCAGCGCGCTCATGGTCGGGGCCTTCATCCCGACCTTGCGCTATTACGGGATTTCCCGTCTCCACGCTCTCGCCTTGCCCGGCGTCGCCGCCTGCTATACGTGGTTTACGATCAAATCGGCGATTAACTATTGGAAGGGCGAGGGCGGTCTCTGGAAGGGACGGCTCCAGGCGCCGGCGAAAAAGGGCGTTTGAGCGATGACGAGCGCGAACACGATCGAAATCGCCGAGACCGCTTCCGGCAAGTCGCATCGCGACGAGAATTTCCCCGTCGCCTCGCGGCTCATCGCGCCGCCTTATCGCGCGCCGATCCTCGCCTTCTATAATTTCGTGCGCGCCGCGGACGACATCGCCGATCACGCCTCCCTCGCGCCGAAAGAAAAGCTCGCGCTGCTCGACCGGCTCGAGGCGGCGCTCCTGCAGCGCGGCCCCGACGAAGCGCCGGCGCGCGCCCTGCGCGACGAGTTGCAGAGACGGTCGTTATCCCCCCAGCACGCCTGCGATCTTATCACCGCCTTCCGCCGCGACGTGACGCAGCTGCGCTACCGCGATTGGGACGATCTCATCGACTATTGCCGCTATTCGGCCATGCCGGTCGGGCGCTTCGTCCTCGACGTGCATGGCGAGGACGCCGCCGCGACCTGGCCCGCGAATGACGCGCTCTGCGCTGCACTGCAGGTGATCAACCACCTCCAGGACTGCGGCAAGGATTATCGCAACCTCGATCGCGTGTATCTGCCTCAGGATACGCTCGCAGCCTATGGCGCGAGCGTGGAGATGCTGGGCGAGGAGAAGGCGTCTCCCTCGCTTTGCGCCGCCTTGCAGGCGCTCGCCTTGCGCACGGATGAGTTGCTGAAGGAGGCGCGTCCCTTCGCCGCCCGCATCCAGAATCTGCGGCTCGCTATGGAGGTCGGAGCGATACAGACTCTCGCCGAGAAGCTCACCCTTCGGCTCGGCATCGCCGATCCGCTGAGCGAGAAGGTCCATGCGGGCAAGGCCGCATTCCTGCTCGCGAGCGCGCAAGGCGCGGCGGGCGTGCTGCTGCGGCGAGTCTTTCGCGGAGGCCGCGCGTGACCGCCGCCGAGTTTTCAGCTGCGCCCGACGCGCCGCCGACTGTTGCGAAAAAGAGCAACTTCTATCTCGCGATGCGCATTCTGCAGCCGGCGCGGCGTGACGCAATGTATGCGATCTATGGCTTCTGCCGCGCCGTCGACGACATCGCCGACGACGAAGGCGATCCGGCGGAGCGCCGGCGCGGCCTCGATGCATGGCGCAAGGCGATCGCCGATCTTTACCGCGGCCGCGTCGATCCCCTCTGCGCCGCGCTCGCCGAGCCGAAGCAAAGCTTCGGACTGGAGCGCGCGGACTTCGAGGCCGTCATCGACGGCATGCAGATGGATGTCGACGAGGACATTCGCGCACCGGACTGGGCCAAGCTCGATCTCTATTGCGACCGCGTCGCAAGCGCGGTCGGAAGATTGTCGCTGCGCGCCTTCGGCTATGTGCCCGCGACGACCCCGGCCGGCGCCCTGCCGGAGGACGCGAGAGCGCTCGCGCATCATCTCGGGCGCGCGCTGCAGCTCACCAACATCCTGCGCGATCTCGACGAGGATTGCGCAAGAGGGAGGCTCTATCTGCCGCGCGAGGCGCTGCAGGCGGCGGGGATCACGGATTTTTCGCCCGTGTCTGTCTTGGCGCATCCGGCGCTGGGCCAAGTCTGCGCCGAAGTCGCGGCGCGCGCCCGCGCGCATTTCGACGCGTCCGCCAAAATCATCGCCAAGGGCCCGGCGGGCGCCGTGAAGGCCCCGGCTCTGATGGCTGCGGCCTATGGCTCGATCCTCGATCGTCTCCTCGCGCGCGGCTTCGCTGCGCCACGCGGGCGTGTGAGCGCGTCAAAGACAAGAGTGCTGCTCACGCTGCTGCGCTATGCTTTTGCTTAAGCGACTGGTCCCGGCCAGGGCGCGGGCGAATATTCTGTAACGTCTTGGCCGAGCTTGTCCCGGCCATCCAAGCCGAGCCAGCGTGAAATCAATCTCTGGAAGCGCGGCGCCTCTTTCTTCGAGCCTTGTAATCGCCGCCCGGCGGTGGATGCCCGCGACGAGCGCGGGCATGACGGGCAAACCCTATCTCCGCCTATGCTTCTTATCCATGTCGAGCGACTTGCCGAGGATGTGCTCGTCGCGGCCGATGACATGCGCGCTGGAGCCGACGATCAGCGGGTCCGGCCCGCCGACGACGTGATGATCCTTGTTGGGATAGTCGAGGCTCGAGAGGAAGTGCTGCATGCAGTTCAAGCGCGCGCGCTTCTTGTCGTCGGATTTGATGACGACCCAGGGCGCGTCGGCCGTGTCAGTGAAGAAGAACATGGCCTCCTTCGCCTCGGTGTAGTCGTCCCATTTGTCGATCGACGCGCGATCGATCGGCGAGAGCTTCCACTGCTTCAAGGGATCGATCTCGCGCGAGCGGAAGCGGCGCACCTGCTCCTCGCGCGTGACCGAGAACCAATATTTGTAGAGCCTGATGCCGGAAGAGACGAACATGCGCTCGAGGTCCGGGCATTGGCGCATGAAGTCCAGATATTCGTTGGGCGAGCAGAAGTTCATCACGCGCTCGACGCCGGCGCGGTTGTACCAGGAGCGATCGAAGAACACGATCTCGCCGGCAGAGGGCAGGTGGTTGATGTAGCGCTGGAAATACCACTGGGTGCGCTCGCGCTCGGAGGGCTTCTCCAAGGCGACGACGCGCGCCGCGCGCGGATTGAGATGCTCCATGAAGCGCTTGATCGTTCCGCCCTTGCCGGCGGCGTCGCGCCCCTCGAAGATCATCACGATGCGCTGGCCGGTCTCCTTGACCCAGTTCTGGACCTTGAGCAGCTCCACCTGCAGCGGCGCCATATGCTGGAGGTAGAACTTCTCGGAGAGCCGCGAATGATAGGGAAACTCGCCGCTCTCGAAGGCCTTGCGGATCGCTTCCGCGTCGGCCCGTGTGGGCCGGTGATGCGCCACATGCGGATGCGCGACCTGCGGCGGCTCGGGATGCGCTTGTCCGTCCCCCTGCGACCGCTCGGAAGCGGGGGGCGCCTCCGCGACCGGCGCCGATGCTTCGGCTTTCGTCCCCAACGGCTGCTCCAATTCGTCCATGCGCGCTTCGCCTCCCGCGAAATCAAGGCTTCAGCGCACAGGTCTCAACTATGCTGTCGTCACGTCAATGTCGCAAATCGACGCGGCGCTCCCGAAAACTCGGCGCCGGACTCCACTTTGGCGCGTGACGCCTCAATCGGCGCTGGGGAGGCGGCGGATCGTAAATTCGATGCGGCCGTCGGAAAGCTCGCGCCAGGCCTCGATCTCGGTCATGTAGGCGGCCTTGGGATAGAGGTCGAACCACTCGCGCGCCTTGGCGCGCGCCTCGGGCCGCGCCAGCACGAAAGTCGCGCGCCGCCAAGTGCGGAGGCGCTCTTCCCTCAAGCCCTGCGCCGCGCGTTTCGCGATGTCGCCAGGCCGTTTCGTTCCGGCGCCCAAGCGAAGCCCTCCGTTTCGAAATAAAAACGAAACTAGCGCGAAAAGCGCGCGAGGGGGAGACTTATCGCGCCGCGATACCGGAGCGCTGGCTCAGAAGCTTAAGGATCTTCGGCGTCAGCTCGCCGGTCACGGGCATGTGATTGGCGCGCTCGAACATCTCGATCGCCTGCCGCGTCGTCCCGCCGAAAACCCCATCCTGATGAAGGACATAGCCGAGCTTGACGAGCGCGCGTTGCGCGAGGAGCACCGTCTGTTTGTCGGAGCCCGCATGCGCGATCTCCTCGCCGATGGCATCCTTGCCGTGATGCGGCGGCTTTGCGTCGTTCTTGGGCAGCCGGCCTTCGATCAAATCCGCGATGAGATCGGCGTTGTCCGCTTTTTTGGCGGTCTCCATTTTCACCGGCGCGGGCTTTGCCGCTTCGGGCTTCGGCGCCGCGGGAGCGGCCGGGCGGGTCGGCGGCAGAGGCGCGTCGGCGCGCAGCGTCTCAGGTTCGAGCGCCGCGAGGTGGAAGAGCGGCGCGGGATGGCGGCCTTCCTGCAGGAACAGCGCATTGATGGGCACCATGACCATCACCGCCAGGCCGAAAAACATCAGCAGACGCACGGGCGTTTTCAGCCCCGAGCCGAAGAGCCTTGCGAGCCGGCCCTTGGGGGTCGGCTCGATCGCGTCGAAGTCGTCGAAAGAGGGAGGGTTCCTAGGCAATTTTCTTCACCGCTTGGTTTCTGTCGCCCGTCACAAAACTGGCTCTGGCGTGACGAACGATGGTTTCGATCTTGATCGGGGTTTGCGCCTTCGCGCGCTCCCGGCAGTCCCTTGGGAGGCGCACCGTCACGGTCGTGCCGAGACCCGGCGCGCTTTCGATTCCGACGCCGCCGCCATGCAGCCCGACGAGGCCCCGAACCACAGCGAGGCCGAGCCCCGCGCCTTCGAAGTCGCGATCATCAGCGGCGCTCGCCTGAAAAAGCGGCTCGCCGAGCCTAGCGAGATCGGCGGGCGATATGCCGATGCCGGTATCCTTGACGCTGATCGCGAAATGGGCGCCCTCGATTGCTAGACCGAGATCGACGCGGCCCGACGGCTCAGTGAACTTGATCGCGTTGGAGAGCAGGCTCACGAGAATCTGTCTGCAGGCGCGTTTGTCAGCCCAGATCTCGTCGCTTTCGGGCGGATGATCGCAGGCGAGGGCGATCGCGCGCTCTTGCGCCTTCGGCCGCAGCGCCGCGCAGCACTGATCCATCAGCGCGCCGAGCGAGAAGGGCTCGAAGAGGACTTGCATCGCGCCGGACTCGATCTTCGAAAGATCGATGATCGTGTTGACGACGTCATGCAGATGACGTCCGGATTCACTGATGATCTGCGCGAACTCGCGCCGCTGACGCGCCTCCGGCGGCTTGATCTCCGGATTGGCGAGCATGTCGGAGAAACCGATGATCGCATTGAGCGGCGTGCGCAACTCGTGGCTGACATTGGCGAGGAAGCGCGCCTTGGCCGTGCGCGCAAGCTCGCCCTCGCGGCGCGCGGCGGCGATCTCATCTTGCGCGCGCACCGCTATGGTCATGTCGCGCAGAATGCAGACGACGGCGTCCGAGGCGTCGTCCAAAAAGCCCTGCTGCGCGGCGACGGGGCAGATGCGCGCCTCGAAGGGGAGAAACGCCGGTCGTGCGGCGCCCTGCTCGCCGGATTGGTTTACGAGAAGCCGTAGCGTCATCTGAGAGGGCTTTGCAGTCGCGGCGGCCTCGGCGATGAACGCCAGAAAGGCGGGGCGGTCCGCGGCGTGCACGCGGTGCAGAAAGCCGCGTCCGAGCAGATCGCCGCTCTCGAGCCCATAGGCGCGATGCGTATCGCCGAGAATCGAGGTCGCGGCGCCGCGGCGGTCGAATTGTCCGACAATATCTCCCAACGCTGCGGTAAGCAGCCTCAGATCGCGGGCCTTGCGGCGATCGGCGCGCGCGCGCGCCCGCTCAACGAGCACCGCGCCTGAGGCGAGGAGGGCCGCGTAGCAAAGGAGAGGGGCTCCGGCCAGCGCGATGCCGGGGCGGCCGGGAAACAGCGCCTTGTCTCCGAGGATCGGCAGTCCCGCATAGATGGCGATGAGCGCGAAGCCCGCGCAGGCCACGGCTATGATGACGATCGTCTCCAGCGTCAGCGCGGCCTCGATTAGCGCCATGGCTAGCAGCATCGCCGCTATGGGCTCGTAACCCCTCGCCGACAGAGCGACGCCAACCGCCAGCGCCGCCCAGCCGCAAATCGAGACTTTTTGCGCAAAGGACAGGTCGCCGGTGCGTTTCAAGACGCCGATCGAGACGAAAGGGGTGAGAGACAGGACGAACAGCGAAAGATGCTGCGGCGTCGGCAAGCCGATGAGCGCGAGATAGACCGGGGCGAGCAGGAGCGCTCCGCCGCCCGCGGCGAGCCGCAGAAGGACGAAGAGCCTTTGCCGCTCGATCTGGACGAAATCGTCCCCGCCGGGATGATGCGTGAGCAGATCGAGCCACGCGGGCGCGCTAAGGCTTGTCATGGTCGGAGAAAGCCGCAAGACGACGCTCCCTTGGGAGCGCGAAGTTTTGCAAAACGGCGTTAAGCGAGTGCTAACCCCGGCCCGATTGAGCGTCCGGCGGCTCCCCCAAGCCTCCAATCATGGTTGGCGTTTCCTTGCCGGCTCGTCTTTTCCGAGACGGCGCCGGATTTACCGTTGCGAAAGCCTCAATGAGGCATGTTGACGGACGAAGCTGCGGCGCGGGCGTCCTGCAGCGCCGAAGCCGCGGGGCGTGGCGTGTGGTTTCTCTTCAAATGTCTGGTCGTGCTGGCCGTGGTCTTCTTCCTGGCGAACCGCGATCAGCCGGCGGAGACGCAAGGAGCGGCTAAGGTTAGGGTCGAGGCCGCGCATAAGCCCGCGACGGCCGCCTCTCGCGATGCCGACGTCTTCGAAACGCTGAAGAAAGCCGCGGCGCAAAAGCTGGCCGACGGCGTGAAGGAGCAATGCCTCAAGCGTCCGGAGGATTGTCTCTCTGTGGCAAGGAGCGTGGGCGCCGGGCTCTCCGCGCTCGACAAGACGCGCTGAGGATTGCGGCCTCCCAGCGCGAGCGCGCGTCACGGGCTGAAACCGCGGACCCTAGCCGAGAGGCCTACGAAGATTATCAGAGCGCCGCCAAGCAGGCTTTCGGCGGGAACCCGCCCTGCCCCGAAGTCTCGCACGATGCTCTCAGCCCCCTTCAGGTCCCCATCAATCGGACTGTGGGCAAACCCGTCGAAAACGAATTGGCGGAATTCTTCCTGAAGGGCTTCGGCCTTGGCAAGGGGGATGCGTCCCCGCCGCAGCTTGATATCCGCGTTCTTGGGGTCGGGGGTGTAGGCATGATGTGTCATGTGGAGGCTGTCTCCTTGAGGGTGGTGGCGGTGGAGGAGTGCGGGCCGCCGGCTGCGCGCCACAGGGGCTGAACGCCAGTGGCTCCGCCCAGCGTCGCGAGGCGCGGCCGGGGGCTGTGCGGCTGGAGAGAAAAGGCAGGAGGCACCACCTAGCACTACTTTGGCAGATTTTTGATGGATCGGGTGTTTTTGGGATTCCCGAAACGGGCGATGCGTGATTCATGGGTGGTCGGGCTCACGGAGGGCCGACCATGGATGAGACCTGGAAGTCTGATCTCGAGCGATGGCTCACACCTTTTCTCAGCGCTTTTCGACACAAGGCGCGGGCGCGGATGTGCCCGGTTTATGTCGCGGAACTGATCGGCGCGAGGGATCTCACGAGCGTCCAGCCCATGACGGCGCGCGACGGCGAAGTCGGCTACGACCAGCTTCATCACTTTATCGCCAGCGGCGTGTGGGACGCCGCGCCGCTCGAGAAAGCGAATTACGCGCTCACGCCAAGGCGATCCGGCGCGAGCGCGAGCACGCGCAAGCTGAAATGGCCGCCGCCGAACGAAAACGGCAGAAGGAGGAGGCCGAACGGCTGCGCCGCGCCCGGCTCGACGGCATCGTGAGCTACGATCTCGGCTTCATCGATCTGGAGCAGAAAACTTTGCAACCCCTCGACAACCCGTTCGGGCCGCGGGTTTCACCCATGTCTTAGGAGAGATCCGTCACCTATGTTTTCAGACCGGACACAGGCGTAGGCTGGCGGAGGAGGCGGGATTCGAACCCGCGATACGGTTTCCCGTATACACACTTTCCAGGCGTGCGCCTTCAACCACTCGGCCACCCCTCCTAGGCCGGGGCAAGCTCCTGCGAGCGCCCGGCTCCCCGATTCCCTCGGGGCCCCTCTCTATAATAGGGACTTTCCCGCCTGCAAAGGTCAGTCTCGCGTTCCAGGGCGACCGCTCGATAGGGGGTAGGGATTCCG
>Ga0265331_10001128_pt1 | contig 20435 bp, 12 predicted proteins | sample 41923metaG_FD_202088 | JGI IMG/M metagenome (GOLD analysis project Ga0265331, IMG submission 202088) | Rhizosphere microbial communities from Carex aquatilis grown in University of Washington, Seatle, WA, United States - 4-19-23 metaG | ecosystem: Host-associated > Plants > Roots > Rhizosphere... | reverse complement strand
GAGGTCGTCGATCCGCGAAGACCAGGTCGGATTCAGCGCGAGAAAGGAGGGCGGCACCGTCCCCCCGGCCCGCGCGACCTTGCGCCATGCCTCGACGGCCGCGTGCGGGTCGATGCCGGCGCGCAGCAGGAGATCGAGCGAAATGCTGTCGGCGACGCGCTCGGCATCGACCGTGTGCGGGTCCTTGTGCACGAGCTGCGCGAGAATCTCCGCGAGATTCAGCACGGTGCGATTCGGATCCGCGGCGATGCCGTCCGGCATTCGCTTCAGCCGAACGATGGCTTCCTCGGCATCGTGCCCGGCAATGGCATGTCCCATCGCGTGCGCCAGCACGGCGGCCAGCTCGGCGTCGGTGAGGCGCATCCGGTCGACGAGCGCGCTGCTCGCGATGATCCTTCCTCCCGGGAGGCAGTAGGCGACGGGCATCGCCTCGTTCTCGACGGTGAGCGCGAGGGTCCACGGCACGGTCGGACTCACGCGGATCGCCTGCACGATCAGCCGCTGCGCCGTGGCGTGGATCCGGCGTGACGAGTCGGACGTCTCGTCGATCGAATTGGCGGCGCGTGCGCGTGCGACGTCGCGGTCGTAGACCAGCTTGGCGGCGCGCAGCATCAGCGCCGGACTGACCTCCGGCCGGCCGGGGGTGGCGGCCGGAGCCGCGGGCTCGGACGGCGCCTGGGCCGCGGTGTCGGCGCCCGGCGGGACGGCGACGGGATCGGCGGCGACCGGATCGGCGGCGAACGATGCGCCGGCGGCGCCGAGGAAGAGCGCGCAGAGGGCTGCGCGAACGCAAGGGTGCGGAAGCGGGTTTCTGGATGTCATCGCATTCGGACTCGGAAATACGGTCGCCGCGAGGCGAAACGGCGGCAGCGCGGCGGCAGTGCAGCGCACAGTCGAGGCTACCGTCATTCGCAGAGTCCGTAAAGTGCGCCGCGAGCCACCGGTCCATCGACTGCGGGGCTGGTGTAGAGTTGCGCGATGGCGACCCCCGTTCCGGCCGCGCCCGCTGCGGCCGGCCCCAAACCCAAGGCGCAGATCGCGCAGGATCGCCGCCTGCGGCTCGAGGACATCCTCAAGCTGATGGTGGCCGACGCTCTCGTGTCCGCGCACGACGCCGACAAGCTCTCCCGCGCACGTGTCGCCCGCGGCGAGCACCCGCTCGAGTTCATCGCCTCGCAGCGCTGGAAGGCCGCCGCGCCGCCGCACACGCCGCTGACGCTCGATTTCATCGTCGAGTGGCTCGCCGGCAAGCTCGGCGTCCCCTACCTCCACATCGACCCGCTGAAGATCGACCTCACGGCGGTCACCGGGACGATGTCGAACGCCTACGCCGAGCGCTTCCGCATCCTGCCGGTCGAGGTGAACCGCACGACCCTCACCGTCGCGACCTCCGAGCCGTTCGTGCGCTCGTGGGCCGACGAGCTCGAGGGGTTCCTGAAGCTCGACGTCAAGCTGGTCTTCGCGAATCCGGTCGACATCAGGCGCTTCCTCGGCGAGTTCTACAACCTCGCGCGCTCGATGAAGAAGGCGCAGGAGACCTCGAAGGGCCAGCTGTCGCTCGCGAGCAACTTCGAGCAGCTGGTCGAGCTCGGCCAGCGCGGCACGCTCGACGCCAACGACAGCCACGTCGTCCACATCGTCGACTGGCTTTGGCAGTACGCGTTCGAGCAGCGGGCCTCCGACATCCACGTCGAGCCGCGGCGCGACGTCGGCCAGATACGCTTTCGCATCGACGGCGTGCTGCACTCCGTCTACGCGATTCCGATTCCGGTGCTGATCGCGGTGACATCGCGGATCAAGCTGCTGGCGCGGATGGAGATCGTCGAGAAGCGCCGCCCGCAGGACGGCCGCATCAAGACGGTGATGCCGGACGGCAACGAGGTCGAGTTGCGCATCTCGACGATGCCGACGGCGTTCGGCGAGAAGATCGTGATGCGGATCTTCACGCCGGAAGTGCTGGTCCGCGACTTCACCGAGCTCGGCTTCACCAGCGACGACCGCGAGCGCTGGGAGAAGATGATCAAGGAGCCCAACGGGATCATCCTCGTCACCGGGCCGACCGGATCCGGCAAGACGACGACGCTCTATTCGTCGCTGAAGCAGCTCGCCACCACCGAAGTCAACGTCTGCACGATCGAGGATCCGATCGAGATGATCGAGCCCTCGTTCAACCAGATGCAGGTGCAGCCGATCATCGGCGTCGATTTCGCCCATGGCGTGCGCACGCTGATGCGGCAGGACCCGGACATCATCATGGTCGGCGAAATCCGCGACCGCGACACTGCCGACATGGCGGTGCAGGCGGCGCTCACCGGCCACCTGGTGCTGTCTACGCTGCACACCAACGACGCGCCCACGGCGGTCACGCGGATGCTGGACCTCGGCATGCCGGCGTACCTCGTCAGCTCGACGATGCTGGGCGTGATGGCGCAGCGGCTCGTCCGCACGCTGTGTCCTCACTGCAAGAAGCCGGGCGAGCCTCCCGACGACGACGTCTGGCACGCGATCACGTCGCCATGGCGCGCGGAAAAGCCGGCGCAGGTGATGGTGCCCGTCGGCTGCCTGGAGTGCCGGATGACCGGCTACCTCGGGCGGATCGGCCTCTACGAGATCATGCTGATGACGCCGGGGCTGCGCCGGCTCGTCACGACGAATCCCGACGACGGCAAGCTGCGCGAGCAGGCGTTCAAGGACGGGATGAAGCCGCTGCGGGTTTCCGGCGCGATGAAGATCGCCGCGGGCGTCACGACGACCGAAGAGGTCGTGAAGGTCGCGCCGCTCGGCTAGCGCGGCGCCGGCGGAAAGCTACCCGGCGTAGCCCAGCACCGCGAAGACGTGACAGCCGGTGCCGGCGACGACGAAGCCGTGCCACACGGCATGGGCGTAGCGGACGCGCGAATCCAGCATGAAGAACACGACGCCCGCGGTGTAGGCGATGCCGCCCGCGGCGAGCAGCGCGATGCCGGGAAGCGCGACGTGCTCGAACAGCGGCACTGCCGCGATCAGAACGAGCCATCCCATCGCCAGATAAAGCCCGGTAGAAATCCACGGGTGCGACAGCCGGTCGAATGCCTTCAGCGCGACGCCGAGCGCTGCGAACGACCAGACGAGCCCGAACAGCGTCCAGCCCCACGGGCCACCCAGCGCACCCAGCGCGAACGGGGTGTAGCTGCCGGCGATGAACACGTAGATCGCGCCATGGTCGAGCTTCATGAACACACGCTTGGCGCGTCCCGACGGCATCGCGTGGTAGAGCGTCGACGTGAGATAGAGAAGCACCATCGTCGCTGCGAACACGCAGGTCCCGACCAGTGCGCCGACGCTCATTTGCCGGGCCGCCGCGACGAGGACCGGCACCGCCGCGATCGCGGCGAGCAGGGCCACGCCATGGCTCACGCTGTTGGCGATCTCCTCGCCGAGCGTTTGCGGTCGATCGATCATGGCTTCATTGTCTCATGGACCCACGCGTGCCCGAATGTGCGGTATCGCAAATTCGGCACGTCGCCGCATGCGTGCGGTGGGGGGCGGCTCCGTATAATCCGGGAATTCGAATCATGGACGCCACGATGACCCCAGATGTCCCCCGCACCCGCTACAGCGCCACGGCTCGGTTTCTTCATTGGGCGACAGCGATGCTCGTCGTCGTCGCGTTCGTGTTCGGACCGGGAGGTTCGGAGCAGCGCGTCTATTCGGCGGCCAGGGATTTTGACCGCCAATTGCACGAGACGCTGGGCATCTGCGTCTTCCTGCTGACGCTCGCGCGCCTGGCCTGGCGGCCCTTCGATGCGGCGCCGCAGGAACCGCCGATGCCGGCGTGGATGCGCCGCGCGGCGAAGGGCGGCCACGGTCTGCTGTTCCTGCTGCTGCTCGCCGTTCCGCTGACGGCGGTCACCGGCGCATGGCTCGAAGGACATCCGCTCACGTTTCTCGCGAACCTTCGCATTGCGCCGCTGCTGCCGGAGGCACATGCCGCCGGCGCCGTGATTGCGGAGGTTCACACGTGGCTCGGCGACACGATTCTTTGGGTCGCCGGAATCCACGCCGCCGTCGCGCTGCTCCATCATTTCGTGCTGCGCGACCGGGTCCTCAGGTCGATGCTGCCGGGCTGATCGCCGCACGCGTCCGGTGGTCTTCGCGTGCGCGGGCCGATGCGGCGTTCGCAACGCTACGCCGGCGCATTCGCCGCTGGAGCGACGATCACGCTGTGCCACCAGAGCCGGCACTCGCGGCAGAGTCCGGATGCGCCGAACTCGGCTGCGAGAATGCCGTCGAGGGCGAGGCGCGGCAGCGGATCGCCCGGTGCGCGCGCAATGAGGTTTGTTCCGGTCGATGCCGCCCAGATCCTGAACAGTTCCTCCGACGCGACCTGATACGTGACGTGCCAATGCGCGATGCCGCCGACCGGTTTCCGCGCCAGGACTTCATAGGCGAGATGGATGCCTTCCTGAAGCTTCACGCGCTGCCAGTACTGCGCAATGGCGGCGTGCCCCTGTTGCGCGGCGAACGGCGTGTTGCGGTAGATTGCATCGGGAGCGAAGAGGCGGCAGAGAAGCTGCTCGTCACGTCCCTCCCACGCTGCCTTGTACCCCTGCATGAATGTGTCGATGTCCAACGGCAGGCTCCTGCGTTCTGTCGCGCCGCTTCGCGACGATCGAAGGGATTGTAATCGCGCCGGGTCTGGCCGTCGCAGCCCCACCGCTGACCGACGGCGGACACTGCAGGCAAAGGCATTCGCCAGCTTCGGCGCGGCCTCCTCGTCGCGACGCTTTCGCTTCGTTGATCTGGATCAATGCCTCACCGCAAATGCGAAGCATTCTCTGGTATGCGCAGTGTGCCATTCGTCGCGAAGGGGGCAGCGTGTGCCTCGCAGCGGCAGCTCGTCGCGCCGCGCTGCCCGGTGCAGCGGCGCATGGCGTGTGGCATGTGAATTGCTGAATCAGAGGCAACGGCGGATTCCGGCTCCTTGCCGTTCGCAGATGCAATGCCGGTGCCGTGCCGAATGGGGCGCGGCTCCGGCGGAAAGTCACACATGGCGAACCTCCTCATCGTCGACGACGAACCCAACGTGCTGAGCGCGCTGCGCCGCATGTGCATGAACCAGGCCGCGGAGCCGGCGATCCCGGAACCGCACGTGATGACGTTCACGTCGGTGCACGATGCGATCGACCACGTTCGCCAACAGCCGGTCGATCTCGTGATCTCCGACTACCGGATGCCCGAAATGGACGGCGCGACGTTCCTCATGATGGTGAAGAAGCTGAATCCCGACGCGGCGCGGATCATGCTGTCCGCGTTCACCGATCTCGAAGGCATCGTGCGCGCGATCAACGATGCGGGCATCGTGCGCTTCGTCGCGAAGCCGTGGTCGGATACCGACCTGCGCAGCACGATCATCCAGGCGCTCGAGCACCGGCACCTCGCGCTAGAGAACCGGCTGCTCGCCGACAAGGTGCGCCTGCAGCACGGCGTCATCTCGCGCCAGCAGCTCGAGCTGGAGCGCCTCGAGGCCGAGACTCCGGGGATCACCCGCGTGCACTGGTCCGAGGACGGCGGCGTGTTGCTCGAGTAGCCCGACGGGCTGCCTGCGGGCCCGCAAGGACGGCCATGAACAAATCCGGCACGCAGAAACCCCGTCGCGCCGCCGCGGCCCGCCGCGGCGGGCCGGCCGCGAAGCCGGTGCAGGACAATCTCAACGACATTCCGTGGATCTACGCGCTCTACGAGCTCGGGCAATCGGCGGCAAAGGGCGTCGATCCGCTGCAGGTCCAGCAGGACATCCTGCTGCACATCGTTTCCGCCCTTGGCGCGGAGAGCGGCTCGATCGCGATGATCGTCGAAGGCACCAGCGATCTTCTCGAGATCGTCGCCGGCACGGATTTGCCGCCGGGCGTGCTGGGCAGCCGCCCGCCGCGCGGCATGGGCGTCTTCGGTCACGTGGTCGCCACGGGCCAGCCGCTCCTCATCAACGGTGACGCGGCGCAGACCGGGCTCCCGGTCCGGCTGAACGAACGACGCGACCGGACGACGCAGTCGGCGATGTGCTGGCCGCTGCGTGTCCACGAGCGCACGATCGGCGCACTGGCCGTCAACCGGGCGGCCGGCAACGCGCGCTACACCATCGCCGATCTCGACCGCGGGCAGGTGCTCGTGGGGCTCCTCGCGCTGGTGATGGCGAATCACCGGATGCACGTCGAGCGCGAGACGCGGCTCCTCGAGCTGTCGACGCTGAACGCCGCGATGCAGCGGATGAACTCCGCGCTCGAGGAAGCGCAGGACCAGGTGATCCAGACGGAAAAGCTCGCGTCGATCGGGCAGATGTCCGCCGGCGTCGCGCACGAGATCAACAATCCGATCGGGTTCGTGATCTCCAATCTCGAGACTCTCGACTCGTACGTCGGCCAGCTGCTTCGCCTCACCGAAGCCTGCGTCGCGGCGGAGCGCTCCACGGCCGCCGCGGAGCCGCTTTCGGAAGCGAGGGTCATGGCGCGCACACTCCAGGAAAAGATCGACGTCGACTTCCTGCGCACCGACATCGCGGCGCTGGTCGCCGAATCGCGCGACGGACTGGCCCGGGTGCGCGCGATCGTGCAGGACCTGAAGACGTTCGCGCGCGGCAGCTCCGACGAGACCTGGGAAATGGTGAACCTGCACACCATTCTCGACAGCACGCTCAACATCGTCCGCAACGAGATCAAGTACAAGGCGCAGATCGAGACGCGCTACGGCGCGGTGCCCAACGTGGAGGCATTGCCGCTGCGCCTCAACCAGGTGTTTCTCAACCTGCTCGTCAATGCGGGCCAGTCGATCGCGGACAAGGGCCGGATCACCATCGCCACCGGCACCGCCGGCGACGAGGCGTGGGTGTCCGTCGAGGACACCGGCTGCGGGATTCCCAAACCCAATCTCAACAGGATCTTCGAGCCGTTCTTCACGACCAAGCCGGTCGGGAAAGGGACCGGTCTCGGGCTGTCGGTCACCTATTCGATCGTGCGCAAGCATGGCGGCTCGATCGAGGTCGACAGCGAAGTCGGACGCGGCACGCGGTTCACGGTCCGCCTGCCTTTGCATCAGGCAAAGCAGAGCAAACCGGCGGCGATGCTCGTCGCGTCCTGAAGCGGACTCGGCGCGGCATCACGCGCACCGCGGCGATTCAGACGCTGGCGTGCCGGTCGCTCGCAGCTTCGTCGGGTGCCGCGCGAAGCGTGCGCAGGGCCGCGAGTGCCGCGGGGTAATCGTAGCGGCGCAGCGGCGCGCCGATGTCGTCGATCCGGGTGCCACACGCCGCGCGCAGCATGGGTGCAAGGGCACGAAACGCCGCCTCCGCATCGAAGTCCGCCGCCTGCAGCAGTGCATCGAATTTGTCGAGCGCGCTTTCGAGCGCAGGGCGGTCGACGGCCACCGGCACCTCCGGCAGCGCCTCGGGAAGACCCCTTCGCAGCGCAGCGACCAGCGCGCCGAGGCTCGATTGCAGCTCGTCCGCACGACTCCGGGATTCGCTGATCGGGGCACCGTCGACAATGGCGGCCTCCAGCGCGGCGGCAAGCGCGTGCACCTGCGGTGCCCCGATCGCGCCGCTTGCACCCCGCAATGAATGCGCGAGCATCCGCGCCGGTACGATGCGACCCGCCGCGAGCGCTTCTTCGAGCGGCGTCAGGCCGCCCTCGTAGTGCGCGGCGAATTCGCGAAGCAGGTGAACGTACGCCTGAGCCTTCCCGCCGATCCGGGCGAGGCCTTCGGCGACGTCGAGCCCCGGAATTCCGGCCAACGCTGCCGGCAGCGGCGACGGCACGGGCGCCTCCGCAGTGGCTTTCTGGAAATCGCGGGTGGCGGCTGCGTTGCGCGGGGGGAGCCAGTGCAACAACGTCGCGTAAAGCGCTCGCGGATCGACCGGCTTCGCAATGTGATCGTTCATTCCCGCAGCGACGCATGCCGCGCGGTCTTCGCCGAACGCATTGGCGGTCATTGCGAGAATGGGCAGGTCACGCAGGGCCGGGACTGCACGCAATGCGCGGGTCGCCGCAAGGCCGTCCATTTCCGGCATCTGCAGGTCCATGAGAACGAGGTCGTAGCGGCCGCGCTTCGCCATTTTCACCGCCTCGACTCCGGTCGACGCGACATCGACCCTAAGGCCGGCTTCGCGCAGGAGCTCGACGGCGACCTCGCTATTGACCGGGTTGTCCTCGGCGAGGAGCACGCGGGCTCCGCCGTGCAGCCGGCGCAGCTCGACTTCGGCCCCCTCGGACAACGCGTCGTCGCCGTGCGGTTCGGCCGGCGGTGCATCGGCTGCGGTCGTGCCCGTCGTCTCCGTTCGCGCGAGCCTCGCGGTGAACCAGAAGGTGCTGCCGACCCCCGGTTCGCTCTCGACGCCGACGGTGCCTCCCATGAGTGCGGCGAGATGGCGCGTGATGGCGAGGCCGAGGCCGGTGCCGCCGAAGCGCCGCGTCGTCGACGTGTCCGCCTGCTCGAAGGCATTGAACATTCTCGCGAGCTTGTCGCGCGGAATGCCGATGCCCGTGTCTCGCACGCTGAAGCGGACCAGCAGCGCCGTCCCGGCGTCTTCCAGCACCGTCGCGCAAACGTGTACGGATCCGTGATCGGTGAACTTGATCGCGTTGCCCAGGAAATTCAGCAGCGCCTGGGAGAGTCGGGTCGGATCCCCGCGCAGCGTGCCGGGCAGCGCGTCGACGTCCACCGTGATCGCGAGACGTTTCGCGCGCGCGGCCTCGGCGACGAGCGTGCCGACACCGGAAACGAAGGCATCGCGTGAAAAGTCGATCGTCTCGAGCGTGACCTTGCCGGCCTCGATCTTCGAGAGGTCGAGGATGTCGTTGATGACCTGCAGCAGATGCTGCGTCGCTGCCGTCATCTTGTCGAGCCGATCAATCTGCGCGGTGTCGCCGGTATGGCGGCGCACGAGATGCGTGAGCCCGATGATCGCGTTCATCGGCGTGCGGATCTCGTGGCTCATGTTGGCGAGGAACGAGCTCTTGACGCGGCTCGCCTCCTCGGCGCGGTCGCGTGCGATTGCGAGTGCCGCGTTGAGCTGGCGCAGCTCGAGCTCCGACTGCTTCGTCGCCGTGATGTCGGTGGCGAGGACGTAGAGGCCGCGCACGTCGCCGTCGCGCCGGTCGGGGACGTAGTTGACGCGCACGTACCGGATGCCGGCCGCGCTCGGCAGCGCTCGCTCGAAGGTCTGCTCGAGCCCCCTGAGCGCCTCGCTGATGTGCGGCTCGTTCGCGGCAAGGAGCGCCGGATCGAGGAGCTCGCGGACCGGGCGACCGAGCCATGGTCCCTCCGGAAAACCGAACCATTCGGCATAGGTGACATTGGCGAACCGGCAGATCAGGTCCCGGTCCCAGTAGACGACACCGGCCGCGATGTTTTCCGCGATCGCCTTGGCGAATGCCTCGGCGTCGCCCTGCGCGACCATCGCATCGCGCAGCTCCGCCGTGCGCATCGCCACCAGCACTTCCAGGTGATTGCGATGCCGGTCGAGCTCGCCTTCCAGACGCTTGTGCTCGGTGATGTCCTGCTTGATGGCGACAAAATGGGTGATCTTGCCGTCGGCCTGGCGCACCGGGGACACGGTGGCCAGCTCCGTGTAATGCTCGCCGTTCTTGCGGCGGTTGACGAATTCGCCACGCCACGCGGTGCCGGCGGCCAGCGCCTTCCACATGGCCCTGTAGGTATCCGGCGACGTCAATCCGGACTTCAGGATGCGCGGATTGCCACCCAGGACCTCGTCGCGCCGGAAGCCCGTCACGTTGAGGAAGGCCTCATTGACGTACTCGATGCGCCCGTCGAGATCGGTGACGACGACGCTCTCGGGGCTCTGCTCCACGGCGAGCGAGAGCTTGCGCAGCTGCTGCTCCGTCGCGAAGCGTTCGGTGATGTCGGAGAACGAGACGATCGCGCCGGTCATCGGCGACGCCTCGTCGGCACGTATGGGTTCGGAATTGAGCTGCAGCCACGTGATCGAGCCGTCGCGTCCGACGTCGCCAAGGACCGTGCCGCGCTGCGGCAGGCCGGTGGCGAGTGTCCGGGAAACGGGGAATTCGGTCCGCGGGCACGGCGAGCCGTCCGGCCGGATCGGCTTCCACGTCGACAGCGAGCGCCCTGCAGTCAGCATGTCGGCCTGCGACATTTTCAGGATGCGCTCCGCCGAAGGATTGCACCGGCGGACGACGCCGTCGAGGTCGAAGATGAGTATGCCCTCGCTCAGCGCCGACACCATCGACCGGTAATGCGCCTCGCTGTCGCGCACCGCCTGCTCGGCGCGAAGTCGCTCGGAAATATCGGTGTGGACGATCACCGCGCCGCCCGCCGCCGTATGCAACGGCGAGACGACAAGTTCGAACCAGCGCTTCCGGCCCGGCGCGTGACACGCGTATTCCAGACGGAAGCTCGTGCGCGTTCCGGCGAGCACGTCGGCAATGCCTGCGCATGCCTCGTGGGCCGTCGCTTCATCGTCACCGTGGGCGGAATGGCACACATGGAGGTAGTTGACCCCGGGAGCCGTGCCGGCTGCGGGCACCCCTGCGGTGACGCTGTTCTCGATCGCGAAGCGAGACCAGGCCGCGTTGACGGCCAGGATCGTTCCGTCCCGGTCGAGCACCGCCATCTGCGAGAGCAGCGAGTCGCTGACGGCGCGAACCAGCTCGACGGATTCCCGCAGTGCCGCTTCCGCACGCTTGCGCGCGTCGATGTCGAGCACGACGCCCAGGGCACGGGGGCCGCGTCCGTCCGGTGAATGCTCGGCGCGGCCCAGCACCAGCATCCATTTCCACCCGCCGTCCCGCGCAAGAGTCCGATACTCCTCCGCGAATTCTCCACGCGTTGCGAAGGCGCGCTCGGCGGCCGCAAGTATGCGCGGCGCATCCTCGGGATGCAGGCGCTCACGGAATGCCTCGATCGTGATTCCGTCCGCGGTGCTCGTCGGCGCGCTCGTGCCGACGTTGGCCCACATGTCGCTCGACACCACGATGCGGCCGGTTGCCAGGTCCCAGTCGAATACTCCCATGCGCGCCGCGGCGAGCGCCATGTCGAGGCGCTTCCGGCTCTCACCGAGCGCCAGCTCGGCGTTCCTTCGCTCGGTGACGTTTTCGAACACTGCGACGAATTCGCCTTCCCGGGGGCGGTACGCGTGCACCGAAAGCCACATGTCGAGCGTGACGACGTGAGATTCGAAATGCGCGCTGGTGCCGGTCGCCGCAACTCGGCCGTACGTCTCGAGAAGCTCCGGGTTGCCTTCGAGGAGGCCTGGAATGGCCTCGCTCGCACGATGACCCACGACGCCCTTTACGCCGGTCAGAGTCTCGAACGCCGGGTTCACGGAGAGGTATTCCCAGTCGACGGGCTCATCGCCGTCGAGGATAATCCGGCAGTGAGCGACGCCGTTCAGCATGCCGTCGAGCAGCGTGCGGTAGCGCTCTGCGCTCTCGCGGACGGCGGTTTCCGCGCGCGTGCGATCGGTGATGTCGCGCGCGATGCCGAACATGCCGATGACGATTCCGGCGGCGTCGCGCAGCGGACCTTTGGTTGCGAGGAACGTGGCCTCGCCCGTCGGTGTGGCCAGGGTCTCCTCGTAGGTCCGGACGCAGTTGTCGGCCATCGCCTTGGCGTCGTTGCGCATGACGAGCTCGGCATCGGCGGCCGGGAAGAGGTCGCGATCGTCGTGGCCGAGTACGTCTGATCTTGCCTTGCCGGTGATGAGACTGGCTCCCCGGCTGAACAGCAGATAGCGGCCGGCACGGTCCTTCGCGAATATGGCGTCGGTGGAGCTCTCGGCGATCGCGTCGAGCAGGCGAAGCGCCTTCATGGTTTCCGCGTGCTCGGTGCGCCGCATCAGCGCGAAGCGCAGATTCTGGCGTTCCCGCCACAGGTAGAGCGCGGTGCCGCCCGCGAAGAGCAGCAGCAGTCCGGTCGCGACGATCCACACCGCGTCGCGGACGACCTCCGCGAGGATCGCGGCACGATCGACCTTCGCGACGATATACCAGGTGGAATCGGGAATCCTGCGCGCGACGCCAAGCACACGGACGCCCCGGAAATCGATGGCGTCCAGCGCCACGCCCTCCGGCGCATCGCCACGGATGACGCGTGCCGCCAGGAGATCGGGCGTTGCCAGCGGCAGTGGATTGGTGCCCTGGAGGCCCACCACCTGTCCATCCTCGACGCGCACCAGCTGCATGACTCCGCTCGTGCTGGGGACGGGCCACGCCTTGATCGTCGGCAGCAGAAACGCGTTGGGATCGACGACCAGCGCGACGGCGGCCGTCGCCGGATGTCCGGTCTGCACGAGGGGCGCGACCACGGCGAGCCGCAGACTCCGCGGATTGCTTTCCGGAAGATAGAGTCCGGTGTTGTGCACGGCGCCGTCGGCGAGCGCACGCGCCACAGCCATGCGCAATGCCGAAGGAGTGCCTTCGGAACGTTCCGCGTCGCCGGCGATGACATCGCCATGCGCGTCCAGCACCTGCACGCTCGCGTATCCGTTGGCCTTGCGGAATTCGGTGAGCCGGGTAAGCAGCTGTTCCCCGCTGCCGGCGTCGGCGCGTTGCTGCCATTCATGATAGAGGCCCGCAAAGGTCGCGCTGGAGCTGACAAACTCCGCCTGGTGCTTCCGCTCGCCGAGCCAATGGGCGAGTTGCGCGAGCTGCAGATCGACAATCGCCTCGATGCGGGCGGCTTCGCGGCTGCGCTCCTGCGAGTAGCTGAATGCGACCGCGCCCGCCGCCAGTGCAGCGACGACCGCGCCGAGGAGCGCGAACGGTAGCAGGATGCTGCGCACGGCGCGAGGCTCGGGGCCGGCCAATTTCGGCACCGACGCCGCCTCGTGCGGCTCCGACTTGCGGCTTGCCACGGCGTAGAAGAGGACCGCCGTGATGCCGACGAATACCCAGCCTTTGATGAAGCTGATCTCGGTGGCGAGACGGCGATCGGCGACGAGGACGCTGACCAGCCAATCCGATCCCAGAATCCACAGCGCTGCAAAGAGCGCATACAGCAACGCGATGCGACGCGCGTGGTCGCGCGTCAGGCCCACGGGCTCCGGACGCTGCGGGGAGGGGTTCGGTGCCATGGGGTGCATGCCGACCGGTGCGTCGGCGTCCGCTCAGCTGCCGCGAATGCTGGCGATCTTGGCGGCGACCGTCGCCTCGGAATCGGCATAGCGCTCGGCGATCGCGCAAAATCCGTCGTAATCGGCGAGGAAGGCGTCGACGACGTCGGGGTCGAACTGGCCGCCGCGCCCCTCGGCAATGATTGCACGCGCGTCGCCGAACGCCATCGGCTCCTTGTAGACGCGACGCGAGATGAGCGCGTCGAATACGTCCGCAATCGCCATCAGCCGTGCCGAAAGGGGAATCGCGTCGCCCGCGAGTCCGTCCGGATATCCCTTCCCGTCCCAGCGCTCGTGGTGATGCCGGGCGATCGCCTTCGCAGTATCGAGGAAGGCGACCGGGCGCTCCGAATCGCGCTCTGCCTGTGCGATTGCGTCAGCGCCGAGCTGCGCATGCGTTTTCATGATCTCCCACTCGGCCGGCGTGAGTTTTCCCGGTTTCAGCAGGATGCTGTCGGGAATGCCGACCTTGCCGATGTCGTGCAGCGGCGCCGATTTCGCGATCAGCACGACCGCGCGGGAATCGAGCTCGTCGGAAAACCGGGGGTTCCTGCAGAGCGACTCGCCGAGCGATCGAACGTATTCCTGAGTGCGCCGCAGGTGATTGCCGGTTTCCGGGTCGCGCACTTCGGCAAGCCGCGCCAATGCGTGGATGCTGACGTCCTGAACGAGCTGGTTGTCGCGCATCCGCCGCGCGATCTCGCTTTCGAGCCACGTGTTCTGGTTCTCGAGACGGTCGCGCGCACGCTTCAATTCGAGGTGGGTGCGCACGCGCGCCAGCATGATCGCCGGCTTGATCGGCTTCGTGATGTAGTCGACGGCGCCGAGTGCCAGGCCGCGCTCCTCGTCGCAGTCGTCGGCGAGCGCGGTGACGAAGATCACCGGAATGTGACGTGACGCGGTCAGGGCGTCCAGCTTCGCCAGCACCTCGTAGCCGTCGAGCTCGGGCATCAGGATGTCGAGCAGCACGAGATCCGGGTTCCCGCCGGACAGGACGATGTCGAGCGCGCGTTGCCCCGAATTCGCGGCAAGCACGCGGTATTCGGGGCGCAGCAGCTCACCCATCACCGAGAGATTCTCGGGATTGTCGTCGACGACGAGAATGGTTGCTGTTTCCATCGCGGGCGCGGCTAGGCGGCGTCAGTTCGCGAAGTACGGCAAGAATCCGACAACGTCATGCGCAATGCATTGATCTCGATCCAATTTCGTGCACTTATTCGCCCCATGCACCCCGCGTCCCTTCAAACCAGCAGCACGCAACAAGCGTGCCCGTCGCGCGCGACGGCGCGATGTCGTGCCGTGCCGCTCAGTATGGGCCGTATCGGGAAAGGCAATCGGGAACTTGCAGGCGCTCTCGTGCACGATGCTGCGGCAACGTGCGAGCCGGATCCCGCGTCGGAACTGTTCACGGGAGCGTCAGGGGCGTTGCGCTAGGCGTCGGGCACGTTGCGCTCGATGCGCGGGTCGGGAATGATCCACATGATCGCGACGAACACATAGAGCCCGCAGGAAATCCATGGATTGAGAAGGGTTAGCGCGATGGCGGCGGCGTAGATGATGATCGACGCGATGCCCTTGTAGTCGAGCCCCATCGCGCGGGCGAGCGGCGAATCGGCGCCGTGATGCGCAATCAATGCGCGCTCGAGCAGGTAGTACGCGACGCCTGCCATCAGGAGCACGACACCGTAGAGCGCGACCGGCAGCGCGGCGAAGTGGTTCTCGTTCACCCAGCCCGTCACGAAGGGCACGAGCGAGAGCCAGAACAGGAGGTGCAGGTTGGCCCACAGCACGCGGCCGTTGACCCGCTGCACCGCGTGCAGCATGTGGTGGTGGTTGTTCCAGTAGATTCCGACATAGATGAAGCTCAGCACGTAGCTCAGGAAAACGGGCACGAGCGGCAGCAGCGACGAGACATCGGTGCCGTGCGGCACCTTGAGCTCCAGCACCATGATCGTGATGATCACGGCGATCACGCCGTCACTGAATGCTTCGAGGCGCCCCTTGCCCATGTCGATCCTTTCGATGGATTGGCGACCTCGGGCCGGAAGGGCCGGGTCATATTCCGGGGTGACACTCACGTTGCGGGGCTACGGCCTCCGATCTTGCCATAGTTGCCCCCAAAGCTGCCCGCAGTCCGCACCGACAACACCCGGTCAAAGCGGGAGGCGCCCGGCGGGAGGTCGCCGATCGCGCACGAAAATCCGGGACCGGGAGGGCAGGGATCGCGAGCCCGCGAAAGCGCCTCGCCAGCGACCGGAACCGCAAGGCCCCGGCCCCGTTTTGCGCGGGGCAACCGCCGCCGTGGCGTATCCGCGGGTTCTATCCTCGTGCGGATGGCTCCGTACGACCGTATCCGGCCATCCGATCCGCTCCGAAGCGCATTCGATCGATGCGGCGGCCAATTGCCGAATATCCGGGCGCTCCCGATTTCGCTGGCGCGCGGCTTGGTCTCGGCCAGACCCCAGCCAATGCGCCGGCATGGCTGTTTGAAATCCGGAATCTCCCGAGCTGATTCGTGCGTGCAAGGAGCCAGGAATTGCCTGAACGCCGCGCTGGAATTGAATTGATACAAATTGCGCCGTGCACTTCCGGCACCTATCACGCAAATGCGGGTCGTATAAAGGAGGAATGCATCGAAACGGCGCAGTCAGCGTCACCCCAATCCTTCCATTCGAGGCGCCATGAACCAGCCCTGCCGCGCGCGCCGTCTCTTCCTGTTGTGGCTCGGTTTGTCGATGGTCGCCATCCCGATGGCGCACGGGCAGTCGCCGCCCCCCATGGGGAACGGACCACCGGCTCCGGCCGTGACACTTCCGCAGGGACAACTCGACGCGTTGCTCGCTCCGATCGCACTCTATCCCGATCAGCTGTTGGCTCAGATTCTCATGGCTTCGACGTACCCGCTCGAGGTCGTCGCCGCCGCGCGTTTTGTGCAGGAGAACCCGGCGCTGGTCGGCGCCACGCTTGATCAGGCGCTGCAGGACAAGACGTGGGACCCGAGCGTCCTGTCGCTGACGGCCTTCCCCCAGGTGTTGTCGATGATGAACGACAGGCTTGATTGGATGCAGCAGCTGGGCGACGCGTTTCTCGCCAACTCGCAGCAGGTGATGGACGCCGTGCAGAGCCTCCGCTACCGGGCTGCGGCCACAGGCAACCTGCAAGGCTCACCCGAACAGACGGTAATCGGCGAGGATGGAGCGCTCGTCATCGAACCCACGCAACCCGACGACATCTACGTGCCGGCCTACGATCCGAGGGAGGTCTACGGCCCGTGGTCCGACCCGGCGTACATGCCGTGGGACTGGCTCCCGCCGCCGTTCTACGGCTACCCGGCGTTCGCCACGGCCGGCATCGTGTTCGGCACGGCCGTTGTCGTTACCTCGAACCACTGGGGCTGGGCGTACCCGAATTGGCGGCACCACTCGATCGACGTCAACGTCGGTCGCAACGTGTTCGCAAGCCGGCCGCACTACCGCGATGCGTGGCCCGGCGGGCAATGGGAGCATCTCCCGGAGCATCGGCACGGGGTTGCGTACCGGAACGACGCGACGCGCGACCGATATGCGCGGACGAGCGATTCGGCGATCGAGGCACGCCAGCCGTATCGCGGACGCGAGATTGCGCGGCCACCGCAACAGGCCGCGCCTGCAGCTGCGACGGCACAGCCAACGTCAGGGCGATCGCCGCAGCAGTCGTACGGACGCTCGTTGCCGCCATCGCAACCGTCGATGGCGCGTTCAATGCCGGTTCCGCAGCAACGGGCAGCGACGATGGCACAGCGGCCACCGCCCTCGCCGGCGTATTACCCGCAGCCGCGCGCCCAGGTGCAAATGGATGCAGACCGTGGCCACGCAAGCCGCCAGTCAATAGGGGCTCGCAATACCAGTCCGCAGGAAGTCCATCGATGAATTGGGGATGGGTTTCCTTTTTCGGATTGTCGGCCGTCATCGGCTGGTCAGGCGCGGTCATTGCACAAGCTCCGGTTGCGTCGCCGCCGCGCAGCGCTGCGGCGACAAGGCAAATCCCGCAGCGGACTTTCGCGAACCCGGCGGAAGCCGCACACGCGCTCGCATCGGCCATGCGCACCGACGATTCCAGTCAAATCGAAGCAGTGCTGGGTCCGGGCAGCGACAAGCTGATCCGTTCGGGGGACCCCGTCGAGGACACAACGGGTCGCGCCCGCTTTCTTTCGGCCTACGAGACGGCCGTCCGGATTGAAAATGTCGGTGACGCCAACGCTACGATTCTGATTGGCCCCGAGGATTTCCCGTTTCCCTATCCCCTCGTGCGCACGGCAAAGCGCTGGCGGTTCGATGCGAAGTCGGGGGCGGAGGAGATACTCAATCGTCGGATCGGCCGCAACGAACGCGCGGCGATCCAGGTCTGCCTTGCCTACGTCGACGCGCAGCGCGAATACGCACTGAAGGACCGGGACAGCAACGGCGTGCTCGAATACGCGCAGAAATTCATCAGCACGCCCGGTCGACACGACGGACTCTATTGGGTGACCGCGGAAGGCGAATCGCCGAGCCCGCTCGGGCCGCTCTCGACGCGCGCAAGGGATCAGGGTTATGAGCACCTGGGCGCTGCGCCGTACTACGGCTATTTCTACAGGATCCTCACCGCGCAGGGCAAGGACAACCCGGGCGGCGCCTACGATTACGTGGTGCGCGGCAAGATGATCGGCGGCTTCGCGCTCGTCGCATATCCCGCGCGCTGGGGCATTTCCGGCGTCATGACGTTCATTTGCAATCACCGGGGCATCGTGCATGAAAAGAATCTGGGCCCGAGGACGGCCACAATTGCGGAGACTATGTCGCGCTACGATCCCGGCCCCGGTTGGAAGGCCGCGGGACCGCAGCGATCGGATTCCGTCGCTCCGGACAGGTGACCATGAGCTTGGCAGACACGCGAATCCGGTCGAGCATTGCCGGATCGGTTCGTAGCTCGCTTTCCGCACATGGAACCAATGCGCGGGCGAACGTTCAATACCGGGTTGCGCCGAACCGGCGCGCTCACCCCGCGATCTTCCAACCACGAATGTTCACCTATCGGGAATTGATGCGAACCATTGCATGGGCGCTCGCCGCCGCCGCGATGCTTGCCGGCGCACCCGCGCAAGCGCAACCGGTGACGGCGACGACACCGCGGCTCATTGTCAAGTTTCGCGCCGACGGCGCGCGCGCCGCGCTCGGACCGGAAGCCCGGGTCGATGCACTCTCGGCGCAGGCGGGATCGATGTTCGTACGCGAGCGCACGATGGCAACCGGCGCGCAGGTGCTGCGGCTGCTGCAGGCGCTGCCCGTCGACGCGGCGCAGGCGCTCGCCCGCCGGCTCGCCGCCGATCCGGACGTCCTGTACGCGCGGCCCGACTATGTGCGGCGCCGCGCGCAGGTGTCGCCGAACGATCCGTACTTTCTCAATGGAAGCCAGCTGTATTTCGACAACTCTGCGGGCGGGATCGACATGATCGACGCGTGGAGCCTGACGACGGGATCTGCGGCGACGGTGGTCGCCGTCGTCGACGGCGGCATCACCGCGCATCCGGAGCTCTCCGGGCGGATCCTGCCGGGCTATTGCTTCATCACCGATCCCACGATCGCGAACAACTCGACGTGTCCCGGTCCGGACGCCACGGATCCCGGGGACTGGATGACGGCCGCCGATGTCGCGAATCCGGATTTCGCGGGCCAGGGCTGCACCGTGTCGGACAGCTCGTGGCATGGCACTGCGGTGACCGGCATCATCGTCGCCAACACGAACAACGGCGTCGGCATGGCGGGCATCGACTGGCTCGCGCAAAGCATTCCGGTGCGGGTCCTCGGCAAGTGCTTCGGGGACGACGCCGACATCCTCGACGGCCTCTCGTGGGCCGGCGGGCTCGCCGTCCCGGGCGTGCCCGCGAACCCGAATCCCGCGCAGGTCGTCAACATGAGTCTCGGCGGCACGCCAGGGTGCGACAGCGCGACCCAGGACGTCATCGACCAGGTGCTCGCGCACGGCGCGACCCGGGCGATCGTCGTCGCGGCGGGGAACGAGAGCCATGACGTCACGAACGACGCTCCGGCGGGCTGCACCGGCGTGATCACGGTCGCGGCAACCAGCCGCACGGGCAACCTTGCGACATACAGCAACTTCGGCGCGGGCGTGGCCATCTCGGCCCCCGGCGGCGACGATCCGAACTTCCCCAGCGACGCGATCCTGACGCTCGGGAACACCGGAACGACGACCGTCGATCCCAACGGCTACGCGTATTACCTGTACGACGGCACCAGCGTCGCGACGCCGATGGTGACGGCCGTCGTGTCGCTGATGCTGGCCGTCGCCCCCGGCCTCACGTCCTCACAGGTCCGGCAGATCCTCACGTCGACCGCCAAGCCCTTCCCGGCGGGTTCGACGTGCAGCACCGCCAACTGCGGAGCGGGGATTCTCGACGCGCGCGCCGCCGTTGCGGCCGCACAGGCGGCAGCAGGTGCCCCCACGATCAACGCGCAGGGTCTGTGGTGGGCCGCCGACGGCACGGAGTCCGGCTGGGGCATCAACTTCGCGCACCAGGGCAGTCAGATCTTCGCGACCTGGTACACCTATGACACGACGGGCCGCGCCTGGTGGCTCACGATGCTCGCCAGCCAGACGAACGGCAACAGCTACAGCGGGCCGATATACGTCGACAGCGGGCCGCCGTTCAACAACTACACGGGCTCCGCAACGGCGTCGGCGGTCGGATCCGGCGTCGTCTACTTCGCCGACGTCAACGACGGCTCGTTCTCGTATTCCGTCAGCGCGAACGGCGCGCCCACGGTCAGCCAGACGAAGGCGATTGCGCGCTACAGCCTCGGCGGCGCGCAGCCCACCTGCACCTACAGCGCATCGACCCCGGATTACGCCACCGCGACGAACTACCAGGACCTCTGGTGGGTGGCCAATGGCGCCGAGAACGGCTGGGGCATCAACTTCGCGCATCAGGGCAGCCAGATCTTCGCGACCTGGTACACGTACAACGTCGGCCACTCGCCGTTGTGGCTGACGGCATTGGTCGAGCGACAGGGCAACGGCAATGTCTTTACGGGGCCGATCTATCAGAACTCGGGACCACGGTACGACGCCTACGATGCCTCCAAGGTGGTGGCGAGTCCCGTGGGCACGGCGACGCTCGCCTTTGCCGATGGCGATGATGCGACGTTCGTGTACACGGTGACGATTGCGCCGCTGCCGGGACCGGTCACACAGTCGAAAGAGCTCACTCGGTTCCCGTTCGCGGCGACGGGCGGGACCGTTTGCCAGTAGTCCGCGGGCATCGCAGCCGGGCGGTGCG
>Ga0265331_10001127_pt1 | contig 20444 bp, 21 predicted proteins | sample 41923metaG_FD_202088 | JGI IMG/M metagenome (GOLD analysis project Ga0265331, IMG submission 202088) | Rhizosphere microbial communities from Carex aquatilis grown in University of Washington, Seatle, WA, United States - 4-19-23 metaG | ecosystem: Host-associated > Plants > Roots > Rhizosphere... | reverse complement strand
CAAAGCGCGGCCCGGCGAATTGTCGTATGCGTCCGCGGGCAACGGCAGCCTGCTGCATCTGACGACCGAGCGCTTCAAGAGCGTCGCCGGAATAAACCTCGTGCACGTGCCGTACAAAGGCGCCGCGCCCGCGCTCTCCGACGTGATCGGCGGCCAGCTAGCGATCATGTTCATTCCGGGCCCGCCCGCGCTCGGTCACATCAAGTCGGGACGGCTGCGCGCGCTCGGCGTCACGAGCGCGCAGCGCCTGACGCTGATGCCGCAGGTACCGACGATCGCCGAAAGCGGCTATCCCGGCTTCGAGATCTACGACTGGGAGGGCCTCATCGCGCCGGCCGCTACGCCGGCGGCAATCGTCGCGAAGCTCAACGCCGAGATCAACCGCATCGTGGCTTCACCCGGCGTCAAGCAGTCGATCACCGACCAGTGCGCGGATCCGACGCCCGGCACGCCCGCCGAGCTCGGCGAGCGCATCGCGAAAGAGATCGCGCTCTGGCACACGATCGTCAAGCAGTCCGGCATGGCGGTCGATTAATTCGATACCGGCGCGCCGGCCGATGCGCCGGCGCAGGCACCGCTTCTGCGTGAATTTAATCTGACTGTGCCGTGGCGCACATACAGCGCGGCGCGGCGCATGGACAATCGAACCGCAGCTTGAAATGCGCGTGGTCCCGCGGGTTTTCCCGATTCCGCGTAACGGCACGGCATAGCGCGAGGTTACGACATGCAGCAATCCCCACGACCCGACCGCATCGTGCGCAAACATTTCACGATGGTGCGGGAATTTCATCTCGCGGATTTTTTCACGCTCGCGAATGCGGCGTGCGGGGTGGCGACGATTTTTCTTGCGATGATTTACGTCGGCAACTCATCAGTCGCCCATTTCCTGGCCGCAGCCGCGATGGCGCCTGCGGCGTTCATATTCGACGTGCTCGACGGCCGCATCGCGCGGTGGCGGCACACGCATTCGGCGCTCGGCCGCGAACTCGATTCGCTGGCCGACGTGATCTCGTTCGGCGTCGCGCCCGCCGCGCTCGGCTTTGCCGCCGGCCTGCGCGGCGGCTGGGACGTGGCGATATTGATTTACTTCGTATGCTGCGGCGTGAGCCGACTCGCGCGCTACAACGTGACCGCCGAGTCGCTATCGCAGGGCGGCGACAAGGTAGCCTATTTCGAAGGCACGCCGATTCCGACCAGCGTGCTGCTGATCGGCGTATTGGCGCTGCTCGCGTGGACCGACCGCCTGGGCGGGAACCTCTACGGCGGGGTGTGGGCCGGCGGCCCGTGGGATTTGCATCCGCTGGCGCTGCTGTTCGCCGCGTCGGGAACGCTGATGATCAGCAAGACGTTGCGTATTCCCAAACTCTGACGCAACCGGCGGTTCACGCCGGCTGCGTTGATGCACGTACCCCGATTAAGGCTTGTGCGCCTTGGCTTTCCTGCCCGGAGCGGCCGGCGGAATATATCCCGATACCCTGCAGCTCATGCCTTCGATCTGCTTGCCGTCCTTGAAGCGGATCGAGCGGCACATCATGACGTCGCCTTTGGCGGAAAGGTCCGACATCCCGCGACGCACGTGCGCGAGCGAGAGCCCCGTCGCGGCCGCGATTTCCGAATCGAGCCGTTCACCGTGGTTTTTCAGGTATTGCAGTATTTCTTGCATTTCCATCGCTCCTTTTCCTTGCCCATTGGAACTGTGCGGGCACACTACACCCCGGCTTGGAGGGGGGTCGCCATGATACTCGGAATTGGGCCGGTCCGCGAGTACTATTCAGCTTCAAGCAGGTTTTGGGCGCGACTTGCCCTGCGGGGGCACTGCACGGGGTGGCATGGCCGCGGGCCGCACTGCGGCGAGCGGGGGGGTGAACTACCTTTATTTCCCCCGGCCGTGGCCGTTATGGGACGCGATCGCAGTGGCGAATCGCTGATACTCGCGCCTGGCGCCGGCGGTCAGATGCAGCGTCAACGCGCGGCGGTCGCCGTTGTGAGGCCGCTTGAGGACCACACCCTTGTGGACCAACCTCGCCAGGCGGCGCTGCACCGTGGCGATCGACCCTATGTCCTGCAGATACAGGTGTTTCAGCGTCAGCGGCTCGCCTTTTATGACGTCGTAATAGCCGATCTGCGTGACGATGTCGCGGTCTTCCAGAGTCACGATAAATGGCAGGTGCTGTCGCTCCAGCCTGATGATGTTCCGCAAATCGGAGAAGATTTTCATTAGGCGAATTGTGGCGCCGGCCCGCGGAAGTGCAAGCGCTTTCGTCAATCAAATTGCAATTTAATTCTGCGATGCAACTCCTTGGTTAATAACATTTCTCGTCATACGCTGCCAATGTACATCAAAGTGATTTGCATTACAGCGCGCGCAGGATTATCTTGCATCAAGAAACACTTGGTCCGCGGGACCGCCGACATACGAATCCTGCCCCAGGCGCTTAGGAAAGTTGCGTCTAACTGGGAGATGTATGTATGAATGCCACCGTCAGTGCAGCGCGCATGGCGCCGTCCACGGCGCCGCGCAGCGGCTGCACCCAATGCGGCTTCGCCGCGTGGGCCCTCCCCGCGCGCCTGACGCCGGCCGAGTCGAGACATTTCGACGCACAGATCATCCACTGCCGCCGCATGCGGCGCAATGAATACGTGCACCGCGCCGGCGCCACGCTGGTTGCGCTGAACGTAATCAACAGCGGCGTCGTGAAGAGCAGCGTCACGGGCCTCGAAGGACATGTGCAAGGCATGGGCTTTGCCATGCGCGGCGAGATGATCGGACTCGACGCGATCGGCGCCGGAATTCATCAATGCGATACGGTCGCGCTGGAAGATACGCACCTGTGCGGAATCGAGTTCGCGTCGTTCGAGCGCCTTATGCACGACATAACGTCGCTGCAGCACCGGTTCAATCAGACCCTCGGCGCGGAAATCACGCGCGATCACGAGGTCATGTTCCAGATGGGCGCCATGTGCGCCGACGAGCGCGTGGCGATCTTCCTGCTCAATCTTTCCAAGCGGCTTGCCGTGCGCGGCTACTCGGCCGTGCAATTCAGGCTGCCGATGCAGCGCCAGGAGATCGCGAATTATCTCGGCCTCAAACTGGAGACTGTGAGCCGCAGCTTCGGCAAGCTGCACGCCGAGCACGTTATTTGCGTTGACGGTAAAGACATCCATATCGAAAACGCCGCGGAATTGAACCGGAGGACTAGCCATTACAACCAGCGCCAGCCGGCATGAGCGATGTACCTTCCGGCGAAAGCCGGTTCGCAGGACGCTCAAAATAAAAGCCTCCACCACCGCGAAATGCAGCGGGAAAAGCACAAACTCGTGTCGTCCATAGCTTCATATCTCATACCAATGGACGAAGTAGACGCCCTCACCTTCGAAGTTACGCGGCGGCGCGCGCGATAGCTGCGATAGATCAATTCTCCAACAGATCAGTGGCCCCTTTGCGGATAGCAATTCCCTATGCATCCCCCGTCCGAAGGCAATGGCGTCGACCCTAAATCCGCCGGTTCGACGAATTTGCTCGGGCGCGCGTTTGAGCGCATGCCGGTTGCGATGGTCGTGGTCGACCGCGACGGCGAGATCGTGATGGTCAACCTGGAAACCGAAAAAGTGTTCGGCTATACGCGCGACGAGCTCGTCGGGCAGTTCGTGGAAAAACTGGTGCCCGCGCGCTTTCACGCCGCGCATCCGGAGTATCGCAACGGCTTCTTTGCTGAAACCGGTGCGCGCTCCATGGGCGCGGGCCGCGATCTCTTCGGCCGGCGCAAGGACGGCAGCGAATTTCCGGTGGAGATCGGGCTGAATCCGATAGACACCGAGCACGGGCCGATGGTGCTGTCGGCGATCGTCGACATCACGCAGCGACGGCGGCTGGAACGGCGGTTCCAGCAAGTGGTGGAATCGGCGCCGAGTGCGATGGTCATGGTCGACAGCGCCGGCATCATCACGATGGTCAACGCGCAGACCGAAAAATTGTTCGGCTACGCGCGCAGCGCCTTGCTCGGGCAATCGATGGACCGACTGTTGCCGGAACGATTTCGCGGCGGCCATCCGGCGCTGCGCCGGGGGTTTTTCGCGGCGCCGAAAGCGCGCGCCATGGGCGCCGGCCGCGATCTTTACGGATTGCGCGGCGACGGCAGCGAGTTCCCGGTGGAGATCGGGCTGAACCCGATCGAAACCGACGAAGGACCGATGGTGCTGTCGGCGATCGTCGACATCAGCGAACGCAAGCAGCGCGAGGAACGCATCCGCGTCGCCTTGCAGGAAAAAGACCTGTTGCTCGGGGAGATCCACCACCGGGTCAAGAACAACCTGCAGATCATCGACAGCCTGCTCGACCTGCAGGCCAGCCGCATCAGCGACCCCGCGGTCCAGGCGATGCTGCGCGACAGCCAGAACCGGATCCGCTCGATGTCGCTCATCCACCAGACGCTCTACCAGTCGCACGATTTCGCACGCGTCGATTTTCAACGGTTCATCGGCGAGCTGGTGCCGGTATTGATGAATTCGTACGCGTCGGGCGCCGGCCGCGTGGCGATGCATATCGAGGCGCAACGCGTCGAACTGCCCATCAATGTCGCGATCCCGTGCGGGCTGATGGTCAACGAGCTGGTGACCAACGCGCTGAAGCACGGCTTTCCGGCAGGCGTGAGCGGCAACATCTGGGTCGGCTTGAAGCAGCAACTCCCGAACGAAGCGGTGCTTACGGTTAGCAACGACGGCGCTCCGATTACGCCGGAACTCGATATCACCCGGGCCGGGACGCTTGGAATACAGTTGGTCGGCCTGCTCGCACAGCAGATAAAAGGCCGGCTGGAAATCCAGCGCGCCGGGCCGACGCGATTCACCGTGTGCTTCCCCACCGAGGTCCCCGCATGAGCGCACCGGTCAGAATCATGGTGGTGGAGGACGAGCGCATCGTCGCGTTCAATCTGCAGCAGCAACTGATGAAGCTCGGCTACGACGTGGTCGCCATGGCGGCGTCGGGCGCCGAGGCCCTGCGACTGGCGCGCGAAACGTCTCCCGACCTTTTGCTGATGGACATCCATATCGAGGACGACATGGACGGCATCGAAGTGACGAACCGACTCAATGCGACCTTTCCGCTGCCGGTGATTTATCTGACCGCCTACTCCGAAGATGCGACGATCGAGCGGGCGCGCACGACGCATCCCTACGGCTATCTGCTCAAGCCGTTTTCCGAGCGCGAGTTGCACGCCACCATCCAAATGTCGCTGGAGCGGCGCAAGGTCGAGATGCAGCTGAGCGAAAGCGGCGAACGGCTGCGTCTCGCGCTCGACGCGGCGGACATGGGCGTGTGGGACATGGACATCGAGTCCCGCGCGCTGACAGTGTCGGAAAAATCGATCGACATTCTCGGGCTCTCGGCAACACCGCCCGTTCACTACGACAATCTGCTCGAATGCGTCGAGCAGCCCGACCGCGAGCGCGTCGCCGCCGAGTTCGAGCAGTGCCTCGCGCAGTTCAAGCCCTATCAGGTCGAGTTTCGCCGCCCCGAGGGCGAGGCAGGCCGGCGCTGGATCAGGGTCGAAGCGCGCCCGCGCGCGGGCCACAATGTGATCGGCGTCGTGCAGGACGTTTCCGCGCGCAAGACGGTGGAGGCGACGCTGCAGGAGCTCAATGACCGGCTCGAGTCGCAGGTGCTGCAAAGAACCACCGAGCTGCGCCAGAGCCTGAGCGAGCTGAACACTTTCAGTTACACGGTCGCGCACGATCTGCGCGCGCCGCTGCGCAGCATCATCGGCTTCAGTCAGATATTGCTGACGGATCACGCGGCGCAGCTCGACGCCGCCGGCCGGCACTATGTCGCCAACATCAACAATGCGGGCACGCGCATGGGACAGCTGATCGACGGTCTTTTGAACCTTTCGCGCCTCGCCCGCTGCGACCTGCGGCCGCACGAAGAGCTCGATTTCAGCGCGACGGCCACGGAAATCTACCGCCAGCTGCGGGCGTCGGATCCGCAGCGCGCGGTGAACTTCATCGTTGCGCCGGGACTCACCGCCCGCGCCGACAACGTGCTGATGCGCAATGCTCTGGAGAACCTGCTGCGCAACGCCTGGAAGTTCACCTCCAAGCGCGAGTCCGCGCAGATTGAATTCGGTTCCCGGCAACTGGACGGCGAAACCGTCTATTTCGTGAGCGACGACGGCGCCGGCTTCGACATGAAATATGCCGATCATCTTTTCCGCCCGTTCCAGCGCCTGCACCACGCCGCCGAGTTTGAAGGCACCGGCATCGGGTTGGCGACGGTCCAGCGCATCGTCGAACGCCACGGCGGCAGGATCTGGGCCGACGCGGCGCTTGGGAAAGGAGCGACGTTTTATTTCACCCTCAAGCCTGACGCCGCGCCCGACCGGGCGCTCGCAATCTAGGAGTACCGCAATGAAAATCCGGTCTTCCACATGAATCTCCCCGCAGAACACGCCCGCGACGAGCCCGCCGGTGTGGAGCGGGGGTTCCGCTCGCTCATCGAACATGCATCCGATCTCATCGTCGTCACCGATCGCAACGGCGTGATTTCGTACGTCAGCCCTTCCGTTAACCGGATGACGGGCTATGCGGCGCACGAAGTACTCGGCAGAAACTACGCCGAATTCGTTCACCCCGATGACCTGGCATCGGCGCATGCGGCATTTGCCGAAGTGCTGGCGGACCCCGCTCATCCGCATACCGCATCCCGCAGACTTCGGCACAGGAACGGCAATTGGATCGTCATCGAGTCCATCGCGACCAACCTGCTGCACGATCCGCAGGTCGCCGGAATAGTGATCGACAGCCGCGACATCACGAAGCGCACCGAAGCCGAACGTGCGCTGCAACGCGTCAATCGCGCCCACAAGGTGCTGAGCAGTTGCAACGGCATACTGATCCGCGCCGACAGCGAAATGCAGCTCATGCAGCGGATGTGCGACAACATCGTCGGCGTCGGCGGCTATTTGCTGACGTGGGTCGGCGTCGTCGAACACGATCCGGCAAAAACCGTCCGTCCTGTAGCCTATGCGGGATATGAAGCGGGCTTTATCGAGCAGGCGCAGATAACGTGGGCCGATACCGCGCAGGGACGCGGCCCCGTCGGCACGGCAATCCGCACGCACAAATTGCAGGTCGTGCAGGACGCGCTCACGGATCCGGCATTTAGTTTGTGGCGCCGGAACGCCGCCAAGATCGGCTACGGCTCGGTGCTGGCGTTGCCGCTGATATACAACGATAACGTGCTGGGCGTGGTGACGATCTACGCGTCCGGCGCCGGGGCGTTCGACGCGGCGGAGATGCAGCTGCTCAACGAACTTGCCGACGACCTTGCTTACGGCATCTTTACACTGCGCACCCGCGTCGCGCAGGACCACAGCGAAAAGCGCCTGCGCAACAGCATGGAGGGCACGATACTCGCAATGGCGGCGACGCTCGAAATGCGGGATGCATACACCGCCGGCCATCAGCGGCGGGTCGCCGATTTGAGCGCGGTCATCGCGCGGGAAATGGGCGTGCCCGAACACGAGATTCGCGGCATTTATTTCGCGGCGGTCGTCCACGACCTGGGCAAAATCCAGATTCCCGCCGAAATTCTGAGCAAGCCCTCGCGCTTGACGCGGATCGAATTCGAACTGATCAAGACCCATCCCGAAGTCGGCTTCAACATTCTCAAGGAAGTGGATTTCCCGTGGCCGATCGCCCAGCTGGTCTATCAACATCACGAGCGGCAGGACGGCTCCGGCTATCCACGCGGATTGAAAGCTGCGGACATATTGACCGGCGCGAAAATCATCGCCGTCGCCGACACCGTGGAAGCGATGGCGTCGCACCGCCCCTACCGGCCCGGGTTCGGCAGCGACAAGGCGCTGGACGAGATCCTTAAAAACCGCGGCGTGTTGTACGATGCCGCCGCCGTCGATGCGTGCGTGAAACTGTTCCGGGAAAACCGGTTTGCATTCGCAGGCTGAGACGCCACCGCGCAAAATTTTCCGCCACGTTCCACCATGAGATTGCGCGGCTGGTCCAAGTTCCTCGGCGGCGCGCTCGCGCTGGTGCTGGGTGCGATGCTGCTGGCGACGATTTATTTCACGCTGTTCGACCTGCAGTGGATCGCCTTTCTGGCCGGCGTGCTGTTCGCCGCGGTTGCCGCGCTGACCAGCCAGACCGCGCGAGCGCAGTTGCTCGTCGCCCGCCGCACCCGCCAACTCGAGCGCAACAAGGCGGCGCTCGCGCACGCCTGCGCCGCGCGCGATGCCGCTGAAACGCGTTTCTCGAGCGTCGCCGACGCGCTGCCAGCGGTCATTCTGTTCGTTGATCGCGACGGGCGTTGCGGCTACCACAACCGCGCGTGCGAAATCTGGTGCGGGCGGGGCGGCGACCGGATCAGGAACATGCCGCTGCAAGACGTCCTCGCCGATACGATCTATCAGGATCTCAAGACGCGCAGCGTCGACGTGCTGGCGGGAAAAGCCGCGCACTACGCCGCGGCGTGGCCGCGCGGTCGCGACGCCGACGAACTCTCGGTCGCGCTGCTTCCATACCCGCCGGAAACCGACCGGCCGGAGGGGTTCTACCTGCTCGTCGCGAAGGCGCCCGGCGCGCCGCCGGTGCAGCCGACGGGAAGCGCCGACTCGGTCGGCAGCGTGCTCGCGGTGCCGCACGAAAGCGGCGAGACGACATACCTGCAATCGATGACCGAGCAGCTTATCCGCGGCGGCGATCCGCGCGGGAAACTCGTGCGCGCGCTGGAAGAAAACCAGTTTCTGCTGTTCGCGCAACGCATCGAACCGCTCTCGCCGAAAGCACGGCACCCGCAATGCATGGAAGTTCTGCTGCGCCTGCAGGAGGAAGAAGAGCACATGCTGCCCCCCGGCGGATTTTTCCCGATTGCGGAGCGCTACAACCTGCTGGAGGAGATCGACCGCTGGGTTGTGCGCAACCTGCTCCAGTGGTGCGCCACCAGGCGCCGTGCCGATCCGCTGTGGCACATGCCGCTTTACTGCGTGAACATTTGCGCGGCGACGCTCGGCGATCCGGAGTTTCCGCGCTACGTCGCAACCGAACTCGAACGCGCGGCGATGCCAGGCGGCAACCTGTGCTTCGAAATAGCCGAGCCCGACCTCATCGACCATTTCCGCGAAGTGCGCGCACTGATGCGGGCGCTCAAGCCGCTCGGCTGCCGTTTTACGGCCGACGCCTTCGGCAGCGTCAAGGTTTCGTTCGTTTCGTTCAAGCATCTGCAATTCGATTTCGTGAAAATCGACGGTACGATCATCCAGAATATTCTGCGCGAGCGTTCCGACCTCGCCAAAGTGCGCGCGATCGCGCTCGCCTGCGGTTCTCTCGGCGTGTGCACGATCGCCGAGTTCGTCGAATCCGCAGAGACGCTCGCGCGGCTGCGTGAAATCGGCATCGACTATGCGCAGGGATTCGGCATCGCTACGCCGGGCCCGATCGATAAAGCGGGCTAGCGCGCCTCACGTCAGGAATTGCCCGATGCGGTTTCGGAAAATTCCGAGCGGTCCCGCCTCGCGGCGAGAACAAATCCCTTTTTCAACCGGTGTTCGCGTGATGGCGCGGGTAGCGGTTCGGCTATTCTGCAGGCATACGAAAAAGAGATTATTCAGGAGACCTTGATGAGCACCTACAAGATTAACGCAGGGCGATCCCGGCGCAATTCGAACCCGCAACTGGACGGCATCGCGTTGCGGCCGTCGCAGCGGCGCTATGCGCAGGCGTCTCTGCGTTCTGCCGAACGGGTCGCCGATGCGATTGTCAACACGACCGCGAAAATCGGCGCGCTGTGCGGCGCGGTCGCCGAGCTGAGCATCGGTTCAGCGGAAAACGTCGCCGGCGCGATCATCAAAATCGTCGACGCCGCGCAACACCGCGGCAACGCGCACGGCTGAGCGCCCGCCTCATGCTGGTCACGCAGCTGCCGGCAACGGCGCGCGGCAAGTTCGCCGCCCACCTGCTCGCGCTGGGGGCCGAAGACCGCCGGCTGCGCTTCGGTTGCGCGATGGCGGATGCAGCGGTCGAAAAATATGTGCAGAACCTGGATTTCCGCCGCGACGCGCTGTTCGGCGTATATGGAATCAACCTCGACCTCGCGGGCGCATGCCATGTCGCGCAAGCGGGCGATCTCGCGGAATTCGGCGTCAGTGTGTCCACCGGCGAACGCCGGCGCGGCATCGGCTCCGCCCTGGTGGCACGCGCGGCATTGCACGCCCGCAACGCCGGCATCGGTGCGCTGTTCATGCACTGCCTGAGCGAAAACCGCAGCATGATGCGCATAGCGCATCAACTCGGCATGCGCGTGATCACGGAATGCGGCGAATCGGACGGACAGCTCGTGTTGCCGGCGCGCGACTTTCAGTCGGTTTTCGACGAAATGGCGCAGCAGGGACTCGCACTGTACGATTACTCGTCGAAAGCGGGGATCGCTGCGGCGCGGCTGCTTTTTCGCGAAGCCATGATCGGTCCGGCCCGGATTACCTGATGTACCGCCCATCAACTCCGCGGACGCCCCGTCGCCACGGCGAACTACAAATTACCTGACAAAAATCAAGCTGCTGACCCGCGCATACTGGTAGGCTCGTTTCCGGTTCATCTCACGAGGGTTGCAACACCGACCAGGGCGACCGCGGCCGGGCATCCCCGCCTGACCGATTTTTGGGGCGGCCAGTTCCTCCTGGTCGCCGCGCGATTTTTTCGCGAGCCGGCGTTTTGACAAATCGGGATGCCCGCGCCGGCCGACGCCGTCATCGAACCCGGCCGCTGCCCGGATGAATTTCTCGCTGTCCGCTTGCCCGTCAGCCGCGCGCACAATGCGCGCCATCGCCATTGCGGTCCATGCCGGTCGCGGTAATATACGCGCTCGAAAAGGGAGGAGACCATGGCGTCAAGGACGATATTTACCGGTGCACTCGCTGTCGCGGTCTGGTTGTGCATGCCGCCGGCCGCATCCGCGCAAACCATCATCGAACAGGCGGCAGAACACCGGCTGCAGCTCGATTTCCGGGTGAACGAAGCAGCACTGGCGAAAATGCTGCCGCCGGGATGGGAAGCCGTGATTGCGACGCAGGGCCCCGCCAAGGACGCCAACCTGCGCATGATCTTCATCGACCGCGTCGCCATCATGGACGGCGGCGGCAAGCCCGCGGCGCGGCCAACCGCGCGGCTCGTTTATCTCGCGATTCCAGTCAAGCCGACGGCGGGCGGCGCGGCCGGACAGATGATCATCCACGGACTTACCGAGCATGCCGCGGACAGCCCGGGGGCGTTCGGCGTTTATCAGCACGCGAGCACCGCCAGGATGTCGCGCACCGCCTCTGCCGCGGCTGGCGCAATGACGGGCTCCGAAGACTGGGAATTTGCGGCGGCGAGCGGCGAGCGCATGGAAGTGCACGTCGAATACGAGCGCGGGCCCGCCGTCAAGGGCGGCGCCGAGGTGAAGTTTTTCCATCCGGCCGACCCGTCGAAATTCCAGATTTTCAAGACCGACCAGGCGATCGACATCATGCGCAATGCGACGACCAATCCGCCGGACCACATCAGGAAATTCTCCTACCAAGCGGGCGGCGGCAAAATCGCGGCGCTGTTCGACGGCACGGAGAAAGTGGTGAGCTGGGATTCGTTTCCTTGGTACATCCGCACGGTAAGCACGCCTTGATGTATTCTCGCCGCTCAAGCACAAACCAACCAAGGACTGCCGCATGAAATACGAATGCCTGCTGTACGAAGTCAAGGACCGCATTGCCACCCTCACCCTCAACCGCCCCGACCGCCTCAATGCGCTCGGCGGAACGCTGCGCGAAGATCTCTACGCTGCGGTCATTGCGGCCGGCGCCGATCCGGACGTCGGCGTCATTGTGATCACCGGGGCCGGACGCGGCTTCTGCTCCGGCGGCGACGTCAAGTCGATGAGCGAAAAGGACCAGGCGGGCCAGTCGTCGACCACCAACGAACGCATGGCGCCCGTGCGCGACCGCTGCGTGCTCGCAATGCGCGACTGCCCGAAACCCATCATCGCGGCGGTCAACGGTGCGGCGGCAGGCGCCGGCATGAACCTGGCGCTCGCCTGCGATATGCGGATTGCTTCCAGCTCCGCGAAATTTTCGCAGGCATTCGTCAAGCGCGGCCTCGCGCCGGATTGGGCGGGATCGTATTTTCTGCCGCGAGTCGTCGGCAGTGCGAAAGCGTGCGAGCTTATTTTTACCGGCGATTCGATCGACGCCGCTGAAGCGTTGCGTCTCGGCATCGTGAACTCGGTGGTCGCGCCCGAAGAACTGATGAATGCGGCGTACATGCTTGCGCGCAAAATCGCCGCAGGGCCGCCCGTGGCGATCGCGCTGTCGAAGCGCGCGATACACAAAAATCCCGACGGCAGTCTGCGCGAGGCGCTCGAATTCGAAACCTACGCGCAGATCATCTGCAAGGACACCGAAGACTCGAAGGAAGGCGTCAAGGCGTTCGTCGAAAAACGCGCGCCGGTGTTCCGCGGAAGATAGCCGGCGCATTTCTGCCCGCGGCGTTGCCCGCGTGCGGCAATTGCGGCACAATCGTCCGCACAAAAGCCGCATCCATCGCGGCAGGGGGAGTCCGTGCTCATCGCACTGCTGATCGTACATGGCCTGTTCGCGGTCGCGCTGCTCGGCGCGATCACGCACCAGACCGCGGCTACGTGGCTGCCCGCGCGCAAGCAGGCGGGCTCGTTCGGCGGGCGGTTCCGCGCGGTTGGCGCGGCCGGCTACACGAACGCCATCGTCGCGTTGTACGCGTGCACGTTCGTGCTGGGCGCGATCATCTATCCCGAGTTTCGCATGTCGATTCGCGGTGTGCTCGAAGAACTCGAAGTGCCCGCCGCGATGGGAGCGTTCGAACTGAAGGAACATTTTGCGGTGATCGGGCTCGCCGCCCTGCCCGCCTACTGGAGTTTGTGGCGGCAGCCGCTGGCAGAAGAACATGGCCGCGCGCGCAAAGCGCTGACATCCATTCTCGCCTTCATCATCTGGTGGAACTTCCTGGTCGGTCATGTCGTGAATAATTTCCGCGGGTTCGGCGCGTGAACCGGCCGCGTTCTGCCGCTTTTCTCGCGATCGTTTTTACGGCGGTCTATGCATTCGCCTATGTGATCGCCGTCTGGCAAAACTACGCGCTCTTCACTTACCATCCGGCCACGGGCGCATTGGCGCTCGGCGTCGAAAAGCCGCACGACGGCCCGGCCATGTACTGGTTTGGCTGGATGGCAACGGCGGGCCTCGCCGCAGCCGGCGCATGCCTGATCGCGTGCCTCGTGCCTGAACGCTACGCGCGACGCGTCGGATCGGGCTGCTCGTGGACAGTGCCGCTCGGCGTGCTGTTTTTTTTCGCGTACCTTTTGCGCGGGTATTTCCTGCGCTGACCACTCTGAACCGGGAGACCGCAATGTCGAACTTGAAAACCGCGCTCATCACCGCATTCGCCTGCTGCGCAATCGCGGCGCCCGTCGCGCGCGCCGCGGGCGAGATGGGCGAAGCCAACCACAAGGACGAAGGCATCCGGTTCTTCGGTTTCGTCAAAGATGCCGCGGGCAAGCCCGTCGTCGAAGCGAAAGTCACCGCCCAGATCAAGGACGGCATCAAGTACGTGACGCACACCGCGAAGAACGGCATGTATTCGTTCGGCGGCTTCAACAAGTCCGTCAAGCCCGACGACGTCACGATTACATGCGACAAGGAAAAATTCCAGCAGGCGAAGGTCATCCGCAAAACACCCGCAGGGGGCAAAGCGGTCAAATCGGTGGAAACCGAATGCCGCATGCAAGCGGGTTAGCATGCGCGCGACGCCGTTGCGCAAGTTCGCCGTCAGCGGCGCCCTCCTGCTGCTGGCGGCCTGCGCCGGCGCGCAGGCACAGACTGCGAACCTGACCGGCCGCATCACCTCCGCCGCGGAGACGCGCATGGAAGGCGTGCTGGTCAGCGCGCGCAAAGCCGGCTCCACCATCACCCACACCGTCGTCAGCAAAGCGCGCGGCCGTTTCGACTTCGCGCCGGCGCAGCTCGCGGCGGGACGTTACGAACTCAGGATACGCGCGGTCGGATTCGAACTCGACGGCGCGGCAACGGTCGATGTGCCGGCGGCGGACGTCGAGCTTAAATTGCGCAAGACGAGCGATCTCGCCGCGCAACTCACGAATACCGAGTGGTTCATCAGCATGCCGGGCACCGCCGAGCAGAAGCGCCCGCTGATCGAATGCATGAGCTGCCACACGTTCGAGCGCATCGCGCGCAGCAGGCACGATGCGAAGGCGATGTACGAAGTGCTGCAGCGCATGGCGACCTACGCGATCAACACGACGCCCGAACGCCGGCAGAAACGCGCCAACCCGCGCAAGTTCGACGAACCCACGTTCCGGCGTCTCGCCGCGTATCTCGCGTCGATCAATCTCAGCAAGGGGACAACCTGGAGTTACCCGCTGAAAACGCTGCCGCGCCCGCGCGGGCGCGCGACCCTCGTGCTCGTCACCGAGTACGACCTGCCGCGGCGCACGATCGCGCCGCACGACGTGGTGACCGACGCCGCGGGTATTGCGTGGTACTCGAACTTCCTCGAGAACACTTTAGGCCGGCTCGATCCGCGCACGGGTGCGCACACGGAATTCACGTGGCCGACGATCAAAAAGGGTGCGCCGGAAGGCTCGCTTGCAATGGAGCCCGACGCTGACGGCAACTGGTGGCTCGCCGCGATGTTTCAGACCGGCCTCGTGCGGTTCAACGTGAAGGACAACACGTTCAAAGTGTTTCCGCTGCCCGCAGATCTCGACAACGGCGACGCACAGCAGTCGATGGTCCAGCCGCGCCAGGCGCATGTCGACGGGAAAGTATGGACGACGGAGATCGGCCGCCAGGTGATCCTGCGGCTGGACATCGCGAGCGGCAAATACGAAATGATCGACCCGTTCAAATACATGCCGGAGGGAACCAATCATTCGCCGTACGGCCTGGCCGCCGACGACAGAAACAATCTTTTTCTGATGGATTTCGGCGACGAAGTGATCGCGCGCATGGACGCCAGGACCCTGCAGACGACGATCTACCCGACGCCGGCGCCGCGCTCGCGCCCGCGCCGCACGATGCGCGACGCGCGGGGCCGCATCTGGTTCGCGGAATACGCGGCGAACAAAGTCGCGATGTTCGACCCGGTCAAAGAGACGTTCAGGGAATGGGACGCGCCCACGCCGTTCACGTATCCGTACGACGTGTTTCTCGACAAAAACAACGAGCTGTGGGCGGGCTCGATGTCGAGCGACCGCGTGCTGCGGCTCGCGCCCGCGACCGGCAAGTCCGTGGAGTACCTGCTGCCGCGCCAGACCAACGTGCGCCGCGTATACGTCGACGACGCGACAACGCCCGTCACGTTCTGGGTCGGCAGCAATCACGGCGCGTCCATCGTGAGGCTTACGCCGCTCGATTGAGCTGCGCCGCATTCGCGCATCCGGTTGTATTTATTCGCCGCTGGTGGGATAGTTACCGGCGGTTGCAGGCGACACCACAAATAAAAACCGCAGGGAGGGGAACATAAATGAAACACCTTGTATCGGCGCTGTCACTCGCGCTGGCCGCATCTGTCCCGGGCGCTTGCGCGCAACCAGCGGGCGGCGATCTCAACCAGGCGCAGCTACTCGGGCGCCAGGTCTTCGCGCAATCGTGCGGGGTCTGTCATTTGCAACCCTCGCTCGGCGTCAAAACCTACGCGCCGATGCTGAACAAGGCGTCCGCGGCCGGCAATGACGACGTGATGCGCGCCTTCATCGTCAATGGCTCCGACCGCATGCCCGCGTTCAAGCATTACCTCAAGCCGGCGGAAATCGACGCGATCGTCGCCTATTTAAGGACCGTGCCCGTGCCGGTTGTGCGCGCGGCGAACGGACCGCAAAAAAAGGAGGATTCCGATGATTAAGATTACAGCGCTACTGGGGTCGTGCGTAACGGCCCTGCTCGCGGCGACGGCGGTCCACGCCGCCGATCAGGTGTTAAGCGGCGCGATCGCGGCGCCATCCGGCCAGAAGCTCGAAGGCGTCACCGTATCCGCCAAGCTTGAAGGTTCCACGATCACGACGAGCGTGTATACCGACACCGCGGGCGTTTACGTATTCCCGCCGCTGCCCGCGGGCAAGTACCGCGTGTGGGCGCAGGCCCTCGGTTTCGAGACGAGCAAGGGCGCCGTCGAGCTGACCGCCGCGCGGCGCCAGAATTTCACGCTGCAGGAAATCACGGACGCCGAACGGCGCTACCGCCAGCTGCCGGGAGAGATGATGGTCGCGGCGCTGCCCGAGGCCACACCCGAAGACGCGCACATGAAAAGAATTTTCATGAACAACTGCACCGGGTGCCACGCGACGGGCTACGCGCTGCAGTTCCGGTTCGACGAAGCGGGCTGGAGCAAGATCATCGACCTGATGAAAGTCGTGCCGGTCACCGGCGTATATCCCGGTCCGACCGCCAAACCCAACCAGATATTGCAGCACAACCAGAAGCAGCTCGCCGCCTACCTCGCGCGCGCGCGCGGGCCGGGCGAATCGTCGATGAAGCTCGTGTCACGCGCGCGGCCCACCGGCGAAGCGGCGCGCGCCGTGTGGACGCTCTACGATCTCACGCTCAATCCCGATGCCGGCATAGGCACGAAGTACAACGCCAACGACGGCACCGACTGGACGCTCGGCACCACTTCGAAGCTCGGTCAAATGCCGCACGACGGCGGCATGGGTCTGGACGGCACGCTCTACTTCACCGTCAACAATCCCAACCGGCTGGCGACAATCGGCAAGGTCGACCCCAGAACGGGTGCGATCAAGTACATCAAAGCCGACGCCTCGAACGGGCGGGCCGCCAACGCGCACGGGCTCGTGCGCGACGAAGCGGGCAATTTCTGGTTCGACGTGAACCCGGGGCGGCGCGCGCTCGGCAAGCTGGACGTCGCGACCGATACGATTACTATTTACCAGACGCCGGAGAGCATGTCGCCGCTGGGCGGGGCCGTGACCATGGATGTGGACGGCAAAGGCAAGATCTGGGCGTCGACACCGACGGGTGCGGTGCGCTTCGATCCGGTGGCCGAGAAGTTTACCGAATTCAAGTCGCTCATTCCCGCCAAAAACGACAAAGGCTCGGCCCAGACATACGGCGCCGCCGGCGACCGCGACGGCAACGGCTGGTGGGCGCAGATGGCGATGGACACGATCGTCAAAGGCGACGTCGAAACGGGCAAGGCCATCCAGATCAAGCTGCCCGCCGCCAAGGTGGACCGCATCCCGGCCGAAGAACGCGCGTTCTACGAAACCGTGAACGACCTGGGTTTCAACGCACCGGTGCCGTGGGCGCAGGGCCCGCGCCGCATGGGCACGGACAAGAATGCCAACGTGCTGTGGGTCGGAAATTCGTGGGGCGCAAACTTCGCGCGCATCGACACCAAGACGATGGAAACGCGGCTCGTCCCGTTTCCCGACCCGACGATGCAGCCGTATCACATCACGGTCGACAGCAAGCACAACGTATGGGGCAATTTGTGGACATCCGACCGGATCACCAAACTCGATCCCAGCAACAACCAGTGGACGATGTTCGATCTGCCGGTGCGCGGCACCGAAATCCGCCACATCTCGCTGCTGGAGAAAGGCGACAAACTCTTCGTCGTGATGCCGGTCTACCGCTCGAGCCAGATGGGGGTGATGACCGTGCGCAGCGAAGCCGAACTCGCGGCGCAGGCGGCAGCCGCACGCTGATTCTGCAGCCCCTCTTCCCGGGGGGACTCTGAGCCCGGCGGCTTCAAGCCGGATTGCCGGCGCGCGGCGACTTTGGTCTCGCTGAAGCGGTCGTCGGGCAGCACCCCGAATTCGAAGAGGCTCGCCTTGACCCGCGCGTAAGGGATGTCCGCGGGCGACTGGCGCGCGAGCCGGAAATTACGAGCGGCCTTCTGCCGCGGCCTTGGTATCAACTGCGCGCAACGCCGGACGCGCGAGCGACGGCGGGCGCAATTGCGAGTCGACGAACTGCAGGCATTGCGGCCCGAGCTGGTCGATGGTGCTGCAACCGAGCAGCGCCATGTTGCGGCTGATTTCATCGCGATAAATCTCGAGCGCGCGCGCCGCCCCCGCTTCGCCGCCGGCGGCAACTCCATAGAGCGTCGAGCGGCCGACCATCACTGCATTGGCACCGAGTGCCAGCGCTTTAACCACGTCGCTGCCGCGGCGGATGCCGCTGTCCATGAACACGGTTGCGCGCTTGCCCACCGCGTCGACGATTTCCGGCAGCACTTCGATCGGCGACACGATGCCGTCGAGATTGCGCCCGCCGTGGTTCGACACGTCGATGCCGTCGGCGCCGTGATCCACCGCCATCGCGGCGTCCTGCGGGTCGAGTATGCCTTTCACGATCAATTTATGCGGCCAGATCTTGCGCAACGCGTCGAGATCGCCCCAGCTGATCGAATCGGTGCGCAGGCTCGAGCGGCCCATCGGGCCCTTGGTCATTTTGGCTTTGGCCGCCGCCGGGTAATTCGCGTACATCGGCATGCCGCTGGTGACGAGGTAACGCATCATGGTGCCGAGCAGCCAGCGCGGGTGCGTGCACATGTCGAACACGTTGCGCACCGAGAACGAAAACGGAATCGTGAAACCGTTGCGGATGTTGTACTCGCGGTTGCCCGCGGACACGCCGTCCACCGTCACGACCAGCGCCTTGTAGCCGGCGGCCTTCGCGCGATTGACCAGTTCATGCGACAGCGAGCGGTCGGGCCACATGTAGAGCTGGAACCAGAGTTCGCCGCCCGCCTCGGCGGCCACGCGTTCCATCGCGGTCATCGAGCCGGTCGCGAGCGTGAACGGGATGCCCGCCGCGCGTGCGGCGCGCGCGAGTGCCAGTTCGCCCTCGTACCACATCAGGCCCGCGGTGCCGGTCGGCGCTATCACGAGCGGCATCTTGTGCTTGACGCCGAAGATCGTGGTGTCCTGGTTGCGCTTCGACACGTCGACCATGGTGCGCGTTTTGAAGCGCAGGCGGTCGAAAACGGAGCGGTTGTTCTTCAGCGATATCTCGTCCTCGGTGCCGCGGTCCATGAATTCGAAAAGGCCCTTGGGCACCCGCTTCAGCGCGATATCGCGCAGGTCGAAAATATTGTAGGCGTTCAGGTCTTTTTTGCTCATGTCCGGTTTCCCCTGGGGTGCGTCAAAGATTTAGGTTCGATGGTGATGGCGGCAAACTCTTGGTCGCGGCCGTCCCTCACCGGCCGCCGGTTTTCCGCGGCGCCTGCACAGGTCATAATGATAAACGATTGCATCCTTCTCCGGAGTTTGCCGTGAACCGAATTTGCCGCCTTATGATGGCCGCACTGTGCCTGTCCACCGCAGGCGCCGCGGCGCAGCCATTCGAAGGCGAGCCGGGCAAGGACGTGGTGTGGATAGCGTCGCCGCGCGACATGGTCGAGAAAATGCTCGATATGGCGCGCGTCACGCCGCAGGACTACGTGATCGATCTGGGTTCGGGCGACGGGCGCAACGTCATCGCCGCCGCCAGACGCGGCGCGCGTGCGCTGGGCGTCGAATACAACCCGGCGCTGGTCGAAGTGTCGCGCCGCGCGGCCGCCGCGGCGGGCGTCGCCGACCGCGCGACATTCATCGAGGACGACATGTTCGAAGCCGATATTTCGCAGGCGACGGTGCTGATACTGTTTCTGATACCCGACAACCTGCGCAGGCTCGATGCCAAATTCCGCGCATTGAAACCCGGAACCCGCATCGTGTCGAATACCTACGAGATCGCCGGCTGGTACGCGGAAGAAACAGGCAGGACCACGCCGTGCCCGAGCTGGTGCGTCGCGAGTTTGTACGTCGTGCCGCCTGACGTTGCGGGCGTGTGGCGCCTGCCCGATGCGGAACTGACGCTCGAGCAGGACCTGCAACTCGTGTTCGGCAATTATGAAACCGGCGGCCTGGCGGTGCGCATCGAAGGCGGCCGCCTGCACGGCAACAACATCAACTTCACCGTCAACGGCGTCGCGTACGAAGGCCGCGTCAACGGCGACACGATGGAAGGCGTCGCGACAGGCCGCGCCACGCATACGTGGCGCGCGACGCGCGTGGCGCAGTAATCGTTACGGCCTGAAAACCACCGGCGCGAGCGTGCGCTGGTCGATCATCACGTCGACGATGGCCGGCTTGCCGCTCGCGAACGAACGCTGCAATGCTCCCTCGAGGTCGCCCGGCCGCGTGACGTGCTCGCCGTGCGCACCGAACACTTTCGCGAGCGCACCGAAGTCCGGGTTCTTGTAATCGACCGCGTAAAAGCGCCCGCCGTAATGCTCGTTCTGGAACGCGCGCTCGTTGCCGAGCCCCTCGTCGTTGAATACGACGTAGACGACCGGAATCTTTTCGCGCATCGCGGTTTCGAGCTCGCCGATGTTGCACATCGCGC
>Ga0265331_10001122_pt1 | contig 20520 bp, 18 predicted proteins | sample 41923metaG_FD_202088 | JGI IMG/M metagenome (GOLD analysis project Ga0265331, IMG submission 202088) | Rhizosphere microbial communities from Carex aquatilis grown in University of Washington, Seatle, WA, United States - 4-19-23 metaG | ecosystem: Host-associated > Plants > Roots > Rhizosphere... | reverse complement strand
GGTCCGCGACATCGAGGTGATTCTGGGCAAGTGGCTGGCGGCCCTGGCGCTCTACGCGGTAATCCTGGTGGTCTCGGCCGTGAACTTCACCTTCCTGTTCGTCTATGGCAAGCCGGATTGGAAACCGCTTCTGGTGGGTTTCCTGGGATTGCTGTTACAGGGCGGGGCGTTGCTCGCGATCGGCATCTTCCTTTCTACGCTAACGCGAAACCAAATCATCGCCGGCGCGGCGAGCTTCTGCGTGTTTCTGCTGCTGTGGGTGCTGAGCTGGGGTTCCGACTTCGACTCATCGACTCTGTCGAAGGTGCGGGGCTATCTCTCCGTGGTGACCCACCTCGAGCCGTTTGCTAAGGGCTTGATCGACCTGAAGGACGTAGTTTACTTTCTGTCCGCGATCTTCCTGGGGCTGTTCCTGACCGCCCGTTCCACGGAATCGCTGCGGTGGAGGGCATAAGATGAGATTCGGCTGGCTGAAAGCAAGGCAAACGAAGTTTACCGGCTACGTCACGCTCTACACCCTCGTGATTCTGGCGGTGCTGGCCGCGGCCAACTATCTGGTGACCCAGCACGACGCATCTTACGATTCGACCAAGAACAAGCTGTACAGCCTCTCCGACCAGACCGTCAAGGTAGTCAAGGCACTCAAGGAGGACGTGGCCGTAACGTACTTCGACCGCGCCCTTGATTTTCAGCACGCGCGAGACCTGCTCGAGCGATACACCAGCCTCTCTCCCCGGTTCAAGGTTGCCTATGTCGATCTGGAGAAGAACCCTCAGTTGGCCCGTTCCATGGGCGTTCGCAATCTGGGGACTCTCTATGTACAGGCCGGCGCGAAGCGCGAGGAGGCCAAGTCCCTCACCGAAGAAGAGATCACGGGCGCGCTGATCCGCGCGCTCAAGAGCGGCGACCGCAACGCCTGTTTCGTGGCCGGCTCCGGCGAGCGGAGCATAGACGACCCGGATCGCAACGGCCTTTCGACCCTGAAGGAGGCGCTCGATAAGAACAACTACAAAGCGCGCGCCATCTCGCTCATCGAGAAGCCGGAGGTGCCGAAGGACTGCACGGTTCTGCTGGTTGCCGGGCCGCGTCTCGATTACACGGACACCGAGGTGGGTGCGATCCGCAAGTACATCGAGAGCGGCGGGCGGGCGCTGTTCATGCTCGATCCGCCCTTGAGCGTGGGCCGCCAGGCGACGGCCGAGAATGCGGCGCTGGTCAAACTGCTCGATGACTGGGGCGTGACGGTGGATAAAGACCTGGTGCTCGATGTGAGCGGGGCCGGGCAACTGTTCGGCCTCGGTCCCGAAACGCCGCTGATTGTGAACTATGAATCGCAGCCCATCGTTCGCGAGATGAAGGGGATGGCAACCGTCTTTCCCGTGTCGCGGTCTCTCGACACCAAGGGCACCGGGCAGGCGAGCGCGGAGAAACTGTTTGCGACCTCGGCGGACAGCTTCGCGACGGCGAATCTCGCGACGGGCGAGGTCCGCATCGATCCGAAGAAGGACAAAAAAGGACCGTTCACGCTGGCGGTCGCGGGCACTTATAGCGGCGGCAGTTCGGGCGCTAAGGGGCGCTTCGTCGTGGTGGGCAGCTCGACTTGGGCCTCGAACGGCGTCTTGCCGGCCCGCTCGATCGGCAACCGCGACCTGATCCTCAACATGATGAACTGGCTCTCTTCCGACGAGGACCTGATTTCTATCCGGCCCAGGGAGCCCGAGGACCAGTCCTTCGTGATGACCAAGAACCAGAGCAACCTGGTCTTCTACTGGAGCATCCTCATCATGCCGGTCGCCATCATCATGAGCGGATTCATGGTGTGGTGGAAGAGGAGATAGCCGATGCTGCGCATGCGCGGTCTGCTGATTGCGCTGGCGGTGCTGGTGGCCTTGGCCGGCGGCGTTTACTGGTCGAACAAAGCCAAGGAGGCTGAGGCGAAGAAGCCCCCAGCCGACACGACGACGAAGATCCTCGACCTCCAGAGCAATCCGGTTACGAAGATCGAGATCCGGCGGACCGGTGGAGAGACGACGGTTGTGGAAAAGAAGGCACAGTGGGAGCTGACCGCTCCCCGGCCCCTCCCCGCCGACCAGCAAGCGATCGGATCGCTCCTCAGCACGCTCACGGTGCTCAACGCCGACCGCGTGATCGAGGCGAAGACGACCGATCCCGGCGTGTTCGGAGTGGCGCAACCCCTAATCGATGTCACCTTCACTCAGAAGGATGGCAAGCGCCGCCAGCTACTTATCGGCGACGAGTTGCCCACCGGCAACGGCTACTACGTCAAGCTGGCGGACGATCCGCGGATCTTCAGCATCGCCAGCTACAGCAAGACCACGTTGGACAAGAACGAGAACGACCTGCGCGACAAGCGCCTGCTGACCTTCGATATCGGCAAACTGACCCGCGTCGAGATCGCGGCCAAGGGTCCGGCGTTCGAGCTGGGCAAGAACAACCAGAACGAGTGGCAGATCCTGAAACCGAAACCGATGCGGGCCGATGGGGGCCTGGTGGGCGAGCTGATCGGCAGGCTTCAGGACGCCAAGATGGACACGTCCGCGAGCGACGAGGAAATGAAGAAGGCCGCAGCGGCGTTCGCGAACGCCGTCCCCCTGGCGACCGTCAAGGTGACCGACGCCGCCGGCACCCAGCAGCTCCAGATCCGCAAGGACAAGGAGCACGAATACTACGCCCGGAGCAGCGTGGTCGAGGGCGTCTACAAGCTCACGCCGGGCGTTGGCAGCGCGTTCGATAAAAGTGTCGAGGACCTGCGCAGCAAGAAGCTCTTCGACTTCGGATGGACCGAACCCACGCGCATCGATGTGCGCGACGGCGCCAAGTCCGCGAGCTACGAGCGGTCCGGTGAGAAGTGGATGGCGGGCGGCAAGCAGATGGATGTGGTGTCCGTGGGAGCGGTCGCGGAGAAGCTGCGCGACCTGAGCGCGGCCAAGTTCGCGGACAAAGGTTTCTCGATGCCTTCGATCGATCTGACCGTCACCTCCGCCGACGGCAAGCGGGTGGAGAAGGTGTCGCTTTCGAAGACCGGCGACGACTGGTTCGCCATGCGCGAGAACGAGCCCACCATCTATCAGCTCGATGCTAACGTGGTAGACGGGTTGCAGAAAGCCATCGCCGCGGTAAAAGAGGCGGCCCCGGCCAAGGTGGCGAAAAAGTAGTACGCCATGCACGGTCTGCTGACGGACCTCTACGAGCTGACTATGGCCGCCGGCTACTTTGAGACCGGCCTCGCTGCCCGCACCTCGACCTTCGAGCTTTCGATCCGGCGCCTTCCCGAAAACCGCGACTTCGTGGTTGCCGCGGGCCTGCCGCAGGCGGTCGAGTACATCGAGGGGCTGAGCTTCGATGGCGCCGAGATCGAGTATCTGCGCTCGGTGCCGCAGCTGGCAGGCGCTCCCGCGTCGTTCTTCGAGAGCCTGGCGTCGTTCCGGTTCGAAGGCGATGTCTGGGCCGTGCCGGAGGGCACGCCGCTATTCGCGGGCGAGCCCGTGATGACCGTCCGCGGGCCGCTCTGGCAGGCGCAGATCGCCGAGACCTACCTGCTCTCGATGATCAGCTTTCAGACGCTGATCGCGACCAAGGCGGCGCGCATCGTGGAGGCGGCGGCGGGACGCGGGGTGGTGGAGTTCGGCACGCGGCGGGCGCAGTCGCCGGAGGCGGGCGTGCTGGCGGGGCGCGCCGCGTACGTCGGCGGTTGCCTGGGTACAAGCAACGTGCTGACCGGGTTCCGCTATGGCGTTCCGGTCTACGGCACGGCCGCGCACTCCTGGGTGCTGGTGTTTCCGGACGAACTCGAAGCGCAGCGCGCGCTTCAGAAACTGCTCGGGGCGGGGACGATCTACCTCATCGACACGTACGACACGCTGGAGGGCGCTCGCAAGGCGGCATCGCTCGGCCGTCCGCTGTGGGGCGTGCGGCTGGACAGCGGCGATCTGGGGGCTCTGGCACGCGAGGTGCGGCGGGTCCTCGACGGTGCGGGATTGGGCGACGCGAAGATCATGGTCAGCGGGGATCTGAACGAGTACAAGATCGCCGCGCTGGTCGAGGCCGGCGCGCCCATCGACGCCTTCGGGGTGGGCACGGAGCTGGCGACGTCGGCGGACGCTCCGGCGCTGAGCGCCATTTACAAGATGGTCGAGATCGAGGACAAAGGCGCCACGCGCTACACCGCCAAGTTCAGCGAGGACAAGCCGACGCTGCCGGGCGCCAAGCAGATCTACCGCTGTGCTGACCACGACGTTGTCGCACTGGCCGGCGAGCGGATGGAGGGCGAGCCGCTGCTCGCTCCCGTGATGGCTCGTGGGCACCTGATCGGCCCGCTGCCGGACGCCTCGGCTGCGCGCGCATATACCGCGCGATCCCTGGCGAGTGTGGGCAGGCCGCATCGGGTAGAGTACAGCCGCGCGTTGCTCGCGCTGCTCGAGCAGGTGCGCAGCACCGTGGAGGCGACGCACGCATGAAGACCGTTTTCGTCGACGTGGACACGCAGATCGATTTTCTGTATGCCGCCGGGGCGCTTTACGTTCCCGGAGCGGAGCGGCTGCTCCCACGGCTGGCCGAGTTGAACCGCTACGCGGCCGCCCACGGAATCCCGGTGGTTTCGACCGTGGACGCCCATGCGGAGAACGATCCGGAGTTCAGCCAGTGGCCGCCGCACTGCGTGGTGGGGACGGCCGGACAGCAGAAGCCCTGCGGCACGCTGCTCGAAAAGCGCGTGGTGGTGGCGTCGACGGAGAGCGACTACGAGATCGACGGCGCCCAGCAGATCATCGTCGAGAAACAGTGGATCGACATGTTTGCGGGCCGCAACATGGCTTCGATTCTGGAGCGGCTGAACGCGGACCGCTGGGTGGTCTACGGCGTGGTGACGGAGTATTGCGTGCGCAGCGCGGTGCTGGGGCTGGCGAAGACCGGCAAGCCGGTCGAGGTGCTGTCGGACGCGATCCAGGCGATTGATGAAGCGGCCGGCCGCGCCGTCCTCGAAGAACTCAAAAAAACCGGGGACAGTATACTCATTCACCAATTTAATGAAAGCTGGTAAACTGAGGCCAAGCTGGCACCTGTCCCAACGCGTTTTCAGCACCTTGGGCGGTCGTCCGGAAATTGGTGAATGAGTATACTGTCCCGAATTTAATCTTATGAGAACTCTGATTGCTCTTGGCTTTGCTTCGGTGATGCTGGCGCAGACTCCGGCGCCGCTTTCCCGGCTCCCCTACTCTCCGAGCCTGGACACGACTTCGATGGACCGCTCCGTCGATCCCTGCGCGGATTTCTTCCGCTACTCCTGCGGCGGCTGGATCAAGAAGAACCCGATCCCGCCGGACGAGGCGAGCTGGGATGTTTACTCGAAGCTTGCTCACGACAACGAGCAGTTCCTGTGGGGCATCCTCGACGAGGCGGCTAAGAAGACCGAGGGCCGCAGCGCCGTCGAACAGAAGATCGGGGACTACTTCCACGCCTGCATGGATGAAGAGGCCATTGGGAAGGCCGGGGCGGCGCCGCTCCAGGCGAATCTGGATGCCATCGCCCATTTGACCTCCATCCACGGCCTCGCGACGCTGGTGGCGAGCGAGCAAATGCAGGGCACGGAAGCGCTGTTCGGTTTCGGATCGAACCAGGACTTCGCGGACTCCGAGCACGTGATCGCCTTTGCCGTGGCCGGCGGGCTCGGCCTCCCGGATCGCGACTACTACGTGCAGGAAGATCCGAAGATGAAGGAGATCCGCGAGAAGTACGTGGCCCACGTGGGACGCATGTTCGGGCTGCTGGGCGACGATCCGAAGGCCGCGGCCGCGGAGGCTGCAACCGTGATGGCCATCGAGACCGCGCTGGCCAAGGCGTCCCTCACGCGCGTGGAGCAGCGCGATCCGCACAACCTGTTCCACAGAATGTCGCTCGACGAGGTGAAAGCCCTGGCGCCCACCTTCGACTGGGATGGGTACCTGGCCAAGACCGGCCTCTCCGGCGTCGCGATCGCGAACGTGACCGAGCCCGCCTTTTTCAAGGAACTGGAACAGCAACTGAAATCGCAGGACCTGGCCAACTGGAAGACCTACCTGCGCTGGCATCTGGTGCACTCCAAGGCGCCGTATCTCTCCTCGAAGTTCGTCGATGAGAACTTCGCCTTCTTCAGCAAGACGCTGCGTGGAATCGACCAGCTACAGCCGCGCTGGAAACGCTGCGTGCGGTATGTGGACCGCGATCTGGGCGAGGCGCTCGGGCAGGCCTTCGTCGCCAAGACCTTTGGCCCGGATGTGAAGGCGAAGACGGTGGACGTGACGCGCCAGATCGAATTGGCCATGGCAAACGAGATCAAGGACCTGCCGTGGATGGGCCCGGAGACAAAGGTGCAAGCGCTCTTGAAGCTGGTCACCTTGGTGAACAAAATCGGGTACCCGGACAAGTGGCGCGACTATAGCTCCGTCGAGATCGCACGGGACGATTTCGCCGGCGACGTCGGTCGCGCGGCGACCTTCGAAATGCACCGAGACCTCGCCAAGATCGGCAAGCCGGTGGATCGCACCGAGTGGGGCATGACGCCGCCGACCGTGAACGCCTACTACAACGCGCAGATGAACGACATCAACTTCCCGGCGGGCGTGCTGCAGCCGCCGCTGTTCGATTTCAAGCTGGACGATGCTCCCAACTACGGCAACACCGGCGCCACCATCGGGCATGAACTGACGCACGGCTTCGACGACGAAGGCCGCCAGTTCGACTCGACCGGGAACCTGAAGGACTGGTGGACGGAGAAGGACGACGCGGCATTCAAGGAGCGCGCGGCCTGCGTGGTGGATCAATATGCGCAGTACACCGTGATCGACAACATCAAGATCAACTCCAAGCTGACCCTGGGAGAGGACGTTGCCGACCTGGGCGGCACGCTGCTGGCCTACATCGCCTGGAAGAACGCGACGAAGGGGCAGGACCTGCAACCCGCCGATGGGTTCACGCCTGACCAGCGGTTCTTCATCGGCATGGCGCAGTGGGCCTGCGGGGACGAGCGACCCGAAAGCAAGCGCGTGCACGCGGTGACGGACCCGCACTCGCCGCTGGAATACCGCATCAACGGTGTGGTGTCGAACATGCCGGAGTTCTCGAAAGCCTTCGCCTGCAAGGCCGGCCAGCCGATGGTCAGGGCGAAGGTGTGCCGGATCTGGTAGGGCCTTGCTTCACCTGCAGTGCAGCGTGAAGCCGATGCGGTTCGCGACGGGATTGGGCGATTCGATACTCAGCTCCACCCAGCCGCGGAAATCGGCGAACTGCGACGTGTTGGCGCCCAGGCGCCAGTGGTCCAGAATGGGCACGGAACGGTGGGCCGGAAGGTCGATCGTAGACGGATGCGCCGCATGGCCGCCATCGCTCCTGTTGAAGGAATAAACCACCTGCGTGGCCTCCGTGCCGATCACGCCCCAGTCGAAGGTGAGGTCCACGGGGCAGGAGCCGGTGTATTGATGATCCCGGTCGAGCTGGCCGTTGACGGAGAAGGCCGACCCGCCCACGCGGACGCTGGCCGGACTGCCGCCGCCGCAGTGGATGGTGAAACTGATGCGGTTGGTCACGGGGTTGGGAGACTCGATGTTCAGGTCCACCCAGCCGTGGAAGTCGGCAAACTGCGGGGTTTCGGCGCCCAGGCGCCACTCTTCCAGGATGGGCACGGAACGATGTTCCGGCAGATTCACGGCACGCGTATGCGACGAGTGGCCGCCATCGCTTCGGGTGATGGAATAGGTGACCGTCGCCGGCTCGGTGCTGATCACACCCCAATCGAACCTCAGATCCACCGGGCAGAGGCCCGAGTATTGATGATCCCGAGCGAGCTGCCCGTTGACCGAGAAGGCCGATCCGCCGACGCGGACGGAGGCCTGGGCGGCAATCACGGCCGTCAAGGCGAGAACTGACGCGTACAAAGTCTTCTTCACGGCGTTCTCCTTTCGCGATGAACGGGTCCTAAACGCGGCTCACGTCACAGTATACACAGCTTGCGGTATTCTTGGATCAAACACCAGTTAAGTTGGGCTGGAAACAGAGGGGCGGCAGGAATCGGCCTAAAAAGAGGGGCCAACAGGCCGATACGCCGAGAGTGGAGGGATTGCGTGGGTTACCTTCAGGTGTTTCTGTACCTACAGCTTCTGGACTTCTTGACGACCATCGTGGGCCTGAAAATGGGAGGCGCGGAGGTTAGCCCATTCGTGCACTGGCTAACCCTGATGGGTCCCGCGACGGGCGTGGCGCTCTCGAAAGTCGTGGCCTTCGCGCTGGGCGGGATCTGCCTGTGGTTCCGGAAAGAGCGGGTGATCCAGTGGGTCAACTACTTCTTCGCGGCGCTGGTGGTGTGGAACCTGTCCCAGATTCTCAAGGTTCTGGTCTGATAGGCGTGGGGCAGGACTCCAGTCCTGCAGCGGGCGTCCACGCCCGCCTCCGTGCGGCTGCCTGTTGGGCACTCGTGCCTGCTGGCTCGGCACTCGCGTCGAGGCTCCCTTCTTGCGTCGAGACGAGTCTCGACGCGGCAGACTGAGAGTCTGCGCCACGATCCAGGGCCCCCCTGAAGCGCTATACTCCCGAAGTGACAGGAGGGATCGCGATGCACGCTTTGAGTGTCTGGTCATTGGTGCTGATTGCGGGGGCGCTGGCGGGTTGGCCGCTGCGGGCGCAGGAAAGCGCGCCAGTTTGGCTGAAGGACTCGTCCACGAAGCTCGAAAAGGAACTTGTGGAGCGGTTCGGCGAAGCGCAACGCCAGCGCGCCGCCCGCGGTATCAGGCAGGTGGGCGAATTCTGGCGCGCCGCTGACGGCGACCAGGCCGCGTTCGAGGAATTCGTGCGCCGCAATTTCCCCGGCGACCAGGCCGCGCTCGACACCCTGTTCGCGCGCTACGAGACGCTGCTCGAAAAGCTCGACGGCCACATGCTCGAGATGGTGCGCGAGTTCCGCACCCAGACGGACCTGGATCGCGGGCCGATCCTGCCCTACGACGAGGCCTTCGCGGGCTACGATCCTTCCGCGCACACCGGCGACGACCTGTTCGCCAACAAACTGGCGTTCGTGGTGCTGCTGAACTTCCCGCTCACGACGCTCGATCAGCGGCTCGCGGAGGGCGGCGGTTGGACGCGCCGCCAATGGGCGGAGGCGCGGCTGGCGCAACGCTTCTCGCGGCGAGTGCCGGCTTCGGTGAACCTGGCGATCGCCGAGGCGGTCTCGCGATCGGAGCGGTACATCTCCGGATACAACATCTGGATGCATCACCTGCTCGATGAGCGGGGCGAGCGCATTTTTCCGGCACGGATGCGGCTGCTCTCGCACTGGAACCTGCGCGATCAGATCAAGGCCGACTATGCCGGGAAGGACGGACTCGCGCGGCAGCGGATGATCGCGCGGGTCATGGATGCGATCGTCCGGCAGAGCATTCCGCAAGCCGTGGTCGATAACCCGACCGTCGATTGGAATCCCTACACCAGCCAGGTGCAGGCGTCCACGGAGAAGGATTACGACGGTGTCCGGCCGGCTGCGGCGAGCGTCACCAACCAGCCGGAGCCGGACACGCGCTACGAGGTGCTGCTGGCCGGGTTCCGCGCCATCAAGGGCGTTGACCCCTACTCGCCGGCCGCGCCCTCGCACATGGCGCGCAAGTTCGACGAGGAGCGCGAACTGCCGGAGGCGCGCGTGCGGGCGATGTTCGAGCGGGTGCTCACGTCGCCGCTGGTTCCTAAGGTCGCCGCCCTGATCGAGCAACGGCTGGGCCGGCCGCTCGAGCCTTTCGACATCTGGTACGGCGGCTTCAAGGCGCGCGGAGTCTACACCGAGGCGCAGCTCGACGAGATGACGCGCAAGAAGTATCCCACTCCGGAGGCCTACCACCAGGACATGCCGCGCATGTTCGAGGCGGTGGGATTCAGCCCCGAGAAAGCGCGCTACCTGGCCGACCACATCGTGGTGGACCCGGCGCGCGGCTCCGGGCACGCCTGGGGTTCGCAGCTGCGTCCCTGGCCGGCACATCTGCGCACCCGCGTGGGACCGAACGGGATGGACTACAAGGGATACAACATCGCCGTCCACGAGATGGGCCACAACGTGGAGCAGACCTTCTCGCTGAACGAGATCGACCACTGGCTGCTGAACGGCGTGCCGAACACCGCGTTCACCGAGGCCATCGCGTTCGTGTTCCAGGCGAAGGACCTCGAACTGCTCGGCTTGCCGAGCCCGGGTGCGGAGGCAGAGGCGCTCGCGACGCTGAACGATTTCTGGGGGACGTACGAGATCGCGGGGGTGGCGCTGGTGGATATGGCGGTGTGGCACTGGATGTACGAGCATCCGGACGCGCCCGCCGCCGATCTGAAGAACGCCACGGTGCGCATCGCGACCGAGACCTGGAACCGTTACTACGCGCCGGTGTTCCGCCAGCGCGACGTGGTGCTGCTGGGCGTCTACTCGCACATGATCGACTCGTTCCTGTACCTGCCCGATTATCCGATTGGCCACTTCATCGCGCACCAGCTCGAAGAGCACATGCGCACGGTGGGGAAGATCGGCCCGGAGGTGGAGCGCGTTGCGCGACAGGGTCGCATCGCGCCGGACCTGTGGATGACGGCGGCGACGGGGGCTCCGGTGGGGCCAGAGGCGCTGCTGGCGGCGACGGAGCGGGCGCTTGGGCAGCTCTCGGCAAAGTAAGGGTGGCTGGCAATGAGACGTGCCGCTGTCGCGATCGTCGCGTTGGGGTTGGCCGGGCTCGCACAGACACCTTCTTCGGTTCGCACGAGCGAAGAACACTTTCGATGGAGCAGGCGCAAGGCGCAGGAACTCGGTTACGACCAGACAATTCGCAGATCCAGTGAGCTGAGCCCCGACAAGAAGGCATCGCTCATTGAAGCGATTGCCGCAGAGATTCGGCCTTTCAATGCCGACCTGCAAATCAGCTCGGAGCGTGAACTCCGCGAACTCTCGGCGAAGACTCGGATAAAACTCGTAGACCTCAATGACGATGGCGTCGTGGAGGTGCTTGCACAGGCGAACGATTTTAAGGCCGGATGTGGCGGGACGGGCAACTGTCCATTCTGGGTATTTCAGGAGACGGCAACGGGATTCCGGAAGCTGCTGGAGACGCGCGGCAAGGACGGAATTGGCGGCGTTGAGGTCCTCACCGTTGCGGCACTGCGCACCAATGGGTTCAACGACCTCGTGCTCGGCGCGCACGACTCCGCTAGCGAGATGACGCTGTTTGTGTATCGCTTCCGCGACGGACAATACCGCGTGAGCGAATGCTACGATGCCGACTGGTGGTGCATGGAGTGCAGCCCACCCGGCGGGCTCGAGGAGCCAAAGATAACGAGGCTGAACCAGCGTCGATAGCCGTCCCCATCTCTCCTATTGACATTCTATAGGGAGTGCGGTATCGTTCCTATAGAGGAACTATAGGAAGACGCCATGCCGCCTAGCCAGACCAACCTGCTCCAGGGCACACTGGACCTGCTGATTCTCAAGACGCTCGAACTGGATCAGAAGCACGGGCTCGCGATCGCGCGGCGCATCGAGCAGATCACCGGGGGCACGTTCCAGGTCAAGCCCGGGTCGCTGTTCCCCGCGCTACACAGGATGGAAGAGGCGGGCTGGGTGGAGTCGTCGTGGGGCGAGTCCGAGAACAATCGCCGGGCCCGATACTACCGGCTGACGAAGGCGGGGCGGCGGCACCTCGGCACAGAGAAGGCCACATGGCAGCGCATCTCGGTAGCCATGGCTAGCGCTTTAGAGAGCACGTAGGAGGGGTGGGGCAGTCCTCCAGGACTGCGGACAACCAGGGGAAGCTCGCCACGAGTCGTTCGGCTCGGACTTTGTCCGCCCCGGCCTAGCCCCCAAGGCAAACTACAATATCGGCCTGGGCCGCACCTTGGCGTTCTTGAAGAAGGACCCGTTCGGCGACGAGGTGACGTTCGCGCACACCTACGAAAACGGCGCCCCGTGATGGTCTTCGTTTTCGGCAGTCCGAAGTTCTTCATGATGCCGAGAGCTTCCGTGTGGAATCCGCGCGTACACCTGGATTCAACTCGGTCTGACCAGCATGACTGGCAACGCTCGCGTTGAAAACCGTCTGTACGATGGCGAGTCGCTCGGAGCGATCGTTCACTTCAACAACCACAACTCCATCTGGATACAGGAGACGTTCAACAAGATCGTCACGGTGCCGTGGTACACAACCACCAGCATCGGCTACACGCGAAGCTGGTAGAACGCGCCGCGGACCCCCGAGCGCCGAGACGAGTCTCGGCGCGGCAGGCTGAGAGCCTGCGCCACGTCACTTGTCGGCGGCAAAGGTGATGTCGGAGTTGCTCTCGAACTTGTGGTAGTTGCGGAAGTCGATGGCGTTGCGGCTGCAGTTGCTGGTGCCGCGCTCGCAGGCCAGCGTCTCGGCATGCACCGGCAGCAGGAACTTCTTGCCGCCGATCATCACGCTATCGTAGTCGACCGCCGATTCGACCGTGTCCACCGGAAACCTCTCCGGAAGCTGACGCGCCCTCATCTCGAGGCGCAGCACCTTGCCGGTGGAGGGCTCGATCCAGACCGATCCCTTATAAGCCGGCAGCATGGATTGCGACGCCACCTGCACGTGCCAGTGCGAGTGCGGATGATCGACCTCGAAATCGTAGACCCGGGTTTCGACGCCGGCTACCGTCGATCGGCGGCGCAGACGAAACTCAGCGGCGGTCCAGGGAGCGAACAGGTCGAGCAGCATGGTGCCGAATTCGCCGGTGGACCAGGCGCCGCTCATCTGCTCCATCCCTTTCTGAAAAGGCTTGCCGTTGACCGCGATGTTGCGATAGCTCTCGCGGCCTGCCTCGTAAATGATGTCGGTGGAGACGACATCGAGCGCCTGCCAGTCGGCCGGCTGGCGCGTGCTCTCGTAGCGCGCCATGAACTCCTTGCACACGTAATTGGGAAGCTTCTCGGTGAAGGCGACGGTCGCATGCTTCGCCTTTTCGATAACCGGGTCGTCGGTGGGCGGAGCCTCGGGGGTCTCGGATGCCTCGCGGGTCTCGCGAGTCTCGTTCGAAGCGCCGGGCGCGGGGGCGGCAGCGGTGTCCTCCTCGGTGTCCGCGTCCTGGCGTTGGGCTGGAGCGCCGTGCCTGAGCTTGGGCGGACCCGGCTCGGTGTTGTCGGCATCCACTGGTGCGGCGCTGTTTCCTTCGCCACGGCCAGTCGGCGCTGCCTCCTTCTCCTTCTCTGCCGGCGCGGCGGTGGCGCTTTCTTCAGGCGGCGGGTTCGGATCGACGCTGACCTTCACGGCGTACATGTAGCCCTCGGCGTCCGCCGTGGCCTCGACCGTGACTCGATCGCCCACCTTCAGCGCCGCCGGCTTGATTTCCTTGTCATCGCGAAAGAACTGCGTCTTATCCGTGCGCTTGAAGGTGAGCACGCGCCCGTCGGGCACTTCGACCACCAGCGACTGGTCGTCCACTTTGGTCAGCTTGCCGAGCGAGCGCTGGGTGGTGACGTCCTTGGCAGGGTCCTTCTTGCGGTGCGGCCAGGGAATCCCCGATCCACCCATCTGGGAGAACACCGGGACTTGCGCTGCAAGCAGCAGAAACAACAGGGCAGGCTTCATGATCACCCCCTTGGAAGATGCGCGCCAGGGCGGCGTGGTTTCTTGAGTTTGCGCAGGCGACCCGGGCCTACCTGGAGACGACGCGGCCGGCGGCGTGAATCTCGATGCCTACCTGCGGGTCCACGCGGAGCACGAAGGTGCTGGGGTTCTTCATGCCCCAACTCACGTAGGGAACGGCGAAAAGCATGGTCGCGGTGAAACGGTCCGGCCCCACCTGCGCTTCGACGGGCAGCACCATTTCGTGCTCGACGCCGTGGATTTTGAACGACCCGTGCACCTTCACATGCCAGGGGCCGGGGCCGGTGAGCGCGCCCGCCACGGAATCCGGCGTGAAGGCGATTTCGGGAAAGCGGGGGCTCTCGATGATGCTCTTGTGCATTTTGCCGTCGCGGCTTCCGTTCCCGCTATCACCGCTCGTGGCATCGACGACGATCGCTCCGCCCGCCTTTCCAGTGGCAGGGTCGAAACGAATGGTGCCCTGCTTTAGGTGGAACGAGCCGTGGACCGTGTGCAGCAATGTGCCCAGCGTGAATTCGATCTGCGTCTGGGCGGGATCCAGCTCGATCACGGTAGGCTGGGCGTTCATGTGGACGCAGGCCGCCGCGGCCAACGCCATTGCGAATGCCAGGTTTTTCGTCACGCGGTCAGCATCCTCCATCCCAACGCCATTCCAGCGGTGGCGAAATCTACGTGCGACGCGGCGCCGGCGTGGGCCGCCACCAGCCGGGCAAATACCTGCGGATGAGCGGCCAGGGCTCGCATGGCCCTTTCGCGGATGGCTCGCCGGCGGCCGGCCAGAAGCAGGAACGACGCCATCCGCTCGGCGCGCCGGGCCAGGCGCCGGTGCTCGGCCGCGTACCGCGACAGATCTCCCGCCTCGAGCGCGGCGCCGAGAGCCAGCGCCTGACGGAATGCCAGGCGGAGTCCCAGCCCCGTGATGGCGTCCACCGATCCGGAGGCGTCGCCGACCAGCGCCACATGGCCGCGCCAGACTTCCGTCAGGCGCCGTGACGCGGAGACCGCCCCGCGTTCCGTGGTGACCGGCTCCGCACGACGGAGACGCGCGGCCAGATCGGGCATGCGGGCCAGTGCGTCTTCGAGACGGAAATGCGGGTCGGTGGAGAGCGCGGCGACGCAGATTTCGCCGGGCGCGATGGGGGTGACGTAGATCTGGAACGTATCGCCCCAGTGGAGCTCCATGAAATCGGTCCAGGGCTCGACGCGGTAATGACGGCGGAAGCCAAAGCGGCGCAGGGGCGCGGCGGGCGAATCAATCCCGGCCCAGCTTCGTACACGCGACGTTTCGCCATCGGCGCCGATAATCCAGCGGCAGCGAACGGTCTTACCAGCGCCCAACATCACGGCATGCGGGCCGATACCGGTGACTGGCGTCCCCCATTGCAGGTTCACGCCCGCCCGCTCAGCGGATTCCACCAGCACCCGATGGAGGGCGGTCCTTCGAATTCCGACGGCGCTTCGGGATGGGAAGCGCGCCTCGGCCGCGAGCGGGGATTCTACAAAACGGATGCCGTGAAACGGGGCGGCGTCGGCGGGGCCGAGCGACACGCCCAGCTCTTCGAGCGCGGCGACGCCATCCGGAAGCAATCCCTCGCCGCAAGCCTTGTCGATGGGCGGATGGCCGGGATCGGCGAGGGCGACGCGAAAGCCACGCCGCCGCGCGGCGATGGCCGCGGCCAGGCCGGCAGGCCCCCCGCCGGCCACGAAGATGTCGAAGTCTTGTGTCAGATTTACCACCTCAAAAGAACCAGCTCGGAGCAAAAGCCCGGGCCCATCGCCGCCAGCACACTCCATGTTCCAGGAGCCGGGCGGCGCCGCTCCATGGTCTCCTCAAGCACCTGAAGGACGGATGCCGAAGAGAGATTGCCGGCTTTGCGCAGACAGTCCCAGGAGACGGCGAGCTGGCCGTCGTGCAGGTCCAGCGCTTCTTGCATGCCCTCGAGTACTTTGGGCCCGCCGGTGTGCAGGAGCCAGCAGCCGATGTCGCTGCGCTTGAGCCCTTCGGCGGCCAGAAAGTCGTCCGTGTCGTGGCCCAGATGTTTACGCGCCATCTCCGGCACTTCCGGCGAGAGCACGATGCGAAAGCCTTTTTCCGAAATGTTCCAGCCCATCACCTCTTCGGTGCCGGGATAGAAGATGGATCGCGTGGCGACGATGCGCGGGCCGGCCAGTCCTCGGTCCGCGCCGGCCACGATGACAGCAGCGGCGCCATCCCCGAACAAGCCGCAGGAAATCAGGTTGGCGATGGAGAGGTCGTCGCGCTGAATGGTGAGCGAGCAGAGTTCGACGGAGACCAGCAGCGCCGTGTGGGTGGGATAGGCGCGAACGTAATCGGCCGCGCGCGCCACGCCGGCGGCTCCGGCGACACAGCCCAGTCCGAAGATCGGGGTGCGGCGGATGCGCGTCGAGAGACCCATCCGGTTGATCAGCCGGGCGTCGATGGACGGGCTCGCGATTCCCGTGACCGAGACAAAGAAGATCGCATCGATCGCGGACTTATCGATGCCGGCGCGCGCCAGAGCGCACGTGGTTGCCTCCTCGGCCAGGTCCGTCGCGGCCTGGATCCAGACGTCGTTTGTGTCTCCGAAGGTCGCGATCGTTTCGTACATCTCGCGCGGCAGCACGAGATAGCGCCCGCCCACTCCTACGTGGGCCTGCAAGCGCTCGAACAGATCTGCGTCTTCGAGTTTGTCATTCCAGTAGCGCCGGAACGCGGCGCTGAGAACGTTCTGTGGATAGTAGTGTTTCGGAAATGCCGTAGCGGCGCTAGCGATGTTCATGTTGGTTTTGGACCAGCCACTTACAACATAGCCGATTACGGCGTCGTATATTCCAAGACGCGTAGGGGGCGATTCCAGTTTCGGTAGAGGGTGTTAAGGATTTGAAAAGAGCTTTGTGAGCGAGCAGTCCGCTTCCTGACGCGTGAGGGGCCGGGCAGTACTAGCGCAGGCGCGCTAGTTCCTGACGGTAGAGGTCGTTGCGGGGGAACTCCGCCGAGAGGCCCTCCAGCAGCGCTCGCGCATGGTTCCGGTCGCCGTCGCGGAGCGCCGCAACCGCCAGCAGAAGGCGCGCGAAGGGAAGCAGGTAATGGCCCCGCTCGGCTGTGAGGCGCAGCTTGCGGAGTCCCTCCTCGCGATCGATCTGCGCGCCACCGAGGCGTAGCAGGAAGCGCATCGGCGCGGGCTTGAGACTCAGAAGATAATTCTCCACGCCGATGGCGACGTAGGCATCGTAGTAGTCCGGGTTCGAGGCGAGCAGCTTCGCGGCCAGGATTCGGCCGCTCTTCATCTCCCTGAAGGAGGCCACGTAACGCTCTTCCACCAGGGCCAGGTAGTCCGAGTGCAGGCCCAGCGACAGGACGATGGCGAACGTTGCGTTCTGATCTTGAGGATCGCGGGCCAGTGCGCGCTCAGCGAGCTGGCGGCTCTTGTCGAGTTGGGCCTCGAAGGCGCGTTTGATCTCCGGATCGGGTTTGAGCTTGCGGGCGGTTCGGAAGCCATCGTCGTGGAGGAAGAATTCGGATTGAAGGATGTGGAGCCGTTCGAACTCAGAGAACAGATAGGCGGCTGCGTCCGATACGGGGCCCATGGGGTCTTCGGGATTCAGCCGCTGCGATTCGCGGAAGGACCGGTGGGCGTCGTCAAATTGGAGATCGTAGAGCTGGCGGTAGCCTTTGTAGAGCAATGGCGGCGGCGTGGCCGTGGCTGCGGGCGGCGGACCGAGCAACGCGGCGGCGAGTAAGATCAACGTCAAAACGCTACCGCCCTCCGCGCAATCCCCAGGGCCTCGGACCAGAACCCGGGAGAGGAGTGCATGAGCTCCACTACCTCTCGGACTGCCGTCACGAATTCGTCTATCTGGCTGTCCTTGACAACCAGCGGCGGCGCGGCTTTCAGGACCATGAAGTTGTTGCCGCAGATCTGCGTCAGAAAGCCTTTGTCGCGGAACAGGTGCATGACCAGCACCTGACCGAACATCCCGGGGTGGATGGCGCGAAAGGCCTCGAAGGCCACTCTCAGGCTGAGCTGTTTCGGAGGGACGAACTCGATTCCCGAGAGCAGGCCCAGGCCGCGCACGTCCTTCACCATCGGGAAGGGCTTGAGCGCGGATGCCAGCCGCCCGCGGAGAGACTCGCCCGCCGCCGTCGCACGCGGGCCGAGGGATTCTCCTTCGAGCACATCGAGCGTTGCCAGACCTGCACGCATCGCCAGTCCATTTTCGCTGAAAGTTGACGTATGCACAATGGCCCGCTTCAGGGAGCCGAACACCGAATTGTAAATCGAATCGGACATTAGCACGGCGCCCGAGGGCACGAGGCCTCCGCTCAGCGCCTTGGCCAGGAGCACCATGTCCGGCTCGACGTTAAAGTGATGCGCGGCCAGGAACGGACCGGTGCGATACATGCCGGTCTGCACCTCGTCGAGAATCAGCAGCGCGCCGTGCTTTCGCGCCAGCGCCTGGGCGCCCTCGAGGTAGCCCGGAGGCGGCAGCCGGATGCCCGCCTCGGCCTGGAGAGGCTCGACGATGAACGCGCCGTAGCGTTTGGTGGCCAGCTCGCGCTCGAGCGCCGCGAGGTCGCCGAAAGGCACCGCGGTGGTGTCGGGCAGGAGGGGGCCAAAACCTTCGCGCCAGAAATCGTCGCCCATCAGCGATAAGGCGCCGCAGGTCAGCCCGTGAAACGCGCCCTTCGCATAGAGCATTCCGGGCCGGCTCGTTCGTGCGCGGGAAAACTTGATGGCGGCCTCGACGGCCTCGCTGCCCGAGCTGCAGAAGAACACCTTGTTCATCCTGCCACCGGCGTTGCGGCAGAGGCGCTCCGCCAACTCTCCGGCGAGCTCCGGGACGTGACTCTGAAGCATGGCCGGGCCCGAGCGATCGAGCTCGTCCTTGAGCGCGGCGATGATGGCCGGGTGGTTGTGACCCGTGTTGTGAACGCAGTAGCCGGAGAGGAAATCGACGATACGGCGGCCGTCAGCGGTGTGCAGTTCCGCGCCGGAGCAGTGCTCGTAACGAACGTTCATGTCCAGAACGTTTAGGAGCTTTAACCACTGCGGGTTGACGTACGTCTCGTAAGAGGTTGTTGAAGCAGGAGCGGTAGTTTGTGGCATGCATCCCCAGACAACATCTAGACGCCTTGGCGCGCGCGGGGGTTACCGACGAGGGAGCCGGGTCCGCTCCCCGATGGTCGCGGTTTGGTACTGGCGAATTAATCCCGCGGGAGGTGGCGCAGTTGCTTGCTGGCCAGACGCCCCCAGCGGGCGACGGCGTGCCGGCGGAAGTGCGGCGCTGTGTTCGCGGATTCGATGGCGCGGGCGTAGATGGGGCGGGCGGCGGAGGGTTCGCCGGTCCGTTCCAGCGCGAGGCCCAGATAGTAGAGCCCTTCGGCGTCGTAGGGCCGGCGCTCGATGTACTCCGCCAGTTCACGGCGCGCGTCGGCGTGCTGGCCGGCGGCCGAGTACACCTCGCCGATTTCGCGGAGGATCTCGTTCGAGCTGTGGTGCTCGTTCTGGTCCAGCACGGTTTGGAAATGCTCGAGGGCGTCCTTGAGCCGGCCTTGCTCGCGCGCGATGCGGCCCAACTGGAAGTGGGCGTCGGTCTCCTGCGGGTCGATCGCCACCGCGCGCTGGAAACGCCGCACTGCCTCGGTGTATTGGCGCCGCTGCTGGTAAATGAGCCCCAGCTGGTACTGAGCGTCGGCGTCGTGGGGATTCAGCGTGGAGGCGTCCAGCATCCGGCGGAAGTTCTGCCGGCTGCGCAATCCGGCGCCCATGTTACTAAGTTCGCCGCCCAGAAAGTAAAAGGCGAAGAGCAGGAAGAAAGGCGATGCGAGCCAGCCTAGGAGGAACCCGAGCGGCTGTGCAGCACCGATCCCCAGCGCGGCCGGGATCGCCGAGAGACCAGCCGTGGCGGCAGCGGCCGGGTTGCCGACTCCGGATACCGTCCGCACGGCGAAGAACATCAGGACGCCGAAATACAGGTAGGCGAGCGCCGCGACGATCGCGAGGGCCGGAAGCGGCAGCAGCCATGCCGCCGGGATCAGCGGGAGATTCGCGGCCGCCCACGCCAGCGAGGCGCAGGTCATCAACGGCGAATAGTCGCGCCGGAATTCGGTCCCGAACGATCCCTGGCCCCCGAATACGTGACTTAGCAGGAGCGTGCCCGGAACGTAGAAGATGGCCAGAAGGAGCAGCGGCGTGTAGAAGTGGAACGACAGCCAGGCGGACCGAGCATGGGGCGGCTGCGGCGGCGGGACAACCTCCTGATCCGGCGCGGCGGATCCCGGCTGGAAGACCATCGCGCCCTCCGCAACCGCCTGTGCGCGGATCATCATGGGGACCACGCTGGCCTGAAGGAGAAACGAGACTGCGAGCACGATGACGCTGGCCCACAGCAGGCTGCCGCGATCCAGGATCTCGCTCATCGCCGGCCCGGGCCGCCAAAAGAGATGGAAGAGTATTCTTAAGTTGTAACCCAGCATCCGGAAGAGAGCCTACCACACATGACTGAAGACCGCGCGAAGGACTCGGCCCGAGGCGAAATGCGGATCGCCTGGACGCTTGGCGGATTGGCCGTCCTGATTCAGATGCTGACCAACGGGCGCTACGGGTATTTCCGCGACGAGCTATATTACCTGGCCTGTAGCGACCACCTGGCGTTCGGTTACGTCGATTTCGCTCCGCTGATCGCCTGGATCGCTCACTTCAGCCGGCTCGTGCTCGGCGACTCGCTCCACGCGATCCGCGTGGTGCCGGCGCTGGCATTCGGCGGCGAGGTTGTGCTGACCGGCGCCATCGCGCGGGGGCTGGGCGGCAGGCGCTGGGCGGTTCTGCTCGCTTCGATTTCCGTCCTGGTGTGTCCGGTTGTGCTCGCGAACGGCGCGCGCCTTGCGATG
>Ga0265331_10001121_pt1 | contig 20536 bp, 21 predicted proteins | sample 41923metaG_FD_202088 | JGI IMG/M metagenome (GOLD analysis project Ga0265331, IMG submission 202088) | Rhizosphere microbial communities from Carex aquatilis grown in University of Washington, Seatle, WA, United States - 4-19-23 metaG | ecosystem: Host-associated > Plants > Roots > Rhizosphere... | reverse complement strand
CGGCGCCTGTCTTGAACGCGCCGGCGAACGGCGCGGGCGGGATCTCGGTGGTGCCCGTTCTGAGCTGGAGCGCAGCGACCGGCGCTACGTCCTACGACGTGTACTTCGGCACAGCGTCCTCGCCTCCGTTAGTGACTAACACCGCCGGCACGAGTTACTCGCCGGGAACCCTGAGCACGGGCACGGTCTACTACTGGTACGTGGTTGCGAAGAATGTCGCCGGATCGAGTGCTTCGGCGGTCTGGTCGTTCGCGACCATCGTGGGAGCACCGGGGCTGACATCGCCTTCCAATGGTGCGATTGGCGTTTCCTGGGCGCCGAAGCTGAGCTGGACCGCCGCGAGCGGGGCGACGTCGTATGACGTGTACTTCGGAACCGCAAACCCGCCGCCGCGCTTATCCAACATCACCGCTACAAGTTACTCCCCGGGCGCGCTGAGCCCAGGCACGACGTACTACTGGCTGGTGGTGGCGAGAAACAGCGGCGGGGTGGCCCCGTCCGCGACGTGGTCGTTCACGACGCAGCTTGCGCCGCCGAACCTGCTGGGTCCGGAGAACGGAGCCGCCGGGGTCTCGGTGCTGCCGACGCTAAGCTGGAGCGGCTCTATTGGCGCGGCAACTTACGACATATATCTGGGAACGTCGCCGTCGCCTCCGCTGGTGGCCAGCACGACGGAGACAAACTACGCTGCGGGGCCGCTCGCGGGCGGTGTTCTGTACTACTGGCGGGTGGTGGCGAACGGCGCCGGCTCGAGCAGTTCCGTCACGTGGTCGTTTAAAACTCAGGTTGCCGCCCCGTCGGGGGGCTCCCCGACCAACGGCGCATTCTTCGTCCCGAGCGAGCAGCTTCTGACCTGGATCCCCTCGACGGGGGCCACGTCCTACGATGTGTATTTCGGAACGCAGGCCGCGCCGCCGCTGGTGACCAATACGACGGACACCACTTACAACACCGGCCCGCTAAGCACCAGGACGCTTTACTTTTGGAAGGTGGTGGCCAGGGACAGCGCCAGCACGAGCGACTCGCCTACGTGGTCGTTCACCAGTGAAGGGTCGGCGCCGCCAGTTGCCGCTCTGCGATACATCCCGGTCACGCCTTGTCGCGTGGTCGATACGCGCAGCCCGGAAGGGCCCTTCGGAGGGCCGTCGATGGGCCGGAACGAGTTGCGCGCGATCGCGATTCCACAGAGTGGCTGCGGCATTCCGTCGACGGCGCAGGCCTACTCGTTGAACGTGACGGTGGTGCCGCGGGGCCGGCTCTCCTATCTGACCTTGTGGCCGTCCGGGGAGGCTCAGCCTCTTGTCTCTACCCTGAATTCCTTTGAGGGCATTGTGGTGGCGAATGCGGCCATCGTACCGGCGGGGCCGAGCGGAGGAGTGAACGTCTTCGTCACGGACCCGTCCGATGTGATCCTGGACATCGACGGCTACTTCGATTCCACCAGCGGAGCCAACGCCTATTCGTTCTATCCGGCCACGCCGTGCCGGATCGCCGACACGCGCAGTCCGGCGGGGGCCTTTGGCGGGCCGTCGATGGCGGCCCACGAGCGGCGGGACTTCGCCCTTCCATCCAGCGCCTGCGGGCTTCCGGCGGCGGCGAAGGCATACTCGCTCAATGTGACGGTGGTGCCGGACCCGAGCGTGGATTATCTGGGCTATCTGACCACATGGGCGGCGGGGCAGGGGCAGCCGAACGTTTCCACGCTGAACTCATGGACCGGGAAGGTGGTGGCGAACGCGGCGCTGGTGCCCGCGGGGACAAACGGGGCCGTCTCGGTCTATGTTTCGGACCCGACGAACGTGATCCTGGACACCAACGGTTACTTCGCGGCGCCGGGAAGTGCGGGGGCGCTGTCGTTCTACCCGGTGACGCCATGCCGGGTGGTGGACACGCGGGGCGCGAATGGCGCTTTCGGCGGCCCGATCCTGGCGGCCCAGGCGGGGCGATCGTTCCCGATTCCGGCCGGTGGATGCGGCATTCCGGCGACGGCGGCGGCGTATTCGATGAACGTGACGGTAGTGCCCAGTGGGGCGCTTTCGTTCCTGACGACGTGGCCGACGGGGGCGGGGCAGCCGTTCGTTTCGACGTTGAACTCGTTCGACGGGAGCGTGGTGGCGAACGCGGCGATCGTACCGGCGGGCACGGGCGGTGCGGTGAGCGTGTTCGTGACGAACCAGACGCACCTCATCCTCGATATTAATGGATACTTCGCTCCGTAGGAGCCGCGACACGAGTGTCGAGGCTAGGCGGGTCTGGAGACCCGCTGCAGGACTGGAGTCCTGCCCCACTCAGCGGACTTTCGGGCGCTGTTCGTTATACTGGAACGTACATGGTTAGAGTCCGCTTCGCGCCCTCCCCGACAGGGTTCCTACATATCGGCAGCGCGCGCACCTTCATCTTCAATTGGCTTTACGCCCGGCATCAGGGCGGGACGATGATCTTGCGCATTGACGATACCGACGTCGGGCGTAACACCGAGCAATCGGAGACCTCGATTTTCGAGGGCCTCAAATGGCTGGAGCTCGGTTGGGACGAAGAATACCGGCAGTCGGAGCGGCTCGACCTGCACCGGCGGGTGGCCGATGGGATCCTGGCGAAGGGCCTCGCGTACCGCGATTTCACCCCGGCGGCGGCCGAGGAGGAACGCACGCGCGAGAGCGGCGCCTGGCTGTTCAACGCGGACATGCGGGAGCTGAGCCGCGAAGAGAGCGACCGGCGGGCGGCGGCGGGCGAGCCCTTCGTGATCCGTTATCGCGTGCCTCGCGATAGCGTGCGCGAGATACGGTTCCGCGACGCGGTCTACGGCGAGCAGTCGAAGGCGACCGCCGATATCGAGGACTTCGCGCTGATGCGCTCGAACGGGCTGCCGACGTACCACATGGCCTCGTGCGCGGACGATATCGACCTGCGAATCAGCCACGTCGTGCGCGGGCAGGACCACCTGACAAACACTTTCAAACACGTGCTCATCTTCGAGGCGGCGGGCGCGGCCGCGCCGGAGTTTGCGCACCTGCCGCTGCTGGTGGCGCCGGACGGGGCGAAGCTCTCGAAGCGCAAGCACGGGCCGGTGGTGAGCGTCACCACGTATCGCGACGCGGGCTTCCTGCCGCACGCTTTCGTCAACTTCCTGTGTCTGCTCGGCTGGTCTCCCAAAGACGATCGCGAGAAGATGACGCGCGAGGAACTGGTGGAGGTGTTTTCTTTCGAAGGCATCAACCGCGCCAACGCCGTGGTGAACTTTCGCGAGGACGACCCGTTCGATCCCAAGGCGGTGTGGTTGAACGCGCAGCACCTGATGACGCTACCTGCGGAAGAACTGGCCGACCGGCTGACACCATTCCTGGCGGCCGCGGGTTTCGTGCCTGCGCGCGCCAAGGTGCTGCAGGTGGTCCCGCTGATTCAAGAGCGCATGAAGCTGCTGCGCGATGCGCCCGCGGTGGCCGATTTCTTTTTTGCGACGGAGCTGGCGCCCTACGATAGCGCCGAACTGATCCCGCAGAAGGGCGATGCGGCGCTGGCCCTCAAAGTTCTGCGGCGCGCGCGCGAGGTCTTGGCCGGGGCCGAGTTCACGCACGAAGGTCTGGAAACCGCGCTGCGGGCCGCGGCGCAGGAGACGGGCGTGAAGGCCGGCCAGATGTTCCAACCGATTCGCGTAGCGGTGTGCGGCCGCAAGGTGGCGCCGCCGCTGTTTGAGACCCTGCAAGTTCTGGGCCGCGACGTGTCCCTGAGACGTATTGACCAAGCTATCGAGAAGCTGCAATGACAGACTCTAATCCCAAGCCGCCGGTGGAAGCCGCGGCGCCATCCCATTTTATCCGTGAAATCATTCTTCACGATCTCGAAACCAACAAGTTCGGAGGGCGCGTGCACACGCGGTTTCCGCCCGAACCGAACGGGTATCTGCATATCGGCCACGCCAAGTCCATCTGCCTGAACTTTGGCCTCGCGGCGGAGTTCGGCGGCAAGACCAACCTGCGGTTCGACGATACGAATCCGTGCAAGGAAGAGACCGAGTACGTCGAGTCGATCATCACCGACGTCCGGTGGCTGGGCTTCGACTGGGAGGACCGCCTCTTCTACGCGTCCGACTATTTCGACCAGCTTTACGAGTGGGCGGTCCAGATGATCAAGGCCGGCAAGGCGTATGTGTGCGACCTGACGGCGGAGCAGGTGCGCGAGTACCGCGGGTCGCTGACCGAGCCGGGGAAGAACAGCCCGTACCGCGACCGGTCCATCGAAGAGAACATGGGGCTGTTCGAGCGGATGCGGGCGGGCGAGTTCCCGGACGGCACGAGGACGCTGCGGGCGAAGATCGACATGGCGTCGCCCAACTTGAACATGCGCGACCCGGTGATGTACCGGATTCTGCACGCCGAACACCACCGCTCGGGCGATAAATGGTGCATCTACCCGATGTACGATTACACGCACGGGGAATCGGATTCGATCGAGACGATCACGCACTCCATCTGCACCCTGGAGTTCGAGGATCACCGGCCGCTTTACGACTGGTATGTCGAGCAACTGGGCATCTACCATCCGCAGCAGATCGAGTTCGACCGGCTCAACCTTACTTACACGGTGTTGAGCAAGCGCAAGCTGCTGACGCTGGTCCAAAAGGGCTACGTGAGCGGCTGGAACGACCCGCGCATGCCGACCATTTCCGGAATCCGGCGGCGCGGGTACACGCCGGAAGCGATCCGTAACTTCTGCGGGCGGGTGGGCGTGTCGAAGACCAATGGCTCGACCGAGCTATCGCTGCTCGAATACTACGTGCGCGAGGACCTAAATAAGAGGGCACCGCGCGTGATGGGCGTGCTGCGGCCGTTAAAGTTGGTTATCGATAACTATCCGGAAGGCCAGGTCGAGCACATGGACGCGGTCAACAACCCCGAGGACGCCTCGGCGGGGACGCGCAAGGTTCCATTCTCGAAAGTGGTCTACATCGAGCAGGACGATTTCCGCGAGGACCCGCCCAAGCAATATTTCCGGCTGGCGCCGGGGCGCGAGGTGCGGCTGCGCTACGCGTATCTGGTGACCTGCACCGGCGTGGTGAAGAACGACCAGGGCGAGGTGGTGGAGATACACTGCACCTACGATCCGGCGACCAGGGGCGGCAATACGCCGGACGGGCGGAAGGTGAAGTCGACCATCCACTGGGTTTCGGCCGAGCACGCCGTGGATGCGGAAGTGCGGCTCTACGATGTGCTGTTCACGGTTCCCAACCCGGGCGGCGAATCTGAAGAGGGCGTGGAGTGGACGGACTACCTGAATCCGAAATCGCTTGAAGTGGTGCGGGGGGCGAAGCTGGAGCCCAGCCTGGCGGGCGCCGAGGTGGGAAGGCGGTATCAGTTCGAGCGTTTGGGATATTTCTGCGTGGACGAGGACTCGCACCCGGGGCAGTTGGTGTTCAACCGGACAGTGCAGCTTCGCGATGCATGGGCGAAGATCGAGAAGGCTCAAAAGAACGCGGGCTGAAAAACCAAAAAACTTGGCCACGAATGAACACGAATGAACACGGATAAGAAAGACCAGGGAGAGGTCCTTAGTTCTATTCGTGTGTATTCGTGGCTGAAACGCTTTTCGGGACACACATGATCATTTTGGGAATCGGCGGCATCCTCGGGGACGCGGCCGCGGCGGTGCTGAAGGATGGAGAACTGGTGGCCGCCGTGGAGCAGCGGAAGCTGGGGCGGCGGGCGCGGCCTGACGGGCTGCCGGAAGAGGCCATCGCAATGGCGCTCGGTCTGGCGGAGGCGACGCCGGAGCAGGTAGATACGGTCGCCATCGTGCGGCCGCTCGCGGCGGGGCCGGAGACGGCGCTGCACCTGGCGCTGCGCGCTCAGTTTCCGAACAGCCGCGTGGCTCCGGTGGACCACCACCTGGCGCATGCAGCGTCGGCCTATTACGCGTCGCCCTTCAGCGAAGCTACCGTGCTGACGCTCGACCGGGCGGGAGATTTCCGGTGCGGCGCGCGTTGGGCGGCTCACGGGAATCAACTCACGCTCGAACGCGAGCTCTACTATCCGGACTCGCTGGGCGATCTTTACTGCCGCGTGGCCGAACTGGTGGGGTTCGATCCCGAAGCGGACTCGCACAAGCTGCAGTGGCTGTCGGCGGCGGGCGATCCGGAGTTGGAGGATCTGTTCCTCGAGATCCTCGGCATGCGGGAAGGTGGCTGGCCGCGGATCGACCGGTCCTTCTTTGACAGCGACCGGCTGAGCCATGGCGGGTTCAGTGCGAAGCTCTACGGGCGGTTGGGGCTGGACGAAGAGGCGCCGGTTCCGGCGGCGATGCATCCGGCGCTGGCGGCGGGGGTGCAACGCGCCATCGAGCGGTCCGTACTCGAGATGGCGGGCAGCGGAGAGAACCTGTGCTTGGCGGGCGGCCTGTTTCTGAACGCGCTGCTGGTTTCGACCATCGAGCGTTCGGGACGTTGGCGCAACGTGTTTGTGCAGCCGGCGGCGGGCGATGCGGGGACGGCGCTCGGTGCGCTGTTCCACGCGTGGCACACGATCGGCCAGCGGACGGAACGCGTTTCGATCGGCAATCTGTGCCTGGGCCCCGAGTTCGACGCCGAGCAGGTCAAGAAGGTGGTGGAGAACTGCAAGCTGCGGTTCCGCTATCTGCAGACATCCGATGAGCTGATCGAGACGGCGGTGCGCGAGATCGACGATAACAAGATTGTGGCGTGGATGCAGGGGCGGATGGAGTTCGGGCCTCGGGCGCTGGGGAACCGCAGCCTGCTGGCGTCGCCGCGCAATCCGTATTCGACCGAAAATCTGAACGTGTTCATCAAGCACCGCGAGCCGTTCCGCAAGTTCGCGGCGTCGGTGCCGGCGGAGTTGTGCGCGGAGTATTTCGAGGCCGCGCCGAACGCGCGCTTCCTGGCGACGGTGAGCCGCGTGAGGCCAGCGCACCGCAAGACGTTCGAGAGCGCGATCCTGAGCGGCGACCTGGTGCGCGTTCACACCGTGAGCCAGGAGGACAACCCGCTCTACTGGCGGCTGCTGCACGCGGCGGGCGCTTCGACCGGCCTGCCGGTGCTCTACAACACGTCGTTCAACCTGTTCGGGGATCCGCTGGTGTGCACGCCGCGCGACGCGGTGCGCAGCTTCTACTCGTCGGGGATCGACGCGATGTTTGTGGGGAATTTCTTTCTACAGAAGTGATGCAGCTGTCAGCTATCAGCTGTCGGCCATCAGCTCAAACGGATGCTTCCGGGCCGGCGGCTCGTTGCTGACGGCAGACGGCTGACGGCTATAATTCGTATTATGCAGACGACCGGGAACACAATTCTGATTACGGGCGGCGGTTCGGGCATTGGCCGTGGCCTTGCGGAAGCTTTCCACGCGCTGGGAAACCAGGTCATTATCGCCGGGCGGCGCAAGCAGGCGCTCGATGCGACCACTGGCGCGAGCCCGGGCATGGAGGCGCTTGCGCTCGACATCGAGGACCCGGCGAAGGTCGTCGCGTTTGCGGCGGAGGTGGCGGCGCGGTACCCGGCGCTGAACGTTCTCATCAACAACGCCGGGATCATGCGGATGGAGAAGCTCAAGGCCGAGGAGGTGGATGTCGCCACCGCGGAGGCGACTATCGCCACCAATCTGCTGGGGCCCATACGTCTCACCGCGGCGCTTCTGCCGCTCCTGCGGAAGCAGGCGCAATCCGCCATCATGAACGTCTCCTCCGGGCTGGCATTCGTTCCGTGGGCCTATACGCCCACCTATTGCGCCACCAAGGCGGCCATCCACTCCTACACGCAATCGCTGCGTTGGCAACTACGGGGGACCACAACCCAGGTTCTCGAGCTCATCCCTCCGTATGTCGCCACGGACCTGATGAGCGGCGCCTCGGACCCGCGCGCGATGCCCCTGGAGAGGTTCATTGCCGAGGTGATGGAGATCCTGAAGGCGCAGCCCGCGGCGACCGAGATCTCGGTGGAGAGCGTGAAGCCCTTGCGGTCGGCCGACGAGAGCGGCCGCTACGATACCGTCTTCCAGCGCCTTAACGAGGCGATGGGGGAGGGGCTGCACTAGGCGTCGGGTCCACCCGCGAGCCCGAGGTGGGGGCAGTGAAGCGTCCGCTTGCTGACGCGCGCGGTTCGCGCCTGCCTCAGGGCTCGAACTTGACGGGCACCAGGACGTCGAAGCCAGCCTGCTTCAACTGGTCGGCGCTTTCGATCGCTGCTCCGTTGAACTTCACGTTCTTGAACAGGACCGTACCGACGTTCTTCCCCATGAGCATCCCGGGGCGGGTTGCCCGGAAGTAGAAGGTGCAGTCCTCGAAGACGAAGTTTGTCAGCGGCTGGTCTCCCCCGTCGATGTAGATGTGGCCTCCGTCGTTTTCGAACGTGCAGCGAACAAATCGGAAGTCGTCCAGCGGAGCATTCTGGCTGGGCCGGGCGCCGGAGGAATAGCCTCGTCCCGTAAAGTACGCCGGCGTCAATTGAATCCAGATGGCGTATTTGTTGTGGTTGGTGATGAAGTGCACGTCCTCGATGCGCAGGTGCTTGATGGGCGGGGCGCCGCCGTATCCGATGGCGATGCCGGCGGTGTAGGTGTAGTTGACGAACCCTTTCACGACGAAATCCTCGACGCCCGGATCTTCGCCCGGGCGGGCGCCGCGGCCGCGGTAGAAGGCCCAGGTGTCGTCCATGGTCATGGCGAAGCCGTCTTCGATCGAGATATGTTTGCTGGTGCTGAAGTCGTACGCATCGTCGTGGTACTGCTGCTTGCGGCTGACGATCTTGATGTTGCGGGTCGAGAAATGCTCGCTGCCGATGACGTGCACGGTCCAATAGGCGCCGCGGAGGAGCAGCAGGTCCTGGAAGGAGACGTTGCGGCTGTTGTAGACCACATATCCCCGCACCCCGGTTCCGTGAGGATCCAGCACCTTTCCATCCGCGTCGCGGGCGTGTCCGTCCGAGGTGTCGGGCTGGAAGTCGTGCCACAACCAGGGGTAGCCCTCCATGTCGATGGCGCCCCGGCCCATCAAACCCGCATTCTCGACGTTGTCGAAAACGATCATGGCCCGGAGCGGTGTGCCCCCGTAATCCGCATTCCTGGAGGACCCGCGAATGACGGCGCCCGCGTCCACATAGAGCTTCACGTTGCTCTTCAGGAACAGCGTGCCGGTCAGGTAAGCGCCAGCGGGGAAAAAGAGCACGCCGCCGCCGGGGCGGGCCGAGACGTCGCCGATGGCCTGGTTGATTTTTGCGCTCTCGACGGTCTTGCCGGTGCTGTCAACCTTGTAGTCCTGGATGTTCACCACGTTGGGATCGCCGAGCCGGGGAGGGTTCTTCTCGGGCGGTTCGGCAAACAGCAACAGCCCGGTGCTGTAGAAGCTTGGCTGCTCGTTGAGAAACAGCACCAGGTAGCGCGGATGATCGAGCTCGAAGGTGCAGGTGTTGCCGTCGATCACGGGCTCGAGGCCGTAAGCGAGCGGCCTGATCTGGCAGGTGTGCACCCTGCGCTCGCTGACCAGCAGGGTCACGGTGACGCGGACCTTGCCGGTCATCGAGAAGCTGGCGTAGTCCATCCAGTTGAACTGATCGTAGGTCAGATAGCGATTCACGAACAGAGGCTGGCCGTCCACGGTCACTTTGTAAGACTCGCTCGGCACCGCGCCCGGAAAAGGCGGATACGGTGTGATCGCGGCCAGGGCCGCTACGGGCACGAGCGTCAGCAGGAATTTCGATCCCATGGTGTCGAGGATACACCCGCAGCGCTTGACAGGCCTGGAGGACCGCGAACTAGACTCGTCGCGTGCGAAAGCGATGGGTGGGCGGGTGCTTTGCGTTGGCGCTGACAGCCTGCTGCGGCTGCGGAGGGGGCAGCAAGAGTGGGGGCGGAGCCACCGGCCATCACCTGGGCGGCGCCTGCGGCGATCACCCATGGGGCTGCGAGCTTCACCAGGATCGAAACGCTTGACAGCGCACAGCTGGTTGGGCTAGGCATGGCGGCACCGGGCGCCTCCTACCCGGCCCTATACGTGGTGGGGACAATCGAAGGGGTCTACGGGATCCTTCGTTCGGACGACGCAGGGGCTTCGTGGACGCGGATCAACGACGACGCCCACCAGTACGGGTTGTTGGGCGCGATCACGGGCGATCCGCGGATCTACGGGCGGGTGTATATGGGCACCGAAGGCCGGGGGCATCGTTTACGGGGATATTGCTCCGGGCGGCAATTCACGGCCTGCGCGGGCGGAACCGCCTGCGCCCCGGCCAGGCCCGCCATCCCCCCCAAGTTGACACGCATCCTATAGTTTTGTATTCTTTAAAGAGTTTGGCGAACAGCTGATCTGCTCCTGCGCCGATGTTGTGAGTTCGAAGCAGGGGCCGGCCCCGAGGTTCCTCCGGTATTGCGCCGACGGGAGCATGGGCTTGTCCGATAAGCAACCACGCAGGTGAACCGGCAATTTCATGTGATGGGCAGTATGCGCCTCGAAGCGGAGTAGCGCGGAACAGGCAGCACCACCGGTCGCAGGGTCACCCGAACTCATCGCCAGGTTTAGAGAGGAAGATTCGTGCCGACTTTTAGTCAACTCGTGCGGAAAGGGCGGGTGGCCCCGCGGTACAAGACCGCAAGCCCCGCATTGCAGGCGTGTCCGCAGAAGCGGGGAGTCTGCACGCGCGTCTACACCACGACCCCCAAGAAGCCGAATTCGGCTTTGCGGAAAGTGGCGCGCGTACGGCTCACGAACGGAATCGAAGTGACCACGTACATTCCCGGCGTGGGACACAACCTCCAGGAACACTCGATCGTGCTGATCCGCGGCGGGCGCGTGAAGGATCTCCCGGGCGTGCGCTATCACATCATCCGTGGAACGCTGGACGCGGCGGGCGTCGCCAACCGTAAGCAAGGCAGATCGAAGTACGGGGCCAAGCGGCCCAAGGCATAAGAGCATGTCACGACGACGAAGAGCTGAACTACGCGATGTAGCGCCGGATCCGGTTTACAACTCGACGCTGGTCGAGAGGTTTGTGAACTGCATGATGTGGGATGGCAAAAAGGCGACCTCCCAGGGCATCTTCTACGCCGCCATGGACACGATCCGCGAGCGGACCGGCGATGAGCCCCTCAAGCTGTTCAAGAAAGCCGTGGAGAACGCCAAACCGCTGCTCGAGGTGAAAACCCGGCGCGTGGGCGGCGCGAACTACCAGGTGCCGATCGAGGTGCCGCAGAACCGGCGCACCAGCCTGGCGATCCGCTGGCTGATTCTGAACGCGCGGACGCGCCCCGAAAAGGGCATGGCCGATAAACTGGCCAACGAGCTGAACGACGCCGCCAATCAGCGCGGCGGAGCGATTAAGAAGAAGGATGACGTACACCGGATGGCGGAAGCGAATAAAGCCTTCGCTCACTACCGGTGGTAGTGAGCTAGCTGTCAGCTGTCAGCTATCAGCTGTCAGCTACGGACTGGTGAGGCGATGGAGATGGCAAGAGTCGGAGGTCGATTGTAGTTAGCTGACAGCTGAAAGCTGAAGGCTGAGAGCTTTTTATATGCCGCGTACGGTACCAATCGAGAGAATGCGGAATATCGGCATCATGGCCCACATCGATGCCGGCAAAACCACAACTACGGAACGCATCCTCTATTACACGGGGCGTACGTACAAGATCGGTGAAGTCCATGAAGGCACCGCGGTCATGGACTATATGGAGCAGGAGCAGGAGCGCGGCATCACTATCACTTCGGCGGCCACCTCTTGCGAATGGCGCGACTGCGAAGTGAATATCATCGACACACCGGGGCACGTGGATTTCACGGCCGAGGTGGAGCGCAGCTTGCGCGTGCTCGATGGGGCGGTGGCGGTGTTCGATGCCGTCGCCGGCGTGCAGCCGCAGTCCGAAACGGTTTGGCGGCAGGCGGACAAGTACCGGGTTCCCCGGATTTGCTTCATCAACAAAATGGACCGCGTGGGTGCGGACTTCCTGCACTCGGTCGAAACCATAGTCAAGCGGCTGAAGTGCCGGCCGGTGCCCATCCAGCTCCCGATCGGCGCGGAGGACCAGTTCAAGGGGATCGTGGACCTGGTCACGATGAAGGCTCGGGTGTGGCGCGATGAGACGCTCGGCGCGCAGTTCGACGAGATCGAGATTCCCGAGGAGATGCTGGAACAGGCCAAACAGTATCGCGATCATATGATCGAGGCGGTCTCCGAGGCCGATGAGTCGCTGTTCGAAAAGTACGTCCACGGCCAGGAGATCAGCGAGGAAGAGCTGAAGCAGGGGTTGCGGCGCGCGACCATCACGCAGGCGATCTTCCCGGTGGTGTGCGGATCGGCTTTCAAGAACAAGGGCGTGCAGAACCTGCTGGACTCGGTGGTCGATTACCTTCCCTCTCCGGTGGAGATTCCTCCGGTTGAAGGCATCGCGGTGGACGATCCGACCAAGACGATCGTGCGCAAGGCCGATGACAGCGAGCCGTTCTCGTCGCTGGTGTTCAAGATCATGACCGACTCCTACGTCGGGCAGCTCGCATTTTTGCGGGTGTATTCGGGACACCTGAACAGCGGCGATACAGTCTACAACGTGGCCAAGGGACGCACGGAGCGCATCGGACGCCTGGTGAAGATGCACGCCGACAAGCGCGAGGACATTCAGGAAATCTTCGCGGGCGACATCTGCGCGGCGGTGGGTTTGCGGACGGTCTCGACGGGCGACACCATCTGCGACGAGGACGCGCCGGTCATTCTGGAATCGATCGTATTCCCGATGCCGGTCATCCAGCTCGCCATCGAGCCCAAGACCAAGGCCGACCAGGAAAAGCTGGGCGTCGCGATCGGGAAGCTGGTGCAGGAAGATCCGACGCTGCGCGTGGCGACCGATCCGGACACGGGCCAAACGATTCTGTCGGGCATGGGCGAACTCCATCTCGAGATCATCGTGGACCGCATGCAGCGCGAGTTCGGGGTGGGCGCCAACGTCGGCAAGCCGCAGGTGGCCTATCGCGAGACCATCCGCAAGGCCTCCGAGGCCCAGGGCCGCTTCATTCGTCAGACCGGCGGCCACGGCCAGTACGGAGACGTGAAGCTGCGCCTCGAGCCGATGCCTCCGGGCAGCGGGTTCGAGTTCGTCAACGACATCAAGCAAGGCCGGGTGCCCAAGGAGTTCATGGGCGCGATCGAGCGCGGCGCGATGGAGGCCCTCGAGGGCGGCATCGTGGCCGGATACCCGATGGCGGACGTGCGCGTGGTGGCGATCGACGGATCCTATCACGATGTGGATTCTTCGGAGTTGGCGTTCAAGATCGCGGCGTCGATGGGCGTGAAGGCAGCGGCCGAGAAGGCCAAGCCGGTACTGCTCGAGCCGATCATGAGCGTCGAGGTCGTGGTTCCGGAAGAGTACATGGGCGATGTGATTGGCGATCTCAACTCGCGTCGCGGGCGCATCGAGGGAATGGAATTGCGCGGCACTTCGCAGATCATCAAGTCGATGGTGCCGCTTTCGGAAATGTTCGGCTATGCCACCGAGTTGCGGTCGCGCACCCAGGGACGCGGCAGCTTCACGATGCACTTCGGGCGGTACGAGGAAGTGCCCGCTTCGATAGCCGAGGAGATTATCACCCGGGTTCAGGGTAAGGTTTCAAGGTAAAGAACTCATCAGGAGACTTCTAGGACCATGGCCAAAGAGAAATTCGACCGCAGCAAACCGCATGTCAATATCGGGACGATCGGGCACATCGATCACGGCAAGACGACGCTGACCGCGGCGATCACCAAGATCCTGGCCCGGAACAACCCCAAGGTGAAGTTCCGGAGCTTCGACTCGATCGACAACGCGCCGGAAGAGAAGGCTCGTGGAATCACGATCGCCATCGCGCACGTGGAGTACGAGACCGCCAAGCGGCACTACGCGCACGTGGATTGCCCGGGCCACGCCGACTACATCAAGAACATGATCACCGGAGCGGCGCAGATGGATGGCGCCATCCTGGTGGTGGCGGCGACCGACGGACCGATGCCGCAGACCCGCGAGCACATTCTGCTGGCGCGCCAGGTAGGGGTGCCCTACGTGGTGGTGGCGCTGAACAAAGTGGACGCGGTGGACGATGCGGAACTGCTGGACCTGGTGGAGCTGGAAGTCCGGGAGCTGCTGACCAAGTACGAATTCCCGGGCGACGATCTGCCGGTGGTGCGGGTGTCGGCCTTGGGCGCGCTGAATGGGGAAGAGAAGTGGGAGAAGGGCGTTCTGGAATTGATGGACGCGGTAGACAACTACATTCCCATGCCGGCGCGCGACATCGAGCATCCGTTCCTGATGCCGGTGGAGGACATCTTCTCGATCCAGGGACGCGGGACGGTGGTGACGGGCCGTATCGAGCGCGGGATCTGCAAGGTCGGCGAGGAAATGGAGATCGTCGGCTTCCGGGACACGCGCAAGACGGTGGTCACGGGCGTGGAGATGTTCAAGAAGCTTTTGGATCAGGGGCAGGCGGGAGACAACGTAGGCCTGCTGCTTCGGGGCATCGATAAGGAAGACGTGGAGCGTGGGCAGGTGATCGCCAAGCCGGGCTCGATCACGCCGCACAAGAAGTTCCGGGGCAGTGTGTACGTGTTGAGCAAGGAAGAGGGCGGGCGGCACACGCCGTTCTTCAAGGGATACCGGCCGCAGTTCTACTTCCGGACCACGGACGTGACGGGCGTGGCGCAGATGCCGGAAGGCGTGGAGATGGTGATGCCGGGCGACAGCGTGCAACTGGAAGTGGAGCTGATCACGCCGGTCGCGATGAACAAAGGGCTGCGCTTTGCGATCCGCGAGGGCGGGCGCACGGTGGGCGCCGGCACGGTCGGGGAGATATTGGAATAGGATCGTTCGCCGCCCGTCGCGCAGGCGACGGGCGGCGGACAGAGAACCAAAAATGTCATTACGAGAGCGCATTCGGATTCGGTTGAAGGCGTACGATCATCGGGTTTTGGACCAATCGACGACCGAGATCGTCGAGACGGCCAAAAGGACCGGAGCTACGGTGGCAGGCCCCATCCCGCTGCCGACCATCAAGAACAAGTACTGCGTGAACCGCTCGCCGCACGTCGATAAAAAATCGCGCGAGCAGTTCGAAATCCGGACCCATAAACGGCTGCTGGACATTCTGGAGCCGACCCAGGACACCGTCGATGCGCTCATGAAGCTGGATTTGCCGGCGGGCGTGGACGTCGAGATCAAAGCATTCGGGAAAGACAAGAGGTAGGAGGCAGGAGACAGGAGACAGGAGGCAGAAGAAAGCCTCCTAACCCCGGTCGCTCACTCCTTGAAAAGTATGACCCCAGGGATTCTTGGCAGAAAAATCGGTATGACGCAAGTCTTCCGGCCCGATGGCGAGGTGGTTCCCGTCACGCTGCTTAAGGCAGGGCCCTGCGTCGTGGTGCAGAGGAAGACGCCGCTTGCGGACGGCTACGACGCGGTGCAGCTCGGCCTGATGGAGTTCGTCAAGCCGCAGCGCATCAACAAGCCCAGCACGGGACACCTGAAGAAAGCCGGCGTCGACGGCGTGAAGTTCATGCGCGAGATGCGGCTGACCGCCGGCGACGATGACTTCAAGCCTGGCGACCAGGTGCTGGTGGGCCAGTTCAAGCCGGGCGAGAAACTGGACGTCATCGGCATCAGCAAGGGCCGCGGGTTTGCCGGGAACGTCAAGCGGCATCACTTCCGCGGCGGCGACGGCTCGCACGGTTCCATGTTCCATCGCGCGCCGGGTTCGATCGGCGCTTCGAGCTTTCCGTCGCGTGTCTTTCCGGGCACGCGGATGGCCGGCCACATGGGGACGCAGCGGGTGACCGTGCGCAACCTCGAGGTCATCGACGTGAATGCCGAAGACAACGTGCTGATCGTGAAGGGCGCGGTGCCCGGACCCAACGGCGGCTATGTCGTGGTACGGCGGGCGAAGAGGTAGACCATGCCAACAGTGGACGTTGTCGATTTGAATAACGAGAAGGTCGGCGAGGTGGAACTGGCCGACCAGGTGTTCGCAGCCGAGGTCAACGACGCGCTGATTTACGAGGCGGTGCGTCACTTCCGGGCCGGGGTGCGGCGGGGCACAGTCAAGACCAAGACGCGGCATGAAGTCGCCGGATCCGGCAAGAAGTTGTGGCGGCAGAAGGGCACCGGGCGGGCGCGCTCGGGCTCGGTCCGCTCCCCGATCTGGCGGCACGGCGGCACCTCGCACGGGCCGCAGCCTCGCGATTACAGCTACAAGCTGCCGCGGAAGATGCAGCTGGGCGCCCTGCGCTCGGCCCTTTCGGCCAAGCTGAGGGACGGCGAGCTCAAGATCGTGCAGGCGTTCTCCTTCGGGGACCACAAGAGCAAGGCCGTGAAAGCCGCGCTCACCAAGCTCGAAGCCAAAAAGACGGTGCTCCTGGTCGATAACGACCTCGAGAACAAGAACCTGCAACTCGGCGCTCGCAACATCGAGGGCGTGATGGTGGTTCTGAGCCGCGACATCTCGGTTTACGAGCTGCTGCGACACAAGAACGTGCTGGTCTCCGAGGCGGCGGCCAAGAAACTATCGGAGGCACTCGCCCTATGACAATCCAGGAAGTGATCCGGCGCCCGCTCGTCACCGAAAAGGGTGTCGAGATGAAAGAGGCCGCGCGAACGATGTGCTTCGAGGTAGCTCCGGACGCGAACAAAGTGCAGATTCGTGCCGCCGTCGAGCGCCTCTTCAAAGTGAAGGTGGAGGAAGTGCGGACCGTGAACGGCGTGGGCAAGATCCGCCGCCGCGGACGCTTCTCCGGCTATCGCTCGGATTGGAAGAAAGCTTACGTGAAGCTCCGGGCAGGCCAGAAGGTTCCGGAGTACACGGAGATTTAAGATGCCTATCAAGACCTATCGGCCGTACACTCCGACACGGCGCTTCCAGACCGTGACGACGCGCGACGAGCTCACCAAGGCAGCGCCGCAAAAAGCCCTGACCAAGGGGAAGAAGCGCACCGGAGGCCGCAACAGCACCGGTTCGATCACGTCCTGGTGGCGCGGCGGCGGGGCCAAGCAGTCCTACCGCAAGATCGATTTCAAGCGCGATAAGACGGGCATTCCGGCCAAGGTGGCCGCCATCGAGTACGATCCCAACCGTTCGGCGCGCATCGCACTGCTGAATTACGCGGACGGCGAGAAGCGCTACATCCTGCAGCCGGTGGGGCTCACGGTGGGCCGCACGGTGGTGTCCGGCGCGCAGGCCGATATCCTGGTTGGCAATGCGATGCCGCTCAAGAACATTCCGGCCGGCACCGTGGTGCACAACATCGAGCTGAAGCCGGGCAAGGGCGGGCAGATGGCGCGCTCGGCCGGCACTTCGGCGCAGCTGGTTTCGAAAGAAGGCGGCATCGCGCTGCTGAAGCTGCCCTCGGGCGAGATCCGGCGGGTGGCGGTGGACTGCGCGGCGACCATCGGGCAGGTGGGGAACGTCGATCACGAAAACGTTTCGCTCGGCAAGGCCGGGCGGTCCCGTTACCTGGGCCGCAAGCCGCACAACCGCGGCGTCGTGATGAATCCCGTGGATCACCCGCACGGCGGCGGCGAGGGCAAGACCTCCGGCGGCCGTCACCCGGTCACGCCCTGGGGCCAGCCCACGCGCGGCTACAAGACACGGAACAACAAGCGGACCGATAAAGCGATCGTGAGCCGCAGAGGGAAGAAGTAACCATATGGGTCGCAGCGTACACAAAGGACCATTCACGGACGGGCACCTGGTGGTGAAGGTGCAGGCGATGAACGACCACAACGAGAAGAAGGTGATCCGCACCTGGTCGCGGCGCTCGACGGTGCTGCCGGAGTTCGTGGGGCACACGCTGGCCGTTCACAACGGGAAGAAGTTCATTCCGGTATACGTGACCGAGAACATGGTGGGTCACAAGTTGGGTGAGTTCTCCCCGACGCGGACCTTCAAGGGACACTCGGCCAAGGCGGCGACGGAGAAGACGGCGAAACCGGCTTAGCCACTTGCGTGGCGGCCAGGGCGCCTCCGGCGCAGCGGCGGTCGTGGGCATGAGTGGTGAGGTGGGCAGCAGCTGGCAGTGGAGAGAGAGATATGGAAGCGAGAGCGGAAGCAAGATACGTTCGGGGCTCGGCGCAGAAGGCGCGGCTGGTGGTGGACCTGATCCGCGGACACAACGCGGGCGAGGCCATCAACATCCTGCGCTCCACCAATAAGCGGATCGCGCCGGTGGTGGAGAAGGTGCTGCGGAGCGCTATCGCCAACGCGGAGAACCGCTCGTCCGATGTGGACGTCGATAAGCTGGTGGTCTCCGAGGCGTACGTGAACGAGGGGCCGCGCATGAAGCGGCTGCGGCCGGCGCCGATGGGCCGCGCTTTCCGCTATCAGAGGCGATCGGCCCACATCGCAATCACGGTATCCGAGAAGGGCACGGCGGCGGGGAACTAGGAACAGACGATGGGACAGAAAGTTCATCCTTACGGTTTTCGGCTGGGAGTCAGCAAGACCTGGCGGTCGCGCTGGTTTGCGAAGCAGGAATACGCCAAGCTGCTGCGGGAAGACCTGCAGTTGAAGGGCGAGCTGCGGGAGCGGCTCAAGGCGGCGGGCGTCAGCTCGGTTGAAGTGGACCGGCCCGGGAACAAGCTTCGGGTCACGATCCACACCTCGCGCCCCGGCATCATCATCGGCCGCAAGGGCGCTGAGATCGAGAAGCTGAAGCAGGACCTGGCCAAGAAGACCAAGCGCGACGTGTTCATCGACATCCAGGAAGTTCACAAGCCGGAGCTCGATGCGCAACTGGTCTCGGAGTCGATCGCGCTGCAGCTCGAAAAGCGCGTGGCGTTCCGGCGGGCGATGCGCAAGGCTGTCGATTCCGCGCTGCGCTTCGGTTGCAAGGGAATCAAGGTGCGCGTGTCGGGGCGGCTGAACGGCGCCGAGATCGCGCGCAGCGAATGGTACCTGCAAGGCCAGCTTCCGCTGCACACGCTGCGTGCGGATATCGACTACGGGTTCGCGCAGGCTTACACGACCTACGGCGTGATCGGGATCAAGACCTGGGTATACAAGGGCGATATTTTCGATACGCAGCATCTCAAGGGAGTGTCGACAGAGCCCGAGCCGCGGCGCGCGCCGCGCGGGGACCGTCGGGACCGCGGAGATCGCGGGGACTATCGTGGTGGCGATCGCGGAGATCGTGGCGATCGGCGGCCGCCGATGTCGCCTCCGCCGGTAGTGGCGCAGGAGTCGGCTGGACCGGCGACGCAGGCCGCTCCGCCGGAAATGCCGCAGCCGACCAAGTCGACCGCGCCGATTCTGCCGCCGCTGAGCCCGCCGCAGCCTTCCTGGAAGCAGGAGATGCACAAGCAGGAGCCGGTGGCCAAGCCGGAGCCCGCGGCCAAGCCGGACACGACGCCCGAGCCGGAGAAGCAATAGGTTCTAGGAGTAATTGACCATGTTGATGCCGAAGAAGGTCAAGTACAGAAAGCAGCAGCGGGGCCGCCGCACCGGTAAGGCGTGGAAGGGCGGCACGCTGGCTTTCGGGGATTTCGGTTTGAAGGCGATGGAATGCGCCTGGATCACGGACCGGCAGATCGAGGCCGCTCGCGTCGCCATGACGCGGTTCATCAAGCGCGGCGGCAAGGTCTGGATCCGGGTGTTCCCGGACAAGCCCATCACCAAGAAGCCGGCTGAAACCCGTATGGGTAAGGGCAAGGGCGCGCCCGAGGGCTGGGTGGCGGTGGTCAAGCCAGGCCGGGTGCTATTCGAAATGGAAGGCGTGAGCAGGGACATCGCGAAGGAAGCCATGTCACTGGCCGCCGACAAGCTGCCGATTCCCACCAAGATGGTTGAGCGGCCGCCGGTGGTTGACTAGGAGAGCACGATGAAGGCAGAAAAGGTTCGGGATCTGGACAGCAAGGAACTCGAGGTCCAGCTTCGCGACATCACCGATCAGCTCTTTCACCTGCGCTTCCAGATGCGCATGGGCCAGATGGACGGATTGAAGAAGTACCGCATCCTGAGGAAAGACCGGGCGCGGATTCTGACGGTGCTTGGCCAGCGGACGGCCGCGGCCGGCGTGACGGCGCAGAAGGGGTAGCGATGGCGGACGAAAGCGCGAAGGGCCATAAGAACGAGAAGGTCGGCGAGGTGGTCTCGACCAGTATGCAGAAGACCATCGTAGTGGTGGTGTCGCGGCGCGTGCCCCACCGGCTGTACAAAAAGATCATCAGCCACCGCAAGAAGTTCTACGCGCACGACGAAGAGAACACCGCGCGCGTCGGCGATGTGGTGCGCATTATCGAGTGCCGGCCGCTGAGCAAGATGAAGCGGTGGACGCTGAGCGAAGTGGTGCGGCGCGCGGCGCTGGTCGGAGTCGAGGACACGGCGACGTCGAGCCCGGAGGGCCCGGGCTCGCGCGGGTAACGCCGGGGTAAGTGGATTTGAGGAGACTGCCATGATCGGAATGCGAACCATGCTGGAGGTCGCCGACAACAGCGGCGCCCGAAGGCTGCAATGTATCCTGCCGCGAGGCGGCGACCTGGGGCTGCGCGCGGGGTTGGGCGACATCGTGACGGCGAGCGTGAAGGAAGCGACTCCG
>Ga0265331_10001118_pt1 | contig 20625 bp, 17 predicted proteins | sample 41923metaG_FD_202088 | JGI IMG/M metagenome (GOLD analysis project Ga0265331, IMG submission 202088) | Rhizosphere microbial communities from Carex aquatilis grown in University of Washington, Seatle, WA, United States - 4-19-23 metaG | ecosystem: Host-associated > Plants > Roots > Rhizosphere... | reverse complement strand
GCCTGGCCAAGCGGATCGGCCCGGTGACACACGGCGTGGACGAGCGGATCCGGGCCTATGCGGCGTGGCGCGAGGCCCGCTTCGGGTCCGGGTTCGCCATCCCCGATGCGACCATGGCCGCCATCGCGGCCTCGAACGGCGAGATCGTGGCGCGCGGCGCGGGTGGGGAGGTGTTCCATTATTACGTCGACGCGGTCGGAATCGGCGCCTCCGGCCTCGGCGTTCTCGGCTGGGCGTTCAACGGCGGCCGCCCCGTCCGCTCGCTGTCCCTGTCGGTGGACGGCGGTCCGCCGGGGCACGGACAGCAGGGATTGCCGCGCCCCGATGTGGGCGACGCCTTCCCCGCGCACCCGGATGCCGGCCGCTCCGGCTTCGCCCTGCGTCTCCCGCCCGGTCGCGGCACGCTGCGGCTGACCGCCGAACTGGAGGGCGGCGGCAGCGTCGTCGAAGATCTCGGCGATTTGGATGCGGAGGGGACCTTCCGGGCGCGGACCTCCCATTTCAGCGGCGCCGTCCACGCCATCCGGAGCCGCCCCGGCCTGGACTTCTCCTGCATGGGCGCCGTGCTCGCCGCCTTCGCCGACGCGCCCCGGCCCTTCCCGGTGCTGGAGCGCCCGCCGCTGGTGATCGTTCCGGTATTCGGCGGCCAGCGGCATCTGCAGCCGTTCTTCGACTCGCTGTTCCGCCACGCCGCACCCTGCCGGCTCGTCGTCGTCGACGACGGCAACGCCGATCCGCAAGTGCGGGGCGTGCTGGAAGAGGTGGCCGGCCGCCAGGACATCGTGCTGCTGCGCCAACCGGCCAACCTCGGCTATGTCGAAGCCGTGCTGCGGGGGTTCGGCCAGTGGCAGGGCGAGCACGTGGTGGTCGTCAATACCGACACCCTGTTGCCGGAGGGCTGGCTGCCGCGCCTGGTGGCCCCGCTCGAACGCGACCCCCGGATCGCCTCGGCCACGCCCTTCACCAACGCCGGCACGGTCTGCGGCTTCCCCGCCATGCCGGGAGACAACGCGCCCTATCTCGGGCTGGGCGTGGACGCCGTCGACGCCGTTTTTCGCCGCGTCGATGCCGAGGCTGCGTCGCTTCCCATACCATCCGGGGTGGGATTCTGCCTGGCCATGAGCCGCCACGCTCTCCGGCGCGTCGGCTTCTTCGAGCGCGACACCTTCGGCGCCGGTTACGGCGAGGAGAACGATTGGTGCCGGCGGGCGGCGGCTGCCGGATTCACCAACGTGCTGGTACCCGACCTCTACGTCCAGCACGCCCATGGAGGCAGCTTCCCGCCCGAGCGCAAGCGGGCGCTGCTCGCCCGCAACCTCGCCATCGTCAACCGGCGTCATCCCGACTATGCCGACCTGGTTACCGAGTTGACGCTCGCCGATCCGCTCGCCGGATTGCGCGCCTTCGCCGCCTTCGCGCTGGCCGCGATGCGCCATCCCCGAGGCGCAGCCCTGGTCGTCGGCGACGGCACCGCCGCGGAGCGGCCGTTCATTCGCATCGTGTTTTCGCCGCACGACCTGACCTGGCACTACCACGCATCCTGGCCCGAGGGCCGTTTCCGCTGGACCGGAGGCAATTTGGCGGAACTGCCAGCCCTTGCGGCGCGCCTGCGGATCGCGGACGTCATGACGGACGGATTCGATGACAACCGCGTCCCGGCGCCGCTGCGGCCGCTTCTGCGGGCTCGCCTTCAAACGTTGTGCGTCACCGGCGGCCGCTCATAGTCGCCGAGGACCGCATCGAGCGGACCGGCCGTGCGCACCCTGCCGTGCTCCAGCCACAGGGCGCTGGTGCAAAGGCTGCGGAGATCAGCCGGTTCGTGGCTGGCGAACACCACGATTCCGGCGCGCGCGCAGAGATCGAGCGTGCGCCGCCGCGACGGAATTCCCAGAAGGACGCGGGCGTGCTCGATGTTCTCCCATCCGTTCATCTCGGGATCGTGAATGGAACCCAGGCTGAGCAGCGCCGCCGTCGTGCCGTCGATCAACATCCGTCCGCGGGTCGGCTGCCGCAATCCGGCCAGCACCGACAGAAGGGCGGACTTGCCCGCGCCGTGTTGGGTCAGGCAGAACACGGCGTGGGCCGCCAGGCCGAGCAGCAGGGTCACGCCCAGGGTGACCACGATCGAGGTCACAACTGACAAGGCGGAAATAATGACGGCGCGGCCGGTGACCGGCAAGCGCCATCTGGTTTCGGCGGCCGACGGCTTGCACTCGGCCGATCGGCTTCATATGGTGGTCGCGAACGGCCGGAGCGGAGGCGGGGCAAGGTGAAAATCGAGGTCGAGGAAACGGGCATTCCCGATTTGCTGTTGGTGCACCCGGGGCTGTTCGAGGATGGCCGGGGTTTCTTCACCGAAGTATTCCGGGCCGACGAATACGCCGCCCGGGGTCTGCCCGCCCATTTCGTCCAGCTCAATCATTCGGGGTCGGTCCGCGACACCGTGCGCGGTCTGCACTTCCAGTGGGCCCCCGCGATGGGCAAGCTGCAGCGCGTGTTGTCCGGCACCGCCTTCCTGGCGGCGGTGGACATCCGCAGGAACTCGCCGCACTTCGGCCGCTGGTACGGCCGGGAGATCAGCGCGCGCACGCGCGAAATGCTGTGGGCCCCGGCCGGCTTCGCCCGGGGCTTCGCCGTCCTCAGCGACTATGCCGAGATCGAATACCTGACGACCGGGACCTACAATCCGGCGGCCGAATCGGGCATCCGCTGGGATGATCCGGCGATCGGGATCGACTGGCCGTTACGGACCCCGGTGCTGTCGCCCAAGGACGCCTCCGCCCAGACGCTCGCCGAATGGTGCGCGCGCCCCGAGGCGGACCACCCGGCGCTGAGACTCTGACGATGGGGGCGCGCATCCTGGTGGCAGGCGGCTGCGGCTACATCGGGTCGAGCCTGGTGCCGCGCCTCGTCGAGAGGGGCTATTCGGTGGAGGTCGTCGACCTGATGTGGTTCGGCAACCATCTGCCGGCCGGTGTTCGCGTCGATCGCCGCAGCGTCGCCGACCTGACCGAGGCCGACCTCGGCGGCTTCGACGCCGTCGTCTTCCTGAGCGGGCTGTCGAACGACCCCATGGCCGAGTACGCGCCCTACGACAACTTCGTCCAGAACGGATCGCTGCCGGTCTACCTGGCCTTCCTCGCCAAGCGGGCGGGAGTGCCGCGATTCATCCACGGCGGCTCGTGTTCGGTCTACGGCTACGCGGTCGACCGCCTGTGCGACGAGGCCTCGCCTGCCGTGTCCGCCTTTCCCTACGGCATCTCCAAGATGCAGGGCGAATTCGGCTGCCTTCAGCAGGCCGACGAGCGCTTCTCGGTGATCGGCTTCCGCCAGGGCACGGTATCCGGCTACAGCCCGCGCATGCGGCTCGACCTGGTGGTCAACGCCATGTTCATGACGGCCATGGCCGATGGCGTCATCACCGTCAACAACCCCGCCATCTGGCGGCCGATCCTGGCCATCCAGGACGCGGTCTCCGCCTACATCCGCGCCATCGAGGCAGCGCCCGGGATCAGCGGCGTGTTCAACATCGCCTCCGGCAACTACACGGTGGGCGAGATCGCCGATCTGGTGCGCGAAGGGATCGCCCGGCACATGGGCCGGGCGCCACGGATCGACATCCGCGACAGGAGCGACTTCCGCAGCTACAAGGTCGACACCGAGAAGGCGCGCACCGTGCTGAGCTTCAAGCCGCGCTGCGACGTCATCGACATCGTCGGCGACCTGGCCGAAAACCTCGGCCGGTTCCATGATTTCGACCGGCGCGACTACTACAACATCCGCACCTTCATGGCCTTGCGGGAAGCGAGGGAGTGACGGGGTGGCGACGGCGGCGGTGATCGGGGCGAACGGGCAGTTGGGCACCGACGTGTGCCGCCACTTCCGCGTGGCGGGATGGGAGGTGCATCCCTGCGACCATGACCGGGCCGAGCTGACCGACGCCGACGGATTGCGCCGCCTCGTCCGTGCCCTGCGGCCGGACCTGGTGGTCAACACCGCGGCCATGCACAACGTCGAGCGTTGCGAGGAGGACCCGCTCGCGGCCTTCGCGGTCAACGCCGTGGGCAGCCGCAACCTGGCCCTGGTCTGCGCCGAGGCGGGGGCGGCGCTGATTCACGTCAGCACCGACTACGTTTTCGACGGCGCCAAGGCACGGCCCTATGCCGAGGACGATCCGCCGCGGCCCCTCAACGTCTATGCCGCCAGCAAGCTGGCGGGTGAGTTTGCGGTTCTGGCCGAATGCCCGCGCGCCGCGGTGGTGCGGGTGTCGGGCCTGTACGGGCATGCGCCCTGCCGGGCGAAGGGTAGCCTCAACTTCGTCATGCGCATGCTGGCACTGGCGCGGGAGCGGCCGGAAATCCGAGTGGTCGACGACGAGATCCTCACCCCCACCCGCACCGAGGACGTGGCGCGGCAACTGGTCGCACTGGCCCGGACCGAGGCCTCGGGCGTCTTCCACGCCACCGCCCAAGGCGGCTGCTCGTGGTATGAATTCGCCGCCCGCATCCTCGCCACCACCGGGTATGGCGGGGCGCTCCACCGCGCCGCACCGGGGGAGTTTCCGGCCAAGGTGCGCCGGCCCAAATACACGGTGCTGGACAACGCCGCCTTGCGCGGCCTGGGCGTCGACGTCATGCCCGCCTGGCAGGACGGCCTCGACGCCTATCTGCGGGAGGCCCTCTGATGGCCGCCCGGTGGCGGCGGCTGGCCGGCCAGGCGCGGGCGGCGCTGGCGGGGCGGCTCGGCCGGCGCCTGGCCGAGGATCGCGACATCGCCGCCATTGCCGCCTCGGGCCTGTTCGACCGCGGCTTCTATCTGGCCCGCTATCCCGACGTGGCCGCCAGCGGCGCCGATCCCGTCGCCCATTACGTCCGCAGCGGAGCGGCGGAAGGCCGCGACCCGCGCCCCGACTTCGCCACCAACGGTTACCGGGCGTGTCACCCCGAGGCCCAGGGGAGCAATCCCTTCGCCCATTGGATCCGATCGGGCACGGCGCCTCCGGCCGCACGGCCGCCGGCCGGCCTGGACCTCGGCCACTGGAGGGTGGACATGTCCAAACCGTCGCTCCATGCCGGTTTCCAGGGGCGGATCGGCGTGTTCATCCACCTCTTCTACGACGACATCGCCGACGAGTTCGCCCGCCTGCTGGCGCCCCTGCCCTACCCGTTCGCCGTCTATGTCTCGACCAGCGACCGGCTGAAGAAGGCAGCCATCGAACGGGCATTCGGCGCCCACGGCATCGCCGTCGCCGTCAAGGTGCTGCCCAATCAGGGGCGCGACATCGCGCCGTTCCTGCTTGGTTTTGCCGACGAGATCCGCAGCCACGAAATCTGTTTGCGCCTGCACAGCAAGAAGTCCACCCATCACCCCGCCGAATTCGGGTCGCAGTGGCGCTGGTATCTGTGCTCGGAGCTGCTGGGCGATGCCGACCGTGTCCGTCTCGCCGTCCAGACGATGGCCGCCATGCCGGATCTCGGCGTGCTGATGGCCCAGCATTGGCCGAATATCGCCGGCTGGGTGTCCATCGGCGCCAACCTGCCATGGATGAACGACCTGCTGGGCCGGGTCGGCCTGGCGCTGACTGCCGACACGGCGATCCAGTTTCCCAGCGGGTCGATGTTCTGGTTCCGCAGTGCCGCGTTGGAACCGCTGCTCGGCCTGAACCTGGCCTGGGAAGACTTTTCCGGCTGCGGCGAGGCGGACCGCGACGCCGGCATCGCCCATGCCATCGAGCGCGCCATTCTCTTCTTTTCCGCCCGCGCCGGTTTCCGCTGGGCTTTCCTGCCGCGCCGCCAGCCGTTCGCCAGCGTCGACCTCGACGCCGCCCGGCGGGCCATCGACGCCAGCGGCGCCTTCGATCCGGTCTATTACCGGCGCAGCAATCCCGACGTCGCCGCCGCCGGCGCCGATCCCTTGACCCATTACCTCACCCAGGGGTGGCGCGAGGGCCGCGATCCCTCGGCCGCCTTCGACGGCCGCTTCTATGCACGGCGGATCGCCCTCGGCGCCGGGACGGACGTCAACCCGCTGCTCCACTGGGTCCTGCAAGGCAAGGCGGAAGGCCTGCCGACGCGCCCGCCCGAGGTGGTGCCCGCGCGGATCGCGGTGGCCGACATCTATTCCGCCTACACGCGCGCCGAACTCGGGCCGGACTACGAGGCCGAAGGTTTTCCGAAGCTGCCGGCCACGACAATCAGGCCGATCGCCTTCTATTTCCCCCAGTTCCATCCCTTCCCGGACAACGACCGCCTGTGGGGCCGGGGCTTCACGGAGTGGACCAACACCACCAAGGCCCAGCCGATGTTCGAAGGCCACTGGCAGCCGCGTCTGCCGGGCGAGTTGGGCTTCTACGACACCCGCCTGAAGCCGGTGCTGGTCCGCCAGATCGAACTGGCCAGGCAGTACGGCATCCACGGATTCTGCTTCCACCATTACTTCTTCGAGGGCCGGCCGGTGATGCGGGCGCCGTTCGACCTCATGCTGGCCAACCCGGATCTCGACATCCCGTTCTGCCTCCACTGGGCCAACGAGCCGTGGACCCTGCGCTGGGACGGCCTGTCCGACAAGACCGGTGTTCTGCTGGATCAGCGGCACTCGCCCGAGGACGACCTGGCATTCTTCGCCGACATCCTGCCGGCCCTCACCGACCGCCGCTACATCACGGTGGAGGGGCGCCCGCTGCTGGTCGTCTATCGCCCCGGCCTGTTCCCCGACATCGCCGCGACCGTCGAACGCTGGCGCGACTGCGCCCGGCGGGCCGGCGTCAGGGAGCTGTTCCTGGCGGTGATGCAGAACGGCTTCGAGGGACCGGCCGATCCCCGCCGGTTCGGTTTCGACGCAGCCATCGAATACCCTCCGCACAATCTGGGGCTCGCTCCCGCACCGCAGCTGGTCCGCCTCTACGATCCCGATTTCCGCGGCAACGTCTTCGATTACCGGGCCGCCGTCGACATGGCGCTGGCGCGCCCGCGGCCCGACTACGCGCTGTTCCGCGGTATCATGCCCGACTGGGACTGCACGCCCCGGCGGGCCAATCCCGACATCTTCGTCAACGCCTCGTCCGCCGCCTACCGGCGCTGGCTGGAGGGCCTGTGCCGGTACAGCGAGGCGCATCTTCCCGCCGACCGGCGCTTCATCTTCATCAACGCCTGGAACGAATGGGCGGAAGGCGCCTATCTGGAGCCCGACCGCCGCCGGGGATACGCCTTCCTGGGCGCCACCGCGCGGGCAGTGTACGGCGATGGCGGCTGATGCTCCGGCGCCCTGGGTGCGCGTCGTGGTCGTCAATTACGACGGCGGCGACCTGCTGGCGGCGGCGATAGCCGGATTGGCGTCACAGACCGATTCCGCCTTCGAGGCGGTCGTCGTCGACAATGCCTCCACCGACGGTTCGATCGACCGCCTGGCTCTGCCGGACCCGCGCTTCCGGGTCGTTCACGCCGGCGCCAACATCGGGTTCGCCGCCGGCTGCAACCTGGGCGCCCGCGGCGCGGCGACGCCGTGGCTGGCGATGCTCAATCCCGACGCGGTGCCGGCGCCCGGCTGGCTGGCGGCGATCCGGCAGGCCGTCGACCGGTACCCCGACGTCGCCATGTTCGGCTCGACCCAACTGAGTGCGGCCGACGCGCGGCTGCTGGACGGCGCCGGCGACGCCTATTCGATTCTCGGCATCGCCTGGCGCGGCGGATTCGGCGCCCCGGCGGCCCAGGTGACCGCCGACATGCCCGCCTTCTCGCCCTGCGCCGCGGCGGCCTTCTACCGCCGCGACGCCTTCGCCGCGGCGGGCGGATTCGCCGAGCCGTTCTTCTGTTACCTCGAGGACGTCGACCTCGCCTTCCGCCTGCGGCTGGCCGGCCACCGCGCCATCCAGGTGGCGGCCGCGCGGGTGGCCCATGCGGGTTCCGGCATCGCCGGGCGGCACAGCGCCTTCACCATCCGCCACAGCGCCCGCAACGGCGTTTGGCTGCTGGCCCGCTGCATGCCGGTGCCGCTGCTGCCGCTGGCCCTGCCGCTGTATCTGGCGGCGCAGCTGTGGCTGGCGGCCCGGATGCCGGACTGCGCCCCGGCACGGATGCGAGGCCTGGCCCAGGGGCTGGCCGCCCTGCCGCGGCGGCTGGCGGAGCGCCGGACTATCCGGCGCCGCCTCGGCTGGTTGGCGGTGGCGCGCCTGCTGGTGTGGGACCCGCGCAAGGTCTCGCGCCGCGCCATCGTCGCCACAGTCTGAAGGCATCACCCGGCAGCCCGGCGAGCGCGGTGACGGCCAGGCTCCAGCGCGGGTAGGGGCCTTCGAAATGCTTGAAGAAATAGCACACCAGCCCGCGCGTCTTGTGCCATGCCACGAAGCAGCGGGTCACGTCGCTGCTGCCCTTGTGATGGACGACGCGGGCATGGCCGCAATAGAGCACCCTGCCCCCCGCCTTCAGCACGCGCAGGCACAGATCGATGTCTTCGACATGGAAGAAGAGCCCTTCGTCCATGCCGCCCAGTTCACGCCAGCGAGCGGTCGGCAGCAGCATCAAGGCACCGGACACGGTCGGCATGTCCACGACCCCCTCGACCGCCGGCTCCTGGTGCAAGTTGAAGCGGGCGAAATGGGGGTGGCGGGGAAACAGGCGCCACAGGCCGGTCGCCTCGATCAGCGCCCGCCAAGGAGTCAGAACCTCCCGCCGCCCCCCTCGCTGCTCCGTGCCGTTCGCGTCCGACAGGCGGGCCCCGCACAGAAGGTAGGGCGCTTGCCTCGACATGATCCCCGCAGGCGTGCCTCTGTGGCACTCTTCTGTAGCAAACGACAGAAGCCTGCGCGAAATCAATCAGTTGCAGGTAGATCAAGGCCCCGGAGGGCATTGGCGGAGAGGGTGTCCGCCATCGTCCCAGGAAATCCGCCGTTTCCAGCGAGAATTTCGGCGTCTACCCATCATCCTACCCACCATCAATCGCTGGATTTGGATGGACGGCGGCAGACGGCCGGCTTGAAAAATGTCAGAAACAGGCCCATGCTTCTGACATGTCGAAGCTCGCCGAAGCCATCATCGCCCATATCGCACTGCTGCCCGAGGGAACCCCGGTCAGCGCTAAGGAACTGCTGCATCTGGGCCCGCGCGCCAATGTCGACCAGACCCTGTCCCGCCTGGTCCGGCGTGGCCAGGTCATGCGCGCCGGCCGCGGCATCTATGTCCGGCCGATCGAAACCCGCTTCGGCACCCGGGCGCCGTCGGTCGAAAAGATGGTCGAGGCCCTGGCGCTGGCCAAGGGCGAGACCGTCGCCGCCCATGGCGCCGCCGCGGCCAACCGCCTCGGCCTGACCACCCAGGTGCCGGTGCGCTCGCTTTTTCTGACATCGGGTCCCAGCCGGCGGCTTCAGCTGGGCGCTCAGACGGTCGAGTTGCGTCATGCCCCGGCATGGCAGCTGCTGATGCCCGGCCGTCCCGCCGGCGAAGCGGTGCGCGCCCTGGCCTGGCTCGGCAAGGAGCACACGGGGGAGGCCCTGCAGGTCCTGCGGCGGCAGCTGCCGGCCAGCGCGCTCAAGGAGATCGCCGACGCCCGCAACCGGCTGCCGACCTGGATGGCCGAACAGGTCAGCCGTTTGGCCGCCAATGGCTGAGGGATTCTTCCAGCTGAGCCCGGAGGATCGGCGCGACGCCTTGGCCGTTGCCGCCGGCGCGTCGGGGCGCCCCGCCCACCTGCTGGAGAAGGACGTCTGGGTGGTGTGGGCGCTGGCCACCCTCTTCGAGTCGCGGTTCGGATCCCACCTGGTGTTCAAGGGCGGAACCTCGCTGTCGAAGGCCTTCCACGCCATCCGCCGGTTTTCCGAAGACGTCGACCTGACCTACGACATCCGCGCCATCGCCCCCGACCTCGTCGCCGGCACCGGCGACGCCCTGCCGAAGACCCGGAGCGAGGAGAAGCGGTGGTCGAAGGACATCCGGGCGCGCCTTGCCGCCTGGGTCGCGGGCGAGGTACAGCCCTTTCTGGCGGCGGCCCTGGCGGCCGAACGCCTGGAGGCGCGGGCCTGCGCCGACGGCGACAAGCTCCATATCGACTATGCCGCCCTGAGCGAGGGAACCGGATATGTCCGCCCGGCGGTCCTGCTCGAATTCGGCGCCCGCTCGACCGGCGAGCCGTGGCTGACGCGACCGGTGGTCTGCGATGCCGCCGCCCATCTGCCCAGCCTGACCTTCCCGGCAGCGGCGCCGCGGGTGATGCGGGCGGAACGCAGCTTCTGGGAAAAGGCCACGGCCATTCACGTTTTCTGCGCCCAAGGCCGTTTCCGCGGCGCCGAACGATTCGCCCGCCATTGGCATGACATCGTCCGCCTGGATGAGGCCGGCTATGCCGACCAGGCCTTCGCCGATCGCGTCCTGGCGCAGGAGGTCGCCCGCCACAAATCGGTGTTCTTCACCGAGAAGGACGCGGCCGGCCAACCCATCGACTACCACACCGCCGTCACGGGCGGATTGCGGCTGGTGCCCGAAGGCGCGGCGCGCGATGTCCTGTCAGAGGACTATCGGCACATGGTCGAGGATGGCTTGCTGCTCGATAACGCGGAACCGTTCGATTCTCTGATCACGCGATGCCGGGCGCTGCAGGATCGTGCGAACGCCAAGTGACCGGATCACGGCCCGATCTTCAGCCAGGCCCTGGCTTCGTCGACCGGCACCACCGTCCGTGCCCCCACCTTCTTGATCCTCAGGCGCTTGGCCTTGATTTCCTCGTAGACTTTGGCGCGGCTGATGCCGGAGGCCTGGCATAGCTCAGCGATCGTGTAGGCCAGCTTGGGCACCGTATCGAGTGGCGGCAATTCGGTGATCGGTTGAAACATCTCGCCGTCTTGCTTTTCCACTGCCATTTCTCCGATGTTCCAGCGTCCCGCCCAGGCCAAGCCGTCAGACGCCCGTCATTGCAAAGTAAGCGATACCATGCGCGGCACGGGCGCGAGCGGGTGCAAAACGCCTGCGACCAGCGTCGTGGTTGCATTACGAAATTCCGGCCTGGACGGACGGAGAAATGGAGTGTGCCGCCGGAAGCCGCGGCCGGTGGGCTGGATGGCGGCGATGCGGTTGCTGTCGCCCAGTATTTCGCTACGCGTGGCGCGCCACAGCGTCGTACTCTCCTGGTCGTCGCCAGCGACCAGCAGCACCTCGCGGCCGGAGGCACCCCGCAGCACCGCCAGATTGGTCGCGATGAAGGTCTCGCCGCCGCCCCCCCCTTGATTCCCCCCCCGCGAACATGATTCAACTCCGTCCAAAATTGGTACGACGCCAGTATGGGAATGGAACGCGGTCGGGCCAATTCGGCGGTCGGAAAGGGCAAGCCGTTGATCGTAGCGGTTACAAGGGCGAGGGACTGCGTTGGTCCTATAGCAGGCCTGTCGCGGGGGCGCCCCTGGCCATATCCCGCCTTCGAGACTCCGCAGTTCCATCTTGTGTTTGCGGGGAAAATCAACCACGGAGATCAGGATGGGGACTTCCTGATCTATGACACAGAGAGGTTCAAACAGGTGGTTCGGAAAATCTTGGACGAAATAGATGCCGTTGTCGAACCAATCGCATCCGAAACGTCGTCGCTGGGGTTTAGAACGGGATCGCCCCGTCGTCGAATGGGTCAGGCGGAGGCAGCAGCGCGCCGCTGGGGAGCGGCAGGTTGGTGACCACGTAGAGGTTCAGGATGTCATCCCTGTCCATGAACATGATTTGGCTGCGCTTGGTTGCGTCCAGCTTGTTTCCCAGCCAATTCCTGGCCGCTTTGGTAACTTCTCCACCGGCCACGATGTAGGCGTGATCCACCAAAACCCGCCTATTGGTCTCCGGGTCAAAAATCTCGTGGCCGAGCATCATGGTGACCTGATTGTGGATCTCGGCGACGTTCGCGGCCCCGGCCTTGGACGTTCCGGACGCGTCCAGCTTTCCCTTTTTGACCTGGAGCCCGAAATACAGGATGTGCTGGGTCGGCAGGGTGTACCGCATCCAGATGTCTTTGCCGTATTCCAGGGCCTTGTCCTTGTGCCCTGCGGCAGTGATGCGGTGGTAGCCCAGCTGGCGGAATAGCGGTAACAGCACCTCCTCGATCAGGTCGTCCTCAGATGCGCTGTCAAGATAAGCCGCAAGGTGCTGCCGGCGCTTCTGCTCGACGGCCGAGAAGGGGCGGTGCGGGTTGGGCGAAGCAATCGCGATTGTGTTGGTGGCGATGTGCCGCAGGTAGCACTGCCGGTCCTCGGCGTAGAAGGCTTCGAACCCCTCCCGGGCCATAGCGGAATTCAGCATGGCCAGCGCGCCGGGACGATCTGGCCCCTCGTTGGCGGCGTCCGCTTGGTCCATCAGCGTGCGGATCACGCGCGCGAAAGTGTCCGGCGGCACACTGGCGCTGGGGTGCGGCTCGTTGAGGATTTCCTCCAAAGTAGCAGCGACCCAATAGTTTCTGGTCGATCCGTCGTGGACATAATCGGTGTCGCAGTCCCGGAAGAACCTGGTCAAATAGCTGCTGCTGCGGTAAACGAAAAATGACTTAGCCTGCTCGTAATTGCCGCAGATCATGTCGGCAAGAGCTATCCGGGTGCGTTCCTTAAACTGCATCTGTCGCGTCCAAAGCCTCGGCGACACAGCTGGCATCCTCAGGCAGACGGAAAGGCTCGCAGATCTCGCGCATGGTCTTGGACAGGGATTTCGTGTGGTACTGTCCCTTCAAGGTCCATGAGTCGGTGCCGGTGAAACCCAGTCGCGTTCCCAGGTCGACCATCTCGTCGTGAGGCATCAAATACCAACTGCCGCTGGCGGCGTCGGCGAAGGCGATCCACAGATCTCGACCCAGGTACTTTTGATCGATCGTCCACCGGCCCTTGAACTGCACCTTGATCAGGTGGTCGTCAGCCTCGCGGTGGAGCACGAAGTCGATCCCAGCATCATAGACAGGAAGGTAGACGTTGTAGCCCTGGAGCACCAAGCGCGAGACCAGGGCGTTGCGGTTGACCACCTCGCGGATCTGCCCGGCGTGGCGCGCCGTATAGATTTCGACTTCGTCGGCAGTGGCCATGGTGGGTCAGCCGAGGAGTTTGGCGATGAGGCCGCTGGAGATCAGGTTACCAGCAGCCCCTTCGCAGGTGGTGCAGATGGCCGTCTCGGCATCTAGCCCCAAGCTTGGTTCCTGCATCCCATGCCTCCGCGTAGCTCACCATGGACCCGGCCAGTCGACCAAGCCATTCGACGAAACATATCCACATGGTTCCCCAATAGACCAGATGTTCGTTCTGCTCGCTTCCCTATGACCTCCTCTTGTTCTGTATGCGTAGAGATCGGCGCAACCTGCTGATCCTACTTACGGCGCTGCCGCTTCGGCTTCACTGGACCTTTGTTGCGGTTGATGCTGTTCGCCAAGCCGGTCAGTCGAGAACGGGTTTTGTTGTATACCTTATCAATGATATGCTCGAACAATTCGTAGCCATCCAGCACGTCTTTATGAATCAGGCTCCCAGGGTGACTGCCTTCATTACCGAGCCACTTAATGGCAAGGAGAAGAGTAGCCACACTTGGATTGATCTTCCTGTATTTCTCTATCCGCGCGTGCAAAGAAAGCGCTTGTCGCTTATTATGCTTATTAATTACAGTGCGGGGCACCTTCTGGTCAGTCAGAAGAACCTCAATGGCTTGTCGCAGTTTATTCGCCGCAGTCTCCGGGTCGGCCCAATAACTTTCGGAAAATTTGACAACAAGATCTCTAACTTCTTTGTGCACATTAAAAGTCAGCGGAAACGGGAGAGGGGCTGGACGAACGAAGAACACATCGTATCCATCCACAAAACACTGCTGCGGATACCCGTTCCCAACATCCTCTTCTACTTCGATCACAGAGGTAACTCCAGAGATGCATGCCACTTCTCTGCATACTGCATTATCACACTCAAGAATACCCGCAAACACACTGCGATCACAGCCTGGCTCCCAGTCGGGATCATCGCGATTCAATCTTGTCGAAGCGGTGTGCCTTTTACTCAAACTTTTATCCACAAGACGAAGATGCCCCTGTTGGCATCTCGGGCAAAGCCACCCCGGTAGTGGGTATAGGGTCGGAAGCCAAATGGTTCGATTGATAGCCATTGCAGTCCCATATCGCGGGTTGGCTCGATGGAATGCAGCCTAGCGGCGCGTTGACAAACCTTCAACAGCTTCTGCTGCGCATGGTGATTGGTATTGGCCTCTGCGTGACCTCCCCGTGGACCAGTTTGATACCAGGCCGGTATGGGGGTGGTACCGAACCGGGCCAAGAGCTATCCCAAGGACGCGCGCCGGCCGCAGGCCGGCGCGCGCGGCGCCTACCCCTTCCGAGGTAGCTCGGAATAACCCGTGCGCCCGTTGAATGGGGCTCACGGGCCTTGACCGTCAGGCCGCGCGGTCGAGCAGCTTCCTGGCCTGCCCCTCCAACTCCAACCTTGTGTCCTGATGGGCGCGGCCGCGCGCCAGGGCGGCGATGCCCTGGACGAAGTCGAAGAGGCTTTCCGGCGGACGGCCCTCCTCGTTCAGCACGGTCTGGATGATCTTGGCCGTTTCGCCTTTGGAAAAGCCCCGCTGCTTCAAGAACTCCTGCCGTTCCTCGTCGGTGCGGGCGACGATGCGGGCGCGGGCGGCGGGGATGCCCTGGACGAAGGGAAGCGGACTGGACCCAGCGAAGCGGGTCAGCGCGGGCGCGGCCTCACGGGCGAAGCGCTGGGCGGCGAATTTGGAATGGCGGATGGTGATTTCCTCGAATCCCTCGACACCCCACAGATTGCGGTTCATGCACACGGCGCGGAGATAGAAGGAGGCCAGCCCCAAGGTTTTCGAACCCACCTCGCTGTTCCAGCAATAGAAGCCGCGGAAGAACAAATCGGGCGAACCATCGGCCAGCTTGCCGGCCTCGATGGGATGGGTGTCATCCACCAGGAACAGGAACACGTCGCGGTCGCTGGCATAGAGGGTGGTGGTGTCCTTGGTGACGTCCACATAAGGGTTATGGGTCATCGTCGCCCAATCGAGCACGCCCGGAACCTTCCACCTTGTGTCGCTGGTGCCGTTACCGGCGAAGCGCATGACGGCGCCGACCAAGTCATGGTCCCAGATGCGGCCGTAATCGGGGCCGGTGACGGCGCGCAATTCCACCCGCCCCGTCCCGGTTTCCATGGTCTTGACCGGTTCGGACCGATGGGTGGCGAGGCCATATTGCAGGTTGATCCCGGCCACCGGCGCGGGCAATTGCCGCAGATAGGAAGACGGCGCGCCGACCAAGCCGCACAACTGGCCGAACGACCAATGGGTGGGCGCCACCGGGGCAGCTTGGCCCGGCAGGATCAGCGACAAATGCTCGGAATCGTCGCGCCCGGCCTCCACCCGCAGGGCGCGACTCTCGACGGTGCGCACGGTACCGCCATCGGCGCGGCGGCGCACCGCGTCATATAAGGCGGTGAGGCTGAAATAACGCTCGTCGTCGGGGCGTGAATACCATTCCGAGGCGACTCGGCTGTTGCGCTGGCCTCGGCTGGGATCGACGCGAAAGGCGCCGGACGGGTCGGGGGAAAGGTTGGCGACCATGGCGGTTGCTCCTTGGGAATTCAGCGGATGGGGGAAGCCGGCGAGGCTTTGCAGCAGGCCATGGGCGGCGATGCTGGCGGCCAGTTGCTCCAAGCCGGCCTCGCGGCCGGTGCGGCGCACATTGGCGGCGGAGGGAACCAGCTTGTTGAGGGGGATATCCTTGAGGATGGTCATGGTCATGACAGGCTCTCCTTTCGGGGCTGGGATGCGCAGCTCTTGCGCTGCTGCATCCCTGCCTCGCGGCGAGCAGCGGGTGTGCAAGCGGAGCGGGCCCTTCGCGGGGACCCGGCTGCAGGGAGCGCCAGCGACCGAAGCTGGGCGGAAGGCGCCCCGCAGCGCGCCGAGGGCGGAGCCCTAAGTCGCGCCGAAGCAGCGCAGCGGATGAGGCCCAACAACGCCGCCGGAACAGCGACCTATCGTAATAAAAGGGGTGTGATCCGCGTCAAGGCGCGCCGGCTTCCCCACTGGCTGCCAGGGTGTCCTACGTACCCGTCTTGCCCATTTCCAAAACGACCTGGGCGCCAGGTCGTGCCCCATAATGGGCCGCTTGCCGCCATGGCGCGGTGGCGATACCCTGCTTCGGGAACAACCGAGGTGCCCTCGCATGCACATAGAGCGTATTCAGGTCGAAGAGGGCTTCCTAGAGGGGCTGGATATTACCCTGGTCCCCGGCCTGAACGTCCTGATCGGCGCCAGAGGCACTGGCAAGACGTCGGTCCTCGAACTGATTCGCTTCTGTCTTGATGTCCAGGGGTATACCGCCGAGAGCGGCAAGAAAAGCCGGGAGCATGCGCTATCGGTGCTCGGCAAGGGCGGGCAGGTGACCCTGACGCTGTCCGATGGAGCGCGGAAGGTGACCGTCACCCGGTCGGCCGGCGATGAGCCTCCACGGGCCTCCGCCCCCTTCGACATGCCGATCATGTTTTCGCAGACCGAGATCGAAAACGTCGGAATGCAGCCGGGCGGCCGCCTGCGCCTGCTCGACAGCTTTGCCGGGGTACGGCAGCAGCTTCTCATCCAGGAAAACGAAGCAGCCGCCACGGTGCGATCGCTGACTGCCGAAGCGGAAACACTGCGGCGGGAGATTGACGAATTCTCGCGGCAGATCGAGGAAATCGCCGCAATCGAGGCGCAGCTTGTCGAGCTGGCGCCGGCCGAACAGGGCCTTGCCAAGTTGTCGGCCGAAGCGGGGGAAAAGAAGAAGGCCGTTGATGCGATCGGCGCGACCATCGCGTCGGCTGCCGTGGCAGCCAACGCCGTTGAGCGCTTCAGCGAGGGAACCAAGCGGTGGCATGCCGCCCTTGCGGCCGCGTCCAAGGCGGCCCCCGCACTTGAGGCTTGGCCAGCTGGCGGAGGCGACGACCGTTTGGCCATCGCTCGAACCCAGGTCAGCCGGGCTCATGCCTCGATTCAGGGCGCGCTCGATGAATTGGCACGCGCCGAGGCCGAGACCGGCGTTTTGCTCCGCCGCACCACCGACGAAAAGCTCGTCGCCGAAGAGCAAGCCCGCCAACTGCGAAAGGACATCGAAGGCCTGCAAGCCGGCGCAGGGGCAATTGCCCGGCAAGGCCAGCAGCTTCGTGAACGCAAGGCTCAATTGGAGTCGTTGCGTGCGGTCGCGGCCGAGCGGAACGGGGCTCTGGAGGCTTTGCTCAAGCAGCGCGACACGGCGCTCGACCAACTCGATAGCATACGCGAGCAGAGATATCAGGCTCGCGTCGACACGGCTGGAAAACTCAACACCACCCTCGGGCCCAGGATCCACATCGTCGTCACGCGATCGGGCCAATTCGAGACCCTCGCCGCGGCGATCAGCACCATCCTGCGCGGCTCCGGCCTACACTACAACGATCTCGCGCTGGCCCTGGCCCAGCGCGTCAGCCCGCGGGAACTGCTGGAGGCGACCGACGGCAACGATTTCGAGCTGATTGCCGATGCGACCGGAATTTCCAAAGATCGGGCGCTGCGGGTCCTGGCCCAGTTGAAGGACGCCGACCTGGGCATGCTGGCCACGGTCGCCGTCGAGGATCTGGTCGAATTCCAGCTGCTGGACGGTATCCAATACAAAGACATTTCCACCCTCTCCATTGGGCAACGCTGCACGGTCATCCTTCCTTTGGCACTGCGCCATGTGGACAAACTCCTAATCGTCGACCAGCCTGAGGATCACATCGACAACGCGTTCATTGCCGACACCCTGATCCTTTCCCTTTTGGCGCGAGACCCTTGCGGTCAGATCATCTTCTCCACCCACAACGCCAACATTCCCGTACTCGGCAAAGCGGATCGGGTGATCCAGCTCGGGTCGGATGGACGGCGAGGCCATTGCCTTGAGGCGGGCACCTTGGACGCTCCACCTATTGTCACCGCGATCTCAGCGATCATGGAGGGGGGAGCGGAGGCCTTCATGCAACGGGCATCCTTCTACAGCCGGCATGTGGCCCATGACCCGCGATGAAGGTCTGGCCCTTCTGATCACCGGGTCGTCGCACGAGCGCCTGAAAGCCGCGCGTTTCCTAGCGCGGCATGGCATGACGAGTGACCTTGCCGTCTTGCGCCGGGCACGGAGAGCGGAATCTGTTTCCTACGTCAAGACCAGCCTCGATAGTGCAATCGCCCGCCTTTCCAATATTGCCCCGGCCACTCAACCCGACCCGACCGACGAACCCCGTATTCCGGAGGCGGTCAGACGGCAGATCTATAACCAGGCGGTGGAATGGGTTGCCGGCCTCATACTTCACGAGCTCAGCAAATCGATCGGCATGATTGCTGCCTCCGCCAAGGAGGAAATTGACAAATTTGACGTGTCGGTGACTAAAACCCGCATCGACAGGGTGCGCCAGATCTTCTCTGCCATAGAGAAGCTGAAAAATGCGGCCACCACCCCTAAGCCCGAACAATTCGACTTGGCAGAGTTGATCGTCGACATCGTGGCAACGGACGTGGCGGCGGATCGAGCCGCCGACGTGTCGACGGTCGGCCAGAAGCCCCTGATGATTACAAGCGATCCTGAATTGGTGCGGCTTGCCATACGGAATGGCCTAAAGAACGCGGCCGAGGCGGTCAATTCCTCGGCGTCAGGCGGAGCACACTCCATCATTGTTGCCTGGGGAGAGACCGATGTAGACTACTGGGTGTCGGTGCTGGACCGGGGACCCGGTATCGTTGGGCCGGTAGATTCGTGCTTCGAAATCGGAAAGACCAACAAAAAGGGACATATCGGCTACGGTTTGGCAATTGCACGTAAGGCGATGGAAACACTTGGTGGGACTGTTGTTCTTCAACCCGCTGACGGGGGAGGAACTCTGTACGAAGCAAGGTGGGAACGATGAAACCAAGCGTCCTGATTGTTGAAGATGATGTCGAGTTCATCGATGAGCTTCGCCGCATCTTCGCCAAATTGCCCCGCCCCAGCATGTTAGCGGTGGCCAGCAGCCATAGCGCGGCGGTCGCGGCGTTGGACCGTGATTTTTATGACTTAATCCTCTTGGACCTGAAAATTCCGACCGTCGACGGGGCACTGGACGCCGACTCGCGCCACGGCCACGCCGTCTTCGCCCACGCTCGCTCGATGACACCCGGAACGCCGATATTCGTCCTTACTGGATCGCCAGCAGAGGACTTTATCCGCCCGATGTTGAGGCAGACGAATCAAGTTGATATTTGGGGCGAAGGTGTGCCGTTGGAAACCATCCAATTTCTACGAAAGCTGAATGTTGATGAATTTCCCAAGCAGATTGGCCCCATGATTTCGGCGATTGATGGACTTAATGACATCGAGATTATTGGTACAACCGCGACATTTGGACCGGAGGAAAAACGCTTGGTTTCCATCTTTGCGAAAAAGTTCAGGGGGGTAAGCGTTCGCGTTTCCCCCTTGGGCGGCGGCTTGTCCGCGGCAAAGGTCGCTCGTCTTTACGTCACCGATTCCCAGGGTGCTCGTGTTTGCGATGTCGCCGCCAAACTGGGCTCACCGGAGACGATCCGCAGCGAGGGGGATCGGTACAACAGAATGGTCGTGCGCCTCGACCCCGGCGCCACGCCACGAAACCTCGGTGAGCTCTATTTCGGGGGAGGAAAGCAGTCCGGGATTTTCTACGGCCTTGCCGAGGGGTTCAGCTTTTCAGCGTTTGACGCGGCATGCAGCGGGGAGGTGCCGCCTGGCCAAGCCGTCAAGGCTCTCGAAGCGGCAACCGCGAATTGGCGGAGGGACATCGCGCAGACACGCCGGCCAATTCACCAGGTGCGGCGTCGCATGCTGACCGATGAGTGGCATCGCCGAATACTTGAAGAATTCTCGATCCCCTGGGCTGTGGATTTCGAAGCGAGGGAGATTCAGACCCTTTGGGCGTGCATCCATGGCGATCTCCACGGCGCCAATGCCCTGTTGTCAAAGGATGGAAGGGCCGTGCTCATCGATTATGGCGATGTCGGCGACGGGACGGTTAGCCTGGATCCCAACACCTTGGAATTGAGCCTGCTGTTCCACCCCGACGGCCCGGACATGGGCGATTGGCCGTCTCTGGACCAGGCGAAGCATTGGGGTTCTCCCGATGCCTATCTACAAGGATGCCCTGCGGAGGAATTCGTCCGTGAATGTCGTCGATGGGCCAATGACGTTGCCGCCGGTCCCCGTGAAATAGCCGCCTCGGCTTATAGCTACTTGATCCGCCAGCTCAAGTACGATGAGACGAACAAGGAACTTGCGTTAGCCCTGCTGGATGGCGTGAAAACGTTCTTCGATGCGAGGTAATTTTGTTTCTACGCGCCTGGTCGCAGCCTCTACTATCAGTGGAGGCGCGATCGCCGGCTCCCGCGCAGCGCCAAGGCGCGCGAAATCACCTTTTCACACACCTGTGGTCCTTCGCCGCCTATCACGTCTTCCCGTCATGGGCCTCGCTCGTGCGCACCATCATCTCTGGAGTCGCGCTGCTGCAGACCGCCTGCCCCGGGGATGTCCCGGGCCGTGTTGAAATTTGCTCGGCAGGCGCAGCCTGTTGAGCAGGCTATGCTGCCATGGCCTGCTGTTCAAGATCGCGGTTGATGGCGTGCTTGGCCTTGTGGGCAGCCA
>Ga0265331_10001114_pt1 | contig 20677 bp, 16 predicted proteins | sample 41923metaG_FD_202088 | JGI IMG/M metagenome (GOLD analysis project Ga0265331, IMG submission 202088) | Rhizosphere microbial communities from Carex aquatilis grown in University of Washington, Seatle, WA, United States - 4-19-23 metaG | ecosystem: Host-associated > Plants > Roots > Rhizosphere... | reverse complement strand
GTTGTGGTCGGTTGCCGCGACGTTGCCCCTGGCATCTGCCGCGGCCCACGGCCATAGCAGAATTGAGACGATGCCGGCCAGGATTGCCAGCTTTGCCTGGGCGCGCACGCGTCTGCCACGCCAATCGCGGTCCTTCCGAGCGGATGCGCTCCGGGTGTGTAATGCCACAATCATTGTTTCGCCGCCTCACTGTTGCCCGTCGCGCGACGAAACACCTGGATGCGCCGGTTGTAGCTATCCGCGACGTAGATATCGTCCTCCGGGCTGATGAAAATTCCTCCCGGCAGCCAGAACTGCCCGTCGCGCGTGCCACGCTCGCCGAAGGCGACCAGCAGCGCGCCCGACCTGTCAAAGACCTGCACGACATCGAAAAGCGCGTCGACGACGTAGACGTGTCCGGCAGCATCGCTTGCAACGCCCTTGGGCGCGGCGAAGTCGCCTGAGCCGTCGCCATGCCGCCCCATCTTCCAAAGGAACCGGCCGTCCCGATCGAACGCCTGCACGCGGAAGTTCAGGGCATCGGTCACGAGCAGCACGCCGTTCCGATCCAGAGCGAGGTGCGTGGGGCCATTGAATTCGCCGTCGCCGGCTCCGGGGCCGCCGATCGTGCGCACCAAAGCCCCATCCGGACCGTAGACGGCGATTCGTTGCGCGACCGGATCGGCGACGTACAGTCGTCGATTCTCCGCATCGAATGCGAGTCCCGCGGGACGGGACAGGCCGGCGGAAATCGAGCGGATCCGGCTGCCCGCCCGGTCCAGCTCGAATACCTGCTTCAGCACGCTGTCGGCGACAAACACCGACCCCCCCGTCCCGAGCGCGACAGCGACCGGCGAAGCCAGCGTGGCATCGCCCACGGTGGTCACTTTGACCAGCCGCTTGTTCGTCGCGTCGACGATCCAGAGCGCCGGCGCTCCCGGGTCCGCGACGTAGAGCACGCCGTCGCGCGCCGCAACGCCCGTGGGGCGGGCGAATCGTTCGTCGTCCTTGCCGGTCAACGCGTCGACGATGCGTCCGAAGATGCCTCTCTCCACTCCCCAGTCGGCGGGACTCGCGATCGCACGGGTGTAGCGAACGGCGGGTTCTGCCGGCGGCCGGGGCCACACCAGCGCTGACGCCGGGGCCGGCGCGACGTCACCCGTCGCGGGCCGTACCGCCGGTCCGTATGCGCAAAGCACAAGCAGCGTCGTACCGATCGCGAGTCGTCGAATTCCGCGAGCCACGGTCAGAACCTCCGGTTGATCGACACGTTGAACTGCTCGCTTTTCGTCGTCGAGCTGCCGTTCGCGAATTGCCCATATTGCGCAGTCGCGATGAAGGTGAGCTTGCCCAGCGTGTAATTGAGGGTCGCGCCGACCTGCGTGTAGGTCTGCGCCGGAAGCTCCGAGTCCGTGAGCCTGTTGCGCAGTCCGAACAGCGATGCCGTCAGGACATCGTTGTACGGACTCGACGGCGCGTAGAAGTTGAGATCGACCCGCGCGTTGGAGGCGCCGGAAGTTCGCTGCGTTGGCGCGGTGTAATTGCCCTGCGACCACGCCCCGGTGAACGTGAGGCCGATTTCGTAGAACGGCCGATAGTCCAGTCCGGCATTATAGCTTTGGGTGACGTACGCGAGCCCGACCGACTGGAATCGGACGGCGTTGCCGACCAGGCTCGCGTTGAACGGATCCCAGTGCGCGCGCAGGGAGCCGGTCAACGTGTCAGAGGTCGAATTGCCGACGAGCGTCACGGTTCCCTGCGTCAATTCCGGCGCGGTGTTCTGCGTGTGAGTGTAGGAAGCGCCGAGCCAGCCAAGATCGAACCCGGCACTGAAGGATTCCGTTGAGCTGTTGTAGCTGGCCTGGGCCGGGACAAGGTAGCCGTAGCTGACGGCCAGCGGATCGCCTGCCTGGATGACATGGCTCGTCGGCAGCACGAGGATCCGAGTCTGGTTTCCGTCGGCCGTCACAGTGTAGTCGACGTTCACCGTGGTCGGGTACCGCGCGCCACCGCGCATGTCGACGACGACAATGCTGCTCGCGTCCACATTGGGATTGTTGAGCACGAACCCCGTGCCGACGCCGAGAATCGGGGGCGCCGCATGCGCCTCCTCGACGATCGAGACATCGCCGGACGAAAGATTGTCGCTGGCACGCGCGTAACTGCCTTGCGCACTGGCGAAGACCTGACCTCCTCCGGGCAGGGGCCGGCTGTAGTCGATGCCGACCGTTCCGTTCGTCCACATCAGCGTCCCGGAGGGATATTGGCTGTAGGTAGACTGCGCCTGTGCCGTCAGGGACAGGTGCCGCCAGAGGTTGTAGACGACGCTGGCGGAGGCGTTCTGGCTGGTCGTGTCGTCACCGGGCGAATTCTGCTGGTACAGGTTGTACGCGTAGAGCGACTCGAGGTCCGTGTTGTGGTGAACGTCGAGCGACTCGCCCACCGTGAAGGTCTGCAGCGGGATGTCGCCGCTGCGATCGTCGTAGGTGACGCTCGAGGACCAGGTCGTGTCGAGATTCGCGCCGAAATCGCCGCTGTACGTGACGGCTCCGCCCTGGCTCCGGTAGGAGCCTGTAGGGAACGTCGGGAACTGGAAGTCGATGAATTTGGCCGTCACATAGAGGTCGGAATTCTCGCCGCCGTTGTGCGCGTCAAGCTGGATCACGTCCTGGATCTGGTCGTACGACGTCGAGGTCGTCCCGGTGTCGTATTGCTGCAGCGTGCGCTGCTCGTAGACCTGCAGCTTCGCGTCGAACCATGGAAGGATATCCAGGTCGCGCAGCCAGCTGTGCTGCAGGAGGTTCACCATCACGCCGGTCGAAGTATCGGTGCTCTTCAGATTTCCGACGAACGGCAGCGTGCTGAATCCTTCGACGCGATCGGCCCAGATTCTCGCGTTCAGAGCCTTTTCGCCGAAGAAAGTGGCATCGAACGAATACCCGGTGATCTTGCCATGCTGCGGTTGCTCCTGTCCGGCGAAGTCTTGGCTCAGCTGGTCGAATCCCAGCGTGACGCCCAGGCTGCCGGAAACGAGTCGCGGATCGAAGATCGACCACCCGTCGTTGCGCAGGGTGACGTATTCGGTGGCGAGACGCGTCGTTGAACTGGTCGCCTCGGAGCCGGAATACCCCAGGTCCTGCCGGGTGCCAGCGTACGAAAAGCCGACGCTGCCGTCCCACACGCCGAGCCGCAGCCAGCGGACGTCTTCCGCCTTCACGCCCAACGCATTCTCCCATCGGTCGAACGTCGACGGCGCAGCCGGCGAGGTCGGGGGAACGTTCGCGGCAGATGCCGCTGCCGGTGCAGGGGTCGACGGCGGGCTGTCTGTCGTGCCGATGCCCGCGGTGGCTGCGAGGGGGTCGTTCGCCGCGATCGTGTCGGCTGCGCTCGCCTGCACTTGGTCGGGGATCGCCGGGGTCTGGGCAGCGCCGGAACCCGCGAATGCGATCGCGAGAGCAAGGACCAACCACTCCGAGGTCAGGCGGCCGGCCCGCACGTTTATTCCCTGTGGCAACGGGAACAGGTGGCGAACGTCGACGAAAAGGCCAGCGTGCCGTTGTGGCACGTGCCACAGGACTTCCCTTCCTGGATCGCGTCCATCGTAACCTTGGACGATCCGGCCTTCATCGGGAACAACCCGTCGTGGCAGGCAGCACATTTGTAGGCCACGCGATGCACCCCGTGCGGGAACACGGCCGGAGGAATCTCCATTCCTGCCGGACCGTCACGCTTGAATTTCACGTCCCCGAGCTCGTCGCCGGCGGCGTGTCCCGCTGCGATTGCGAGGAGGAGCATCACGGCGACGCTGCGTGCGGCGCGCATCATGCCCCCATCGCCTTGTGGCAGGCAGGGCATGCCATCGGCTCGGGCGCCGCCACCTTGCCGTGACATGTGCCACACGATGCGCCTGCGTTGATCTTGTCCATCGTGATGACCGTCTTGCCCTTTTCCATCTCGAAGAGGCCCGCGTGGCACGCGTCGCAGACGAGCCACGACGTGTGCACCTTGTGCGAAAACACCACCTTGTATTCGGGCTGACCCTTCGGAACCAGCTCGACGTCCATGTCGATTGGGTCGTCGTCCTTGGCGTCGTCCGCCAGGCCCGGCTTTGGCGCAATGAGCTTCTCGTCGAGCGCCTGCATCCACATCACCTGCCCGTCGTCGTTTCGCGGAAGCGTCGCGTAAATTGCCGGAGTGTCCGGCCGCGCCGGTGGCGGCGGCGCCGCCGCAACGGTCTCCTCGATCTCCTTCCGGGGGGGGGTGCGGCGAGGGCTGCCGGCGTAGGCCTTGGTCGCGTTGGCGGGATCCGATGCGTCGGGGAACAGCGGCTCGAGCAACGATGGCGGGGGCCCGCACGCCGCGAGCAGCAGGGCGCCCGCCAGTGATGCCAGCACTAGCGCTGCAAACATGCGGATGCGTTCCGCGCACGGCTTCGAGCGTTGCTTCGCGCGGGGCTCGGTGGCCAAAGGCGTCCTTGGAGGCTTGCGCAGTCTCACTTCGGCGATGAAGACGCTGGGCTGCCGGGGGTGGTCGCGGGCTTGGCTGCGGGCGCCTTGCCGGCCGGATTGCTGGAAGGCGGCTTGATGAAGCTGTCGACGGCCGACGTGTTCACGAGGTCGTAAACCTCGACCCGGTGATTGAAGTAGTCGCCGACGTAGATGCGGTTGCGCTTGTCGATGGCGATCGACGACGGGTTGCCGAGAAGGCCCGGGGTTTCGCCGCGGCCGCCGAAGAACAGCAGGATCTGTCCGGACTGGTTGAAAATCTGGACGTTGCTCCACCCGGTATCGACGACGTAGACATTGCCGAAGCTGTCGGTGGCGACACCCTTCGGCTTGTCGAAATGGCCCCACGAGTCGCCCAAACCCCCGAATGTCCGTAGGTACTTGCCGTTGGTGTCGAACTGCTGGACGCGAGAGTTGAACGTGTCGGTCACGTAGAGGTTTCCCTTGGCGTCCACACCAGCGTAGGTCGGATAGATGAACGCTGCGGCCGCTCCAGCCGTATCGTTGTCGATCTGCCCGGTCAGCTTGCCGTCGAGATCGAAGATCTTCACCGAGTTGATCTTCGATTTTCCGGTTCCCGTGTCGACGACGTAGAGCCGCTTGTTCTCCTTGTCGATCGCGAGGCCGGTCGGACGCTCGAGCGACGGATCGGTGAACTCGCTGATCCGCTTGCCGGTCCGGTCGTACTTGATGATCTGCTTGGACGCCGACGCGACGACGTAGACGTTTTCGTTTGCATCAAGACCGACTCCGACCGGTTGCGAGATGCCGTCGATCCTGGAGAAGTTCTTCTTCTCGAAGTCGAAGATGAACACCGCGTTCTGGATGTTGTCGGCCACGTAGAGCCGATTGCCGTCGTCCGACACGGCGATTCCCGTGGGCTGGCCGATGTGGCTGACCGCGGGCTTGTTGCCGGAAAGGAATTCCAGAAGGTTGTCGCTGAACGTCGTGTCGTGCCCGACGTCCTCGTCGCTGCTGATGGAGCGGACGAACTGGATGCGCGCAGCGAGCGGGGGTCCGGGCCAGACGGGCTTGATCTGCTCCTGTTTCGGTGGCGGGGTCGCACAGCCGCCGAGCGTCAGCAGGAAGGCACCCACGGCCGCCGCAACCATGCCGGTGAACGCGGAACGGGCCGAAAATTTTCCATTCATTGGATTTCCTCCGAAAACTGCGAATTGACAACGAAAATATATAGAGAGCGGCGCTCGCGCAGTCGACCTAGATCATTCCCCGGGGCAGTCCCCGTTGATCCACGTCAATGCGACTCTTCCTATGTGCGGCAGGGTGTCCTTCGCCCCTCTGCGCAAGCTTGCGGACAGGTGGCCGAATCGGACAGCCGACGTTGCATTTGGGACATATTCGGTGTGGGGCCTTGCGGCGAAGTGCTGTGCGCAAGCTTCGGAAAATGGACGAAGGCCGTGCCATGACACACCTGCGCGCGTTTTGACGCAGATCATCGTCGGCGCCATCCATACGCCGCGTGCGCACCGCACGCCCGCCCACGGCAGCCGCGTTCGCGGGTGCTGCGGGTGCGATCCGGCCGGGACCGGGTAAACTCGCACGCTTTGTTCCATCCGCAGGACGATCCCCACCGTGAATCCCACAACGCTTGCCAATGCCATTGCCAAACAATGGGACGCCGAGATCGTCCCGGAGCTCGTCGAATACATCCGCGTGCCCGCGAAGTCGCCGCATTTCGATCCGGACTGGAAGGCGCACGGCCACATCGAGAAGGTGATCAAGCAGGCCGAGGCGTGGGTGCTGCGCCAGCCGGTACGCGGGCTCGTCGTGGAAATCGTTCGCCTGCCGAACCGCACACCGCTTCTGTATTTCGAGGTTCCTGCAACGAACAAGGCCGCCGGTCCGCACACGATTCTTCTGTACGGCCACCTCGACAAGCAGCCGGAAATGACGGGCTGGCGCAGCGACGGCGGCCCGTGGATTCCGTTGATTGACGACGGCAGGCTCTACGGCCGCGGCGGTGCGGACGACGGCTACGCGGTGTTCGCGGCCATAGCGGCGATCGCCGCGCTGCAGGCGCAAGGCGTGCCGCATGCGCGCTGCGCCGGGATGATCGAGACCTGCGAAGAGTCGGGCAGCTACGATCTTCCCGCCTACCTCAAGCACCTCGCGCCTCGCCTCGGCAAGGTCGATTTCGTGATCGGCCTCGACTCGGGCTGCGGCGACTACGAGCGACTGTGGGTGACAACGTCGCTGCGCGGCATGGCGGCGGGCACGCTGTCGGTCGACGTCCTCACCGAAGGCGTGCACTCCGGTGACGCGAGCGGCGTCGTGCCGTCGTCGTTCCGGATTGCGCGCCGGCTGCTCGATCGCCTCGAGGACAGCACGACGGGCCGCATCCTTCCGCCGGAATTCCATGCCGCCATTCCCGAGGAGCGCGCGACACAGGCGCGGGCCGCGGCCGACGTGCTCGGCGAAATCGTGACGACGCGCTTTCCATTCGCCGGCGGCACCAAGCCGATGGTCGGCGGGCGCGCCGAAGCGCTCCTCAACCGGACCTGGCGTCCCGCACTCTCGGTGATCGGCGCCGACGGCCTGCCGCCCGTCGCCGACGCGGGCAACGTGCTGCGGCCGCGCACCGTGCTGCAGCTCTCGATGCGATTGCCGCCCACCGTCGACGGCGACGTCGCGACAAAGGCGATGCAGGAAATTCTCGAAGCCGATCCTCCGTACGGCGCGGTCGTGAAGTTCGCACCCGACGGTGGCGCGACGGGGTGGAACGCGCTCCCCACCGTGCCGTGGCTCGCCGCGGCGGTGGACGACGCGTCGCGCCGGTTCTACGACAAGCCGGCAGCGGCGATGGGCGAGGGCGGCACGATTCCGTTCATGGCCATGCTGGGGTCGTATTTTCCCGACGCGCAGTTTCTCATCACTGGCGTGCTGGGCCCGCATTCGAACGCTCACGGGCCCAACGAATTCATCCATATCGCATACGCGAAGAAGCTCACCGCCTGCGTCGCGGGCGTCATCGCGGCGCATGCGGGAAAGCATGACTGAGCGGCGGTCGGGTTCCATGCGATCGTTGCGTTGATGGTTCTGTCGGTGGCGGGCGCGTGCCGATCGGCGAAGGCGCGCGGTCAGTTATTCGCTATTGCGCGTGCTCACCGAGCTTCCGGTACAGGCTCGACAGGCTGATGCCCAGGCGTTGCGCGGCGAGCTTGCGATCCCCCTCCGCGGCGCCGATGGCGCGCTTGACGATCTCGACCTCGAAGTGCTGCAGCTGGTCTCGCAGGCTGCCTTCCGCGGCGATCTCGGGCAGTGTCGCCGCCTTCGGGTCGACCGCCTTGACCAGGCTCGCAGGGAGATCGCCGGCGGAGATGCAGTTGTTCTCGGCGAGGATGCGCGCGCGGTTGATCACGTTGTCGAGCTCGCGAACGTTGCCAGGCCAGCGGTATGCGAGGAGATAGGCCTCCGCTTCGGGGTCGATCTCCATATCGCGTGCTCCCGATTCGCCGCCGCTCTTCTGCATCAGGAACCGCACGAGGGCGCTGATGTCCGCCTTGTTCTCGCGCAGTGGGGGAATGGCGATCTGGAACATGCTGAGCCGGAAGTAGAGGTCGCCGCGGAACGTGCCGTTCGCCACCATGTCCGCGAGATCGCGGTTGGTCGCCGCGACGATGCGGACGTCGACGTGCCGCGACTGCTCGCTGCCGATGGCGCGCACCTGCTTGTCCTCGATCGCGTGGAGCAGCTTCGTCTGCATCGCCATCGGCAGCTCGCCGACTTCGTCGAGGAACAGCGTTCCCGAGTCGGCAGCAAGGAAGAGTCCGCGGCGCGGCTTGTCGGCGCCGGTGAACGCCCCCTTGATGTGGCCGAAAAATTCGCTCTCCATGAGGTGCTCGGGAATCGCGCTGCAGTTCACCGAGATGAAAGGCCTGTCGCTGCGCGTGCTCATCTGGTGGATGGAATGCGCAAGCACACCCTTGCCGGTGCCGCTCTCGCCCATGATCAGCACGGTGCTCGCGGTCGGCGCGACCTTTTCGACTAGCCGCTCGACGTCGAGCATCCCGGCCGACTGGAACCGGAAGATGGTGGCGGTGCGGCCGCTCACCACCTTGCGGAGCACGCGGTTCTCCTCGCGCAGGCCGCGCATCGACTCGATGCGCGCGAGGCGATGCAGAAGCTCCTCGTTGCGCACCGGCTTCACCATGTAGTCGAACGCACCGGCGCGCAGCGCCTCGACCGCCGTCTCGACGGCGGAGTTCGCCGTCACCATCACGAACACGGTGTCGATTCCCGCGGCGCGGGTCTGGCGCAATACGTCGATGCCATTTCCGTCGGGCATGGTGATGTCGCACAGCGCGACGTCGATGTCGCCGTGGGAGAGCATCGCGGTCGCCTCTTCCGCGCCGGACGCGGTCTCGACGAAATAGCCTGCCTCGTCCAGCACGCGGGAAAGGATCTGCCGGAGCGCCGGCTCGTCGTCGATGACGAGGACTCGCGAGGTTGGGGGCATGGATCAGCTCACAGACTTGTCTGGCGGGCGCAGCGGGAGATGGAGCGTCACGGTGGTGCTCTCGCCAGGCACCGATGCGAGCGCGATGCGTCCGCCTGCGTCCCCGATCAGCGTCTTGCAGAGGAAGAGCCCGATGCCGCGCCCCTTGCCCGCCGGCTTGGTCGTGTAGGACTCCTCGAATGCGTGCGCGAGGACCTCGGCGCTCATGCCGCGGCCGTTGTCGCGGATGCGAATGTCGACGCCGGTGTCTGCCGCTCTGGTCTCGATCCGGATCTGGCGCTTGACCGGTGCGACGACGCTCTCCATCGCGTCCGCGGCGTTGATCAGCAGGTTCATCAGCACCTGCGTGACGTGGTCGGCCACGGTCGTGACAGCGGGGACTTCGCGGCTCAGATCGAATTCGATATCGATGCCGCGGAAGCGCTTGTCGTAGCTGATGAAGCTGCAGGTTGACTGGATCAGCACGTTGAGGTCGAGCAGCTCCGGTTCCGGCGGATGCGGCGCCGTCGCCGTCGCCATCGTGCGCATGATCCGCGCGATGCGCTCCGTCTGACCGAGGATCTGCGTCGCGAATTCCTGCACCACCTTGTTCGACGGCGATTCGTTCCGACGCGTTTCGTCGATGATGAACTGCGTGACGCCGGCGATTGCCGCGATCGGGTTGCTCACCTCATGCCCGATCGCCGCAGCGAGCGAGCCGACGGCGGCCATCTTCTCGTGGTGGAACTGCTGCTGCCGGGCGACCTCTAGCTGCTGCTCCCAGCGACGCAGGTCGACCTGCATGAGGTTCACGGCGTCGATGAGGCCGCCCACCTCGTCGCGCCGCGTGTTGCGCAGCGGCGGCCCCGCGTAGCCGCCGACGATCGCGACCGCGCGATTCTGCAGCCGCTTGATGTCCTTTGCGAGGCCCGTGAAGAACACGATGATGACCGCGATGCTCGCCACCGCGCCGACCACGTTGGCCGCGATCGCGAAAACGCTTATGTACTGCTGCGTTTCGCGGTACTCCTGCGTCAATTCGGTGCTGCGCTTCTGCAGGCCGGTCATCATCGAATCGAGCTTGGTGACGAGCTGCTGCTCGACCTCGCGCATGTGAGCGAGATGGACGCCGCTCGGCATCGCGCGGAGCGACCCTGCAGCGATCCTGAAAGTTTCGAGATCCTGCGCCAGCATCGGGTAGATCCGCTGCGCGTTCTCGAGGCTGGCGCCGATCGCGTTGAATGCGATCGGCAACCTGTCGTAGCCGGCAAGTTGGCCGCCCGGCGTGTTGGCGGAATTGAGAATGACGTCCGTCTCGACCGACGCATGCGAGAGGAGTTCGAGGATCGGGGCCAGCACCGCCTGCTGCTGCTGGCTCGCGTCCAGCTGACCGACGATCTGGCCGAGGGTCTGCCGCTGATGCGCGATGAACACGCTGATGATCGCGAGATACGCGATCAACGTGGTCACGGCCAGGATTCCCTTGGTCCGGAGCGAGGCGTTCATTGCACGGCGGGATGCGTTCGCACGCGCTAAGCCGGCGCCACGCTGTTGGCCCGTCCCGCGCTCCTGTGGGAGGTCGGCGCGCGTGGCGGATGCCGCTCGAGAACTTCGCGGATCAGCTCGGGTATCTTCGCCTGAAGCTCGACCAGCACGGCGCTGCCGGCGCGCGTGATCCGGTAATACTTTCTCACCTTGCCCTCGACCACCTCCTGGCGCGAGACGAGCACGCGGCTTTCCTCCAGCGCGTGCAGCAGCGGATAAAGCGTCCCGGGGCTGATGTCGTATCCGTGCCGCTTCAATTCGTCCATCATCTCGACGCCGAAGATGGGCTCCCTGGCGGCCAGATGAAGCACGTGAACCCGCGCGAACGCGAGAAACACGTCCCGTAGAATCTTCTTACCGGCTGCGCTGGCCAAGGCCGTCCTCGTCGTCGTTTGCCTGTGTCACGCCGCGCCGCCCACCGCGGGTTGCGCTGAACTTGCGAGAAGCTTGCAATCCCGATCCGGATGTCCGCGTCTCGTTCGACGGTCGACTCCGGATGCGATAGCGAATTGCGATATCGAACGCCGGTAACGATATCGGTTGCGACGCGCGCATCCTTGGCCTAGGTCAAACTGCGGGTCGTATTTCGTCCGCAAGTTGACGAGGATCAACGTGTCGTCATCGGGCGCAGATGCGACGCTTTGACGCAGGCCGCTGTCGGCCGCGCGCGGAAGGCGTGCGGCGAAAGCACGCAGTCATGGAGAGTGGCGCGCTGCGCAAATCCGCAGGCGGACGCAACGACGCCACGACCGCGCGCGCCGGCGAAAACTCGTGGTGACATCAATGTGATCGCAGCCAAATGACTGCAGCGCGGCGGTGCGGGCTGCTAGGCCAGCGGAAACACCTCGTGCCTTTTCCGCGCCAGCGTGCGGATCAGGAGCTTCGCGATGTCGCCGTCGAACGCCACGCGAGGCGGCGCCTCGACAAGCTGCGCGAGCTCGCCGTCGTCGTGCGCGGTGCCGAGCCAGCACCAGTCGCGGATCACGTGGATGTCGGTGCGCTCGCCCAGCAATGCGCGTTCGCGGATCGCCGCAAGCCCGGCATACGGCCACGGCGGGACGGCCAGCGGTGCGAGCGCGGCCGCGAGCCGCGCGTGATGCGCGTCCATCGGCTCGTCGCCGACGCAGGCGCCGGCGCAGCGCCGGACCTGGCGCGCGAAGCACGCGCCCAGCCGCTTCTCGAGGCCGAGCGCCTTCCAGCAGAGGGCATGCTCGGCCGCAAGATGGCGCAGCGCCTCGCGCGCCTGCCGCTTCGACGTGAACGGGCCGTACCGCCCGGCGAGCTCGCGCGGGTCGACGCTTGCGGCGGGAACGTAGCGCGGCGGCCCCAGCGTGGCGGGAAGCTCCAGTACGCCGGCGTCGCTCTTGCGCCGCAGCGCATGGTTGTGCGCAGGGAGCAGCGCTTTCACCAGCGCGGATTCGCGCAGCAATGCGCCGAGCTCGCCCGCGGTTTCCTCGTATTCGATGCGCCGGATTTCCGCCGACAGCCTCGAATCGGTCGCGGACCGGTAATCGGACGAGAAGTGCGCGCCGACACGCTCGCGCAGATTGCGGCTCTTGCCGATGTAGAGCGGCAGCGCGTTGAGCCCGTAGAACAGGTAGACGCCGGGACCTTCGGGAAGCACGGCGATGGCGTCGTGCGGCAGCTGCGGCGGCAGACTCGGCGTCTTCAGCACGCGCTTCGCGGCTTCCGCAACGGTCGCCTCCGGCCAGTCGCGGTAGAGCGCCTGCACGAACGCCCACAGCATGCGCGCATCGCCGAGCGCCCGGTGCCGTGCCTCGGCATCGAGCGAGTGTCGGACGATGAGACTGTCGAGGCCATGCCCCGCGGCCTCCGGATACAGGCGCCGCGAGAGCTTCACCGTGCACAGCACGCGCGCGGAAAACGCGAGGCCTTCGCGCGCGAACGCATGCTTGAGGAAGCCGTAGTCGAAACGGGCGTTGTGGGCGACGAAGAGGGCATCCGCGGTGCGTGCCGCCACTTCCGCCGCCACGGTGCGAAACGCCGGTGCGTCGCGGACCATCGCGTTGGTGATCCCCGTGAGCGACTGGATCGCGGGAGGTATCGGCATGCCGGGATTCACCAGCGTGCTCCACTCGGTGACCGTGGGGGGCGCAACGCCGTCGGGATCGGCGTCGACGCGGACGATGCCGATTTCGGTGATTGCATCCCCGGCCGCGCTCATGCCGGTCGTCTCGAGATCGACGAAGGCGATGCTGGGCGCGAAAAGGTTCATCGGTGGCGCCATGGGCACGGCAGGAATCGGGATCCGGGCATGGGAGACGCCGGGGCTTGACCGGCGAACGTTCGTTCGGTATGGTACTCCCATGTCGAACGATCGTTCCTATCTCGCGCTGCTGCAGGACTACTATGCGCAGCATCGCGCGCTGCCGTCCTTCGCGTTCATCGGCTCGCTCCTCGGCCTCAAGTCGAAGTCCTCGGTCGCCGCCATGGTGGCACGCCTCAAGCTTGCCGGGTATGTCGAGTCGACGCCGGATCGCCGGCTCGCCCCGACCAAGCGATTTTTCGAGCGTCCGCTCGCCGAATCGCCCGTGCACGCAGGGCTCCCGAGCGTCATCGAGGACGCTCCGGCCGACGCGCTCACGATCGACGACTACCTGATCGAGCGCCCGTCGCAGACGGTGCTCGTGCGCGTCAAGGGCGATTCGATGATGGACGCCGGCATCCTCGACGGCGATCTCGTCGTCGTCGAGAAGGCGGCCGCAGCCAAGCGCGGCGACATCGTCGTCGCGATCGTCGACGGCGAGTTCACGCTGAAGACGCTCGACCTCGAGCGCGGCAAGTTCATTCTCAGGCCCGAGAACCCTGCCTATCCCGTCATCCGCCCCGAAGGTGCGCTCGAAATCTTCGGCGTGATGGTCGGGCTCGTCCGCAAGATCTGAGCGGGACCTCGCATCGGGCACCGGGACAACCGGCGGCCGCGATCGTGGTAACGTTTCCTCCCGGACTGCCCCGGTCGAAGCCCGCGCCATCGGCGGCGCGGTTCCGGCCCGCGAGGGGGCGAGAGGCAGCCGCAGGAGCGCATCGATGCAACGTCTGATCGTCGGAATCACGGGCGCCACCGGCGCGGTCTTCGGCGTGCGTCTGCTGCAGGCACTCGAAGGCAGCGGAATCGAGACCCACCTGGTCATCAGCAAGTGGGCGCTGCAGACGATCGAGCACGAGGTGGCGCTCCCGATCGACGCGATCCGCGCGCTGGCCGCCTTCAGCCACGAGCCCGGCAACTTCAACGCGCCGATCGCCTCGGGGTCGTTTCGCGTCGACGCGATGATCATCGCGCCGTGCTCGGTGCGAAGCCTTGCCGCAATCGCGCACGGCAGCGGCGACACGCTGATCCATCGCGCCGCCGACGTCGTGCTGAAGGAGCGCCGGCGGATCGTCCTGCTCGTCCGCGAGATGCCGCTCTCCACCATCCACCTCGAGAACATGCTGGCGCTGGCGCGTATGGGCGCGACGATCATGCCGCCGATGCCGGCCTTCTACAATCATCCGCAGTCGGTCGAGGACATCGTCGATCACGTGGTGGCGCGCACGCTCGATCAGCTCGACCTCCCGGCGCCGTTCGCGCGGCGCTGGGAAGGCCCGCCGCGTGCGGCGGCCGTGCCGCTGCAGCGCAAGCGCTGAAGCCGTCGGCGCCGGCCATGGCGGTGCGTCCGAAGCTGGCACTCGTCCTCTCCGGGGGCGGCGCCCGCGCGGCCTATCAGGCGGGCGTGCTCGCGGCGATCGCCGAGTGGCTTCCTCCGGCCACGCCAACGCCGTTCGTCATCGTGTGCGGCACGTCCGCGGGCGCAATCAACGCTGCCGCGATCGCCGCAGGCGCGAAGAATTTCGCCGCAGCGACAAGGCGCCTGTGCGAGCTCTGGAGCACCCTGCAGGCGTCCGACATCTACCAGACGGATGCATGGCAGCTGCTGGGACAGGGCGGCCGCTGGCTCGTCTCGTTCGTGCCGACGTGGCGGCATCGGCGTCCGGCGAGCCTCCTCGACAACGCGCCGCTCGCCGGATTTCTCACGCGCAACATTCCGTTCGGCGCCGTGCAATCGTCGCTCGACGCCGGCGTGCTCGATTCGTTCGCGGTGACGGCGATGAGCTATCGCAGCGGGATGTCGGTCACGTTCTGCCAGGCGCAACCCGGGCTGCTGCTGTGGGAGCGCTCGCAGCGCCTCGGCATCCCCGCTACGATCGACGTCCGCCACCTGATGGCGTCGAGCGCGATTCCGTTCGTCTTTCCGCCGGCGCCGATCGACGGCGAGTATTTCGGCGACGGCGCGGTACGGCAAGTGGCGCCCACCGGACCGGCGCTCCATCTCGGCGCCGATCGCATCCTCGTCATCGGCGCGGCGCGGAGCACCGTCAACCACAACTCGCCGGCCTCGCCGACGCCTCCGTCGATGGCGCAGATCGGCGGGCAGGTGCTCGCGAGCATCTTCACCGATGCGCTCGGCACCGATCTCGAGAAGGTGCGGCTCGTCAACGTCGCGGTGCGGCAGATTCCGTCGGAGCGGCTGACGGCGAGCCCGGTGCCGCTGCGCGACGTCGACCTCGCGGTGCTGACGCCCAGCATCGTGCTGGAGGACATCGCGCTTGCCCATGCCGGCGACCTGCCGAAATCGATGCGCGTGCTCCTGCGCGGCGTCGGCGCGACCCATCCGGGCGGCGGCGCACTGTTGTCGTATCTTCTGTTCGCGCCCGGCTTCTGCAAGGCGCTGATCGACCTCGGGCGCTCCGACGCCGTCGCGCACCGCGCCGAGGTCGAGGCGCTGCTCGCCGGAACGTGCTGAGCGCTAGTGCGGCAGTTCCGCCTTCGCCACCTCGACCAGGCAATCGTAGAACGTTGCACCGCCGCCGAGGTCGGTGAGGGCCTGGCTCGTCACGGCGTTGGCATTCTCGCCGCCGGGTGAGAGCTTCCTCCACCAGACCGACGGCGCGACGACGAGTCCGGTCCGGGCCCGGTCGGTGACGTTCGCGGTCGCGAAGAATGCGCCGCGGTCATTGAAGATGCGCACGGTGTCGCCGGTTGCGATCTGCCGCGCGGCGGCGTCGTCCGGATGGACCTCGAGCCGCGGCCCGCGCTCTTCGGCGACGAATCGGTCGAGGTTCGCGAACGACGAGTTCAGGAAATTGCGCGCGGGCGGCGAAATGAATGCGAGCGGGTAGCGCCGTGCCAGCGCGGGGTTGCTTGCCGCCGATTCGCGCGGCGGAACGAACGTCGGCAACGGATCGTGGCCCTGCGCGGCCAGGGTGGCGGAGTAGAACTCGCACTTGCCGGACGGCGTCGGAAAGCCGCCCTTCGCGAACGGCGCATAGGGCGTCGGCACTGCGAGCCGCGCGAAGCCGTCCTGCCGCATCCGGTCCCAGTCGAGTCCCGCAGCGCGCGGATGCGCGGGGTTGAAGGCGTGCCGCGCCATGTCGTCGTCGCTTTCGCCGAAGCATGCGTCGGTGAAACCCATGCGCTGCGCCAGCAGGCGGAAGACTTCGGTGTTCGGCTTCGCCTCGCCGACCGGCGCGATCGCGGGGTTGTTGGCCATCGCCCAGACATGCCCGTACGACAGGTGGACGTCGGTCTGCTCGAGCTGCGTCGTGGCCGGCAGCAGGATGTCGGCGTAATCCGCCGTGTCGGTCTGGAAAATCTCGTGCACGACGCAGAAGAGATCCTCGCGCGCGAACCCGGCGGCCACGCGCGACGAATCCGGTGCGACGGCGACGGGATTAGAGTTGTAGACGTAGATCGCGCGGATCGGCGGGTCGGCGAGATCGCAGAGCGCATCGCCGATGGCGCTCATGTTGATCGTGCGCGGATGGCCATGGATCAGGTCGGGACGCTCGAGCGCCGCGGTTGCCACCGGAAAATTGCCCGACGATGACAGGAGGGCGCCGCCCGCCGGGTCGCGCCACGCGCCCACCAGCGCCGGGAGACACGCGATGGCGCGCACCGCGTTGGCACCGCCCGCGTGCCGCTGCAATCCGTAATTGAGACGGATCGCGGCGGGACGGGTGGCGCCATATTCCCGTGCGAGGTCGACGATGGCCCGTGCGGGAATGCCGCAGATCGCCGCGACGCGCTCCGGGGGAAACTCCGCCGCGCGTGACGAGAGGCGCTCGAATCCGATGGTGTAGCGGCCGATGTAATCGTGATCGACGAGGTCCTCGGCGATCAGCACGTGCATGAGGCCGAGCGCCAGCGCCGCGTCGGTGCCGGGCAGCGGGGCGATGTGCGCGTCGCACTTGTCGGCGGTCACCGACCGGTACGGATCGATCGCGACGAGCCGGGCGCCGCGGCGCCGCGCCTCCTGCGCTCGAGTCCAGAAGTGCAGGTTGGACACGATCGCGTTGCAACCCCAGATCAGGATCAGCCGGGAGGACTCGAACTGCTCGACGTCCGTGCCGATGGAAGCGCCGATCGTCGCGCCCCATCCCGCCTTGCCCGCCGTCGCGCAGATCGTGCGATCGAGGAGCGACGCCCCCAGCCGATGGAAGAAGCGGCGGTCCATCGAGCTTCCCTGCAGCAGGCCCATCGTCCCGGCGTAGGAGTAGGGCAGGATCGCCTGCGGGCCCTCCTGCGAACCGGCGATCGCGCCGAAGCGACCGGCGATCGTCGCGAGCGCTTCGTCCCACGAGATCCGCTCGAAGCGGCCGGTGCCCTTGCGTCCCACGCGCCGCATCGGGTGCAGCACGCGGTCCTTCGAGTACGTGCGCTCGAGATAGCGGGCGACCTTGGTGCAGAGCTTGCCGGCGGTCGGCGGATGGTCGGCCGCGCCGCGCACTTCGACCGCGCGGCCGTCCTCGACGGTCACCTGCAGCGCGCAGGTGTCGGGGCAATCGTGCGGGCAGGCACCGCGGACGACGGTTCTCACGGCAGGCGAATTCGGGTCGAGCGGCATGGCTGAATGATAGCGCGGCGGATCGCCCCGCATCGCGGCGGTGCCCGGTCACGATCCGCGCCGCGGCCTCCGGGGGGGCCGCCTTCCGTGCGCCGTCAGTTTCCCGTCGTGACCGCGCCATCGGGCGTTGCAACGGCCGCCGGCAGGCGCCGCAATCAATTCGCGTGACGCTGCAAAAAGGCATTGGAGTCGTTTGAAAACAAATGGAAAAAAATGGGCACGGATGACCTCAGAATTGCTTGGCACGGATGGTGCTTTATAGGTGGCAGGCAAGACAAATCAGCGGGAAAGGAAACAAAAATGGAGGCCTCGGTGATCTACACCCACTACGATTATCTGGATCTAGCGCCCGGTGCGAGCACGGCCCGGATCGAAGCGGCCTATGCCCAGGTGCTGGAGCGTTTCGGCTACGGCGGCGCCGACATTGAGCAGGACATGGGCGGCCTCGTCCGGATGATCCACGCGGCCTACGAAACGCTTTCGGATCCGCACAAGCGCCGGCACTACGACGAGGAACTGGCGCGCGAAGCGGCACTGGCCGACGCCGAATTGAAATCGGTGCTCGACCAGCCTGCGGGCATCTGGCAGCGGTTCCAGGATGCCCCGATGGCGCTGCAGCAGATGCTGCGCCAGCTCGCGGCCTGATCCCTCCTGCGACAGATTTGACGGTCGCCGGGTTTTCACACGCAAACAGCGATGCGGTCGGCGGCCGTTTTCTTTCCCCGACGCCATGCGGCACGCAGCCGCAGCGCGGCTTCACCGGCACGAATCCATTCGCGCCGCACGGTTCAATTGCCGCCGCGTGACGGACGCCATGTCGCCGGCGGCCCCCGCACCGAACGGCGCCGCACTTCCGCGAACACGCGCCGTGCCGCCCAGCGGCCGCGGCTCCGGCCCGATGCCCTCGTTCCGCGCGGTCTGATCCCGTTGTGGACGCACTGACCACGCATCCGCCGGAAGGACGATTCCGCAATGCCCAGACAGGCGCACAGAATCATGCACGACGTTGAGCTCTCGCAACGAACTCGCGCAATTCCAGAACAATAAGCTGCACACTCGAGTCGACCCAGGCGCAAGGACGCGCACCGCTCCAGGAGATCCGGACGTGGAAAAATGCAACACCTGCCAGTACTACGATCGCCGGCAAGTGAACGGCGTCAGCGGTGCACCGCAAACGGGGCAATGCCGGCGCACCGCGCCGATGCTGAATCCGGTCAATGCGAAGCCTTACATGATCGAAGGCATCTGGCCGACGGTGCGCGACGACGACTGGTGCGGCGAATGGAAGATCGTCGCGCGACGCGTCGACGGCAGAGCGGTCGAGGCCACCAACTCCGCAGCGATCGGCCCGAAGGCGCTGGCAACACCATTGCGACCGGCATCCGGATCGAGCTCGCCCGCATTCGTGCGGCCCGCTCCCAATAACGTCACCGCGCTCGGCGCCTCGCCCGGCAGCGACTGAAGCCTGCATCTTCGCTCGTGGTGCGCCCGGCGATGCGCCGTGTGCGCCGCAAACAATCCAGCTCGCCGGCCGCCCTCGCGCGGCCGGCATTCGTTGCCCCGCCCCATTTAATCGGCCCGACGCGGCATTGCGCTGACGACTTCGCGTCGTGCCCGTGCGCCATGGCCGCAGATCCGATCGCTTGCCGGCTCGGCCCATGAGCCGCCCGCGCGGTAGACTTTGGCCTGGTGCAGGTGGCGGGTCGGTGCGCACCATTTCGCATTGCGGTTGCACGGCAGCCCGGCCCAACGCACGGCGCTGTCCCTGAGTCCCGATACAGGGACTGCATTCCTGCACCGCGCCGAGATCATCTGCCGCTTCGCACTGCTTCGACGCCATGGCCTCCCTCCCCGAATCGCTGCTCCAGGCTCTTGCCGCGGGTGCCACGGTCGTCACACCGAACAATCGCCTCGCCCGCGCACTGACCCTCGGATTCGACGCTGCGCAGCGGAAGGCCGGCCGATCCGCGTGGGAGGCGGCGCGTGTGCTGCCGTGGAACGCCTGGGTTGCCACGCTGTGGCAGGAGGCGGTCGAGGCGGAAGCGATCGACGCTGCCTGGCGTCTCCTCAGTGCCGCGCAGTCGAATTTCGTGTGGCGCAGGATCGTGGCGGCGCACGGGGGAGCACTCATCGACGTCGCGGGTGCGGCTCGCATCGCCGCCGAGGCGTGGTCGCTCGCGCACGAATGGGGCGCCGGCGGCGAGAGCTGGCGCGGATGGGCGAACCGGCTCGCACCGGCCGACGACGACACCGCGGCGTTCGCGGCGTGGGCGGAGCGCTATCACTCGACCCTTGCCGATGCGCGCGCCCATGACGGTGCGGGCCTCGCGGATCGCCTCGTCGCGGCGTCACCTCGGGTCGCAACATGGCGCGGCGGCGCGGTGGCGCTCGCGGGCTTCACTGAGTTGTCGCCGCAGCAGTCGCGGCTTGTCGCGGCGCTCACCTCCGCAGGCATGCGCGTCGACAGGGTCGCGACGCTGCCGTCGGGTGCTGCCCGGATTCGCCGCAGCGAGCACGCGTCGCCCCGCGACGAGGTTGCCTGTGCGCTCGCGTGGGCGCGGCATGCAGCACTCTGCGCTCCCGAAGCCGCGGTAGCGATCGTGATCGCCGACCTGGCGGAACGGCGCGCCGAGGTCCGCGCGTTGGCGGAGGACATCCTGTGTCCGGCGCTGCAATGGCCGGGGCAGGAGTCCGTCGCGCGTCCGTACAACCTGTCGCTTGGCGTGCGGCTCGCCGATGTCGAGATCGTCGCAGCGGCGCTCGATTCACTCGCTCTCGTGCATGGGCCGCAGGCGTCGGGGCGCATTGCGGCGTGGCTGCGCTCGCCCTACCTTCCGGGCAGCCGCGACGCCATGGCGGCCCGCGCGGCGCTCGAGCGACGCTGGCTCGAGCAGGGCCGTGGCGCGATGACGCTGGGGGAGGTGATCGCCGAGCTGCAGCCGGCCGATCCGGCGCTCGCGCAGAGACTGCACGTCGCGCGCAGTGCAATGGCCCCTGCCGCAGCGATGCCGCGCGTCTGGGTCGATGCCTGGCGCGAAGTGTTGGTACAGGTCGGCTGGCCGGGCGAGCGCGGCCTCGGCAGTGCGGAATTCCAGGCGCGTGGTGCGTGGGACGAGGCGCTGGTCGATTTTGCGGGCATCGCGAGCCTGACTGCGCGCATGCTGCCCGTGGACGCGCTGGCCGCGCTGCGCGAGGAGCTTGCCCTTCGCATCTTCCAGCCCGAAGCGCCCTCCGCGCCGATTCAGATCATGGGCCTGCTCGAAGCCGCGGGCACGCCGTTCGACGCGCTG
>Ga0265331_10001111_pt1 | contig 20697 bp, 17 predicted proteins | sample 41923metaG_FD_202088 | JGI IMG/M metagenome (GOLD analysis project Ga0265331, IMG submission 202088) | Rhizosphere microbial communities from Carex aquatilis grown in University of Washington, Seatle, WA, United States - 4-19-23 metaG | ecosystem: Host-associated > Plants > Roots > Rhizosphere... | reverse complement strand
GTCCGGCGGAGGCGAAGCACGCAAACAGGTACATCGACGCGATCACCGGCATCGGCATTACAAGGCCGCCGTATTCCTTAATCAAGTGTGTGTGACGGCGGTCGTAGAGCATGCCAACGCCCAGAAAGAGCATTCCGGTCGAGATGCCATGAGCGAGCATCTGATAGACCGCGCCCTGAATCGAGATCGCTTGAAACGCGAAAATTCCAAGGACGACGAATCCGAGGTGGCTGACCGAGGAGTACGCGACCAGGCGCTTCAAGTCCACCTGAACCATCGCGACCAGTGCGCCATAGATAATTCCAATGATGGCGAGCACAGCGATCGCCGGCGCGAATTTATGCGCCGCGTTGGGAAAAAGCGGCAGGCAGAACCGCAGCATGCCGTAAGTGCCCATCTTCAGCAGCACACCCGCGAGCATCACGGAACCTGCCGTGGGGGCTTCGGTGTGCGCGTCGGGCAGCCACGTGTGCAGCGGGAACAGCGGCACCTTGATGGCAAACGCCAGGAAAAATGCGCCGAACAGCAGATATTCCGTCGTGCGCGGCAGCGTGAAGACGCCGTTGGTAAGCATCGACTGGATCTGCGAGACGTCCAGCGTCGGATAGCCTGCCTCGGCGGTCAGGCGGTAGAGCCACAGGATCGCCACCAGCATCAGGATCGAACCGAACATCGTATACAAAACAAATTTGATCGCGGCGTAAATGCGGCGCTCGTGGCCCCAGATACCGATCAGGAAATACATCGGAATCAGCATGACTTCCCAGAACAAGAAAAACAGGAACAGATCGAGCGAGACGAAGACACCGATCACTCCGGTTTCCAGAATGAGCAGGCAGATGAAGAATCCCTTCGCGCGATCGTGAATCGATTTCCAGGACGCGAGTATCGAAATCGGCGTCAGGAATGTGGTGAGGATGACGAGGAACAGGCTCAGGCCATCGACGCCGAGGTGATAGTGAATGGGCGGTTGCGGAATCCAGGCATGAAATTCTTCCCACTGGTATCCAGCGACGTGCGAATCGAATCCGCGCAGCAGCAGCAGGGAAAGCGCAAACTCAACGACGGCCGTGGCCATCGCCAGCCGGCGAATCCATTCGTGATCGTCGTCTCGCAGCAGCAACAGTGCGAGCGTGCCCGCGACAGGCAGAAAAGTAAGAACCGTTAACAGGAAAGTTTGCTGCACGTCAGGCCACCATCCACAGCAGCAGGGAAGTGAATACCAGCACGCCGACGATGATCCACGTGGCGTAGCTTCTTACGTTGCCGGAATTAACGCGCCGCAGGCGGTCGCCCGATTCCCGCGATACGGCGGCAACGCCGTTCACCGCGCCGTCGATGACGCCATCGTCGATGCAATGCCACAGAATTGTGTCCGAAATCCAGACCAGTGGACGGACGATCACCGTCGCATACAATGCGTCGATGAAATATTTTCCGCTGAGCAGCTTGTACGGAGCCGAAAGCGACGCCGCGAGTTTCTTGGGCGTCTCCGGGCTCTTGATGTACATCCACCAGGCCAGCAGGAAACCGAGCAGGCCCGCGATCACAGGCGCGCCGAACAGCGCCTGAACGATTTCCGAGCCGCCGCCTCCGGTGGATTCCGAAGCAGCGGAGGCCGATGCAGTGTCCAGCACGGGCGCGAGGAACTGCTTAAAGTGATTCACACCGCCCCAGAGTTGCGGCGCGGCCATCCAGCCGCCGCATACGGAAAGAATCGCCAGAACGATCAGCGGCGCCAGCATGTTTTTCGGAGATTCGTGCACGTGGACGTGATGTTCGTCATAGCGCTGCTCGCCGAAAAAAGTGAGGAACAGGAGGCGGAACATGTAGAACGAGGTGAGTCCCGCCGTCAGGATACCCAGGCCCCAAAGGACGGGGCTGACGTGCTGCGCTTCGTTTAGAATCTCGTCCTTGCTGAAAAATCCGGAAAAGCCCGGTGCTCCGGCGATGGCGAGCGTGGCCATGAACATGGTCCAGAATGTGACGGGAATTTTTTTGCGCAGGCCGCCCATCTTGCGCATGTCCTGCTCGCCGCCCATCGCGTGAATCACGCTGCCGGCGGCAAGGAAGAGCAGGCCCTTGAAGAACGCGTGCGTCATCAGGTGAAACACTCCCGCGCCGAATGCGCCCACGCCGCAGGCCAGAAACATGTAGCCGAGTTGCGAAACGGTTGAATAGGCGAGAACTTTTTTGATGTCGGTCTGTACCAGGCCAATCGTCGCGGCAAATAGAGCCGTTGCGCATCCGATGATGCCGACAACCTGCATCGCCGTCGGGGCATTCAGGAAAATGGCGTGTGAGCGAACCACCATGTATACGCCGGCGGTGACCATGGTTGCGGCGTGGATTAAGGCGCTGACGGGGGTCGGACCTTCCATGGCATCGGGAAGCCAGATGTACAGCGGGATTTGCGCCGATTTTCCGGTCGCGCCGACGAAAAGGAGGAGCGCGATTGCCGTCAGTACGCCCACGTGACCGGAGGGATCGGAGGGCATAGCGGCTGCTCTCGGCAATACCGCTGCAAAATCAAGCGTGCCGAACGTGCGAAAAATCAAGAGAACGCCGAGAATGAATCCGAAATCTCCGATACGGTTCACCCAGAATGCCTTGTTTCCGGCGTTCGTCGCGGATTGCTTCAGGAAATAAAATCCGATCAGCAGGTAGCTGCAAAGGCCCACGCCCTCCCAGCCGACAAACATCAGCAGATAGTTTCCCGCAAGAATCAGCACGAGCATGAAAAACATGAACAGATTCAGGTACGAGAAGAATCGCCGGTAGCCGGGATCGTCGTGCATGTATCCGGAGGAATAAATGTGAATGAGCCAGCCCACCCCAGTCACAACAAGCAGCATGATCACGGTGAGTTGGTCGACTTGCAAGGCGAAGTCCGCGCGGAATGTGCCCGCGGTAATCCAGGTGAAGTACGATTTGATCCACGGAATCTGGTCCGCGGGAAACGACAGAAACTCGCGGACGGCTTCGAGAGCCGCGGCAAAGGCGAGCGTCGTCGAGGAAAGTGCGACGGTGGTCACCGTGCCCTTCGACCAGTTGCGGCCGAAAATGCCGTTGGCGGCCGCGCCGGCGAGCGGCAGCAGAGGAATGATCCAGAGATAGGTAAGTACGGGCATCAGTCTTTGAGCGAATCCACGCGTTCCACGTTGAGCGTTCCCCGGTTTCGATTGATCAGGATAATGATGGCCAGGCCCACGGCGGCTTCCGCCGCGGCCACAACGATGACGAAGAAGACGAACACCTGCCCCTGCAATTGTCCGAGAGCGCGGCTGAAGGACACGAAAGCCAGGTTGACGGCGTTGAGCATAAGCTCAATGGACATGAAAATGGTGATGATGTTGCGCTTAAAGACAAATGCGATGACGCCCAGTCCAAACAGGACGGCGCTCAGCACCAGATAATAAGACGTCGGAACCACAACTCCCCCAGAAAGCTTCAGATCGCGTTTGACGGCGAAAAAAGAAATAATTTCAAATCCGAGATTTCAAATCTAAAACCAGGAAACTAGAACCCGAATTTCAAAACGTAAAACTTAAAATCCCTGCTATTCAGACTCTTCGCGCCGCGCCAGCACCAGGGCTCCAAGCAATGCGATCAAAATCAAAAACGACGTCAGCTCGAACGGAAACACGTACTCGCGGAACAGCAGCGACGACAGGTCGCGCGTCGAGACGACTTCCGCCGGGGCCGGGCTCAGATGCAGGGTCGCGCGGCCGATCCAGTAGGCCACTTCGACCAGAAACACAATCCCCAACGGCACTCCGGCATAGCGCGCGACGCGGCTCAAATTCGTGCGCTCTTCTTCTCCGGCGTTCAGCAGCATGATGACGAAGACGAATAGCACCATAATTGCGCCGCCGTAGACGATAATCTGCACGGCCGCAATGAATTCCGCGCCCTGCAGCAGATACAAGGCTGCAAGCGCGACCATAACCGTGATCAGCGACAGTGCGCTGTGAATGGGGTGGCGCTGCAGGATCAGGCTGATGGCCCCTGCCACGGCCACCGCCGCCAGAACCAGGAACACCGCGATCTGCGGCGTCATTGTGCGATTCCTTTTGCCATAAGCCTCATCGCTGCAACGTACTCATTTCCGCACGCGCTCATTTCTGCGTCAAAACAATCGCCAGGCTTGTAATCACCACGTTCACAATCGAAAGCGGCAGCAGCAACTTCCATCCGAAATCCATCAACTGGTCATACCGGAAGCGGGGAAGAGTGCCTCGCAGCCAAACATAGATAAAAAGGAAAATTAGAATTTTCAGCAGGAACCAGAACGGTCCTTGCGCGATATCGATCACCGCGGGCAGGGCCAGCAGACCCCCAAGGCATGTGAGGGCGAGACCAATCACCGGCAGGACAATGCGCCCGAACATCGTGATGTACCGCACGCCGTGAACGAACAGCGCGAGACCCGCAATTGCGAAAGCCGCCGTGGGGATGTAGTGCGACCAGGCCCAGAAAGGGGTTTGCGGAAAGGGAGACAGCCATCCCCCGAAAAATAATATCGTCGCCAGGCACGAGACCGTGATCATGCTCGAATATTCGGCCATGAAAAACATTGCAAACTTGAAGCTCGCGTATTCGGTGTGAAATCCGGCAACCAGTTCCGATTCCGCTTCCGGAAGGTCGAAGGGCGCACGATTGGTTTCGGCCACGGAGGAAGTGATAAAGAGAAAAAATCCAAGAATCTGTGGCATGGGCGAGCCGATCAGGTTCCAGCGCGGCACGAATCCCCAGTGGAAACCCTGCTGCGCGTTCACGATTTCACTCAGATTGAATGTGCCGGCCATCAGGATGACGCCGACGACGGACATGGTCAGCGAAAGCTCGTAGCTGATCATCTGCGCGGAGCTGCGCAATCCGCCGAGCAGCGGGTACTTGCTGTTGGAGGACCAACCCGCCAGAGCCACTCCATACACTCCCAGCGAGGTGATGGCAAAGAGGACCAGCAGGCCGATATTCACGTTGGTGATGGAGAGCGGTGTCGACTGCCCGAAAATCGTAAATGTCTTCGGCCCGAACGGAATTACGGCGATCGAAGTAATCGCCAGAGACAACGCCAGAAACGGCGCAAGGAAATACGCGAATTTGTCGGCCCCTGCCGGCGTCACATCTTCCTTGAATAGAAATTTCACGCCATCGGCCAGCGGCTGCAGCAATCCGTGTGGCCCCACGCGGTAGGGTCCCCATCGAGACTGAATGTGCGCGACAACTTTGCGCTCAAACCACGTCAGATAGGCCAGCGCCGTCAACAGAACGAATAGCACGACGACAATTTTCGGTAGCGCAACGACCAGCAGCGGATGACTGGCGGCAAACTCGTTCACGAGCGCGCCTCCACTTCCACCTCTTCGGCGGCTTCCGGCAGGGAAAGGATCATTGTGCAATAGCGTCCCAGGCTTCCGCTGGTAAACAGCGTGTCGTGAGAAGAAAAAATCGATCCGGCCGGGACGTCAAACTTCGCGTTGCCGTTGGCCGACGAAAGAGGGGAGGTTCGTTCCGCTTCGCCGAGTGTCAACGTGGACTTCGAGACGTTGTATCCCACGACCGCCGCGCGAATTTCATCGAACGCCGCTTCCGGCGTGCGCAGAGGGATTGCCTTGCCGATTTTCTGTTGAGCCAGCTGGTGCGAAAGGATGCGAAGAATATCGAAGTCCGAGCGCGTGCCCATCACGTCGCCGCCTTTGCGCACAAGTTGGACTTCGCCGGAGGTGTTGGTCATCGTGCCGTTTTTTTCGTAAGCAGCGGCAGCCGGGAGCACGACGTCGGCAAGCTTCGCGGTCTCCGTAAGGAAGAGGTCCTGGACGACGAGGAAGTCGAGCTTTCCCAGCCGCTCGCCTGCGTCGATTCCAAATGTTTTTACCGGGTTTGCGCCGACCACATAGGTCGCGCGCAATTTTCCGCTGAGCGCTGCGGCCATCATCCCGCGCGCGTCAAGCCCGGGCTTGTCGGAGAGCTTTGCGCCCCACAAGGCGCCAAATTTTTCGCGCGCCTTGGCATCCTCGACAGAGACGTAACCGGGAAGCATGCCCGGCAGCAAGCCCATGTCGGAAGCTCCGCGCGAATTCGCATAATCGCCCAACGCGATGTAACGAGTCTGGCCGGGCAGGGAAGAGCCGAACTTCACCAGGTCGCGAACGGCTGCGCCGGTCAACTCCGCCCCAAAGACGATGACGACGTTGGACTCTTTTTCGAGGGCGGATTTCATCGCGCCGAGCGTATCGGCGACGCCGTGCTGAAGCGCGCCCTCGCCCGTGGCAAGCCAACGGACAGCAGTTGCCTCGCCGCCTCGCTCGACCTCCGTAAAACCTTTTGCCTGGCGCAGCAGCTTGATCGATTTTGAATTAATGATATACAGGCGCGAAGCGCGATGGCGGATCGCCGAACGAATCTGCCAGGCGACCAGCGGATTCTGCTCGGTCGGATCGTCACCGACAAGCAACACGGCATCGGCTTCATAAAGTTGCGTCATGGTTGCGCTTGCGGCGGCGGCTTGCGTGCCGAGAGCGGCAACCAGGCTGGCATAATCGGCGGTGCGGTGGTGATCGATGTTGTTGGTGCCGACCGAAGCGCGCGCAATGCGGTTCAACAGGTAATTGTCTTCGTTCGTCGTGCGGTTTGAGCCGATGAACCCGATTGAATCGGCGCCCGTTCCGGTTTGAATTTCAGCGAGTCGTTTGGAAACTTCGGCCAGCGCGTCTTCCCAGCTGGACGGCACAAGTTTGCCGTTGCGGCGGACCAGCGGCAGCTTCAGGCGCTCCGGGTGTTTGGTGTAATCAAACCCGAAGCGGCCTTTCACGCACAGAAAATCCTTGTTGAATCCGGAAAGATCGCGATTGTTGGCGCGCAGGATTTCGTTGTTGCGGACGCTCAGCGTGGTCTTGCAGCCGTTCGAGCAGTGCGTGCACACGGTAGAGACGTACGACATTTCCCAGGGACGCGTTTTGTAGCGATACGTGCCGCTGGTCAGCGCTCCGACGGGACAAATGTCGATGCACATGCCGCACTCTTCGCAGTCGAGGTGATCTTCGCCGTTCGGGATGATTGTGGAGAGCGAACCGCGCTGGCCGACGCCCAGCGCCTTCACGTCCATGCCTTCGTCGCACACGCGCACACACCGGAAGCATAGAATGCATCGCGGCGCGTCGTAATAAACCGCCTCCGACCATTTCTGTTCCGGCTGGTGGCGCTTTTCCTCGGCAAAGCGGCTCTTATCCGCTCCGTACGTGAATACCATGTCCTGCAATTCGCATTCGCCGCCCTTGTCGCATACCGGGCAATCCAGGGGATGGTTCGCGAGCAGAAATTCCAGCATGCCTTTGCGCGCTTCGTGAACCTGCGGCGTGCTTGTCCGGACGATCATGCCGGGCATTGCGACCAGCGTGCACGCGGTTTGAAGTTTCGGGGCCTTTTCGACTTCCACCAGACACATGCGGCACGCCGCCTGCAGCGATAGGCCCGGGAAATAGCAGAACGATGGGACTTCAATGCCCATGCGGCGCGCGGCTTCGATCACCAGCGTTCCCGGGGGGACGGTGACGTCGCGGTCGTCAATCTTCAGCGTGATATCTTTTGAATCGGCCATTTCGTTCCGGGTTCCTTAAAAAACCGCGGCCATTACATCGGCCGGTTTGTACGGACATTTTCCTGAAAGGTGCGCTTCAAATTCGTGCCGCCATTTCTTGACGATGCTGATGGTCGGCATCGCGGCGGCGTCGCCAAGCGGGCAGAATGTCCGGCCGAGCATGTTTTTCGCCAGCGTGCCCACCATGTCGATATCTTCCATGCGCCCGGCGCCGGAGTGGAACCGGTCGAGCATCTTTCGCAGCCAGCCCGTTCCTTCGCGGCAGGGGATGCACCATCCGCACGATTCATGCGCGTAGAAATGCATGATGCGGCGCGCCAGATCGACCATGCAGGTTTCTTCGTCGATCACCACCAAGCCGCCCGAGCCCAGCATCGACCCGGCCTTTGCAACCGAATCGTAATCCATGTTGATGTCAATTTCATCGGCCGTCAGCAACGGGCAGGAACTGCCGCCGGGGATGATGGCCTTGAGTTTTTTTCCATTGAGCATTCCGCCGGCCACGTCTTCGATCATTTGTTTCAGAGAAAATCCCATCGGCAATTCATAGATGCCGGGCTTGTTCACGTGGCCGGAAATGCAGAACATGCGTGTGCCGCCGTTTTTCGGCGAACCGAGTCCGGCATACCATTCGCCGCCACGCCGCAAAATTTCCGGCGCCGAGGACAGCGTCTCGACGTTATTGATCACCGTGGGTGAGCCATAGAGTCCCACAACGGCCGGGAACGGCGGCCGGATGCGCGGATAACCTCGTTTGCCCTCGAGCGATTCCATCAGCGCCGATTCCTCGCCGCATTCGTAAGCGCCCGCGCCGGTGTGCGTAACAAGATCGAAATCGAAGCCGCTGCCCAGAATATTTTTGCCCAGGTATCCGGCCTTGTAAGCCTCGGCAATCGCTCCGTCCATAATATCGAGCACGTAGCGGTATTCGCCGCGGATGTAAATGTATCCCTGGTGCGAGCCAACCGAGCGTCCGGCGATCACGATGCCTTCAATCAACTGGTGAGGCATCATTTCCATCAAAGGGCGGTCCTTGCAGGTGCCGGGTTCGCTCTCATCGGCATTGCACAAAATATATTTTGGTTTGGCCGATTCCTTGGGAACGAAGCTCCATTTCATTCCGGTGGGGAAGCCTGCGCCGCCGCGTCCGCGCAGATTCGACTTCTTGACTTCATCCACGACCTGTTCGGGAGTCAATTCCTTCAAGGCGCGTTCCATGCCCTTGTAGCCGTCATTTGCGACATACACTTCAAGCTTGTGTGAATCTTTCACGCCAAACAGACGGCTGATGACAGGCACCTCGGCGGGATGGCGCTTTTTCACCGAGCCGGAAATCGGTGCGGTCGGTTCCGGCCTGCGTCCCACTTCCAGCGCTTCGAAAATCTGCGTGGTGCGTTCGGTGGTGAGATTTTCGTAAAAATCGTAGTTGATTTGCATGGCAGGCGCGCCGGTGCATGCGCCGATGCATTCCACTTCTTCGAGAGAGAAAACGCCGTCCTCGGTGGTTTCCTTGTGCCCGATCTCCAGTTTCTTTTGAACGAAGTCGTACAGCTTGTTTCCACCGCGCAGCATGCAGGAAACGTTGGTGCAGACCTGCACGTGAAATTTCCCGGCGCGCTCGCGGCGCAGCATCGAGTAGTACGCCATGGTCTCGGTGACCTGCAGCGTGTTCAGGTCGAGGCGGCGCGCGATTTCCGCAATCATCTCGTCGCTGACATGGCCGAACTGGTCCTGTGCGTAGAGCAGCATGGGAATGAGCGCCGAACGCTTCACCGGATAGCGGTGTTCGAGCGTTTGGAATTTATTTTCCAGTTGTGGAGGCAGATTCATCAGCGGTCGATCTCCCCAAGCACGATGTCCAAGGTCCCAATGGATGCAATCACATCGGCGATCAGGTGGCCCTCCACCATTTTTTGCAGCGCCTGCAGATTGACAAACGAGGGCGTCCGCATCCTCATGCGATACGGCTTCGGCGAACCGTCGCTGGCGATGAAGCAGCCCAACTCGCCGCGCGGCGATTCGATGCGCTGGTACACTTCGCCCGGGGGTGGAGCAAACCCCTCGGTATAAATCTTGAAGTGGTAGATGAGCGATTCCATCTCGGTCTTCATTCGTTCGCGTTGCGGCGCGACGATTCCCGGCGCGTCCGCTTTGATCGGACCCTCGGCAGGAATTTTTTCCAGCGCCTGCTTGACGATTTTCAGGCTCTCGCGCATTTCCATGACGCGGCACATGTAACGCGCATAGCAATCGCCTTCGGTGCGCACGGCAACCTTGAAATCGAATTCTTCGTAACTCGAGTAGGGAAAATACTTGCGAACGTCATAGTTCACGCCGGAGCCGCGCAGCGACGGTCCGGAAACGCCGAAGGCAATCGCGTCTTCGGCGCTCAACATGCCCACGCCCTGCGTGCGCGCGAGCCAGATGCGGTTCTTGGTCAGCAGGTCTTCGTACTCGTCGAAGCGGGAAGGGAAGGTATTCAGAATTTTCTGGACCCGGTCGGTCCAGCCCGTCGGAGGTTCAAGAGCCAGCCCGCCGATGCGGAAATAGCTGGTCATCATTCGCTGTCCGCTGACCATTTCAAAAATTTTGAGCAATTCCTCGCGTTCGCGGAAGCAGTAGAGGAATACGGACATCGCGCCGAGGTCGATCGCGTGCGTTCCCAGCCAGACCAGATGCGAGCCGATGCGCGTCAGTTCGGTGAGCAGCACACGAATGTACTGGGCGCGCTTGGGGACTTCGATCCCCAGCAGCTTTTCGACAGCGAGACAATACGCCAGATTGTTGGACAGCGGGGCAAGATAATCCATCCGGTCGGTGATGGTAATCGCCTGAGAATAGGTAAGCGCTTCGGCGGTTTTTTCGATCCCCGTGTGCAGATATCCGATATCGACGTTCGCCGTGACGACGTTTTCCCCGTCCAGTTCGAGCAAAACGCGCAGCACGCCGTGCGTGGAAGGGTGCTGAGGCCCCATATTAAGGACCATTGTCTTTTCCGGACCGATGGCTGTCTGAACGGTTGTCATGGCGCTGGGTCGCTCCGTGTTACCTGGCCGGTTAGCGAGGGCCCTCCGTTGGATAATCCTTCCGGAGGGGATGGCCTTCCCAATCGTCGGGCAAAAGCATCCGGCGCAAGTTGGGATGTCCTTCAAATCGAATTCCGAACAGGTCGAAAATTTCGCGCTCGTGCCAGTTGGCCGTCGGCCACACCGGCATCACGGATTCGATCGCGGGAGATTCCCCCGGCAGGCGCACGCGCAGGCGCAGCGCATCCCGGCGGGACATCGACAGCAGATGATAGTTCAACTCGAAGCGGGGCTCGATGGGGAAGCGGTCCACGGCCGTCACATCGGAAAGGTAAGTGAAACTCAACTCGGGGTCGCTTGCAAGAAACTGGACAAGGGTCAGCAGATGTTCGCGAGGCACGATGATAGTCAACTCCCCGCGGAACCACATCAAATCGGCAATCGACTCGGGATGCGAGGCGCGTATCCTGGCGACATTCAGATTTTTCTCAAGGTCGGGTGTATCCGTCACGAAGCGCGGTCCCGGCGTACGGCTGGGCGGTGCCAGTCCAACGCCCCTTTCTTCCAGAGGTAGAAATATCCCACCAGAAGGATTCCGATGTAGACGAGCATTTCCACAAACCCGAACCACCGCAATTGCCTGAAAATGTAGGCCCAGGGATACAGGAAGATGGCTTCCACATCGAATAAAATAAAAATCATGGCGACCAGATAAAATTTCACTGAAAACGGCTGGTGTTGCGCGTCGCCCGTGGGCGTCATGCCGCATTCGTACGACTGGGATTTTACTTTGGACGGCTGCCTCCAGCCCACCAGCGAGGAAAGCAGCAGGAGCACACCGGAAAGCGCCATCGCCAGGATGAGGTGTAAAAGTAGCGGCGCGTAACTTTGTAGATCGTTTCCCGTCATCGGAGCACAAGCTATAATAGCGACGAAGAGCCGAGTGGTCAAATGCGCCTGCCAGATAGTTCGGCATTTTCTTAGTTTCAGTTCAATGGCGGGTACGTCATCCGGTCCCAGACGGAAAGGCGGTCCATCGAAATGAATTTCGGGTTCAACTCAAATATTCGAGTGGGGGACGCGGTGTTTCACGTGCAGACCGAAGATCGCGGCCCTTCGCATCCGTTCCTGGACACACTTGTTTACGCGGCCGGGCGCGTCGTTTACAAAAGGAGCACCAGCTACAAGGATTTCATGGCCACTGCTTCCAAGGCCGCGGACTTGGCGCACCAACTTCACGATCGTCTGTCGCAGCAGCATCGGGAAGTGATTGTGCAGTTGGAGGCCGGAACTCTGCATTTACTTGGCAAGACGAAGCCGGAGACGCAAGCTCCTATCGAAGAAGAAAGCGATGGTCTGGACGTATCCCTGATGAATCCAAAAGCCTGGCTCTCGCCTAGCGGCGTCGCCCTCGAAGTCGAATTACGGCGAAGAATTTCGAGGAAAGAAGTCGAGGCCGCGGAGGTCGAAGCGCTGGTGGAACGCGAAAAGCAGCGCATTCACTGTGCTGTCGCGCACACGGACGCTGCCGGGCGCGCGACGCTCGAGTTTCAAATGCCTGCGGCCGCGTCCGAAGGAGCGACGCTGGTGATTCGCGCGACCGACGGTTCCCTCTACGGTGAATTGCGTTTCCACCTCAAAGCGAAAAAACATGGCCCTGCATCCGCGCCGGTTGCCCGATGATCGCGGAAATTCAGATCGTTGTAAATGGAGAAACGCGAAATGTCCCCCCAGGGCTGGGGGTTTCCGGTCTGCTGTCGCATCTGGGATTGCCCGCGAATCGCGTCGCAATCGAGCGCAATCTGGAAATTCTTCCGCGCGCGCAGTGGATTGCCACGATCGTTCAGCCGGGCGATCGGTATGAAATTGTGCAGATGGTGGGCGGGGGATAGCCAAACGATAATGACTCGTATGGCGATCGGCTGTCAGTTTGCTTGTGAGAGACGGCGCCGGCAAAAATGACGGGAGTCACCGGGGATACTTCTTTCCGCGAATCCTGAAAAATGTTTATTCCCGGAACGGGGAATTCTACCGCAATAGATTCGGAATTTTATTCGGCTCAAAATTATTTTTAGAATCGCAAGAGCTGCTGTCATTCCGAGCTGGCCGCAGCGATTTCGGAATGAGGGGCGACGGAGACGTTTCCGCGAAAAGCATCGATCCGGCGCTTCATAAAAATCATAGCCCTTCCAGGAAATGTCCCATTTTCTTACGTTTGGTTTCCAGGTAGGCGCGCGAAACGCTGGATGTCCGCGGCCTGCACGGGACACGCTCGACGACTCGGATTCCCGCCCTTTCCAGCTGTTCGACCTTATCCGGATTATTGGAAAGCAGCCGGACACGTTTCACTCCGATCAATTTCAGAGCCTGCGCTGAAAACGCATAGTTGCGCGAGTCGGCGGCAAAGCCGAGCTCTTCATTGGCCTCGACGGTGTCCATGCCCTGGTCCTGCAGTTCGTAGGCGCGTAGTTTATTCATCAGGCCGATCCCGCGGCCTTCTTGCGGCAGATAGAGCAACACTCCCGAAGTCGAATCCGCGATCTTGCGCAGCGAAAGTTCGAGCTGTGCGCGGCAATCGCAGCGCTCCGAAGAGAGGACATCGCCGGTGAGACACTGCGAGTGGATGCGCACCAGCGGCGTCTTGCTGCGAACGGGGCCGTGCACCAAGGCGACAGCGCTTTCGTCCTTGCCGGTCCCTTCAATTCCGAGAATTTCGAACGGTCCGAAGCGTGTCGGCAGTTTCGCTTTTGCGACAATCCGTGTATGGGCTTTCGACTTCTTGCGCGGTTTTCCGCCGCGCCGCTTTGTTTTGTTTGTCATGGAGAGCGAGCCATTATCCCACATTTCCATTTTGAAGTCTGTTGTGCCCGCCGTAGTATGGCCTCATTCGCCGGATTTCCAGAAGGAATGACTCCGTGGTTTTGGCTGCGCCTGACTGAAATCGGGACGGTTCTGAATTTTGCGGGGGTAATAAACGTTTGCGGCAGGGCGGGATTTGCCGGCCGGCGGCATTTGCGACGGGGTCACAGATGTCAAAATCTACAGGCTGGAAGCCTTTTCCGCTTAAATCAGTTCTCCAAGCCTAATAATCGAATCTTATTCAAAAGGGTTTTATAAGAAACTCCAAGCTGCTCCGCCGCCCGCGTCTTGTTCCACTTCGCGGATTTCAGCGCCGACTCGATTTTGAATCGTTCGACATGCTCCACGGCGCGCGTTCCCACTTCCTGCAGCGTACCTCCCCAATCGAACGATTCTCCCAGCATCCCCTCGGGCATGTGCCCCTCCGGAGGACGCGGCGCGGGCAGCTGCAAATCGGCTGCATCGATCAGTTGGGAATCGCAAAGAATCGCCGCTCGCTCGATCGTATTCTGAAGTTCGCGCACATTTCCGGGCCATGCGTAACCGCGCAGGGCGGCCGTGGCTCCGGACGTCAATTGTAATTCGGGCTTTCGGAATTCGCGGCGGAAGCGGTCGAGAAAATTCTCCGCGAGCATAATGACGTCGTCTCCCCGTTCGCTGAGGGGCGGAATCGTAATCGGCACGGCGGCGATGCGAAAATATAAATCCTCGCGAAATGTTTTCGCAGCGACGGCTTCGCGAAGATCCTTGTTCGTGGCGGCAAGAATTCGCACATCGATATCGACCAGTTGCGTTCCCCCGACCCGTTCAAAATTTCGTTCCTCGAGCACGCGCAACAATTTTGCCTGCGTGGCCATCGGAAGTTCGGCAATTTCATCGAGAAAAATCGTGCCGCGATTGGCGAGTTCCATCTTGCCCACTTTGCGCGAGCCCGCGCCGGTATAGGCGCCGCGCTCGTGGCCAAACAACTCATTCTCCACCAATCCTTCCGGAATCGCCGCGCAGTTCAACGCGACAAACGGATGCTGCCGCCGCGGAGAAAGATGATGAACGGCGCGGGCAAAAAGTTCTTTCCCGGTTCCGCTCTGGCCCAGCAGCAGCACGGTGGAATCCGTGGCGGCCACGCGCTGCACCTGATGCGTCGCTTCCTGCATGGATTTATGCTCGCCGACGATTCGCGGAAAGCCGTACCGCTCGGTGTATTCCTCCCGCAGCAATAAATTTTCGCGCTGCAGTTGCTGCTGTTCGGACGCGCGCTCGACCAGCAGATTCAAGTGTTCCAGGTCCACCGGCTTTTGAATGAAATCGTACGCTCCTTCTTTCATGGCGGTGACTGCTTCTTCCACGGACCCGTACGCGGTGATCAGGATAACGGGAATGGTAGGATCGGCCGCCCTGGTTTCGCGCAGCACATCGAGGCCCGAGCATCCGGGCAGCTTCAAATCGGTGAGCACCAGCAGATAGCGTCGCGCACGGACTTTTGCCACAGCCGAGGAACCATCCGGCGCTTCTTCCACCGTATGCCCCGCGCGTTCCAATGCTTTCCGCAGCATGGCGCGAAGCTCATGCTTGTCTTCGACGAGAAGAAGGGGTTCCATCAAATTTGTTTTATCACGATTTGGGCGCGCCGAGTAGACGGGCGCGCAGTCCTGTGCGGAGTTCGCTATCGTTTGTCTGTTGAATATTCCCAATGCCCAGCGGCAACGAGCGTCTGACCGTCCTAGAATCCTACGGGCGCCGGCGTCTGGGAGGGCGGGGGTGTAGCCCACCCGGGATCGCCTCCGGCAGCGCGCAACGCATCCTCCAGAGCTGAAATGGCCTGTTTGTCCTGCCCCACGACGGTAGTCATGTCGTCGATTTTCGTCTTGGTGTCGTTCAGATCTTTCCGGCTGTACTCTTCCTTCAGAGACGCCATCGGGTCCTGATAAAATTGCTCCTGCTTCAGGTTGTATTCGCGCTGCAGGATATCGAGTTCATGCGCGTCGTCGGCAAGCTTTTTATCGGCCTGGGCAAACTGCGCACGCCAGTAGGCTTCGTCCTTGACCACGGCCGGCTTTTCGCCCGGTGTTGCCGAAACGGCTGTCTTGGTCTTGTCCGTTGACGGTGCAGGGACCTGTCCCACGACGCTAATCGTTCCGGTCAATGAGTCCAGATTATCGTTATCGATTGTTATCTTTGCCTTGGGAGCCGTCTTTCTGGCTTCCTGGGCTTTTCGGGCGGCTTCGACAACGTCCTGATCCTGCTGTGCGCGCACCAGAAAGGGGGCAAACAGAAGACCACTGGCCAGGAAAATGTGAATAAGTCGGTTTGTTTTCATAGTGTTTCACCGCCTTTCAGTGGGAAATCGGGCGGAACATGTCTCTACCAGTTTAGATGCGTGCGGGTGCTGAATCAACATCCGTGACGGTTTCGCGGACAAAGGGTAACCATACGATGAATTCGGCCCCGCCCTGCAGATTGTTGCGTGCCTCGATGGTGCCGCCATGCTGCACGACAATCTTCTGCACGACGGCGAGGCCGAGTCCGGTGCCATTGGCTTTCGTGGTGTAAAAGGGCATAAAAATCCTGGTCAGCGATTCCACTGGAATTCCAGGGCCATTATCTGAAATCGAGATGCGCTGGCCCTGCATCGGGCCCGAAGAATCGATCTCGCCTCGAATCACCACGCGAGCGTCGCCGGAATTTTCAGCGACCGCTTCGGCGGCGTTGCGGACGAGATTCAAAAACGCCTGGTAGAGAAGGGCGTCGTCGCCGCATACATCGGAAAATTCTCCGATGGCTGTCAGGGGTACGCCGGGGACCGTCTCCGCGACATCGGAAAGGACGCGGTCGATCAATGGCTGAAGAGTGACCTGCTCGTCGGCAATCTGAAGCGGGCGGGCAAACTTCAGGAATTCGGTGACTACGTGGGTGAGCGCGCGCGTTTGCAGCAGGATTTTTTCGCCGTGCTCGCGAAGTTCCGTGCCGGGTTCAGCCTCGCTACGAATCATCTGCGCGTATCCGGAAATGGTTGCGAGGGCGTTCTTGAATTCGTGAGCGATGCCGGCGGAAAGCTCGCCGAGGGCTGCAAGATTTTCCTTCATGTGAATCTGTTTCTGCAGGGCCGCAAGCTCGGTCAGATCGCTGAGCAGGCAGATCGCTCCGGTAACCTCGCCGTTGGATCCGAGGATCGGAGAAATCGTTACGCCGAGTTCGCGCAGTTCGTGCGAAGGCGTCAGGTATTCCACTTCTTCGCGGCGGAAGGTTTTTCCGTGTTCGAGGCATCCGGCGACAAGCTGCGTGAGACGCGAATCCTCGCCCAGCACTTCGTTATACCGGCGATAGGACAGAGCCTTTACGCCAAGAGCCAGTTCGCCCGCTGGATTTGCGCTGGTGATGAGCCCGGCGGAATTCAGCAGCAACAGGCCCGCGGGCATATTGCGTGTGACCGCTTCGCTTAGGCGCTCGGTCTGCTGAGCGCGCTCGCGTTCGGATCGGTGCAGGGCTTCGAGTTCTTTTTCCTGCTCTCTTAATTTCTTTATGACGGCCTGCATCGAAGCCGTCATGAACGCGGCCGGGTTATCCGTACGCGGTTTGGAGGAACCGCCCGGCTCTCCGGAACTTCGGGAATCTCCATGAAACAGGCGGCGGGCGGCGAGGACCGCGACAATCGCGCCGATCACGACGACGACGGACAGAATCGCGGACAGCAGCCAGAGTGTCCCCGGGCTGGGTCCCACGTACGCCGCGAGTGTGCCGAAATTCATATTTCATTTCACCGCAGGAACGACAGATACCATTGAAGCGCGGGCGTTCCGAAAAATACCACCAGCAGCGCCCCCGCTCCCAGAAATGTACCAAAGGGAAGCTCGTAATCGCGATCCTTCCTCGAGATGGCGATCAAAAGGATACCAATCACGCTCCCCAGCAGTGAACCGGCAAGGATCGTCATCAGCGTGCGCTTGAGTCCGAGAAACGCTCCGACCGCCGCCATCATTTTTACGTCGCCAAGCCCCATGCCTTCGCGCTTGCGCAGCCGAAAGTATCCCTCCGCTACGAGCCACAGCAATCCGCTTCCTGCCACGGCGCCGAGGATGCCGTCCAGAAGTGAAAGCGCCATTTGCGGAGGGGGAAAGTCAAACCAGCGATTTGCAAGCCACAGCGCGGTGCCATCCACGGACCTGGTGAAAAGACTGAAGACGAGCCCGGCGCCGAGTCCGAAGAAATTCACTTCGTCCGGGAGAATCCGTTCGCGCAGGTCGGTAATCGTCAGCACCACGATCAGCGCGGCGAACACGGCCCATTTCAATGCGTCCACGGTCAACCCAAATGCAAAATAACAGGCCAGAAAAAGTAATCCTGTCAGAAATTCCACGGCCGGATACATCGCCGAAATTTTGACTTTGCAATAGCGGCACTTCCCGCCAAGGATGAGCCAACTCAGAACGGGAATATTATCGTAAGGCGCGATTGCCTTGCCGCATTTCGGGCAGCTCGATGCGGGAAGAACGATGGATTTGTCCGCCGGAATGCGCAGGATGCACACGTTCAGAAAACTGCCGATGACCAGGCCAAGCAAAAACACGCCAAGAGGGATCACGCCTTGAATGTGCCATACGATGCACGGGAGAACAACGCTTGCCGCACTCCAGGTAAATCAAACAGGTAACATGGGTACAACAGGGTGCCGCGCCCAATGCTTATTAACCCAGTAGGTATATTCCCCGCTCGATTGAATATCAAACGGACGCTCAATTTGACAGCCCTCTTCCCGCCTCCTATATTAAAAATCCACGGAATATGTCCTGGCTTGAGACGAAAATTCGCCGCTACGAGCACGCCCGGTGGACCACCGACGACAACCGGCGCGTATTTCCATTCGAATGGGGCCTCGAACACATCGGCGGCCGGGCCGATGAGCCCGATCCGCGCGGTTTTCTGAACGCCTGGGTCGATCACACGCTCGCGCACAGCGACGAATGGTTCGCTACGACGCCAGCCACTGACTATGTGCTTCATCCTCCGGAAAACGGCATCGCTGGTGGAAGGGTTCTTACGTTCACCAGCCAGATCGAATCTCCCTGGGCGGAGAACAATCGTGTCTGCGCAAGATTTTTCCGCGCGCGTGCAACGGGGCCAGCCGTTGTATTGCTTCCGAACTGGAACGCGAAGTGGAATGGTCAAGTTAACCTTTGCCGCTGGCTGAATAAGCTGGGGATCAGCGTCCTGCGGCTTTCGCTGCCGTATCACGATCGCCGCGTGGCGCCGGGGCACGAGCGCGCGGACCAGCTTGTCGGTTCGAATGTGGGGCTGACGCTTCAGGCGACGCGGCAGGGAATTACAGATACGCGCCGCTGCCTGCGCTGGCTCGAACAGCAGGGTTATAACCGTCTCGGCCTCGTCGGGACGAGCATCGGCTCAGCCGTTGGCTCCATCACGATGGCGCACGATCAATCAGTGCGCGCCGGCGGATTTCTGCACGTCTCCACTTATTTTTCAGACGCCGTTCGAACGGGCATGACGACGATGCACGTATGGGAAAGCCTGCGTACAAAGGTCACTGAAGATGAATTGCGGCGCTATTGGACGCCGATCAGCCCCGTCCCCTACATGGACCGCCTACGTGATACCGGACAGCGCCTGTTAATGATTGGCGGGCGATACGATCCGACCTTCTGGTATGAATTTACCGACGAGATGTTCACGAGTTTGAAAAAGAAGGACATTCGAATCGAGACAATGACGCTGGCCTGCGGCCACTATTCATTGGAACTCGCGCCGTTTGCGTATCCCGCGGCTTTGCGCTTGGGAATGTTTCTGTTCGAATCGCTTGCCTGAAAACACCCACAACCGCAGATCCTGTGCGGCAATTTAATTTTCAGAATGCCAGCGGCTAAAGCCGAATCGAGCTGACATACATTACGGCACGGTTGAAACTGTGCCCTGCAAAGATTCTCGTGTTGCCACACAGAATCTACAACCTGCCGCGTGACAGCGATTTAAACTTCCTCTACTCACGGACCCTTACTCACGGAACCCTTACTCACGAAACCCTTACTCACGAAACCCAGGGCCGGAGCGCCCCGGCAACCGCCAGAGCACCCCAGCCTGCGCCGGAGCGCTCCGGCGTAGAATTATTTCGCCAATGGATCGGGCCGAATCTGAATGTGGACGATCTGAGGCACTTGGCCCTTCCCGCCTTCGGCATGCCAGATGACGCGCGTTTCGGTCGAGGCCCAGAGTCCGCGCCCCTTCCAGCCGGCCTTGGGATCGTCAATCCGCCCGTCGATATCGCGTGTATAGAAACCCAACGGATATGGGACGACCGCGGTGACCCACTCCTTGGTATCGGGTTTGAAAAGATGCACGGAATCCGATCCCGTGCCCAGAACCACCTGGGTATTTGCGCCCAGACCGGACGTATTAAAGCGGTCGGTCCAATTGTGATAGTGCCAGTCGGATTTAGCGTCGGTTCCCTTAAAGCTGGGGCCCGGCACGGGATACAACGTCCAACCTTCGGGGCAATGTTGCCCGTCCGTGGTTGGCCCGATCAGCACTTTGCACTTGCGGCGGTCAAAGCTTGCAAGTTCGCCGCTGCCGGCGAGGGCTGTCCAGACAAGTCCGTTGGCGTCCACATCGATGCCGCGCGGAGTGTAGTGAAGTTCATGTCCATTTCCAAAATTCGGATTGTTGAAGGGAGGTTCGTACACTTCCGTTTGACATGTACTGGGCGGATTGGGGCCCGGGATTTCACGAACAATCCTTCCCGGTACGGGTGCCGGTGCGGTATACCAAACACTGCCGTCCACCGGATTCACACCGATTCCGTAGCCATCCAGAGTGGGGTTCCGATCAAGTTTAGGATCGGGTGGATCGGTCGCAAGGTTAAAGGGCCCAGTCTTGCCGTCGCCGTTGAAATCGATGACGGCAGGGCAAAAGCCCTGCGCTTTGACCGAGTCGTGCGTCTTATTCCACATGGCAGTCTTAAACCACCCCAGACCGCCCGTGCGCAGGGAGAAATAAAGGGTCTCGTCCTTGTCATCGGCGAAGACAGCATGGCTCTGCCCGAAGCACAGGTCGATCGAGGTAAACTTGCGCGTCTTGGGATCGTAAACCGCCAGACCCCAGCCCGGAGGGCTTTCCCATGGCATCCGCACGCCAGTCTGTTGGAGCGTGTCCTGGAAACGGGTTGTGGTTTGCTGTTTGGTGACCATGTTGTCTTGCCAGAAC
>Ga0265331_10001106_pt1 | contig 20759 bp, 19 predicted proteins | sample 41923metaG_FD_202088 | JGI IMG/M metagenome (GOLD analysis project Ga0265331, IMG submission 202088) | Rhizosphere microbial communities from Carex aquatilis grown in University of Washington, Seatle, WA, United States - 4-19-23 metaG | ecosystem: Host-associated > Plants > Roots > Rhizosphere... | reverse complement strand
TCGCTGACGATGCGTTCACTCGTTCGCCGTTTTTTATGTATCCCTAGAAATTCGCCTTGAACCATTGCTTCATCCGCGTGGCAACGCCGCCCAGACCCGTCGACTGGGCGCGCGAATCGCGGTCGCGCAAATATTGGGTGCGGCCCTCGAGCAGCAGCCCGACCGCCGTCGCGTAGCGCGGGCTGCGCACGACGTCGGCGAGTCCGCCGACGTACGCGGGAATGCCGATGCGCACCGGCAGGTGGAAGACTTCCTCGCCGAGCTCGGTCATGCCGCTGAGAAGCGCCGTGCCCCCGGTCAGCACGATGCCCGACGACAGCAGCTCCTCGAAGCCGGAGCGGCGCAGTTCCGCCTGCACCAGCGTGTAGAGCTCCTCGATGCGCGGCTCAATCACTTCGGCGAGCGTCTGCCGCGACAGCGTGCGCGGCGGCCGATCGCCCACGCCCGGCACCTCGATGATGTCGTTGGCGCCGGCGAGCTGGCGCAACGCGCAGCCGTGACGAAGCTTCAGCTCCTCGGCTTCCTTGGTCGGCGTGCGCAGCGTCATCGCGATGTCGTTGGTGACCTGGTCGCCGGCGATCGGAATCACCGACGTGTGCCGGATCGCGCCGTTCGCGAACACCGCGAGATCGGTGGTGCCGCCGCCGATGTCGATGAGGCAGACGCCCAGCTCCTTCTCGTCGTCGTTCAGCACGGCGATCGCGGAGGCGAGCGGCTGCAGGATCACGTCCTTCACCTCGAGGCCGCAGCGGCGCACGCACTTGACGATGTTCTCGACCGCCGAGACGGCGCCGGTGACGATGTGCACCTTGACCTCGAGCCGCACGCCGCTCATGCCGAGCGGCTCGCGCACGTCCTCCTGCCCGTCGATGATGAATTCCTGCGGAATGATGTGCAGGATCTGCTGGTCGTTCGGGATCGCGATCGCCTTCGCCGTCTCGACGACGCGGTCGATGTCGGCCTGCGTGACCTCCTTCTCCTTGATCGCGACCATCCCGCTCGAGTTGAGGCTCCTGATGTGACTGCCGGCCACGCCCGTGTAGACCTCGGTGATCCGGCAGTCGGCCATCAGCTCGGCCTCCTCCAGCACGCGCTGGATCGACGCCATCGTCGCCTCGATGTTGACGACGACGCCTCGGCGCAGGCCGCGCGAGGGCTGCGTGCCGAGGCCGATGATGTTGAGGCCGTCGTCGGGCGTCACCTCGGCGACGATCGCGACGATTTTCGACGTGCCGATGTCGAGCCCCACGATCACGTTCTTCGCGTCTTTCACCATCTGACCTTCCCGTTGCCGCATTGCGTTGTGCGTGTCGTCATCGCCCGCTCATCCCGTGGTCTTGCGCGCCGGCAGCTCGGGGAGCCCCGGCACCCGCGCCGCAAAGCCGTTGCGGTAGCGAAGGTCTACGCGATCGATCCGCGTTCCGGCCCGCGCCAGCGCGCCAACCGTTCCCTTGTAGGCCGCGACGAACCGGGCGAGCCGCTGCGATGGATCATCGCGGCCCAGCTCGATCGCGAGCGGCGACGCGCCGCCGGCGACGCGCAGATGCCATGCGCCGCGTGCCGACAGTGCCACCTGCTGCACGACGAGCGCGAGTGGCGCCAGCAGGTCACTCCATTCGCGGTAGCGCGCGGTCACCTCGGCGGAGCGGCCGTCCGGAGCGTCGAACTGCGGCAGCTCGCCGTCGTAGTCGGCAACGAATACCTCGCCTTCGCTGTTGACGAGTCCGCTTTCATTCCAGCGTGCAAGCGGGACGTGCTCCTCGATCGCGACCTCGAGCCTCGCCGGCGCCTGCCGCCGCAGCGCCACCGAGCGCACCCAAGGCACGCGCGAGAGCGCGGTCCGCGCGCGGACAAGGTCCAGCGTGAAGAGTGTTCCCGAGAACTCGTCGCGGATCACCGCCTCGACGTGCGCGGGGCTGACCCGGGTTGGCGGCGTCGTCACGACGACCTCGCGCAATGCGAACACGGGCTGGCGCGCAAGCCACGCGAGTCCGCCCCACGCGAACAGGAGCAGCGCGATCAGCGCGAGCCCGCCCGCGGCCAGGTTCAACTGGCGCGTGTCATCCCACATGCGCGCTCCGCAGGATCTCGACGCACAACTCGGGAAAGCCGATGCCGGCGACCTTGGCCGCCATCGGCACCAGCGAATGTCCGGTCATGCCGGGCGACGTGTTCACCTCGAGGAACTGGAACGTTCCGTCGGGCCTCAGGATCGCATCGAGCCGGCCCCAGCCGCTGCAGCCCACGAGGTCGAACGCCTCGAGCGACTGCGCCTTGATTTCCCGCTCCTTCGCCTCGGGCAGTCCGCTCGGGCAGAAATATTTTGTTTCGTCGGAAAAATACTTGGCGTGATAGTCGTAGTTGCCTTGCGGCGCCTCGATGCGAATGAGCGGCAGCGCGACGCCGTTGAGGATCGCCGCGGTCACCTCGATGCCGGCGACGAATTCCTCGATCAGCACGAGATCGTCGTGCTTCGACGCTTCGCCGTACGCCTGCGCCAGCTCGCCGTGGTCGACGCCGGTGACCTTGGTGAGTCCGATCGTCGAGCCTTCGCGCGCGGGCTTCACGACGAGCGGCAGGCCGAGCTCGGCCACGACGCGCATCCAGTCGGTCGAAGCATCGGCCATCCGGTAGCGTGGCGTCGGGATCCCGCGCGCTTCCCAGATGAGCTTCGTCCGCCACTTGTCCATCGCGAGCGCCGAAGCCATCACGCCGCTGCCGGTGTACGGGATCTTCAGCGTTTCCAGCGCGCCCTGCACGGTGCCGTCCTCGCCGAAGCGGCCGTGCAGCGCGATGAAGACCCGGGCGAAGCCCTCGCGCTTCAACTCCCACAGGTCGCGCTCGGCGGGGTCGAACGCGTGGGCGTCCACGCCTTTCTCGCGCAGCGCACCCAGGACGGCGTTGCCGGACAGGAACGAGATCTCCCGCTCCGACGACGGGCCGCCCATCAACACCGCCACTTTTCCAAAATCCGTCATCTGCTTCCTGCGCTTTCGGCACGACAGTCGAGTTGATGGGCGGCTCGCTGGCCTTCCCGCACCCGCGCGCGCCAATTGCATTGCCGGCGCGCACCACCGAGTCCGGCTTGCCCCATCAACACCGCCACTTTTCCGAATTCGCTCATACGTTATCGCCGATCACGCGGACTTCAGGTTCCAGCGCAATCCCGGTGCGCTGCTGCACGGTGGCGCGGACGTGCGCGATGATCGCCTCGATGTCGGCGGCGGTCGCCTTGCCGCCGGGATTGACGATGAAGTTCGCGTGCTTCTCCGAGACGCGCGCACCGCCGATCGTGTAGCCCTTGAGACCGCAGCTCTCGATCAGGCGGGCGGCGTGGTCCCCTTCCGGATTGCGAAACACGCTGCCCGCATTGGGCAGGTCGAGCGGCTGCGTCGCGATGCGCCTCTGCAGGTATTGGGTGATGCGCGCGCGCGCTTCTGCCGCATCGCCCGCGCGGAACTCGAGCCACGTCGCCGTGAAGATGCCATCCGGCATCGTTCCGTCGTTCCGCCGCACCGAGCGGTAGCCAATCGTGTACGCCGACGGCAGCCGCCGCTCGAAGGCGCCGGCGCGCGTCAGCACTTCGACTGCGCGCACGCAATGCCACGTCTCGCCGCCGTAGCAGCCGGCGTTCATCGCGAGCGCGCCGCCGATCGTCCCCGGGATGCCGGCGAGAAATTCCGCGTCGGCAAACCCGTGCGTCGCGGCAAACCGCGCGACCTTGGGACTCGCGACCCCGGCCTCCGCGTAGATCTGTCCGCCGTCGAGGTTCAGCACATTGAGCGCGGCATGCACGACGATGACCGTGCCGCGCACGCCGCCGTCGCGCACGAGCAGGTTGCTGCCGAGCCCGATCACCGTCAGCGGTTCTCGCGCGTCGAGCTGGCGGACGAATGCGCCGAGGTCCTCGCGATCGGCCGGCGTGTAGAGATGCTCCGCGCGTCCGCCGCATCGCCAGCTCGTGTGGCGCGCGAGCGACACGTCGTGCGCGAGCGTTCCGCGCAGGGCCGTGAACGCGCGCGGCTCGGTCATCATCATTCGGCCACCGTCAACATCGCCGGCACCTGCCCGATCGATCCGGCGCCCATCGTCACGACGACGTCGCCGTCCTGAACGATCGCCGCCAGCGCGGCGGGCACGTCGGCGACCGTCTCGACGAACATCGGCTCGACGCGTCCCGCGATCCGCACGCCGCGCACCAGCGCACGCCCGTCGGCCGCCACGATCGGCGCTTCGCCTGCGGGATAGACCTCGGAGAGAACGAGCGCGTCGACGGTCGAGAGCACGCGCACGAAATCCTCGAACAGGTCGCGCGTGCGCGTGTAGCGGTGCGGCTGGAAGGCGAGCACGATCCGCCGTCCGGGAAAGCTGCCGCGCACCGCGTCGACGGTCGCCGCCATTTCCACCGGATGGTGGCCGTAGTCGTCGATCAGCGTGTAGCTGCCGCCCGCGGCGAGCTTCACGTCGCCGTGGCGCTGGAAGCGGCGCCCGACGCCGCGGAATTCGGCAAGCGCGCGCGCAATGGCCGCGTTGTCGACCCCCACCTCTCGACCGATCGCGATCGCCGCGAGCGCATTGCGCACGTTGTGCACGCCGGGAAGGTTCAACTCGACCTCGAGGTCGCGCGCACCGGCCGCGTGGGCGACGAAATGCATCCGCCCGCCGACGTTGACGACGTCGGTCGCGCGGAGCTGCGCGCCTTCGTCGAGACCGTACGTCGTGATCGCCTTCGTGATCGACGGCACGATGTCGCGGACGTTGGCGTCGTCGGTGCACATGACGACGACGCCGTAGAACGGCAGCCGCTGTGCGAAGTCGACGAACGCGCGCTTCAGCTTCTCGAAGTCGTGGTCGTAGCTCTCCATGTGGTCGGCGTCGATGTTGGTGATCACCGCCATCGCCGGCGACAGGTAGAGGAACGACGCGTCGGATTCGTCGGCCTCGGCCACCAGGAAATCGCCGCGGCCGAGCCGCGCATTGGCGCCTGCCGACAGCAGCCGGCCGCCGATCACGAACGTCGGATCGAGGCCGCCTTCGGCGAGGACCGAGGCGATGAGGCTGGTTGTCGTGGTCTTGCCATGACTTCCGGCGACCGCAATGGCCGTCTTCAGCCGCATCAGCTCGGCCAGCATCAATGCGCGGGGCACCACCGGCACGCCGCGTCCGCGCGCGGCGACGACTTCGGGATTGTCGGCGGCGACTGCCGTCGACACGACGACGACGTCGGCGGTGGCGACATTAGCCGCCGCGTGGCCGACGGATATCGCGATGCCGAGGCCCGCCAGGCGCCTGGTGACGGCGCTTGCGGCGAGATCGGAGCCCGACACCGCATACCCCTGCGTCGCCAGCACCTCGGCGATGCCGCTCATGCCGGCGCCGCCGATGCCGACGAAATGGATCCGCTTCACCTTGTGCTTCATCGCGCGCCGCCTCCGAGCGCGATGCAGACCTCGGCCACGCGCTCTGCGGAGCCGATCCGCGCGGCGCGGCGCGCTGCGACAGCCATCGCGAGCAGCGTTTCGCGGGTCAGCGACTGCAGCTGCGTCGCAAGGCCCTGCGGCGAGAGCTCGGCCTGCGGCACCAAGATCGCCGCGCCCGCGGCGACGAGAAACCGGCCGTTCGCCGTCTGCTCGTCGGCGATCGCGCCCGGCAGCGGCACGATGATCGAGCCCACGCCGGCCGCGGCGAGCTCCGCGACGGTGAGCGCGCCGCCGCGGGCAAGCACGAGGTCGGCTTCGGCGTAGTGCGTTGCCATGTCGTCGATGAAGGCCACGCAATCGGCGTTCACGCCGGCGGTCCGATACGCCGCGCGCAATGTCTCGATGTGCCTTGCTCCGGCCTGATGCACGACGATGGGCCGGCGATCTTCGTGCAGCAGCGCCAGCGCCGCGGGAACGACCTCGTTCAGCGCCGCGGCACCGAGGCTGCCGCCGACAACCAGGAGACGAATCGGACCGCTGCGTCCGGCGAAGCGGTTCTCCGGCGCCGGAATGCGGCCGATCGCGTCGCGCAGCGGATTCCCGACCCATTCGACCTTGGCCGCATGACGGCCGCGCATCGCGTCGGGAAAGCCCAGCAGTATCTTGTCGGCACCGTACGCGAGCACGCGGTTGGCGAGGCCGGCCACCGCGTTGGCGTCATGCAGCGCGAGCGGCTTGCCGGCGGCGACTCCCATCAGCGCGCCGGGAAACGACGCGAACCCGCCGAAGCCCAGCACGACGTCGGGCGCCCGGCGGCGAATGATCGTGCGGCTCTGCCAGCACGCACTGAGCAGAGAGAACGGACCCAGCAGCAGCTTCTTCCAGCCCTTGCCGCGGATGCCGCCGAACGTGATGCCCTCGAATTCGACACCGTGTTGCGGCACGAGCTTCGCTTCGATGCCGTCGCGCGTGCCGAGCCAGAACACCTGCGTGCCGCGCGCGGCGAGCTTTTCCGCAACCGCGAGTCCCGGAAACACATGCCCACCTGTTCCGCCGGTCGTGATCATCACTTTCCCGGTCATTCCGCGAAGCCCCGCAGCAACCGCCGATTCTGGCTCCGGCCGGCCGCATGCGTGGCCTTGACTTGCGCTGCGCGCAAATCAGCCTTCACCGAAACCGCAGGCATCACGCGACTCATTCGGCGAAACCTCTCAGCAGCCTGCGGTTTTCGTAGTCAACGCGGAGCAGGATCGCAATCGCGACGGCATTGGTGACGATGCCCGAGCCGCCGAACGACAGCAGCGGCAGCGTGAGCCCCTTCGTCGGCAGCACCCCCATGTTGACGCCGATGTTGATGAACGTCTGCACGCCGATCCATACGCCGATGCCTTGAGCAACCAGTGCGGAAAACGGCCGCTCGAGCCGCGCCGCCTGCCGGCTGATCGCGTACGCGCGGATCAGCAGCCACACGAAGAGGCCGATGACGACGGCGACGCCGACGAAGCCCAGCTCCTCCGCGATCACTGCGAGCAGGAAATCGGTGTGCGCCTCGGGAAGGTAGAGCAGCTTCTCGACGCTCGACCCCAGCCCGACGCCGAACCATTCGCCGCGGCCGAAGGCGATCAGCGCGTGCGAAAGCTGGTAGCCCTTGCCGAACGGATCCGACCACGGATCCAGGAATGCAGTGAGGCGCTGCAGCCGGTACGGCGCCGCAACCAGGATTGCGGAAAGCCCGATCGGCAGCAGCAGCAGCAGCCCGAGGAACAGGCGCCAGTCGAGCCCGCCGAGAAACAGGATGCCGAACGCGATGGCGACGATGACGACGAACGCGCCGAAGTCGGGCTCGAGCAGCAGCAGTCCTCCGGTCGCCACCATGACGCCGAACAGCGGCAGGAAGCCCTTGACCAGCGTCTGCCGCATCGGCTGCTGCGCGTGCAGGAACGCCGCCTTGCGCACCGAGTAGCTCGCCGCGTAGAGCACCACGGCGAGCTTCATGAATTCGGAGGGCTGCAGGTTGATGACGAACAGCGACAGCCAGCGCCGGCTGCCGTTGACCGACTTGCCGATGCCGGGGACGAGCACGAGGATCAGCATCGCCGCGCAGATGATGAAGAGGAGCGGCGCGAGCTTCTGCAGCACCTTGAGCGGCACCTGGAACGCCAGCACGGCGGCGACGAGCCCGATGCCGAGGAACGCGGCGTGGCGCGCGAGGAAGTACCACGCGCGGGCGCCGGTGTACGGCGACGCCTCGGCCATTGCGATCGACGCCGAGTACACCATCACCAGCCCGATCGCGAGCAGAAGTCCGGCCGTCCACGCGAGCGACGCGTCGTAGAGCGGCATCGTCCGCGAATGGGCCGGCAGCGCGCCCAGCGCCCGGAACGCCTGGAATGCGCGGGCGGGAGCCAGCGACGGCGCGGCGGCCTGGTCACGCATGCGCCGACTCCTCCGCATATCCCTTCACGCGCTCGACGAAGCGGTTGCCGCGCTCGACGTAGCTCTGGAACTGATCGAGGCTCGCGCATGCGGGCGAGAGCATCACGGCGTCGCCCGGACGCGCAAGATTCACGGCGCGGTCGACGGCCGCGTCGAGCGTTCCCGCCTGCTCGACGATTGCCCTCGTGCCGGCGAGCGCCGTGGCGATGATCGGCGCGTCGCGACCGATGAGGAGGACCGCCTTGCAGTGGCGCTCGACCGAATCCTTCAGCGCCGCGAAATTCTGGCCCTTGCCGTCGCCGCCGGCGATCAGGACCACTGGTTGCGTGAGACCGTCGAGCGCGGCCTGCGTCGCGGCAACCGTCGTGCCCTTCGAATCGTTGATGAACAGCACGCCGCGCGATTCGACGATCCGCTGCATCCGGTGCGGCAGGCCTTCGAATTCGGCGAGCTCGGCCAGCACGTCGCGCTTGACCGGCGCGACCACCGAAGTCAAAGCCAGCGCGGCGAGCGCGTTCTGCGCGTTGTGGCGACCGACGAGCTGCAGCTCCGCCACCGGGAGCAAAAGCGCGCCGCCGCGCGCGAGCCACACTTCGCCCGCGCCCCGGTCAACGAGACCCCATGCGCTTTCCGCATCCGGCACGCTGTCGCCGAACGTCTGCACCAGCCGACCCGGCAGCCGCATCGCGAGCGAGCGGGGGTCATCGCGGTTCAGCACCTGCACGCCACCGCCGGCGAATATCCGTGCCTTGGCGGTTGCATACCCATCGATGCCGGAATACCGGTCGAGATGGTTCTCGGTGACGTTGAGGACGGTCGCCGCAACGGGCGCCAGCGAGGACGTTGTCTCGAGCTGGAAGCTCGAGAGCTCCAGCACGAAGAGGTCGGGCCAGCGGCCGTCGTCGGGCAGCGCTTCCAGCACGGCGACGCCGATGTTGCCGGCGACGATCGTCGACAATCCGGCGGCGCGGCACAGCGCCGCGGTGAGCGCAGTGACGGTGGTCTTGCCGTTCGAGCCGGTGATCGCGAGAACGCGCTGCCCGGGCGGCAGCGCGCGCGCGAACAATTCGATGTCGCCGACGATTTCCGCACCGCGTGCGACGGCGGCCGCGATTCCCGGAGACGCGACCGGAACGCCCGGACTGATGGCGAGGAGGTCCGCGCCGGCGAACGTCGCGTCGCTGAATTCACCGGTGGCGAGCGGGACCTGCGGCAGTAGCGTCGCGAGCCGCGGCGCGAACGGTGGCGCAGGCCGCGTGTCGACAACGCGCACTGATGCGCCCTGGCGCACCAGATAGCGCGACAGCGAGAACCCGGTGAGCCCGAGCCCGACGACGACGACGTTGCGTCCTTCGAGGCTCATCTCAGCTTCAGCGTGGAGAGGCCGAACAGGACGAGCAGCATCGTGATGATCCAGAACCGCACGACGACCTGATTCTCTTTCCACCCCTTGAGCTCGTAGTGATGGTGGATCGGCGCCATGCGGAACACCCGCTTGCCGGTCAGCTTGAACGACGCGACCTGCACGACCACGGACAGCGTCTCGACGACGAACACGCCGCCCATGATGAAGAGCAGGATCTCCTGCCGCACGATGACGGCCATCGTCCCCAGCGCCGCGCCGAGCGACAGCGCGCCGACGTCGCCCATGAACACTTCGGCCGGATAGGCGTTGAACCAGAGAAACCCGAGTCCCGCGCCCGCCAGCGCGCCGCAGATCACCGCGAGCTCTCCCGCACCCGGGATCAGCGGAAACTGCAGGTAGCGCGCGAAGATCGCATTGCCGCTCACGTAGGCGAAGATGCCGAGCGCCGCGCCGATCATCACCGTCGGCATGATCGCGAGGCCGTCGAGGCCGTCGGTGAGGTTGACCGCGTTGCTGGTGCCGACGATCACGCAATACGTGAGCGCCATGAAGCCCCAGATGCCGAGCGGGTACGACACCGACTTGAAGAACGGGACGATGAGATCCGTCTTCGGCGACACGGCGACGTTGAACCCGCTTTGCATCCATTCGACGAAGACCCGCTGCGGCGTCACGTTCTCCGGCGCCGACACCGCGAAGGCGAGATACGCTGCGGCGATCAGTCCGATCACGGACTGCCACAGGATCTTCTGGCGCGCCGACAGTCCCTTCGGATTGCGGTGGACGACCTTCCGGTAGTCGTCGACCCAGCCGATCGCGCCGAACCCGAGCGTCACCAGCAGCACGACCCAGACGAAGCGGTTGGCGAGATCGCCCCACAGCAGCGTCGTCACGGCGATCGAGACGAGGATCAGCGCCCCGCCCATCGTCGGCGTGCCGGCCTTGGAGAGATGCGTCTGCGGACCGTCGTCGCGCACCGACTGGCCGATCTTCATCCGCGACAGCCACCCGATCATCCGCGGGCCCACGATGAACGAGATGAAAAGCGCGGTCATGCACGCCAGCACCGCGCGCAGCGTGATGTAGCCGAACACGTTGAACGCGCGGACGTCCTTCGCCATCATGTCGGCAAGCCACAGCAGCATCAGTGCGCTCCTTCCGGGCCGTCCCGAGGACGGCCGCCCTCTTGCGGAGAGGCATGCGAAGGATGCACCGGGGGGGGCGTGCCCCCTTGGGGGGAGGCATGCGAAGCATGCAGCGGGGGGGTCGTACCGCCGGCGAGTGCGCTGATGACGCGCTCCATGCGCATGAAGCGCGAGCCCTTGACGAGGAGCGTCGCGTCCGCCGGCGCGGTGCGCGCCACTTCGCGCGCGAGCGCTTCGACCGAGTCGAAATGCGCGCCGCCTGCGCCGAATGCCGCAACCGCCTCCGCGGCGAGCGGCCCCGCAGTCAGCAGCCGGTCGATCCCCGAAGTGCGCGCGTAGTCGCCGACCTCGCGGTGGAATCCGGGGCCGCCCTCGCCCACTTCGCCCATGTCGCCCAGCACCAGCCAGCGCGGCGCGGGCGCCGCGGCCAGGACGTCGATCGCCGCGCGCACCGAGTCCGGATTGGCGTTGTACGTGTCGTCGATGATTCCGGCGCCGTTCGCGGCGCGGAGCGCCGCGAGCCGGCCCGCGACCGGGCGGAATGCCTGCAATCCCTGCGCGACGGCCGCAAGCGACGCGCCCACGCTGAGCGCGGCGGCAGCGGCGGCCAGCGCATTGCTCGCGTTGTGCCGCCCGCGCACCGCGAGCACGAGGTTGACGTCGCCGGTCGCCGTCGAGATCTCGAGACCGAGGCCGTCGGGCATGGGCGTCGCGCGCCCGCGCACTGCCGCAGCTCGGTCGAGTCCGAATTCGATGACGCCGACGTCCTTGCGCTCGCGCGCCGCGCCGCGCCACGCATCGACGTGCGCGTCGTCGGCGTTCAGCACAGCGATGCCGTGTTCCGGCAGCGTGCGGACGAGGTCGGCGTGCTCCTGCGCGACCTCGGCCACCGTGCTCATGAATTCCTGGTGCTCGCGCTGCGCGTTGTTCACGAGCGCAACCGTCGGCTGCGCGATCGCCGCCAGCGTGGCGGTCTCGCCGCGATGGTTCATTCCGAGCTCGATCGCGGCAACGCGATGCGATGCGCGAATACACAGCAGCGTCAGCGGCAGGCCGATCGCGTTGTTGAGATTGCCCTGTGTCGAGAGCACGGCCGAGTCGCCGAAATGCGCGCGCAGGATCGCCGCCAGCATTTCCTTGACCGTCGTCTTGCCGTTGCTGCCGACGATGACGATCACCGGAATCGTGAACTGGCGGCGCCAGTGCGCCGCGAGCGTGCCGAGCGCGGCCTGCGGGTCGGCCGCGACGACGAGGTTGCCGGTGACATCGTCGGCGCGATCGGCGGCGACCAGCGCAGCGACGGCACCGCGCTCGAAGGCCGCCGCGACGAAGTCGTGCCCGTCGAAGCGCTCGCCCGAAAGCGCGACGAAGAGGTCGCCGTCCTGCAGCGTGCGCGAGTCGGTGGTGACGCGCGCGAAGCGCACGGAATCGCCGACGATGCGGCCCGCGACCGCGCGCGCGGCGGCGGCGGTGTCCATCATGCTGCGCCCCGGCGCTTCAACGCGGCCAGCGCGGTCTCGACATCGGAAAAATGCGTGCGCACGCCGGCGACCTCCTGGTAGTCCTCGTGGCCCTTGCCGGCGACGAGCACGACGTCGCCCTGCTTCGCGCCGGATATCGCGCCGGCGATCGCGGTCGCACGATCGAGGTCGACGGTCCAGCGGCGATTGGCGGTCTCGCGCACGCCGCGGATGATGCCGCTCGCAATCGCCGAAGGATCCTCGCTGCGCGGATTGTCGGTCGTTACGATCACGCGGTCGGCGCGCTCGCCTGCGACGCGGCCCATTTCCGGACGCTTGCCCGGATCGCGGTCGCCGCCGCAGCCGAACACGCAGATGAGGTCGCCGCCCTTCGGCACGCCCGGGCGGAGCGCCGTCAGCACCTTTTCGAGCGCATCCGGCGTGTGCGCGTAGTCGATGATCACAAGCGGGTTCTCGCCGCCGCCCAGCTGCTGCATGCGCCCCGGCGGAGCCTTGACGTGCGAGAGCGCCTCCAGCGCGTCGGCGAGGCCGACTTCGCTCACCAGCAGCGTGCCGAGGCAGGCGAGCAGGTTCGACGCGTTGAACGTCCCGAACACCGTCGTCGCCACGTCGCCGCGTCCCCACGGCGTCGCGACGGACAGCTCGATGCCGCGCGCCGTGTTGTTGATCGCCGTCGCGGCGACGTCGGCGCTGGAAAGGCCGTAGGTCAGCACCTTGCGGCCGTGCGCGCGGGCGTCGTCGGCGAGGCTCTGGCCGAACGGGTCGTCCACGTTGATCACGCGCGCGTGGAGGCCGCGCCAGTGGAAGAGCCTCGCCTTGGCGGCACCGTACGCCGCCATCGTGCCGTGATAGTCGAGATGGTCGCGCGTCAGGTTCGTGAAGAGCGCGATATCGAAGGCGACGCCGTTCACACGGCCCTGATCGAGGCCGTGCGACGATACTTCCATCGCAAGCACGAGTGCGCCCGCGGACTTGTACTTCGCGATCAGCTCGTGGAGCAGCGCCGCGTCCGGCGTCGTGTGCAGCGTTGGCTCGTACGCGCCGACGAGGCCGTTGCCGAGCGTTCCGACCACGGCGCTGCGCTGACCGGTGCGGTCGAGCGATTCGGCGATCCAGTGCGAGCACGACGTCTTGCCGTTCGTGCCGGTGACGCCGATCACCCACATCGCCTGCGTCGGGCTGCCGTAGATGAAATCGGCGATCACGCCGAGCTTCGACTGCAGGTTCGGCACCGGCTGGTTGGGCAGCGTCCACTCGCCGTTCCACTGGAAGCCGCCCGCCTCCCAGAGCACCGACCCCGCGCCGCGCGCGACGGCGTCGGCGATGAAGCGGCGGCCGTCGGCATGCGCACCCGGGAACGCGGCGAACGCGTCGCCCGGCTGGACCTGCCGGCTGTCGGCCGTGATGCGGCGCGGGCGCGCGTTGAGGCGCGACAGGAGCGCCGGGACGTCGATCCCGAATCCGTCGCTGGGCGGCACCGTGGCCATCAGGTCTCTTCCTCGGCGACGGCGCCCGGCGGCGGCAGCACAATTGCGTCCGTCGGCGCATCGAACGGCACGCCGAGCATGCGCAGCGCGGCGCCGGTCACAGTCGCGAAAACCGGCGCAGCGACGTCGCCGCCGTAGTAGACGCCCGTTCCGGGCTCGTCCAGCATCACCGCGACGACCAGGCGCGGCGCCGAAGCGGGCGCAAAGCCGACGAACGACGACACGTACTTGGCGGTGTATGCGCGACCGTCGAGCTTGTGCGCGGTGCCGGTCTTGCCCGCGACCCGATAGCCCGGCATCTGCGCCTTGGGCGCGGTGCCGCCCGGGCTTACCGCCATTTCCAGCATCCGCCGCACTTCCATCGCGATCTCGGGCCGGAGCACCGGACGTCCGGCGACGGCACCGCTTGTTTTGAACAGCGTCACCGGCTTCAGTTCGCCGCCGGTCGCGAAGATCGTGTACGCGCGGGCGAGCTGCACGAGATTGACCGAGATGCCGTGGCCGTACGCCATCGTCGCCTGCTCGATCGGGCGCCACGTCTTCGCGGGGCGCAGGCGCCCAGCGACTTCGCCCGGAAAGCCGGTCTTCGGCGGCGTGCCGAATCCCGAGCTCGAGAACATCTCCCACATCGTCTCCGCAGGCAGCGACAGCGCGATCTTCGCCGCGCCGACATTCGACGATTTCTGGATGACCTGCGCGACGGTGAGCGCGCCGCCCTTGTGCGCGTCGTGGATCGTCGCGGTGCCGATCGTCAGCGTGCCGGGCGCCGTCTGGATGATCGTGTCCGGCGTCACCTTGCCGGATTCGAGTGCGGCCGCGATCGTGAACGGCTTCAGCGTCGACCCCGGCTCGAAGACGTCGGTCAGCGCGCGGTTGCGCATCTTCTCGCGCGCGACCTTGTTGCGCGCGTTCGGGTTGTAGGTCGGCCAGTTGGCGAGTGCCAGGATCTCCCCGCTCGCGATGTCGAGGATCACGAGCCCGCCGGCCTTCGCCTTGTTCGCCTCGACCGCGGCCTTGAGTTCGCGGAACGCGAGGTACTGCAATCGGGTGTCGATCGACAGCGCGAGATCGCGCCCCGCCTGCGGCGCGCGGATGGCCTCGACGTCTTCAACCGCGTCGCCGCGCCGGTTGACGATGACGCGGCGGCTGCCGGGCTTGCCCCCAAGCCAGTCCTGCTGCGCGAGCTCGATGCCTTCCTGGCCGACGTCGTGATCGCCGGTGAAGCCGAGGATGTGGCTCATCGTCTCGCCGGCCGGGTAGTAGCGACGGTACTCGTTCTGGTCGTGCAATCCGTTGATGCCGAGCGCCATCGCGCGATCGGCCTGCTCCGGCGGCAGCTGTTTCGCGAGGTAGACGAAGTCGTCCGCCGCCTCGACCTTCTTCGTGATCGCGTCCGGCGACGTGCCGAGCAGGCGGGCGAGCTCCGCGAGTGCTGCGGGCGGGGCGTCGAAGTGCGACGGAAACGCCCACAGCGATTTCACCGGAGTGGAGATCGCAAGCGGCTCGCCGAAGCGGTCGACGATCTGCCCGCGGTGCGCCGCCAGCTCGATTTCGCGGCTGTAGCGCGCGCTGCCCTGATCCTGCAGGAACTGGTTGTCGACCCGCTGCAGCCACAGCGAGCGCCCGACCAGCGCCGTCAGCGCGAGCGCAAGGATCCCGTAGACGATCGGCGCGCGGAAGCGCGGCAATGCCGGCAGCGGCGCCCGTCCCCGCTGCATGGCCGCGGCTCTCATTTGGCGTCTCCCGCGGGCACGGCGGCGATCCTGCCATGTTCGGGCAGGCGCATCTTCAGTTCGTTGCGGGCGATCTTCTCGATCCGGGCCGGCATGGCCCACGTCGACTGCTCGAGCTGCAGCTGGCCGTATTCCGTCTCGTACGCGCGGGCGCGCGCCTGCTCGTGCTCGAGATCGACAAAGAATTTGCGCGACTGGTGCCGCGACGTGACGAGCGACAGCGCGCACACGATGAGGATCACGAGCAGCAGGAGGTTGACGCGCACCATGGCAGGCTTCAGGCGGCCGGCACGGGATGCGTCGTGCGCTCGGCGACGCGCAGCGTCGCGCTCCGGGCGCGCGGATTGCGCCGCACCTCGTCGTCGGACGCACGGATCGCGCGCCCGACGCGCACGAGCGCAGTGCCCGGAAGCAGGCGATCGGCGATCGGCAGCCGCGCCAGCGTCGGGTCGCCGCCCCATGGCTCCGACGACGACGCCATGAAGCGCTTGACGATCCGGTCCTCGAGCGAGTGGAAGCTGATCACGGCGAGGCGTCCGCCCGGCGCCAGCAGCGCAACGATGCGCGGCAGCGTCAGCGCGAGCTCCTCGAGTTCCCGATTGACGAAAATCCTAAGAGCCTGGAACGTGCGCGTGGCCGGATCCTGACGCCAATCACCCCGCGTGCGCGCGCCGACGGCTTTGGCCACGATCTCGGCCAGCTGCCGCGTCCGGTCGACGGGTGCGTTCGCGCGAGCCGCAACAATCGCTCTTGCAATCGATTGAGCAAACCGTTCTTCACCATAGTCGCGTATCACCTCCGTCAATTCGCGCGCATCGGCGCGCGCGAGAAATGCGGCAGCGGATTCGCCGCGCGTGGGGTCCATCCGCATGTCGAGCGGACCGTCGCCGCGCAGCGAGAAGCCGCGCGCCGCGTCGTCGATCTGCGGCGAGGAGATGCCGAGGTCGAGCAGCGCGCCTTCGACCTGCGCGATGCCGAGCTCCGCGAGCGTTGCGGGCAGCTCCGAGAACCAGGCGCGGCGAAAGGTGAAGCCGGAATCGTCGATCGCCTGCGCGGCGCGCTCGGCCGCAGGATCGCGGTCGAGTGCGACGAGGCGGCCGGCGCCATGTAGCTCGGCGAGGATCCGGCGCGCGTGGCCGCCGCGGCCGAACGTGGCGTCGACGTAAGTGCCGCCCCCCCGGATCGCCAGTGCCGCCACGGCTTCTTCGAGAAGGACGGGGACGTGGACGCCATCGGCCATCAGAGCGAGAAGCCGTCGAGCTCGGGCGGCAGCGCGCCGGCCGGGAACGCCGGCGCACGCGCCGTCGCATCCTGCCAGCGCACTTCGTCCCACAGCTCGAACTTGTTGCCCTGCCCGACGAGCACGACGTGGTGCTCGAGGCCCGCGTACTGGCGCAGTGCCGGCGGCACGAGGATGCGTCCGGCGCCGTCCATCTCGACGTCGTCGGCATGGCCGACGAGGAGTCGCTGCAGCGCGCGAATCTGCGGATCGAACGACGACAGCGCCATGAGGCGCGCCTGGATCGGCTCCCAGGCCGCGCGTGGATAGATGAGCAGGCAGCGCGAAGGGTCGGCGGTCAGGACGAGCGCGGGCAGCGCATCACGATGCCGCGCGGGCACCGCGAGGCGGCCCTTGGCGTCGAGCGCGAGGTGCGTGACCCCGCGAAACACCGCGTGCCCGTCCGCTGCCTCGGTTTTCGCTGCATCCGCCTTCGCCACGCTCGGCTCCTCCCTGCCTGTCAGGTTGGTAAGTGCTCATTAACGTGGACCCCGTCTTTTCGACAGCCGAGCCCCGAATGCCCCACCAAAACCCACTTTTTCCCACCTTTTGCCACTATAGGGGAACAAATGCGCGCCGGTCAACCCTTTTTCGTATTTCGAACAAGGACTTAGCCAAACTGTTGCCGAAATTTCATATCCATTACAAATCAATCATTTATCCCTGAAATCGAAAGTGATTTGAGAGCATCAAATGACGTCTTTTCCCAAAACCGTACGATCGTTCGACAGATCGCGTTTCGTCCCACCTTTGCGAGTGAAAACGCCCTTGCGGCAGGCGATCTGCGGACGCGCGGAGCGCACCCGCACGCGTCTCGGCAAGCCCGAATGCGTGCGTTCGCTGCAGGTTCCGCGTCCGCGCCGGTGGGTTCATGCCATCGGAATGAAACGATTGCGGTGCCGCGCCGCGGGTGCGTGCCGCGGCGGCACGCTTCGCGTGCGGTAGAATCGCCGCGCCGTCAGAAGCCGCGCCCGCCGTTGCGTCGCGGTGACATTCGTTCCCACGCGACCTTCCCGCCACGGAGTCCCTGCATGCAGCAGCACCGTCGTGTCCGTTACACCGCCATCGCCGCCGCCGTGTGCACAGCGCTTGCCTCATCCCTCGCATGCGCGGACGAGCCGTCGCCGGAGGGCATCACAGGGTCCGCGTCGCTGACGGCGTTCGGCCAGTTCAACACCAATCTCGACAGCGGCGGGCGCTTCAACTGGGCCGGCGGAATCGCAAGCGCGAATCTCGCGCGGAGCCTCACACCGCAGCTCTCGGTCGGACTCCAGCTGCGCTACGAATACCAGTCGTGGAACTTCAATTCGCCGACGGCCTTCGGCGGCATGGCGCCATGGAAGAACGTCAACGCCCCCAGCATCGGCATCCCGTTCACCTACGCGTATGCGCAGGACCTTTTCTTCAACGTGACGCCGATCGTGCAGTGGGCGTACGAGAACGGCGCACAGACGAGCGACGCGACGTCCTACGGCGCGGTCGCCGCGGTGTCGAAGGCATACTCGCCCGATCTCGTCGTCGGGCTCGGCGTCAGCGCCTTCCGCCGCATCGACAAGACGCAGGTGCTGCCGTTCCTCGTCATCGACTGGAAGATCAACGAGAAGTGGCGGGTCGCGAACCCGTTCGCCGCGGGACCGATCGGCGGCGCAGGCCTCGAAGTCGTGTACACGCCGAACGAGCAATGGGAATATGCCGAAGGGCTCTCGTATCGCAGCTACCGCTTCCGCCTCGCGCAGGATGCGCCGACAGCGAACGGCATCGGCGAGAACAGCTTCATCCCGCTCTTCCTGCGCGTGTCGCGCAAGTTCGGCAAGGAAATGCGCCTCGATTTCTACGGCGCGCTCGTGACGGCCGGCAAGCTCTCGGTCGACAACTCCGACGGCAGCGGACGCTACAGCGACAACTACAAGATCGGACCCGGGATCGGCGCGACGCTGCAGGTCAAGTTCTGACCGGTTGCAGCGCCGGTGCGTCGCCGCGGCGCCGGCGGATTCCCGGCGTGCGCCGTGACCCGCAAATTTGCGACAATGGCGCTCATCGGCGCGTGCCGTGACGCCCAGGAGACATCGCCATGGAATTCGACAGGGAACTCGACGCGCGCGGACTCTCGTGCCCGCTGCCTATCCTGAAGACCAAGAAGTCGCTGAACGAGCTTGCGTCGGGACAGGTGCTGAAGATCATCGCCACCGATCCCGGCTCGGTCAAGGACATGCAGGCATTCGCGAACCAGACCGGGCATGCGCTGATCTCGTCCGCCGAGGCCGACAAGACCTACACGTTCCTGATCCGGAAGAAGTAGCCGGAAGGCGCCGCGCGCCGCTGCGGCCTACTTCGCGAGCTCGGCCTCGATCTGCGCAAACGTGTGCGCGACCTCGAAGATGAGAATCGGCACGCCCAGCTGACGCCCGATCTGCGTCGCCGAGAAGACGCCGCGCAGCGTCTCCTCGTGCGTCAGCGGATCGCGGTCGATCACGAGCGCGTGCTGGCGCCCGGCATCCTTCAGCGTCGCGACGACGTCTCCGACCTCGGCGCGCAGCACCGTCGCGATGTCGAGCACGTCGATTGAACTGCGCGGGGTCATCACGTCGGCGACGACGAGCGCCGTGTGCCTGCCGCCGCGCTCGTGCAGCAGGTTGATCGGCCGTTCGCCCATCAGATCGCGCGCGGTGATGAGGCCCTCGATCACGCCGTGCAGCCCCACGACCAGCAGCAGGCGCACGCCGTTCGCGATCATCGCCTGGCTCGCCTGCGCGAGCGTCGCGTCGGCGCGGATCGTCGCCGCGGGCAGCCGGCGCAGATCGGTCATCACCTCGATCGCCGGTGTGTCGGCGCGCACCGGCATCGGAACGTACGACGTCTGCGGCCGGCAGATCGTCCCGGCCCGCATCGTCGTCATCGGCAACGGCTTGTACAGCTGCTTTTCCATGTCACACCACGCCTTTCCGCGAGTCCCGGGTAAGACCGGCGTTTGCCGGCGTGGTTCAGCCGGCGCGAGCTACCTATTCTTCCTGGCGAGGATCGCCTCGATCTCGTCCATGATCGAGTTCATCCGCGCGGCGAGCGCCTGGTACGGCGCCGGCGTCGCGAGATCCACGCCCGCCTTCTTCACGAGCTCGTACGGATAGCCCGAGCCGCCCGCCTTGAGGAGGTCGAGATAGCGGTTGAGCGCGCCCGGCTCGCCGCGTCCGACCTGCTGCGCGAACAATGCGCTCGCGGCGATCGACGTCGCGTACTGGTAGACGTAGAAGCTGTTGTAGAAGTGCGGGATGTATTCCCACTCGACGCAATACGCGTCGTCAATGTCGACCACGCCTTCCTTCGTGCCATGGTAGCGCTTCAGGATCTCGCAGTAGGTCTTCGTCAGCGCTTCGCCGGTGAGCGGCTCGCCCTTGTCCGCCCGCGCGTGGATGTTGCGCTCGAATTCGGCGAACATTGCCTGCCGGTAGAACGTCGCGCGGAGCTGCTCCAGCGCATAGCCGAGGTAATAGAGGCGCTCGTCGTCGTTCTTCGTTGCCTTCAGCACGCGCTGCAGCAGGAGCTCCTCGTTGAACGTCGACGCGATCTCGGCGATGAAAATGGCGTAGTTCGACGTCACGAACGGCTGCGCCTTGTTGGCGAGGTACGAGTGCATCGCGTGGCCCCATTCGTGCGCCACCGTCGTCACCGAGTCGTAGTCGTCGTTGTAGTTCATCAGCACGTACGGATGCACGTCGTACGCATAGCCGTCCATGTGCGCGCCGGACAGCTTGTTCGGCCGCGGGTACGTGTCCATCCAGCGGTGGTCGAAACCGTAGGCGAGTGCGGCGACGTAGTCGCTGCCGAGCGGCGCCACCGCTTCCAGCACGAGCTTCTTCCCCACGTCGAGCGGCAGCTTGACGTCGCTGTGCACGAGCGGCGGATAGATGTCGTAGTAATGGAGCTGGGACACGCCCAGCATCTTCGCGCGCAGGCGGAAATACCGGTGCAGCGTCGGCAGCGTCGCGTTGGTCTCGCGGATCAGCGTGTCGAACACCGCGACCGGCGTGTTGCGCGCGTCGAGCGAGCGCGTGATCGAGTCCGGGTAGTTGCGCACCTTCGCGTACACGGCGTTCTGCTTCAGCTGCGAATACAGGGTGATGCCGAGCGTGCGCTCGTAGGTCTTGAACGTGCCGAAGAAGGCGTCCATCACCTTCTTGCGGTCGTCGCGGTTCGGCAGCTCGCGGTACTTCGTGTAGGCCGTCGCGTCGAGCGTCACCTCCTCGCCGGTCGAGAGCTTGATCTTCGGCCACGGGATGTCCGCGTTGGTGAGGATCGTGTAGGCCGAGCCGCCGGCGTTGTCCATGAGCCCGAATTTCGCGACGATCGCCTCGCCTTCGTCGGAAAGCGTGTGCGGCGCGAGGCGCAGCGTCTCCTCGAGCGGGAACCGGTAGATC
>Ga0265331_10001102_pt1 | contig 20789 bp, 17 predicted proteins | sample 41923metaG_FD_202088 | JGI IMG/M metagenome (GOLD analysis project Ga0265331, IMG submission 202088) | Rhizosphere microbial communities from Carex aquatilis grown in University of Washington, Seatle, WA, United States - 4-19-23 metaG | ecosystem: Host-associated > Plants > Roots > Rhizosphere... | reverse complement strand
CCCTTATAGGCCTTGAAGACTTCCGCAAATGGCCGGCCGTAGTCGCGCGAATTGCTGCTCGGCAGATTCTTCGCAAGCTCGCGGGCGGCGTCGGACGGCCCCTTCACGAAGAGATGCGCGCGGCCCGCATAGATGATCGCGTCATTGGTGCGGCCCATGGCCTGCACGAAGTCGGGATGCGGCGGGGAGAGCGGCGCGGTGGCGACGCCGTCGACGATGTGCTCGAGCGGAAATTTCAGCTCATGCGCCTTGTGCAACGCAACCTCGAGCACGCGGCCGACGACCTGCACGGAGCCTGCGAGGCTCTGCGTCGGCGCATAGACGAAGGCGACGTTTGACGCATCGACCTTGGCGGCCGTCGCGACCTTGGCGACGACCGCCGCGGGCGGCGGCTTGTCGCCTTCCAGCACGATCGTGACCCGCCGCGCCGTGTCCGTATAGGCGAGCTCCTCGAAGAGCTTCTCGACCCTGGCGAGCGCGCGCCCGGGTCCGGATCCGAGCGCGAAAAATTTCTCGTGCTGCAGGCTCCAGCCCGCATATTGGCTCGCGAGACAAGCCACGACCGGATCGTTCGAGGAGACGGTGAGCCAGAACGGCCATTTCGCGGCGCCGGGCGCATGCGTCAGCGTGACGCGGCCAAGACCGCCCATGCAGATTTCTGTGAGCAGCAGCCCGACCTCGAGCCCGCCCGGCGACTTGGCGCCGGCGTCGATCAGAAGCTCGCCGCTCTCGCCGCGCGTGACCGAGACGCGATAGCGCCCGGGGTCGGCGGCGATCTTGTCGACGATTTGGCCGGCGAGCAGATTGACGCTCGCAATCACGCGGTTGCTATAATCTAATGTTCCCGTCACGATAGATTCCTCGCCTCGACGCCCCTCTCGTTTTGGGGGCTTGTCGGAGCGCGACTGTAATGGGGTTCGGCGCGAGACGGAAGCGGGCGCGGACGGCTTTGGTTTGAGGCCAGCCGACCTTGTGTGAAGGCCCGCCACGTTATAGTTTGGAGCCCGTGTAGGGAGCCGAAGGCTCACAAAAAAACAAAGCCGCCCGAAGGTCGGCCTGAAAGAGGAAAGGACAAGGAATGAAAGCTTTTTCGATGTTGAGCGTGGCGACGGCCGTCATCCTGGCGGGCCTGACCGGCTCTGCGCTCGCTGCCGGCGACGCCGCTTCCGGCGAGAAGGTTTTCGCGAAGTGCAAGGCCTGCCACAAAGTCGGGGAAGGCGCGAAGAACGGCATCGCGCCGGAGCTCAACGGGCTCGATGGCCGCAAGGCCGCCTCCGTCGAGGGCTATAATTACTCCGAGCCGCTCAAGGAGTCCGGGATCACATGGGGCGACGCGTCCTTCGCGGAGTTCATCAAGAATCCGAAGGCCAAGGTTCCGGGCACGAAAATGGTGTTCCAGGGCCTCTCCTCCGACAAGGAGGCGGCTGACGTGTGGGCCTATCTCGCGACCTTCGGCGCCGACGGCAAGGCCAAGTAAGCCGTCGCTCCCACAAGGGCGCACAAACGCAAAAGCGGCCCGCAGGGGCCGCTTTTTTCATGCGCGTCGCAATGGTGACGATCCGCCGTCGAGCGATTCCGCTCGAGGCCCACTTGACCTAGCCGCCTGAGCAGGTGCCGGTCTTCGTCAGAAAGGACTTGCCGGTTTCGGTGTTGATGTATTTTTGCGTGACCTTGCCGCTCGCCCGGTCGATCTTCCAATCCCAGGCGACGCGCGTCGCCGCGAACATCTGGCGGAAGGAGATCACGTCCTTCTTGACGACGAGCGAATGTTTTTCGAGCGACTGCGCGTCGACGATATTTTCCTGATCCGAGCCGAGCCGCACGGCGCCGTCGTCGATTTGCAGGATGACTTCCTGTTGCGGCATCCCCTCCTGGCCGAGCGAGCAGGTCAGCGTGACGGGCGCAGCCTTTGCCGTCGCCGAGACGGCAAGGAGCGGAAGAAAAACCAGCATCATCCGACGCATCGACGGTTCCTTGGATCGAGCCTACTGGAAAGCGGCGGCGAGGATTGACCGAAGCCTCTGCAGGCGCTCGCGCAAGCGAGCGTAAGCGAAGCACGACTCGCCCTACGCAACGCGAAGCGTGAGGAACTCACCCTCCCCTGTTTGTTTGCTTCTCGCCGGCCACCGGCTTCTCGGTCAGACCGTTTTTGATCTTGTCGAGAATGCGCGGAAGATCGTCCGGCTCGGGACCGAGATCGCGCGCATGGTTCCACTGGAACTGCGCCTCGAGCTTGCGGCCCACGCGCCAATAAGCGTCCCCGAGGTGGTCGTTGATCACCGGGTCGGCGGGCTTGAGATCGATGGCCTTCTCGAGCTCGCGCACCGCTTCGTCATAGCGACCCAGGCGGTAGTAAGCCCAGCCGAGGCTGTCGACGATGTAGCCGTCGCGCGACTTCAGATCGACCGCGCGCCGCAGCATGCGGAAGGCCTCGTCGAGATTCATGCCCTGGTCGACCCATGAATAGCCGAGATAGTTCAGAACCGAGGCCTGGTCTGGATTGAGCTCCAGCGCCTTCTTCAGATCGGCCTCCGCCGCGGTCCAGTTCTTTCGCCGCTCATTGGCGATGCCGCGGTAGTAGTAGAGTAGCCATTTCGACTTCTCGGGCGTCGTCTCGATCGCCAGGGCCCGCGTGTAGGAATTGACGGACTGGTCATAGAGCTTGCGGGAACGTTGCAGATTGGCGAGCGCGGTCAGGGCGTCGGCGTTTCGCGGAAAAGCCTCGACCACCGCCTGCAAATGTTCGGCGGCCTCCTTGTTCTTGCCGATCTCCTCGAGCAGCAGAGAGGCCTGCACCTCGGCGTTGACGCGCAAAGCGCTTGTCTCCGGCACCGAGTCGTAGAGCTGAATCGCCGACTCCTCCTGCTTCATGCGCTCATAGATGTCGGCGAGCGTGAAGATCGTCAGCTCGTTTCCGGGAGCCAGCGCCTGTGAGAGGCGCAGGTAGATGAGCGAAGGAAGCTCCTCGCCCGGGCGTCCGCCGCCGAGCGCCACGAGGCCGTAGAGCACCTCGCCCGCGCCCTCCTCGGCGCTGTTCACGATCGGCGGCAGCTTCTTGCCCGCATCGATCTCGGCGATCGCTGTGAGCACCAGCGGATGGCCCGGCACGGCTTCGTCGAAGGCCTTGTAGAGGCGGCGAGCGCCTTCATTGTCGCCTTGTCTCGACAGGAATCGCCCATAGGCGTCGATGAGACGCAGCACAGTGCGGTCGGCGCTCATCACCGATTTGAAGCGCTTCTCGGCCTCGGCCTTGTCGCCGAAGAGGTCCGCGATCAGCGCCGCGTGATAGTCGCGCAAGGTCGCGAGGCCTTCGCCACGCAACTGATCGAGCGTCTGCAGCGCGCGACGCTCTTGCTTATCGCCGACGTAAGTCCAGGCGTTGAGCAGCACGTTCTTGACGTCGATGGGCTGTTCGCCGCCGTCTCTGGCGATGCCTTCGCGCGCCTTCGCCCATTTGTGCTGAAGCATGGCCTCGACGGCCGTCGTCAGATTGGCGACCGGATTCTTGCGATCCTGCGCCAGCACCTTTCCCGAGAGATCGAAGGCTTCGGGAAAATTGCCGTTGGCCAGCGCCGCGATCATCGCGCGCTCGGCGAGGTCCTTGTTGTGCGGATCGACGCGCAGGGCCTCGCGAAAGAAAGTCGAGGCCGCGAGCGTGTCGCGCTCCTCATTGGCGACGATCGCCGAAAGGACGTTGCCGGAGAGGCTTTCGCCGACCTCGAAGGGTCGCGGAACCGAGAAATGCTCGCGGGGCTGGTCCGCAGCGGCGACGGCGCCGAAGTGGAAAACGCCGAGCGCGCAGGAGAGCTGCGTCGCGATGCAAAGATAGCGGCGGACCGCTGTCGCCTTAAGAGGAGAAAGTCTCACGTGAGGGGTTTCCGGTTGCGCCGCATAGCCGGGAAGCCATGGTCTTCGGCTTCGCCATAGCTAAGAATGATGGCCGCTTTATGCGGTTACCGCAAGCAAGAAATGCGCGTGTTAGGTCTTAAAAAAGCCGTAAGACTGCTCTCCGGGCGGTTAGACGCGCCCGGAGAGCCGCAATTGCCTCAAGCTGCGACCTTGACCGCAGCGACAATCTTTTGCGCGGCGTCGTCGAGATTCTCTGCTGAGATCACGTTTAGGCCGGAGCTGTCGATGATCTTCTTGCCGAGATCGACGTTCGTGCCCTCGAGGCGCACGACGAGCGGAACCTGAAGCCCCACTTCCTTGACCGCGGCGATGACGCCCTCGGCGATCACGTCGCATTTCATGATGCCGCCGAAGATGTTGACCAGAATGCCCTTCACCTTGGGGTCCGCCGTGATGATCTTGAAGGCCGCGGTGACCTTCTCCTTGCTCGCGCCGCCGCCGACGTCGAGGAAGTTCGCGGGGAAGGCACCGTAGAGCTTGATGATGTCCATCGTCGCCATCGCGAGGCCGGCGCCGTTGACCATGCAGCCGATGTCGCCGTCCAGCGCGATATAAGCGAGCTCGTATTTCGACGCCTCAATCTCCTTCTCGTCCTCTTCCGTGACGTCGCGCAGCGCGACAACTTCCGGGTGGCGATAAAGCGCGTTGTCGTCGAAGGAGCACTTCGCGTCGAGGCAGCGCAGCTTGCCGTCCTTGGTGACGATCAGCGGATTGATCTCGAGAAGCTCCATGTCCTTCTCGACAAAGGCGGCATAGAGCTGCTCGGTGAGCTTGCCCGCCTGCTTGGCAAGATCGCCGGTGAGCTTCAGCGCGTCGGCGACATGGCGGCCGTGATGCGGCAGGATTCCCGTCGCCGGATCGACGGCGAAGGTCACGATCTTCTCTGGCGTCTCATGCGCGACGTCCTCGATGCTCATGCCGCCCTCGGTCGAGACGACGAAAGAGATGCGCGAGGTCGCGCGGTCGATGAGCAGCGAAAGATAGAACTCCTTGTCGATCGCGGCGCCGTCCTCGATATAGAGGCGGTTGACCTGCTTGCCGGCATCGCCCGTCTGCACGGTGACGAGCGTGTTGCCGAGCATCTGCTTGGCGAAGGTCTCGGCCTCCTCGATCGACTTGGCGATGCGCACGCCGCCCTTGTCGCCGGCAGCGGCCTCCTTGAAATGGCCCTTGCCGCGCCCGCCCGCGTGAATTTGCGCCTTGACGACATAGACGGGGCCAGGAAGCTGCTTCGCGGCGGCGGCGGCCTCTTCGGCCTTGAGCACCGGGACGCCCGCGGCGACCGGCGCGCCGAAGTCGCGCAAAATGGCTTTGGCTTGATATTCGTGGATGTTCATCCGGAACGTGCTCCATTGGAAGACGAAGGCGCTGCCGCAGGCCTTTCCGTCATTGGGCATATGAGGCGGAGGGCGTCAAGAAGGCGCATGGTCGCGCGGCTTGACCCCGGCGCGGCGCCGCGTCGGCCTGCCTCGGAAGTGAAAATCCGCGCTTGCGCGCGGCGCGCTTTGCCGCTAGAACAAACATGGAACATCTGTCCCGGCGACCCAGCTGTGGATAAGCGGGCGCGCCGCGGGCGGCGGAGAGCGCTTTGCTCTAGGGTGGGGTTGAGAGCGAATTTTGCGGAAGTTGACGGACTTCTGCGATCGAAATTCGCTCCTGCATTTTGTTCTGGCGCGATTTTCTATCGCTCGAATGGCTCCATTTGAGCGGAAGGCGCGCTAGCGTGAAGGAGAGTGAGATGGCGGGCAGCGTCAACAAAGTGATCCTCATCGGCAATCTGGGCCGCGATCCGGAGGCGCGCACCCTGCCTTCCGGCGACCGCGTCGTGTCCTTCTCGGTGGCGACCACCGAGAGCTGGCGCGACCGCAACACGGGCGAGCGCAAGGATCGCACCGAGTGGCACAATGTTTCGATCTTCAACGACAACCTGGGCAAGATCGCCGAGCAATATTGCCGCAAGGGCTCGAAAATCTATCTCGAGGGCCAGCTGCAGACGCGCGAATACACCGACAAGGACGGCAATACGCGCAAGGCGACGGACGTCGTGCTGCAGAAGTTCCGCGGCGAGCTCACGCTTCTGGACAGCAAAGGCGGCCGTTCCGAGGGCGGCGACTACGAGCAGACCGGCTATAGCGGCGGCGGCAACGCCAGCTTCGGCCGCTCCTCGCCGATGGAGCGCTCGGGCGACGAGCGCCGGCCGGCCCCGGCCAGCGCGGGCTCGCGGCTGTCGCACGAGCTCGACGACGACATTCCGTTCTGAAACGCGCCCCCTCCCCTGCCCTCCCCCGCTTCGCGGGAGAGGGAGTTGGGTTCCGCGCGTCATCGAGATTTCGCGCAATGTCGGCAGGCCCCTCTCCCGCTGTAGCCCGTCGAAAGACGGGCGTCTAAAGACGCCGTATGGCGGGGGAGGGTGAGGGAGGGGGTCTGCGGCTTTGTGACGCTTTAGATGCGTTGAGCGGGGGAGCCGCAAGGCGACGGCTTCGCGAGGGAGCTGCGTTGGCCAACAAGCTTTATTATGGCGACAATATATCAGTGCTGCGCGAGAGCATCGCGGATGAGAGCGTCGATCTGATTTAACAGGAGAGGGGCCTTCTTTAGCTCGGCAGAGAACGCGTCACCTTGGCGCCGCCCTCGGACTACGGGAATTCACGAATGGGGAGCGCGGTCGTCGGACCCGGGAGCGGCGCTATTTCGCACTCACTTGCGGTCGCGTTCCCCTCGGCCATTGGACGACGCAGACGTGGAAGTCGAAGAGACCGGAGGGCCAGTTCCCGGCCCCGATGACATTCTCGTACTGGCGACGCCCGAAACGCGCGACATCGGCGTCGAGCGGGCCGCGCGATGGAGATGAAAGCCCTCAGGCCTTCGGCGACGAGCGGCCTCCAAGCCGCGCCACAGAGCGATTTAGACGAAAGCGCCACAGGCGGCTTCAAGACAGCGATCCTCGCCGTCGCGCTCGTCATCCTCGGGGCGTTGCTTTTCACGGCTGCTCTTGGCTTGGCGGCGGAGATGACCGCCATTGCGCATGGAGCGGAGCCGAGGCTGTGGAATCCGGCCTGGGGGAGCGCGAAGACCGCCGTTGCGACGCTCGTCATCCTCGCCACTTACATCATCATCGCGATCGGCAAGCTCCCATTCTATCAGCTCGACCGCGCCGGCGCCGCTCTGCTCGGCGCGAGCTTGATGGTGGGGCTCGGCGTGGTGTCGCTCGACGACGCCTGCCGCTCGATTGATTTCGACGCGATCACGCTGCTGCTCGGCATGATGATCGTGGTCGCCAATCTTCGCCTGTCGGGCTTCTTCCGGCTCGTGAGCAATTGGGCGGTGACGCGCGCTGGTCACCCGCTGCTGCTTCTCTTCGCGATCGTTCTGGTCTCGGGTCTCTTTTCGGCTTTTCTCGTCAATGACGCGATCTGCCTCGTCATGACGCCGCTCGTCCCCGACCTCGTCACGCGGTTGAAGCGCACTCCCCTTCCCTACCTTCTGGCCGTCCCTATGGCCTCCAATGTGGGCAGCGTCGCGACGATCACCGGCAATCCGCAGAACATGATCATCGGCTCGTTCTCGCGCATTCCCTACGGGACCTTCGTCGCCGCGCTCTGGCCCGTGGCCCTTGTCGGCCTTCTGATCACGACGGCGCTCATCGCTTTGGCCTATCGCCGCGAGTTTCTTGTCTCCGAGCGCCTCCCGACCCTCGCGCCGCGTCCGACGCGCTATCACCGCGCGCTCGCGGCCAAGGCGGTCCTCGTGACTCTCGGGATGATGGCGCTGTTCTTCGCCGGCCTCCCCGTCGCCAAGGTCGCGATCGTCGGCGGCGCGCTGCTGCTCGTCACCCGCAAGGTCAAGGCGGACAAGGTCTATCGCGAGATCGACTGGCCGCTGCTCTTGATGTTCGTCGGCCTTTTCATCGTCGTCTCAGCTTTGGAGACGACCCTGTTGACGCCGGATCTGGTCGCTAGGATCGGACGGCTCAATCTCGGATCGACGCCGGTCCTCACCGCGATCACGGCGGGTCTCTCCAATCTCGTCAGCAATGTGCCGGCGGTGCTCGTGATGCGGCCTTTCGTCGACGGCCTCGCCGATCCGAAAAGAGCCTGGCTCGTCGTCGCGATGGCCTCGACCCTCGCCGGCAATCTGACGCTCGTCGGGTCGGTCGCAAATCTGATCGTCGCGCAGCGCGCGCGCGCAGGGCGTCGAGATCGACTTCTGGACGTATTTCAAGATCGGCGCGCCGCTGACGCTACTGACCATCGTCTTTGGCGCCTGGTGGCTTTGACGCGTAAAGAGGGAGGCTTTCATGAACCCGGCTTGGTTCACGCCCTTCATCATCCTCGCGGGGGCGCTGCAGGCGTTCGGCGCCGTGATGAGCGCGCAGCTTCGCATCTCCTTGTCGAACCCGTGGCTCGCGCTGTCGGTGCTGTTCGCGCCGAATTTCTTCTTCTTCACGGCGCTCTTTCTGATCTGGCCGCGCCCCCTGCCGACGATCGAGGGCGTGAGCGCGATGCCCTGGTGGGCGCCTCTGGCGGGCCTCACGGGCGCCGTGGCCGTCTTCGCGGGCCTCGCGCTCATCGACAAGCTCGGCGCCGGCGCGGTCAACGGGCTCATCATCACCGCGAACCTCGCCACCTCGCTCCTCATCGATCACTTCGGGCTGCTCGGCGCGCCGACGCATGGGCTGAACGCCTGTCGCGTGATCGGGGCCCTGCTCATGGCGGGCGGCGTCTTCCTAATTTCGCGGTTCTAACCGCTCCCGCTAGCGGCCCTGGGCCAATTCAGAGGCCGGGGGCTTGACAAGCTCGCTCTAAGATATATCTTAGTTCTGTCTAAACATAATGAGACATGTTTTATGAGACACCACCACTGGCGCCGGCATTCTCACGAAGGCCACGAATGCGAGGGCCCGCGCGCCATGCGCGGCCATGGAGAAGGCTTCGGCCGCGGAGGCTTTGGCGGACGCTTCGGCGACGCCGAGCGGACGGGGAGAGGCGGCGGACGGCGCCGCATGTTCGAGGGCGGCGAGCTGCGCCTTGTGATCCTGCTCCTCATTGAGAGCGAGCCGCGGCACGGCTACGACATCATCCGCGAGATCGAGACGCGCACCGGCGGCGCCTATGCGCCGAGCCCCGGCATCGTCTATCCGACGCTCACGCTGCTCGAGGAGCTCGGACACATCGAGGCGCGAGCCACGGAAGGCGCAAAGAAGCTCTATGCGATCACGCAGACGGGTGCGGCGCATCTCGCAGAGAACCGCAAGGACGCCGAAACGGCGCTCGCAAGGCTCGAGGCGCTGCGCCAAAAGAGCGAGGTCATGGACGCGGGGCCGGTCTTTCGCGCGATGAGCAATCTGAAGGCCGTGCTGTACCAGCGCTTGTCCGCTAAGCCGGAAAAGTCGCTGCTCTTCTCGGTCGCCGATCTCATCGACGAAGCCGCGCGAAAGATCGAACGCCTGTAATCACAAAGGCCATGACGGCGACGACGCCCTCTTGCGCAACATCGCGCGACGAAAGGACAAGCCCCGTGAAAATCTCGAGAGACTGGGCCACACCGCTCACCATCGGCGCCTTCGGCCTCATGAGCGTGACGGGCCTGCTCATGTTCTTCCATCTCGACACGGGGCTGAACAAGCTCGCGCATCAATGGCTCTCTTGGGCGATGATCGCCGGCGTCGCGGCCCATGCTTACGTGAATTGGCCGGCTCTCAAGCGCTATTTCACCGCGAGCCGGCAGGGTCGCGCCATCATCGGCCTGGCGGCCGTCGCTCTGGCGCTCAGCTTCGTCCAGCTTCCGGGCGAGAGGGGCGCGTCGACACAGATTCTGGCGTTGCGGGCGCTGACGAAAGCGCCAATCGCCAAGGTGGCCGTCCTCGCCGGACGACCGGCCGATCAGCTCATCGACGAGCTCGCCAGGGCCGGAATCAACCTGCCGAACGCGAATGCGAGCATCGAGAGCGTTGCGACGGATCGCGGCTCTCAGGGGAAGGCGATCGCGGTGATTTTCGGCGCGGGAGCCGGCCAGCGAGCCGTAGGCAAGGATTGACGGCGTCGCCAGCCCCTTCTTGCCTCCGTTCCCGCCCTCTCCTATAAGCTGGCCCCGCGCGCCCTGTTTCCGACACCCCTGGAGGCGATGGGCGCGCTTTTCTTTTGACTTGAAGGAACCAGCCATGGCCGAGACCAAAAAGCTCGCGGCCGCGGTCCGCAGCGGGACAGGCAAGGGGGCCGCCCGCTCGACACGCCGCGAAGGCCGCACGCCCGCCGTCCTCTACGGAGGCGGCGAAGCGCCAACCCCGCTCTCGCTCGATTCGCGCGAGGTCACGAAGCTCATCTTCGCGGGACACTTCCTCACGACGATCTTCGAGCTCGACATCGACGGCAAGAAGGAGCGCGCCATCCCGCGCGACTATCAGCTCGACGTCATCAAGGATTTCCCGACGCATGTGGACTTCCTGCGCCTGAAGCCGGGCCAGCGGGTCAAGCTCGACGTGCCCGTGCATTTCGTCAACCAGGAGGCCTCGCCCGGCTTGAAGCGCGGCGGCGCGCTCAACGTCGTTTATCACGCGATCCAGATGTGGGTGCCTGCCGACGACATTCCGGAGTCGATCACCGCCGATCTGAGCGGGCTCGACTTCAACGACTCGCTGCATATTGGCGCGATCCCCCTGCCCAAGGGCGCCAAGCCCACCAACCCCGACCCGAATTTCACCGTGGCGAGCATCACGCCGCCGGCCGGCGGCGCTGAAGAAGCCGCGCCTGCCGCAGCCGCCGCGGCGGCGCCCGCCAAAGCCGCCGCCAAGGCGCCCGCCGGCAAGAAGTAGTCCGCGCCGCGAGCCTTGAGATTCGACCCTCCTCCCGGCGACGGGAGGAGGGTTTTTTCGTGCCTCTACCCCACGGCTCGTTTTCGGGCGGCTCTTGGTCTATGTTCGGCTCAAACGATCTTTGCAGCGGGGAAACGATGACGGCGGGCACGGGAACTCTCTCACAAGCTGCGCCGCCGCCTTTCACGCTCGACGAGGAGAAAGCCGCCTACCGCGACATGCTGCTGATCCGCCGCTTCGAGGAGAAGGCGGGGCAGCTCTACGGCATGGGCGTCATCGCCGGCTTCTGTCATCTCTACATCGGGCAGGAGGCGGTCGTCGTCGGGGTGAGGATGGCGACGAAAGACGGCGACCAATTCGTCACCTCCTATAGAGACCACGGGCATATGCTCGCCTGCGGCATGGACCCGAAGGCCGTGATGGCCGAGCTTGCGGGGCGCCGTCACGGCGTCTCCAAGGGCAAAGGCGGCTCGATGCACATGTTCTCGCGCGAGAAGAACTTCTATGGCGGGCACGGCATCGTCGGCGCGCCGGTTCCGATCGGCGCCGGGGTCGCCTTCGCCAACCGCTATCGCGGCGACGACCGTGTGTCGCTCACCTTCTTTGGCGACGGCGCCGCCAATCAGGGCCAAGTTTATGAAACCTTCAACATGGCGGAGCTCTGGCGCTTGCCGGTCGTCTTCATCGTCGAGAACAACCGCTATGCGATGGGGACCTCGGTGGAGCGCTCCTCGGCGATGTCCGATTTCGCCAAGCGCGGCGTCGCCTTCAACATTCCGGGCGCGCAGGTCGACGGCATGGACGTGCGCGCCGTGCGCGCCGCGGCGCGCGAGGCGATCGACTGGTGCCGCAAGGGAAATGGCCCCTTCATCCTCGAGGCGCAGACCTATCGCTACCGCGGCCACTCCATGTCGGACCCGGCGAAATACCGCTCCAAGGACGAGGTTTCGCGCATGCGCGAGGAGCACGATCCGATCGAGCAGGTGCGGCTGCGGCTCATCGCCGCCGGCGTCGCTGAGGGCGAACTGAAGAAGTTCGACGCCGAAGCACGCAAGATCGTCGCCGAGGCCTCGGATTTCGCGACGGCGGACAAGGAGCCCGATCCGAGTGAGCTTTACACGGATGTGCTGGCGTGAACCTTGCGGTAGGACGAACGACGCAGCTCTTTGGCGGCGGCTTCAGCACTTTTGAAATTCAAGGCTCTCACGCATGACCGTCAACATCCTCATGCCCGCGCTGTCGCCGACCATGGAGAGCGGCAAGCTCGCCAAATGGCTCAAGGCTGAGGGCGACACCGTCCGGTCGGGCGACGTCGTCGCCGAGATCGAGACCGACAAGGCGACGATGGAGGTCGAGGCCGTCGACGAGGGCGTGCTGGCGCGCATTCTCGTGCCGGGCGGCACGGAAAATGTCGCGGTCAACACGCCGATCGCGGTGATCGCGCTGGAGGGCGAAGAAGCGACGGCTCCGGCGCCCGCCGCCCCGCCCCCGGCCGCCGCGCGAGCCCCAACGGCGGCTGCCGCTGCGGCGGAAGCGCCGGCGCCGGTGCCTGTCGCGGCTCAGCAGGTCGCGAAGCCCGCAGCGGCGCAACCGGCTGTGGAGCCGGAGGTTCCGCCAGGAACCCGCATGTTGCAGATGACGATGCGCGAGGCGCTGCGCGACGCGATGGCCGAAGAAATGCGTCGCGACGACACGATCTTCGTGCTCGGCGAGGAGGTCGGCGAATATCAGGGCGCCTATAAGGTCACGCAGGGCCTGCTGCAGGAGTTCGGCGCGCGGCGCATCGTCGACGCGCCGATCACCGAATATGGCTTCGCGGGGCTCGGCGTCGGCGCGGCCTTCGCGGGCCTGAGGCCCATCGTTGAATTCATGACCTTCAATTTCGCGATGCAGGCGATCGACCACATCGTCAATTCCGCAGCGAAGACGCTCTACATGTCGGCCGGCCAGATCAATTGCCCGATCGTATTTCGCGGCCCGAACGGCGCAGCTGCGCGCGTCGCCGCGCAGCACAGCCAGGACTACTCCGCCTGGTATGCGCAAGTGCCGGGACTGAAGGTCGTCGCGCCGTCAAACGCCGCCGACGCCAAGGGGCTCTTGAAGAGCGCGATCCGCGATCCCAATCCCGTCGTCTTCCTGGAAAATGAAATCCTCTACGGCAAGACTGGGGATGTGCCGGCGCTCGACGACTTCCTCGTGCCGATCGGCAAGGCGCGCATCGCGCGGCCGGGCCGCGACGTGACGCTCGTCTCCTTCTCGATCGGCGTGACCTATGCGCTCGCGGCGGCCGAGGCGCTGGCCAAGGATGGAATCGAGGCGGAAGTCATCGATCTGCGTTCCCTGCGCCCGATGGATACCGCGACGATCGTGCAGTCGGTGCAGAAGACGCATCGCCTGGTCGCGATCGAAGAGGGCTGGCCCAGTTGCGGGATCGGCTCCGAGATCGCCGCGCGCGTGCAGGAACAGGCTTTCGACTGGCTCGACGCGCCCATCGCGCGCGTCACAGGCAAGGACGTGCCGATGCCCTACGCCGCCAATCTCGAAAAGCTCGCACTGCCGTCGATCGAAGAGATCGTCGCCGCGGCGCGCGCTGTGCTGTATCGCTGACCATGCCCTTTCGCTGGCACGAAGCCGTGATCATCGTCGGGCTCGGGGTCGCCACTCTTCTTTACCTCTGGTTCGCGGAGCGCGACTTCGCCGTCGATCTGCTGCGCGCGCTTTTCGGCCTTTCGGGCGGAACGACCGTCGGCGGCTGAGCGCCGACCACCCGCGCGAGCCTTCGGTCTTCGTCCGCCGTCATTGCGAGCGAAGCGAAGCAATCCAGAGCCAGGGGGATTCTCTCGCGTCCTGCAATTCCGTCATTGCTTCTGGACAGGGTGAAGCGGCCTGGTTGCGAAACCTCATCCTGAGGAGGCTCCGCAGGAGCCGTCTCGAAGGATGAGGCGTCCGAAATCTTGCAGGATCCGCCGATACTCATCCTTCGAGACGCCCGCTTCGCGGGCTCCTCAGGATGAGGGAAGGGGTGAAACCATTCACCCGATCATCCTGCGCTTCTGGATGGCTTCGCTTCGCCCACATTGACGAGGGATGCAAAGCTACTGCACGACTTCCGGCTCGACCGAATCGTGCTGCTTCGGCAGGCTCTTGCCGACGACGATCTCCACATCCGCGTCCTTCGTCGAGACGACCTTGAAACTGTTCTGATAGGTTTTGCCGTCGTGGCGCGCGATGGCGACATATTCGCCTTCCGCAAGCACGAGCGACGGAAAGGCGCCGATCAATTCGCGGATCACGTCGCCGCCCGGAGTCAGCACCGAGAAGGAGGTATTTGCGAGCGCCTCGCCCCCTGGCGAATTGACGAGCTTCAGCGTGATCGTTGCGGCGCGATGGCGCAGGGTCGCTTCGATGAGCTTGCCCGCCGGCACGCGCAGATCCGTGGTCACGACGGAGTTCGTCGCATTGTTCTCGCCGGGCGAGGCGCCGCTCGTGTCGAGCAAGGTCGCAACGATGTGGTAGGGGCCTTCTGGAAGCGAGATCACCTCCCCGGCGCGGGCGTTGGCGAGCACGAGCTTCGCCTCCGAATTGTCGCGCTCGGGCACGTAGATCGATATGGCGAGGCGCTGCGGCGGGATCGTCGCGTCGCCGAGCTTGTCGATAAGCTTCAGTCCCCCGGCGTTCATGACCAGCACTTCATGCGTGTAGCGCCCCTCGACGACGATGCGTTTCGTCGCGCTCGCGAGGCCGAAGGCCGCATGGACGATATAGGTTCCGTCCGGCAACGCGAAGCTTGGGGCAGCCTCGCGCGAATCCGCGACGAAGCGATGCGGCTCGTCGGCTTGCGACTTCTCCTCGAAGACGCGCCAGTGGAGGCCGCCCTTGATGTTCGTCGTCTCATTGGCGGTCAGCGCGGCGGAAAGATGCACGCCGCCGGAGGGCGCTTCGCTCGACGGCTTCCCCGCATGCGCGCGCGGAGGACTCTCCGCAAAGGCGGGGCCGGCGAGGAGCGCGAGAAGAAGACAGAGGAGCGACGCGAGACGTTTCATTGCGGAAGCTAGCGTGCTGAATGGGGCGATTTCTCGGCGTCCGGGGCTCCAAAGAGCCTCTCTATGACACCAATGTCGTCTTCGCTCGCCGCGCATTTGCCGAAAAAGCCGTCTCGGCGCGCCGCGAGACACTCTTCCTCGAGCTTTGCCGGATCGCGGCAGGGCGCGTCGAGCGCATGCGCTCCCGCAGCCGCGGCGGCAAGGATCAGAAGGGCGCGAGCGCTCTCGACGGGGGCCGAAGCCTCGTCTGTCCCGAGAGCCAAGGCTAGCGCGGCGCGCCCGAAAAGCACAGCCTGAAGGCGCTTCGAGGAGCCCGCCAGCGTGGCGGAGGAAAGAACGCCCGAGGGCGTCGAAAGCTCGGCGACGATGCGTGTCGCGCCATCGGCGGCGCCCGCTTCGGCCTCGAAGACCGCCAGCCGCGAGCCGAGCTGCTGCACGCTCGCGGCGCCCTCGGCCGCTTGCAGCACGACGCCCTCGGGCGGCGTCGCGCGCAGCGCTTCGAGCGCAGGGTCGAAAAAGGGGTCGTCGAGCCCCGGAAGACGCACGAGAAGCGGCGAAGGACAATTGGCCTCGCGCGCGCGCCGAAGCAGCGACGCATGTCTCTCCATTGCCTGTGTGTCGGCAAAATCGAAGATCAGCGCCCCCGCACCGGATGTAAACATCCTGTCACTTATACTGGAATTGGGCACGATGAGACAGCTTCTCATTGACGACATGCTTGTCGCGTTCCTCATTTCGTCTCGGCGTTAAGCGGCTATTTACCATGAATCTTCATTTTTACTGAACTTTCAGGCGCATCGGCCGCCAACGGCATCGCAGGGAGAGGGCCTTTATGATCGTCGGCGAATTTTTCAACTGGGCGCAAAGCGCAAGCGTGGCGTTGCGGACGGAGGGCGCAAGCGCCCTGGCCAGGGCCTATCTACTTTCGCGACTCGACGCGACGAGCCGGCGCGAGGCCGAGATCGCGCTCACCTGCCTCGCCGACGACCTTTCCCCGCGCGTGCGCCGCGCGCTTGCAGACGTCATGGCCAGCGCGCCCCAGGCGCCGCGCGCGCTCATCGCGGCGCTTGCGAATGATCAGTCGGACGTCGCGGCGCCCATTCTATCGCGTTCGCCCCTTTTTTCGGAAGCCGAGCTGATCGAATACGCCACGATCGGCGACGCTCTGGCGCAAACCGCGATCGCGCGCCGCGCGCATGTGTCTGTGGCCGTCGCAGCGGCGCTCGCCGGCTGCGGCGCGCGCGGGGCTGTGATCACGCTCGTCCTGAACCCCGGCGCCGATCTCGCCGAAGCCGCGATGCGCAGCTTGCTCGAACGTTTCCGCGATGACGGCGAAATCCGCGAGGCCCTGCTCGCGCGGCCCTCGCTTCCCGGCGCAATCCGCAGCCGGCTCGTTCAGGCGACGGCGTCGACCCTCCTCGCCTTCACCGTGGATTGCGCCTGGCTGTCGCCGGAACGCGCCGAACGCCTGTCACGCGAGGCGCGCGACAAGGCGAATGTGAGCATTGCGGCGGAGACCGCGCGCCGCGCGGGCCGCAAGCGTCTGCGCGCCTTCGTCTCTCACCTGCGCAAAAGCGGCGAGCTCACGGCGAGCCTCGTGCTGCGCGCGTTGCTCAGCGGCAGGCCCGAATTATTCGAGGCGACGCTCGTCGAGCTTTCGGGCCTTTCCGAACCGCGCGTCGCGTGCCAGCTCAGGGCTTTCAGGGGCGCAGGCTTCGCGGCCGTCTATGCGAAGGCGGGCCTTCCGGAGAAGTTCGTGACCGTCTTTCGCGCCGCCCTCGACGCCCTCGGCGAACTCGAGCCGGTGAACCCGGACGACGCGGCCGAGCTGCGCCTTGCGGTGATCGAGCCCGTGCTCGCACGATGCGAGCTTGCGAAAAGCGGCGAGCTGGATCGGCTGGTTGCGCTGCTGCGCCGCTTCGAGATGGAGGCGGCGCGCGAGACCGCGCGCGCGAGGGCGCCGGCGCTCTCGGCAAGCCGCGCGCAGAGGCGGCCCGGCGCGCCCCTCATCGATATGCGCGCGCTCGAGGAGGCGCTCGGCCAAGCGGCTTGAGCGAGGTCACGCGGGGAGAAGGGTCGCCGCCGATAAAGGCAAGGCTACCGGCTTTCGCCGGTCTCCAGCGCCTTCTCCAGCTCCAAAAGCCGCCGCGTCGTCGCGAGCACCGTATCGGGATTGAGGCTGATCGAATCGATGCCGAGCCGCACCAGAAATTCGGCGATCTCGAAATAGTCCGAGGGCGCCTGACCGCAGATGCCGCAGTGTCGGCCGTTGCGGCGCGCGCCTTCCACGGCGAGGCGGATAATCTCCTTGACGCCTGGATCGCGCTCGTCGAAGTCGAAGGCGACAATCTCGGAATCGCGATCGACGCCGAGAGTAAGCTGCGTCAGGTCGTTCGAACCGATCGAGAAGCCGTCGAAGTGCTGCGAGAAGGCGTCGATGAGCAGCACATTGTTCGGAATTTCGCACATCACATAAATTTCGAGACCGTTCTCGCCGCGCTTCAAGCCCATCTCGGCCATGGCCTTGAGCACGCGCTCCGCCTCTTCGACCCTTCGGCAGAAGGGAATCATGAGCTTGACGTTCGTGAGGCCCATCTCGTCGCGCACACGCTTCACCCCCGCGCATTCGAGCGCGAAGCCTTCCTTGTACGCCGGATGCGCATAGCGCGAGGCGCCGCGAAAGCCGATCATCGGATTGGCTTCCACGGGCTCGAAAGCGCGGCCGCCGAGAAGCTGCGCATATTCATTGCTCTTGAAGTCGGACATGCGCAGCACGACGGGCTTGGGATAGAAGGCGGCGGCGATCGTCGCGACGCCCTCGGAGAGCCTGCGCACAAAAAATTCCTTCGGGCTCGGATCATTCGCCGTCAGACGCGCGATCTCGGCCCGTTCGGCCGCATCTGCGATCCGCTCGGGATGGATCAGCGCCATGGGATGCGCCTTGATCGATTCGGCGACGATGAACTCCATGCGCGCCAAGCCGACGCCATCGTTCGGCAGGCTCGCGAGCCCGAAAGCGAGCTCGGGATTGCCGACATTGAGCATGACATGCGTTTTCGGACGCGGCAGCTGCGAGAGATCGACGCGCTCGATGGAATAGCCGATCTCGCCCTCATAGACGCGGCCGACGTCGCCCTCGGCGCAGCAGACGGAAATCAGCTCGCCGGTGTGGATCGCGCGCGTCGCGCCGTCGGCCCCGACGATCGCCGGAATGCCGAGCTCGCGCGCGACGATCGCCGCATGGCAGGTGCGGCCGCCGCGATTGGTGACGACGCCAGCGGACGATTTCATCACCGTGCCCCAGTCGGGCGACGTCGAATCGGCGACGAGGATCTCGCCCGGGACAAATTGCGACAATTCGCTCAAATGGTCGATGACGCGCGCGCGCCCCACCGCGATTCTCGTTCCGACCGCCCTGCCCTCGATCCTGACCGGCGCGCGCCTCTCGATCCGATAGGTCTCGAGAGCGTTGCGGTCGCGGCGCGAGGCGACGGTCTCGGGCCGCGCCTGCACGATATAGAGGCGCCCGTCGAGCCCGTCCTTGGCCCATTCCACGTCCATCGGCCGCTTCTGCCCGGCGCGCGCGCTGTAATGGTCCTCGATGAGGATCGCCTGGCCGGCGAGCGTCAAGACCTCTTCGTCGCTCAGGCAGAACTTTCCGCGCTCCTTGGCGTCGGTCGGCATGTTGCGCGTCGTCGCCAGTCCGCCTTCCGAGAAGACCATCTTGATCTTCTTCGCCCCGAGTTCGCGCTTCAGCACGCTTCTCTTGCCCTGACGATAGGTCGGCTTGAAGACATAGAATTCGTCGGGGTCGACGGCGCCCTGGACGACATTCTCGCCGAGACCATAGGCTCCAGTGAGAAACACCACGTCTTCGAAGCCCGTCTCGGTGTCGAGCGTGAACAAGACGCCCGACGATGCGATGTCGGAGCGCACCATCTTCATGACGCCGACAGAGTTGAAGACTTTGAAGTGGTCGAAGCCATTGTCGACGCGATAGCGGATCGCCCGGTCGGTGAAGAGGCTCGCGAAACAATGCACGACGGCCTCGAGCACGCCCGCCTCGCCGCGCACGTTCAGATAGCTCTCATGCTGGCCCGCGAAGCTCGCATGCGGCAGGTCCTCGGCCGTCGCCGAGGAGCGCACGGCGACGGAAAGCTCCGGCCCATATTCCTCAACGAGCTTGCCCAGCGCCGCGCGAATCTGCTCGGCAAGCGCAGGAGGCAGGCCCGCACGGCGCACGATCTCGCGCGCTTTCCCCGCGCGGTGCGCCAGATCTTCGACATTTGTGACGTCTAATCCGGAAAGCGACTCTTCGAGCGCGGGCCAAGCGCCGGCCGAATCGAGCGCATGGCGGTAGGCTTCGGCGGTGATCGCGAAGCCATTGGGGATGAGAATGCCCTTGGGCGTCAGCTGGCGATACATCTCGCCGAGAGACGCGTTCTTGCCGCCCACGAGCGGCACGTCGTCGATGCCGATCTCGCCGAAGAAACGAATGAAACGGTCCGTCATGCCCCCTCCTACGCCGATCCCTACATAGGCGCGCGGAAAGGCTGAGCAATGACGGCAATTGGACGCAGCCCGCCCCTCCCCGCAGAGCCTCTCCGTCCTGGCTTGCAGCCAGGCGAGACGCTAACATCCCCGGGGCCTTGCAGAGGAAGCAAACGGGAAAGCGATGACGACCAATATCGGCGCCGGATTTCGGAACGCGGACAGCGAGCTTTTCGGCAGGCTCGTGCGTTGTCTCGACTTCGCGAACGACCTCCCTTTCTTCAAGGCCTATAAGGCGCATTCCTGGGAGCAGCTGAAGATCGAGCCGGGACAGGTCGTCCTCGACGTCGCCTGCGGGACCGGATCGGATCTCATCCAGCTCGCCGCCCGCTTCCCGGCCACGCGTTTCATCGGCGTCGACAAGAGCGAGAATTTCCTCGCCATCGCGAAGCAGCGGGCCGGGTCGGCGCCAAACGTGGAGTTTCTGCCGGGAGACGCGGAGCGGCTGCCGCTCGGCGATGGGACCGTCGACGCCGCGCGAATCGATCGCTCCTTGCAGCATGTGGAGGCGCCGGCCGCCGTCCTCAAGGAGATGGCTCGCGTCACCAAAAGCGGCGGGCGAATCGTCGCCTGCGAGCCCGACTGGGAGACCTTCATCCTGTTCAATGGGGAGCTCGACGACAGCCGCCAGATCGCCGGCTTCTTCCAGCGCTCCATACGCAACCGGATCATTGGGCGCGAGCTCGGGTCCTTGCTGAATGAATGCGGGGTCGAGGCGCTGAACACCCATGTCCACGCTTTCTGGACAAGCCAGCTGAACGACGCCGATGTCATCTTCGATCTTCGCAAGGTCGCAGATCAATGCGCGGAGGCGGACCTCATCGCGCAGGAGGACGCGGACAATTGGTGGGCCCTCTCGGAGCAGGCGTCGCTAAACGGGACTTTCTTCGCGGCGCTCAACATCGTGGAGACGAGCGGCGTGGTTGGAAAGTAGGCTAAGATCCCCGCGCCCGGCTTATCGTCGCCCGCGCCTCTTGCTCATAGTCGCGCGCGCGCGCTTGCGTCATTTTCGCGCGCGGCGTTTCGATGTGCAGCGTCGCGGCTATGCGCGTCGGCCGCGGCGCCAGAATGAAGATGCGGTCGGCGAGCGCGATCGCCTCATTCAAGTCATGGGTGACGATCAGCGTCGTCACATGCGTTTCGTCGATGAGCCGCGCAATGCGCTCGCGCAGCTCCAGCGCGAGCGCCGCGTCGAGCGACACTAGCGGTTCGTCGAGAAGCAGCAGTGTCGGACGGATCGCGAGCGCCCGGGCGAGCGCCGCGCGGCGCGCAAGACCGAGCGAGAGCCGCCCCGGAAATTCGTCGCGATGCGCGGCGAGATCGAAATCCTTGAGCAGCGCCTCGATCTCGGCGGCGCTCGCCAGCGGCGCCGCGATTTTCAGATTGTCGAAAACGCTGCGCCAGGGCAGAAGCCGCGGCTCCTGAAACGCCATGCCGAGCCGGCTGCCTTGCGGCAAGGAGACGCGGCCAGAAAA
>Ga0265331_10001101_pt1 | contig 20817 bp, 17 predicted proteins | sample 41923metaG_FD_202088 | JGI IMG/M metagenome (GOLD analysis project Ga0265331, IMG submission 202088) | Rhizosphere microbial communities from Carex aquatilis grown in University of Washington, Seatle, WA, United States - 4-19-23 metaG | ecosystem: Host-associated > Plants > Roots > Rhizosphere... | reverse complement strand
CCGGCAGAGTGCGCGCGTCCGGCCAGCGCGCGGAGCGCGTACTCCCACAGCGCTTCCGAGTTGAGCCGGCGTGGTGTTCGCTCGTTCATTTCCTGTCGCGCGACTTCCGCAGATTCGCCTCTTATTACTGCGCTCCGCTGAGATCGCTTTACCGATACTATGCTAGTATGCAGGTGAGCAGGACAGCCTGCAAGGAGGGAGCATTCATGGCGGAAGAAGGCAGCAAGTTATCGTTTTTTGCGTTCGGGTTGGGCCTCGGCCTGGCAATCGGAGTGCTATTCGCTCCCAAGTCCGGGGAAGAGACCCGGGAGTTTATCCGCGCCAAGGCGGATGAGGGCAAGGACTACGTCCGGCGGCGCAGCGATGAGTTTCGCGACAAGACCGAAGACGCGCTCGATCGGGGCCGGACGGCTGTGAACCGGCAGCGGGAGAACCTGTCGGCGGCTGTCGAAGCCGGCAAACAGGCGTACCGCGATGCAGCGAGCGGCCGGACTCCGGAGGGCGATCAGACCTAGGTTCATGGACTCCAACGCACTGTATTGGATGATCGCTTTCACGTCGATAGCGGCAGCCTGTCTGATTATTCAGGTGATCCTGCTGGGGGTGCTGGCGCGCGCCTCCTGGATTACCAAGAAGCAGACCGCCGAGCTGGTGGCCAGGGTGGGGCCGCTGGTCGACAAGATCGAGCCGTTCGTCGACACCAGTCAGCAGGTGCTCGAGGACGTCCGCCGGTACGCTGCTGAGATCTCCGGCAAAACCAACGATTTACTGGACCTGAGCCGGAAGCAGCTGCTGCGGGTCGACGATGTGATGGGCGAGGCCGCTTCGCGCACCCGCGCCCAGATGGACCGCATCGAGATGGTCATGGACGATACGGTCAACCGCTTCCAGGAGACCACCACGCTGTTGCAGAACAGCATTGTGCGTCCGGTGAGGCAGATCAATGCGGTCACCGCCGGCATCCGGGCCGCGCTTTCGTATATGGCCGGAAGCCGCCGCGCCACCGTCGAGCAAGCCACGCACGACGAGGAGATGTTCATATAGGCGCCGGGCGGCATGCGCCTTCCATGATCGACATTCACAGTCACGTCCTGCCAGGTCTGGACGACGGCTCCCGGTCCCTGGAACAGAGCGTGGCGATGATTCGCATCGCGGCCCGGACCGGAACCACCGATCTGGTGGCCAGTCCGCACGCCAACCTCGAGTTCTCGTTCGATCCCGGGCGCGTTGAGGAGCTGCTGGCTCAACTCCAGCAGGCTAGCGAAGGCGTGCGCCTGCATCGGGGCTGCGACTTCCACCTGTATTTCGACAACATCCAGGACGCCCTGGCGAATCCAGCCAAGTACACCATCAACCACAAGCGATACCTGCTGGTGGAGTTCCCGGATGTCCTCATCGCCAAGAGCACCCCCGAGGTCTTCGAGCGGCTGCTCGAAAGCGGGATGACGCCCATCATCACGCACCCCGAGCGCAACTACCTGCTGCACAGACGCATGGCTGAGCTCAAGAGCTGGATCGAGAGCGGTGTCACGGTGCAGGTGACGGCGCAGTCTCTTCTGGGACGGTTTGGCACGGAGGCGCGCGCGGTGGCTCGTCAGCTCATGAAAGAGGGGATGGTCCACTTCATCGCCAGCGACGCCCACGACGAGGAGGACCGCACCCCGCGGCTGGACCTGGCCTACAACCACGTGGCCAGCCGGTACGGCCGGGAGCGCGCCGAACTGCTTTTCGTCACCAACCCGCGCGCGGTTATCGAAGGAGAGCCCCTGCCGGAACAGCCTCCTCCCGAGACGGGCACCCCGCGTAAGTGGTTTCAATTCTGGCGATAACGGCTTTTGTGGCGCAGGCACTCGTGCCCAATGCCGTTTGGTTATCCCGGATGCGGACAGCCTGAGTGGGCGGCTCTCCAGAGCTGCGCGGGACGTCCACGTCGGGCTTCCTTGATTTCAGGAAGTTGGACGGAGGCGGGTCTGGAGACCCGCTGCAGGACTGGAGTCCTGCCCCACAATGGGCGGCACTCGTGTCTGCGACACGTCTCCCCTAAAGCTTAGGCGGCCGCCAAACGATATTAGGCGAGAGTGTCGGAACAGGGCCAATTACGGGACCGGTTACGTGATCTCGCCCCTCGTTTCCCCACGGATTCGGAGCCGGTAAGGAAGAAGCTAGCCGAGTTGCTGGTTGCCGACCCGCCCGGTTTCCGTACGGCCGCACTGGAGGTCCTGCCCGGCCTGGACGATTGCTCCTTGCGAAAGTGCCTGCTCGATCTGATGTTGAAAGCGGGACTGCTGCCCGTCTGCGATCCTGCGATCATCGGGCAGGAGGAAGAAATCGCGCTCGCGCGCGATCTTTGCGAACTCGATCCCCAACTGGACATGAAGCTGGCGCGAAGGCTGTCCGGCGCCGCGGGCGAAAAGGTGCCGGAAGCGGTTGTTCAACGGGTATTGGTGCTCCTGAACTCCATCCCCGAAAACGCCCGCGTGCTTCCGATCGTAATCAAGCTCCTCCGGCATCCCAGCCCGAGCGTCCGCTCCAAGGCAGCGCTGGTAATCGGACGAGTGAGCAAGACGCCGCACGTGACGCAGGAATTCCAGTCGGAGCCCGACCCGCGCGTCCGGGCCAACGCGATCGAGGCCCTCTGGGGGATGGATTCCGCCAAAGCGCGTTCGGTGCTGCGGGAAGCCGCGGACGACCCCCACAACCGCGTTGCGGGCAACGCCCTGCTCGGTCTCTACCTGGTGGGTGACACGTTCGCGATTCCACGGATCCTGCAACTGGCCACGCACCCGAAAGCCGAGTTCCGAACGACGGCAGCGTGGGTGATGGCGCAAACCGGAAGCCCGCGCTTTCTGCCGGCGCTGGCGCAGATGGTCCGGGAGACGGATCGGAATGCCCGCGCCTGGGTGTTCCGGGCGATCACCAGCCTGAAGCGCGCGGGCTCGGGAGCGGCGGGCCTGGCCCAGCTTCGCGTTCACCTGACCCGCAGGTTCCTCCCGCCCGGAGGGTCGCTGACCCTGCACGCCGCAATCGCGGCGGAGGATGGCAAGGAACTGCCGGGCCTGCCGGCCACCTCGATCATCGTGTGGGAAAACGCGCGCATGGTGGCCGACTATTCGGTGCGCCCGTTGTCGCGTCCCGCTTCCTTGGGGCTAGGTCTGGTGCTCCCTCTGGGCGAGGCCGGAGACAGGGCTCTGGCAGCCTTGACATCCCTGAAGCGCAGTCAGGACCGCTGGCAGGAATGCCGGTACCTGGATGCGAGCCTGCCGGGTACGCTGGAGCAGGCCTTCGCTTTTCTGGCAACGGTTTCGTCGGACCGCCACATTATCGTCGTCGCGCCGCCTCCCGGGAGCGGTCCCGCGGAGGCGGCTCAATGGGAGCGCGTGCGGTCGCGAGCGCGGATGTCGGCGGTTGGGGTCGATCTCATTCCGGACAGCCCCGAGGATCCCGCTAAGGTCGCGCAGGCCTGCGAGAAGGCGTACCTGATGCTTTTATGCGGGTACGAGATCGCCTGCCAAGCCCGCCCGGAGGCGGCGGCGCAGCCTGTCGAGACGAAACTGGAAGTCTATGCCGGACAAAGCTACGGCGCGGATGTCCTGAAACCGGCCGCCTGAGGGCGGCGTAGACTATACTGGTGACCCGATTTGCGGTACTGTTGGCTCTTTTTCTTCCGTCGCTGGCGGTGAGTTCCGGTGTCCCGGCCCGGGAACTCGCCCACCAGGTGCTCGACACCGGCCTCGATCCGCGGGAGTGCTATCACGTCCGCGATCTTCAATTCGGCCGCGAAGACGCCCGTATCTTTCTCACCGAGGGCTACCTCATTTTTGGGAAAGAGGTCGGTGGCCGGCGCGTCGCGGCCGTATTCAGCGCCGATGTCGAGGGTGGCGACGCCGAGATCCTCCTGCTGCCTCCCAACCGCTCCGAGAGGCTTTCGCTCGCGTCGTTCACCGGCGCGCCCAACCTGGACGAGCACTTCCAGTCGGCCGTCTTCATTTTTAGCGACGACTCGTATGCGGAACTCCTGAAGCTCGCGGCCAAGGGTGGCGAGCCCCGCCGCGATCCGGAACACGGAGCCGAAATGCTCCCGGACTGGGACCCGGTGGTTCGCAACCTCGGGCAGAGCTTCCAGGTCCGGCTGGTGAAGGATCTGCTCGCGAAGCCGAGCGCCCTCAACGGTTTCTTCTACGGTGCGGTGGTCGGCCGGCGGCTCGGCAACTTCGACTTTCTGTACGATCCGCGCGCGCCCGAGCAGATCCACATAGGCCAGGTCGTGGTGCGCTACAATCGCGCCTATTTCGATCTTTGGAGCCGGTTTCAAGCGCGTTCGTTCCGGAACGGGTCCCGGGTCACGCCTGCCAGCGACGTCACGGTGAGCAAGTACAAGATCGATGCGACCGTCTCTGGGGACCTGACGCTTGATGCAACCACGCTGGCCACCGTGGTCCCCGGCCCTGCCGGCCGCGATGCGATGGAATTCGACATCTCTCCCCAGATGCGGGTCCTCGAAGCGCGCGTCGGCGGCCAACCGGCGGAGGTTTTTCAGCCCGATTCTCTGCGCTCGGCCCTGATCCGGGGAGAGGTGAACCAGTCGTTCCTGGTGATTCCCGCCACTCCGCTCGAAGCCGGCCGCGAGGTTGAAGTCGAGTTCAAGCACTCGGGGATGGTGGTTTCCGATGCCGGGAACGGAGTGTATTTCGTCGGCGCCCGCGGTTCGTGGTATCCCAACCGTTTTCCCGAGTTCGCGCGCTACGACCTGAACTTCAAGTACCCGCTCGATCTGGACCTTGTGGCGGCCGGCCGGCCCTTCCAGCAGACGGTAGAAGGAGAGTGGCAGATCTCCCGCCATCGGATCGATACCCCGGTGCGCATGGCGGGCTTCAACCTGGGCCGCTACGAGCACCGCAGCGTCACGCGGGGAGGCTACACCGTCGATGTCTACGCTAACCGTGGTGTAGAGTCCGCTCTGCAACAGGCCCAAAAGCGCCTCCTTTTCGTGCCGCCGCCGCGGATCGGCCCGCCCGGCGACCGCCGCTGGACCGTGGACCTGCCACCCTTCCCGTCCGACGATCCGCACAAGATGAAGCCGGCCGAGCACCTGGAGCAACTGGGGAACGACATCGCGGGCACCATCGAGTTCATGGCCTCGCACTTCGGCCCGCCGGTCCTGAAGACGCTGACCGTCTCGCCGATTCCAGGCACGTTCGGCCAGGGATTCCCCGGGTTGCTCTATCTCTCGACCCTGGCCTACCTGGATCCGCAGTTCCGGCCGGCGAGCGCCCAGACCGAAATGGAGCAGCTGTTTTATTCCGACATCCTCTCCGCGCATGAAACAGCCCACCAGTGGTGGGGCAACGTGGTGGCCGCGAACAGCGACGGAGACGCGTGGCTCATGGAGGCGCTGGCCAACTACACCGCGCTGCTTTACCTGGAACGGCGCAAGGACAGCCGCGCGGTGGATCAGGTGCTCGAGGAGTATCGCATGCACCTGCTGGCGAAGGGCGAAGGCGGCCACACCATGGAATCGGCCGGCCCCATTATCTGGGGCGGGCGCCTGGTGTCCTCGCATCAGCCCAACGCGTGGCGCGTGATCACCTACGAGAAGGGCTCCTGGATCATGCACATGCTGCGGCGGCGCCTGGGCGACGAGGAGTTCCTGGCGATGCTCGGCAGCCTCAGAAGCCGCTACGAGTTCCGCACCGTGACGACGGAGGAGTTCCGCGAGATGGCCGCCGCGGCCCTGCCGCCGAAATCGCTCGATCCGAACCTGGAGAATTTCTTCGACCAATGGGTCTACTCGACCGGCATTCCGTCGCTCAAGATGACGCACTCCGTGCAGGGCAAGGCGCCGCAGCTCCGCGTCACCGGGACGGTGGTGCAGACCGACGCGCCGGAGGATTTCAGCGTGCTGGTTCCCGTCGAGATCCAGTTTCCGAAAGGCAAGCCGCTGGTGCACTGGGTAAGGACGGCCAACGGTTCGGTGACGTTCTCGGTGCCGGTCCACCAGGCGCCCTCGAAAGTGATTCTGGACCCGGACAACAGCGTTCTGCGAAAGTAGGCTGCGGACGTCCAGAACAGGATTGGCCACGAATGAACACGAATCGACACGAATCGAACGCGGAGTCGTATTCGTGTTTATTCGTGTTCATTCGTGGCCCATTCGGTGATCGTTATGTCTAGTGCCATGCGGATCGTCGTGCTTGTGGGTTTGCCGGGATCCGGCAAGTCCACCTACGTGGAAAGGATGGGCGCGCCGGTTCTCTCCTCGGACGCGATCCGCGGTCTGCTGGCCGACGATCCCACGGACCAAACCATTCACGCCCGCGTCTTCGCGACCCTGCGGCACATGCTGCGCCAGCGTCTGGCGCTCGGCCGCCCCGTCACCTACATCGACGCCACGAACCTGACGCCGCGCGAGCGCCGCGCCTACCTGCGAATGGGCGAGCTCTACGGCGCTTCAGTCGAAGCCGTTTTCTTCGACGTGCCGCTGGCGGTATGCCTGGAGCGCAACCACGGCCGGGTCCGCGTGGTCCCTGACGACGTGGTGGAGCGCATGGCGGCCAAGCTGCGTCCGCCGACGGTGCAAGAAGGGTTCGCGAAGGTGACGCTGATCACGGAGTAGCGCGCGGGTTCGTGCTCTGGCCGCCAGGTCCGCTCCCTTACGGTCGCGGTTCGGTAACGAACGAGCGGGGTCCGCTCCCTTGCGGTCGCGGCTCGGTAACGAACGGGCAGGGTCCGCTCCGGCGGACATCGCCCGGCTGCGCCGGCCGCGTCTTCATCGCCATCGGTGGCCCGCAGGGCCATGGGGACTCCCTTACGGTCGCGGTTCGGTGCTGGCGGCGGACGCTAGCGCGGCTTGCCGGTAAAGCCTACGGCGGCGCGAAGCTCGTCGGCGTTCATCAGCCTGCCGTGGGACATCACCCAGACGGTGTGGCGCAGATCGCCGATCCGCTTGGATGGATCGCCGTCGACAAGCACGAGGTCGGCGTCCTTGCCGGCTGCGATCGACCCAGTCGAACCGTCGGCCTTCACAAGCCGTGCCGGGGCGATCGTGGCCGCCTGCAGAGCCTCGGCCGGGCTCAGCCCCGCATCGACGTAGAGTTCGAGCTCTCGCACGATCTCGAGCCCAGACCCGTCGGTGCCGGCCACGATCGGCACTCCGGCGCGGTGGAGCGCCGCGGCAAGAGCCATCATCTTGCGGAAGCTGGCGCGATAATCGGCGCGCGTCAGATCCTTGGGCACGGTGAATCCACCCGTGCGGAAGGCTCGCTCATCGGCGGGAGGCATCGTGCCGGCAAAAGGGGCGTAGGCAGGCGACAAGTCGCCATTCTCGGGTACGTAAAGGCTTTCGAACGTCGACAGTGTGGGATCGACCACGATGTGCCGCTTCGCCATGTCCGCAATCAGCGATTTCAGCGGCTCCGCATCGATATCCACGTTACGCGCATAGCGCCCGGGCCCTTCGAAACGCATGATGCCATTCGACTGGTTCACCACCTCGTCCGGCATGGCCTGCATCATGACGAAGTTGATGTGCGTGATCTCGTCATAGCCGGCGGCGATGGCGTCCGCCGGGCGCATGGTCGCAGGCACGTGGCCGTGCACGTGCAGGCCCGACTTCTTCGCCTCCGCGATAGCCGGGACCAGCCACTCCTTTTTCATCGAGCCGTAGAACTTCACTCCCGTGAAGCCGTTTTCCTTCGCGGTTCGCACTGCTGCGATCGCCTCATCGGCAGAGCTCACGGAGACTCCGGCCTGTGCGGCTAACGGGCCCTTGCCGTCGATCAGCAGCGAGGGGTAGACCGTGGGGAACAAGAGCTCGCCCTTCGCGATCCGTTGGGTGCGCGAAACCGTGGGCCCCAGCGCGGCCCCCGGGTCACGTGCGGAGGTCACGCCGATCGACAGCAGCATGGGCCCGGTGGTGTCGTCGCCAACATGCATGTGCGCGTCCCACAGGCCGGGGACCAGAGTTTTACCCGTGCCGTCGATGACCCGTGCGTTCGCGGGCACCTTTATCGGGGCGGCGGCGCCGACGGCGGCAATGCGGCCTTGGTTGACAATGACCGTCTGATCGTCCAGAAAACGGCCCGCGTCGGCATCGAAAAGCTTCACGTGCACGAAGGCGACGGGCGTCTCGGGGACCACGCCAAACCGGCGTGCCAGCGCGGGACTGCGTTCCGCCAGGGCGTCATCCTGCGCCTTTTGCAGGTTCAGGAAATCGCCCGCATAGGCTTCCGGCAGCAGGCCCATCGCGGGGCTGACCATCCCGAAAAACTTGCCTTTCCCGTTCATCCAGACCGGCAGGGCGCTCAACGACAATCCGTCAATGGAGAACGCGGAAACGGTCTGGCGCGAGGCTGCCTCGCCAATGGTGAGGTCGGCCAGCTTCACGAGCCGGGCCTCGCCGCTTGGAAGAAGCGAAAGCCTGCGATCTGGTGCGGCATAGAGGAGTTCGGCCAGAACCGCGGTGGCGCTCGAAGTGCTACCTTGAGCCACATAGAGGCTTCGCCCGTCATACGACTTGCTGCCCTGGTCTACCGGCGTCTTCCAGCGCGCGGTGCCGCCAGTGACCGTGAAGGTCTCCGCCGCATCTCCACTGGGCGTGAATCCGCGAATGGTGAGGCGATCCGGTTGGCCGTTCGGGCCGAGGTGGATCCGCTCGTCTTCCTCCCAAACCATGCCGCGCAGGTGGATGCTCTCGCGCGAGAAGATCTCGCCATCGGCGGACCTCCACAGCGCAGAGACGCCGTGCTGGCCGGCAGTGGAGAGGATTACAAACTTCTCCGCATGGGCCGGCGGCGACATCAGGTCGTCCACGGAAACCTGCGCGAAACAGGCACCCGCGGACCACCCGATCGCCATCGCGATCGCGACAATACGACTGCGCAAGAAGCTCCCAGGCATGTTTTGTGGTCCCCTTCGGCAACAGAGATGGCGTCGCACGCAGCGGCCTGACGAGGCCCCTCGAGCGGCGGGTACCCGTATTATATCGCGCCGCGGCGCGGGCACCCGCTCCGTGGTCGAGGATCAAGGAGTAGGGCGCGACACGAGTGATCGATTCGTGGCGTAGCGGTACGGACCCGGTCGGAAGCGCTGGGCACGGCATGGAAGGACCCGTTGGTTGTGGAAGGATGAGGATGTAGGGATGGCGCTGTTCGCCGTGGAAGGGCTTTGAGCCGACGCAGGGTCCGCTCCCTTGCGGTCGCGGCTCGGTGACGAACACCCGTCAAGGAGTAGGGCGAGGGCGCGGATGCGCCAATGCCTGTGCGACCCCGAGCAGGGCGCTGGCGCGCTCGCTTCCCGTGGGTCTCGATCGCGCCCAGCGCAGCGCGGATCTGGGGCCCTCCTTGATGGTCCAGGCCCAGGCCACATCGCGCACCACCGCCGTCTGGGGCCAGTCATTCGCGCCCGCCACCTGCGCCGCCGTCAGGAAGCGCAAGGCGCCGTCCAGATCGCCCTTCCTGGCAGCCGCCCTGGCGAAGCCGGCCATCCCCAGCGCCTGATCGTCAGTGTTCGAACTCTTCTGCAGCGCCTTCTCCGCCGCTGCCGGATCGCTCGGATACTGTTTGATGGCCACATCGGAAACCAAACACCGGGTTCCCTCAATCGAATGGTAGGCTTCCGTGAACCTTCCGAGCTCGGCATCGTACCGCGCAACGTCGCAAGGACTCGGCTCGACAACGGAGAAGGTCGCGGCGCTTCGCTCCCGCTGGTCCAGCATCTTCGAGAACTCGGCCACCACCTTTCGGTCCGCCATGTGGGACGCCAGCTCGCGCGCCTGCTTCAGCTTCCCCTGCTCAAAGAAGGCATCGGCAATCCGGGACAGCAGGCTGGGAGTCGAACACGGCCTCACCTGCTCCGCGGTATGCAGCGCTCCCTCGAGGTCGCCCGATTCGAGTTGGTGCGCGCCGAACTCCTCGATCGCCTGAACGGCTCCGGGGAGCGGACCGTTGATCTCTATGCCGCCCACTCTCACCGTGCGACAGCCGCTGTCGTTGATGAGGACGGGAAGCAATGCGCTGGTTTCGAGCGCGCCGCGCAAATCGCCCCGGCGCGCCTGGACTGCGGCAATTGCCTCGGTGCCCCAGACATTCCGCGGCGCGACCAACCCTTTTGCCATGAGAGTGGCGCCCCGGACATCGCCGTTCTCGGCGCGAATTCTCACGGCGTCCACGACCAACCCATATCGCGAGGGCGCGTCCGCGTCCCACAGCCGGGCAGTCGCCATCGCGTCGTCGTAGTAACCCTGCGCCGCCTGTTGGTTGAAGATCTCCAGCAGCGGTTCGGCGCTCTTGCCCGGCGTGGACCGTCCGGCCGCCACCGCCTCGCGCAGGATCTCCTGCGCCGAGACCGGGGTGCGATTTCGTATCCACACCGTCAGCCCGACGCCCACTCCAATCGCGAGCGCAGCGGCGAAAACGATCTTGAGTCTCATACCCAGTGGCGACCTTGTCCGGACCGTGGCTTCCAGTGTACGTCAGGGCATCGGGGCCGGGCGCGCGCGCCGCCCTGAGCAAATAATTTGCCAGATCCTGAGTCTGCTCTGGTAGACTGAAGCTAACTCAACAGGGGCTTCCAATGTCTGCGGGAACGATCTTAATCGCCGACGACGAACCGTCGATCCGCGCTTACCTGCGGGCCATCCTCAAGGTGGAAGGCTTCACCCTCCTCGAGGCAGCCGACGGAGTGGACGCACTCCAGCAGGTCCAGCAGCGGGGCGAGCCGGTTGACTTGCTCTTGACAGACATCCGGATGCCTCGCATGGACGGCATTGCACTCGCCCGTTCCGTGGTTGAAGCGCATCCTAAGACGCCGGTGCTCTACATCTCGGCCTACCCGTTCAATGTCGAGGAGGAACGCACGAAACATCCCAGCCGGGCTTGTGCCTTCCTGGCGAAACCATTCACTCGAAAGACGCTCTTGGCGGCGGTCCAGAAATGCCTCGATACTCCCCAGACCCGGGCGGCCGGCTGATCTCCCCCGCGGCGGACCCGCGAGCCGGGCCCTCTGGTCGTCGCCCGTCCAACCGTCGATCCTTGCGATGGCGCATAGACAGCCCTTGCTTGCGATTGATAGAGTGAGGCAACGCGCCCAAAGGGATGCGGGCGCAATGCCGTCCAGGGGCTAGTGCTCTATTTCAATCAGCCGCAGCGAGCGTATTCCCAGCGGCAGCTGTTTTTCGGAGGGGAAGCCGAACGACATGGAGCGCGAATTCAACCCATCCAGACGTCAGACAGTATGTCTGCTGTGGCTGCTTTCCGCCTTGACGACGCCGGTGTTGAGAGGCGATCCCCCGGCAGCTACGGGGCCGGCGGCACTCAAGAAGCTGAGCCTCGAAGAGCTGTCCGAAATTGAAGTGACGACACCCTCCAAGGAGCCCGCGAAGGCCTTCCAGTCTCCGGCGGCCATCTACGTCATAACCGGCGACGACATTCGCCATTCGGGCGCTACAACGATTCCGGAAGCCCTGCGTCTGGCTCCCGGCGTCGAGGTGTCTCGAATCGACGCCAATAAATGGGCCATCGGAATCCGCGGATTCGGCACCAGGCTGTCACGCTCCGTCCTTGTCCTGATCGACGGGCGGACCGTCTACACCACGTTGTTCGCCGGCACCTACTGGGAAGTGCAGGACACGATGCTGGAGGACATTGATCGCATCGAGGTGATCCGCGGACCCGGCGGGACGATCTGGGGACCCAACGCGGTGAACGGTGTGATCAACATCATCACCAAGAGTTCCAAGGCGACCCAGGGAACGCTCGCCTCCGCCGGAGGCGGCAACGAGGAGCAGGGCTTCGCGAGTCTCCGGTACGGAGGCGATAACGGCAGGGGGCTCACGTATCGCATGTATGGGAAGGGATTCACCCGTGGTCCGGAGGATCACCCCGATGGCCGCAACTTCGACGATTGGAGAGCCGCGCAGGCGGGCTTCCGCATGGACTGGGGTGCGAACCAGCAGGACGTCTTCACCGTCCAGGGCGACCTATACAAGGAAGAAGCGGGCGAGAGCGTGCAGGCGACCACCTATGCCCCGCCCTACTCACGCATTGTGGATGGCAACGCCGATCTCTCGGGCGGGAATGCCATGGTCCGCTGGCAAAGGACGCTGCGCAACGGGGGAGACTTCCAGCTACAGGCCTACTACGACCGGACAAACAGGTATGAGCCGAACTTCGGTGAGAGGCGCAACACGTTCGATGTCGATTTCCTCGAGCGCCTTCCCCTGCCCGCGCGTCAGCAGGTCTCCTGGGGCCTTGGTCTTCGATTCAGTCACGCCGACGACCTCGAAGTCGTCTCCGGGCTGAGCTTCTTACCCGCGAGCAGGACGGATCAACTCTACACCGCGTTCCTCCAGGACGAGATCGGACTCGTCGACAAGCGTCTGTCGCTGGTTCTCGGCGTGAAACTGCTGCGGACCAATTTCACGGATATCAGCTCCGAACCGAGCGCCCGGCTCGCGTGGACGCCATCCGAGAGGCAGACAATCTGGGCGGCGTTTACCCACGCCGTGCGCACGCCGTCAGACGCCGAGGAGGACTTCGACCTATCGGGCTTCGCGGGGTTGGGCCCGGGCGGGATCCCATTGATGGCGAGATTCAACTCCAACTCCCACTTCGCGCCGGAACAGCTGAACGGTTACGAGGTGGGCTATCGCCGCCGTTTCGGGCAAAACCTCCTGATCGATGTCGCCAGCTTCTATAACCACTATCACGACCTGTTCGACGAGGAATTCACGGGCGCAATTTTCTTGGAGGACAACCCTGCCCCGGTTCACTACCTGCTTCCGGCACAATTCGGGAACGGTCTCCTCGGCACCGTCAAGGGCTTGGAAATCGCTCCGGAGTGGCGGCCCGTCAGCTCCTGGCGGCTGCGCGGCTCTTACTCCTACCTGCACATGAACCTGGGCAGAGCGCCGCATTCGGGCGACGTTGGAACCGCGCCCGGAATCGTAGGATCGAGTCCCCAACATGAGGTGTGGATTCAGTCCTCCCTCGATCTATCGAAGGCCATACAACTCGACCTGACCTACCGGCACGTGAGTGCATTGCCCGACCAACTCGTCCCGGCATATTCGACAGGCGATGCCCGGTTCGCCTGGCGGTTCAAGCACCAGCTTGAGTTGGAAGTGGTCGGGCGGAACCTTTTCCAGCCTTCTCACGCCGAATCCGGCGGCGATCCCGGTCCTCTGGTCGGGATCAGAAGAAGCGGGTACTTGAAACTCACATGGGGCAGGTGAACTGTAGCAGCGGCCCGCTGCGGATCGCCGGCATTCTGATCGGTGTGCTGGCCGGCTTCGCAGCGCCACCCGAGGGGCAGGCCGCCGGGCCGCCCTCGGAGTATCAGGTGAAGGCGGCGTTCCTGCTGAATTTCACGAAGTTCGTTGAATGGCTTCCGGCGGCATTCGAAGACTCGCGCTCGCCTCTCGCCATCTGCGTTCTGGGCGACGATCCATTCGACGGCGCCCTGGACCAGTTACTCGAAGGCGAGGTGGTTGACGGCCGGCAGCTCGTCGCACGGCGGATCCGGCGGCCCCCAGAGCCCAAGGCTTGCCAGGTGCTGTTCATCAGCCGGTCGGAGAAGGACGTTCCCGTAATCATCCAGGGCCTGGGCCCCGGCGTTCTCACCGTCAGCGATCGGGATGGGTTTCTCGGCGAGGGCGGGGTTATCGGTTTTGTCGTCCAAGGGCGGCACGTTCGATTCGACATCAGTCAACGCGCGGCATCCGGCGCACAGCTGACGCTAAGCGCCCGGCTGCTGAGCGTGGCTCGGTCCGTTGAGAAATAGCCTATGCGTCCCTTCCGCAACACGCCGATCAAACAGAAGCTGCTGGCGATTACCATGGCGGCCACCGCGACCGCCCTGCTGCTGGCGGGCGCTGGCATCGTCGCCATGGATTCGATTCTCTTTCGCGCCGGCATGCGGCGCGACCTTGCGGCCGTGGCCAGCATCGTCGGCGACAACACCACTGCCGCATTGGCCTTCGACGATCCCAGGGTCGCGACAGAAACACTGTCGGCTTTGCGGGCCCGGCCGCACATGGTCGCCGCATGCCTCTACCGCCAGGACGGCACGCTCTTCGCGCGATACTCGCGCCCGGGTCCAATCGCGAACTGCCCTCCCCCACACTCGACCGCGGAGGTACGGTCCGGCAGCGAGGGGATGACCGTCTCCCATCCCATCCTGCTCAACGGCCGGCGAATCGGAACCCTGGTTCTCCTCTACGATCTGGGGGAACTATCGGAACGGATGGGGATGTACAGCGGGATCGTGGTCGTGATCCTGCTGCTCTCGAGCCTGATCGCGTTTGCCCTCTCCTCCCGGCTGAGAGGCATCATCGCGATCCCGGTGTCGCGGCTGGCGAAGGCCGCCCGGTCCGTTTCCGAGAGCGGCGACTACGGCATTCGCGTCCCATGGGAGTCGGGAGATGAACTCGGCATTCTGGTCGACGCGTTCAACGAGATGCTGTCACAAACGCAATCGCGCGACCTCGAGATTCAAAAGGCCCGCAACTCCCTCCAAACGACGCTCACCAGCATCGGCGACGCGGTCATCTCGACAGATGCCGGCGGCCGGGTCGTCTTCGCCAACCCCGTGGCGCGATACCTGCTGCGGTGGCCGGAAGCCGACCTCGCCGGCAGGCACATCGATGACGTCTTCCGGATCGTCAACGAATTCACTCGCAAGACCGTGGAGAGCCCGGTCCAGAGGGTGCTTCGGGAAGGCATCATCGTTGGCTTGGCCAACCATACCATCCTGATCGCGGGGGATGGGACCGAAATTCCGATCGACGACAGCGCCGCCCCCATCAAGCAGAACGGCACGACCGTTGGTGTGGTGCTCGTCTTCCGGGATATCAGCGAGCGCCGTCGCGCGCAGCAGGATGCGGCCTACCTGGCTGCCATCGTCGAGTCTTCCGACGACGCCATCATTGGCAAGTCGCCGGATGGCGTCATCCAAACCTGGAACGCTGGCGCGGAACGCGTGTACGGTTACAAGGCGGAGGAGGTCATTGGGCATCCGATGATCGAACTTCTTCCGCCGGACCGTCGGCACGAGGAATCGGACATCCTGGAAAACCTTCGGGACGGCAACCGCGTGGTCCATTTTGAAACGGTTCGAGTGCGCAAGGACGGCGCCCCGATCGAGGTCTCGCTAACCATATCGCCGATCCGGGATAAAACGGGGCAAGTCGTCGGACTCTCTCACGTAGCCCGCGACATAACGGCTCAGAAGAAGACCGCCGAGCAAATGCAGCAGACGCAGAAACTGGAGAGCCTGGGAGTTCTGGCCGGCGGCATTGCACACGACTTTAACAACTTATTGACTGGCATTCTTGGCAACGCCAGTATGCTCCTCGATGACCTGGCGCCGGGATCCTCCGAGAGGGCGGCGATCGAGGAAGTGATGACAGCCGGCGAGCGGGCCGCCGAACTCGCGCGCCAGATGCTGGCCTATTCGGGCCAGGGACGTTTTGTTCTGGAGGGCATCGACCTGTCCGAGCGGGTCCTCGACACGCTGCCCCTCATCAGAGCCGCGATCCCGCCTACGGTCGAGATCCAACTCAGTTGCGACCAGCGGCTCCCGTTGATCGAAGCCGACGCGGCTCAGATCCAACAGCTCATCATGAACGTGATCATCAATGGCGCCGAGGCAGTCCCGGAAGACACGCACGGGAGGCTCAGCATTACGACTCGCCTCGAAGAAGTGGACGAGCAATACCTCCGTACGCAGGTGAGCGGCAACACGGAAGAATTGACGCCGGGACCCTACGTGCTGTTCGAAGTCAGCGACACCGGTTGCGGCATGGACGAAACAACGCTGGCGCGCATGTTCGATCCTTTCTTTACGACCAAATTCACGGGACGGGGCTTGGGTCTGGCCGCTGTGGCCGGGATCGTGCGCGGCCACCGGGGCTTCCTTCACGTGGCGAGCGTCCTTGGAGAGGGGACGGTCTTCCGCGTCCTGTTCCCCGTCGCCGAGGCAGTGCAGGAGCCGGAACCGCATCCGCAGGAACCGCAGGATTCCGATGTGCGTGGCGCCGGACTGGTCCTGGTGGTCGATGATGAGCAGTTGATACGCCACCTGGCCACGCAAGCCTTGGAGCGTTGCGGCTACGATGTCTTGCTGGCTGAAGACGGTGCGCGAGGACTGGACATCTTCCGGCACGAAGCGGACCGCCTCGAGTGTGTCCTGCTGGACCTGACCATGCCTGTTATGAGCGGCGAGGAAACGCTTGGGCACATGCAGGCCATCCGCAGCGATGTCCCGATCGTGTTGACGAGCGGGTTCGACGAGGTCCGCGCAGTGCGACGGTTCGAAGGGAAGGGCCTGGCGGGTTTTCTCCAAAAACCTTACAAGGCGGCTTCGCTCATCGAGAAGATCGCCGGCGCCATAGCCGGCAGGCACAAGGGGCACCGCACGATGGGCTCGTCTTCGCAGGATTGAGCTACCGGTTCTCGCGTTGAGTCCACGCTCGCATCGCGAACGTCCAGACCGCCGCGGGCAAAAGCGCGAGCAGGCCTGTCCACAGGGCCACGGTGCGCACCGGAACTCCCCAGTCCACGAACTGGCCGGCCAGGAAGTTGGCGATCGACATCGACAAGACCAGGAAGGCGCAGTCGGCCGAAAACACGCGCCCGCGGAAACGGTCCTCGGTGTGGAATTGCAGCAACGTCGTAGAAAACACCCAGCCGAGCGAATTGCCGCTGCTCGCCACGACCACTGCCAGCATGGCGAGCCCGAGCGACGGCGCGACGGAGAGGCCGGCAAAGCCCAGCGCGCCCAGCAGGAATCCGAACAGGATGCCGGTCCGCAGCCGCTCGCGGTTCTGGCCTGACCACAGCCCGCCGAGGAGAGGCCCCAGGAACGCCCCAATTCCACGGCACGCGAACAGCGCGCTCATCCCCAGCATGGCGCCGCGCCGCGGATCGACGGCCCCCGTCTTCACCGGGAAGACCCTCTCGCCGAGAACCGGCAGGATCACCCAGTTGGTCGCGAAGATCCCGAGTCCGGCTTTCACCAGCAGCAGCGCCACCAGCCGGCGGTCCCCCATCACGTAGCGGATGCCGTCGCGCAGCGGCGAGAAATCCACCACGTCCCGCGCGCGCAGCGGCTTCAATCCCTCGAGGTGATGTTCCTCGAACCTCATCCCGCGGAGCAGCCAGGCCGAGGCGACGAACGAAAGCGAGTTGAGAAGAAACACCGTATCGCGGCCGAAGAACGCCGCCACCAGACCGCCCAGCCCCGCGCCGAGCGCCAGGTTCAGCGACCACGTCATAGAAGAAAGCGCGTTGGCGGCCACCAGTTCCTCGCTCGAAGCGATGTTGGGGACCACGGCGTTTCGCCCCGGCTCGAAGAACGCCCACATGACGGTTTCGAGGAAGAGCAGAACGTAAATCAGCGCCACCAGCTGAGTCCGCGCTGCCACCAGCATCGCCAGAACGATGACCGCGCGCGCCAAGTCGGCCGCGATCATCACGCGCCTGCGGCTGGCCCGGTCGTTCACGATCCCCGCCGCCGGCGCCACGAAGAACTGCGGAAGCACTTGCAGGATGATCGCGAAAGCGATCGAGCGCGCCGTGCCCGTCAACTGGAGAAGCAGCGTGTAAATCGCCACCACGTAGAGCCAGTCGCCGATCTCGCTGACGATCTGCGCCAGCCACAGCCGCCGGTAGTTTCGGTTGAAGCGGACCAGCCGCCAGTAAGTCCCGGCCGTGATTGGCGGCGAGGCCATCTCAGCCAGCGGTGTAGAGCCCCATCCGCCGCTTCACGATCTCGACGGTGGCGTTGGCAATCGGCGCGACGCGCTCGGCGCCCTCGCGCAGGATCCGATCCACGTAACCGGGCTCGGAAACGATCTCCTGGTAGCGCTTCTGCAACGGCTCGATCTGGCTCACCGTCATCTCGGCCACCTGTTTCTTCAGGTCGCCGTAGCGCATCCCGGAAAAGTGCGCGCGCAGCTCATCGCTGGTACAGCCGCTGAAGGCCTGGTAGATGCTGAGCAGGTTCTCGACGCCGGGGCTGAGGACGGCGAAATCCACCGCCGGCGCGGAGTCCGTGGTCGCCCGCATGATCTTCTTGCGGATCGTGCCCGGCGGATCGAGCATCGCCACCGCGTGACCGGTGCCAGTGGCCGACTTGCTCATTTTCTTGGTGGGGTCGTCGAGGCCCATGACGCGCGCGCCGAAAGTTGGCAGCGAGGTCGCGGGCACGACGAACGTGTCGCCGTAAAGCGAGTTGAAGCGCTGCGCGATGTCGCGCGTCAGCTCGAGGTGCTGCGACTGGTCGTCACCCACCGGCACGATCGCGGCCTGGTAGAGCAGGATGTCCGCCGCCATCAGCACCGGGTATTGCAGCAACCCGTCGCCGACCGTTTCCTGAGTCGCGGCCTTCGCTTTGTACTGCGTCATGCGCTCCAGCCAGCCGACCGGTGTCACGCAGGTCAGCATCCATGCCAGCTCGGCGTGCGCCGGCACCGCCGACTGCACCATGATGCTGCTCTGCTTCGGGTCGATGCCCGCCGCCAGGTACAGCGCCGCCAGTTCGACGATCTTCGAGCGCAGCTCGGCGGGGTCCTGGTAGAGGGTCACCGCGTGCAGATCGACGATGCAGAAGACGGTTTCGTAGTCGGGCTGTATGCGCACCCAGTTCTTCAGCGCGCCCAGGTAATTGCCGATGTGCAGATTACCCGACGGCTGCATTCCGGAGAAGACTCGTGGTTTCATGCTAGGGTTGAATCTCTAATCCTACGTTATGACAGACATGGAAACAAACCCGATCGAGGCGACCGTCGAGAAGCTGGTCTATGGCGGCCAGGGGCTGGCGAGGCTGGAGGGGCGCGTGGCGCTGGTCCCCTTCGTGCTTCCGGAGGAGCGGATCCGGCTGAAGCTCGAAGCCGAACGGCGCGGCGTTACCGAGGCCCGCCTGCTCGAAGTCCTCACGCCGGCGGCCGGGCGGACGAAGCCGGCGTGCCCGTTCTTCGTGCGCTGCGGCGGCTGTCACTACCAGCACGCGGAATACGCGGTGCAGCTCGACGTGAAGCGCCAGATCCTGCGCGAGGTGCTGGCCCGCATCGGCAAGCTCGAAGCGCCCGCGGAGATCGGCACCATCTCGGGCGAGCCCTGGGGATACCGCAATCGCACCCAGCTTCATCTGGCAGGCGGCGAGATCGGCTTCTTCGGCACCGGCTCGCATCACCTGGTGTCCGTGGACCGTTGCCCCATCTCCTCGCCGCGCATCAACGAGGCGCTCGCGGCACTGCGCGCGATGAAGGGCGAGCGCCGGTTCCCTGGATTCATCACGTCGCTCGAGCTCTTCACCAACGAATCCGAGGTGCAGGTGAACGTGCTCGAAAGCGGCCGGCCGGTCTCCAAGCGCTTCTTCGACTGGTGCGCGGAGAAGATTCCCGGTTACGCGCCCGACGCCATCGAGTATCCCGTGGGCCCGGCCGCCTTCCGCGTGCATCACAAGTCGTTTTTCCAGGTGAACCGGTTCCTGATCGAGCCGCTGATCGCCGCGGCGCTCGAAGGAGCCGAAGGCGAGTCGGCCCTGGATCTGTACTCCGGAGTGGGTCTGTTCTCGATCGCGCTGGCGCGCCGATTCCGCAGCGTGACGGCGGTCGAGACCAGCGGCAGCGCCGTGCGCGATATGGAATTCAACGCCCAGCGCGCGGGGGTTACGGTGGAGGCGCGTCGCGAACCGGTCGAAGCGTTCCTTGAGGCCGCGGAGAACGCGCCGGACTTCATTCTGGCCGATCCGCCTCGCGCCGGTCTGGGCAAGCACGCCGTCCGTGCCCTGCTCCGCCTGAAGCCGAAGCTGGTGACCATCGTTGCATGCGACCCATCCACGCTAGCCCGCGACCTGGCGGCGCTAGTCGCAGGCGGCTACAAGATCGAACAGCTTACATTGGTCGATCTGTTCCCGCAGACCTTCCATATCGAGACCGTGGCTCGGCTGCGGCTGGGGGAATAGTAGCACCTGGCCTGCGCCAAAGGCGCAATCCCGACACTAGCCCTCAAGTGCCTTTTTATCAATACATTAGAACCCACCTAACTTGCTTCTTGAGCTTGACATAATATAGCTAACGATGCTATATTGACTTCGAGACAGGACAAGCGAATGACTGCCGGGCAGTGGAGAGATGGACGCAAGAAGGCGGCCTTGACACAGGTTGAGGCCGCGCGTTCGCTGAACGTGTCACAGCCGTATCTGTCGCAACTCGAAGCGGGAGTGAGGGTCGCCGGTGGTGGACTCGCTCGCAAGGCTGCGAAGCTTTACGAACTCCCGCCCACGGCTCTCCCTCTGCCAGAGCCACTCGACGTTCGGGAGGTTGCACCCGATGAACTTCAGCGCAGGCTCGCCTCTCTCGATTACCCGGGCTTCGAGCATGTTCGTCCCAGGCGGCGGAGTAATCCTGCCGAAGTCGTCCTCAGCGCCGTCTTGAAACAGGACCTGGACACGCGCCTGGTTGAAGCTCTGCCCTGGGTCCTGAGCACATATACCGATCTGAACTGGCCTTGGCTCCGAGACCGGGCCAAACTGCATAACGCTCAAAACCGGCTGGGGTACCTCGTACATCTCGCCGAGCAGACTGCGCGCACTCTGCCCGATGTCGTTCGGGTTTTGTCCCGATGGCAAGGCGAACTCGAAGAAGCCCGTCTAGCCCGTGAAGGAACTCTCTGTCGCGATTCGATGCCGGGGCCTGAGCGCGAATGGTTAAGGTCAAATCGCCCTAAAGCCGCTGTCCATTGGAGCCTGCTGACCGGCCTGACGGCCGAGCAGCTACCCTATGCCTCCGAGTGAAATAGTGCCGGAGCCGTGGCGGTC
>Ga0265331_10001100_pt1 | contig 20824 bp, 24 predicted proteins | sample 41923metaG_FD_202088 | JGI IMG/M metagenome (GOLD analysis project Ga0265331, IMG submission 202088) | Rhizosphere microbial communities from Carex aquatilis grown in University of Washington, Seatle, WA, United States - 4-19-23 metaG | ecosystem: Host-associated > Plants > Roots > Rhizosphere... | reverse complement strand
ACCGGCGTTGCGCGGCTGAAAAATTGCCGTGTGAATGATTTCGGTCAACACCTGCTCGCCCCGCCGCACGCACACATAAAGCCGCACAAACTCGTGGCCTTTGTGCCGCCACTTCTCCTCCGGGATTGCGCGCACTTCCAGCTCATCACCTGCGTGCGCCGCCGAGTTGAATTGAATGCGGCTCGCCGTGTGTATCCATGCCGGCAGCGTAAAGCGGTTGCGCAGGACGAGATTGGCCTGGCGCAGGATGAAGCCGGGGTGCAACAGGGGTGTTGCGCCCTCGCGATATATCGGCAGTTCGTCACTGACATCGGAACACCATTCGAGATTGCCGGCCCGCGTGGGATTCCACGCGAGCGCCGGAAACGGCGTGCCGACTTCCATCAGCGCCCATGACACGACCTGCTTCTCGCGCGGCGGCGCGGGTGCCAGCACGGAGCGCGCGTCGATCGCGGGCGGCAACTCGCGCAACTGCGCGGTCATCCGCGCGAGTTCGACGCCCTCGTTGTTGATGCACGTCAGGGCATAATCCCCGTCTGCACTGCGCCGGCCCTGAACTGTCAGCAACTCCCTGTCGTATGCGGGTTTTACGAATGTCACTTCAGCGCTGCCGCGCGCGAGCCACGCCGCGCCGTGTTTTGCGACGAGCGGCTGCGTCATGTGACTGAATACCGTGACGCCGGGCACCAGAGCCCCCTTGAATCCATAGGCTGTCGCAACCTCGTCGCTGTGCATGCGGTTCTCGGAACTCGCGTGCGTGTTGCGGGTGCGAACCTCGTAGACAGGCAGCACCTCCGGTTCGACCGCAGCGGAATTCATGTCGGCATCAGCTTCTCGCCGCGTACTTGCCGGTAAGCTGCGGCGTGGTGACGCCCTCCGCTTTTTTCTGCTGGCGTTCGAGCCGCGTCTCGCGCGCCCACGTGCGCTTCAAATCGTCGCGCACGTTGATGCGCAGTCTGCCGAGCCCCTCGGTTTCGAGTTCGACGACGTCGCCATCCTGAAAACTCGAGAGCCCGCGGTGATTGGTGCCGGTCGCGAGCACGTCTCCCGCTTCGAGCGCGTGTATGGACGTCACCCATTCAATGCAGCGCGGGATCTTGTGCGCCATGTCGCTCGTATTGAAGTTCTGCTTCAACGTGCCGTTCACCCACAGCCTGATCTGCAGATTGTGCGGATCGGCGATCTCGTCAGCGGTCACGATGTACGGGCCCATCGGGGCGAACGTGTCGCGCGACTTCATCTGGTAGAACGTGTTGCCCGCGGGCGGCAGGCCGCGCGCGGAGCCGTCGATGAAGTTTACGTAGCCGAAAATGTAATTCATCGCGTCCGCGGCCTTTACGTGCGACGCGCGCCTGCCGATCACCAGCGCCACTTCCGCCTCGCCCTCGAATACGGTCGCTGGCACGTCCGGCAGCACCATCGTGTCGTCGCAGCCGATGACCGCGCTTGGCGACTTGTGAAACGCGTTGATCGGCGCGGGTTCCGCCCGCGTGCCGTCTTCCATGTAGTTCACCGCCATGCAATCGATGTTGTGCGGCTGCGGCAGCGGCGGTCTTATCCTGACCTTGCTGACCGGCACGCCGTTGCCCTTCGCCAACGCGTCTTCAAGACGGCCTTTATATTCGGCGAAATGCTCGATCAATCCGCCGATCACGTCCTGCGGTCCCACGCTCGGTATGTCGCGCACCACGGCTGAAACGTCAATGACCGTGCCGCCTTTGAGCAGGCCCAGCTTGAAGTCGTCAAAAAAAAGTATTTTCACTTAGCTCTCCCTGATAAATCGGTAATGCGTAATGGGCAATGGGCTTACGCCCCCCGGCATTTTCAATTCGCTGTTCACTCATCACCCATCACTCATCACCCATCACCGTTTTATATCGGCGTGAATCCCGGCGGCAGCGTGCCCGTGAACGACGGACGCGCGGCGATGCCGCTGAACCACTGCTTCAAGCGCGGATACTGGCTGCGCCAGTCGTGCGGATACCTGAGATCCATGTATTGGCAGGCCACGCCTACCGAAAGGTCCGCGAGCGTGAATTGTCCGCCGGCCAGAAACGTGCCGCCCGCGAATTCATGGTCAGCGGCGGCGAAAGCGCGCGCGATGCGGGCTTCTTCGCGCTGCATTTTCTCGGGCATCTGCTTGTCGGCGGGACGGCGCGTCTCGAGCACGCGCGTTACCACTGCGTCGATCATGCCGTTGCCGAGCGCCTGCCACCATTGCGACTGCCAGTAACCGGCCGGATCCTTCGGCTGCAATGGTTTACCGTCGAGGTTGTCGAGATAGTGCGCGACCGTGACCGACTCGAACAGGAATTTTTCCGGCCCGATTTGCAGCACCGGCACTTTGCCGAGCGGGTTCAGCGAGGGAATTCTGCTTTCCGGCGGCCACGGGTCTTCGAGCTGGAATTCGCAGGGGATGTTCTTTTCCCTGAGCAGCACGCGGATCTTGCGCACATAGGGTGAAAACGCCGAACCGTACAATTTCATGCTCCCGCCTCCTTGACGCCATTAATCGGAAATTCGCGATTCGAATTCTACTCCGGCCGGCGTTTCGGCAATCGCGCTGCCGCGCTGGCAATGTCCGCGCAAGTGTAGAACAATGACGCGCAAGGAGCGCCCCAACCATGAGTTCATACGTCGACAACGTCCTGATCAAGGACGAAGTGGTGATCTACCGCGGACACCTGACCGTGTGGGCGTTCTTCTGGTGGATATTTTTCGGGCTGCTGCTGCTCGCGGCTTTCGGTCTCGGCCTCCTGTTATGGCTCTGGGCCTGGCTCGTCTACCGTTCGACCGAACTCGCAGTCACCAACAAACGCATCATCGTCAAATCGGGCCTGATTCAGCGCAACACCATGGAGATGTTTCTCGAGAAAGTCGAAAGCATCCAGGTGGATCAGGGAATTATGGGGCGCCTCTTCGATTTCGGCTCGATCACGGTTTCAGGCACGGGCGGCGACAAATCCCCCATAAAGAACGTGGCACAGCCGCTCGAATTCCGCAAGGCGTTTATGACCGCGGTGGACGCCAACCGCAAATAGTTTTGGAACCCGTTGCAAGAAACGATAATCAGCCGCGGATAAACGCGGATACTTCGAAAAGCAATGTCAGGCATTAAGTCCAACTTTGCCGTTTCTTCGCGTTTTGCCTTATCAGCGTGTATCTGCGTTTATCCGCGGCTCCAAACTGTTTTTTTAGACCGTCTCTAGTCGACCTTCGCGCCGGTCAGCTTGATCAGCTTGCCGTATTTATCGTAATCCACCTTGATGCGCGCGTCGAATTCCTCCGGCGTGCCGCCCAGCGCGTCGAGCGCCTGGCTCGCCAGCAACTGGCTGACATCGGTAGACTTCAGCGCCTTGTTGATTTCGGCATTCAGGCGAATGATGATGTCTTTCGGCGTCGCGGCCGGCACGAACACGCCGATCCACGGGCTCATCTCGTAACCCGGCACGCCGGCTTCCGCGATGGTCGGCACATCGGGCAGCGTACCCGAACGTTTCGCGGACGAGACCCCGAGCACACGCAAACGACCCGACTGCACGTGCACGAGCACCGTGGAAACCGTGGCGAGCGACGCCTGCGTTTCGCCCGACACGAGTGCGGTGACCTGCGGCGCGCCGCCTTTGTACGGCACGTGCACGATGTTGATGCCGGTCATCGCGACCAGCAGCGCCATGGAAAGATGCGGCGCGCTGCCGTTGCCCGAGGAAGAATAATTGATCGTGCCCGGGCGTGCTTTCGCGAGCGCGATGAATTCCTTCACCGTTTTCACCGGCAGCGACGGGTGCACCGTCAACGCGCCGGGCTGCGCGGCGAGCAATGCGACGCCGGTGAAATCCTTCAGCGTGTCGTATGGGAGTTTTTTGTAAAGATGCGCGTTGCCGACGTGGCTTGTCGAGTGCACCATGATCGTATAACCGTCGGGCGGGGCTTTGGCGACGACATCGGCGCCTATGCTGCCGGCGGCGCCGGCGCGATTGTCGATGATGAATTGCTGACCGGCGTATTCGGCGACCTTTTGCAGCACGATGCGGCCGACGACGTCGTTGGAGCCGCCCGGCGGCCACGGTATCACGACCCGTACGGGCTTGCTCGGATAGGGCTGCGCCGAGACTGCGCCGGCGAGCAGCGCCAGCGACACCAATGCAAGTGAACGTTTCAAGTGCCCCTCCGGTTATTTTGACTAATACAAACGACCGCCATTATCGGGATAATCGCGCGGGCTTTCAATCAGCAAGCGGCGCCTAATGCGGATAAAATCGGCGTCACGATAGCACGCAATGCGCACTCGCGCTTGAAGGAGAATCTGCAATGTCGCTTCCGCTCGAAGGCGTGAAAGTTCTCGATTTCACCGCCATCATGGCCGGCCCTTATTGCACGCTGATGCTCGCCGACATGGGCGCCGACGTGACCAAGATCGAAACCTTTCCCGAGGGCGACGGCTCGCGCCGCTTCGAGCCCAAGGTCAACGACGAGAGCTATTGCTTCGCGGTGCTGAACCGCAACAAGAAGAGCGTCGCGCTCGACATGAAGCAGGCCGAGGGCAGGGAAATCTTCATGAAGCTCGCCGCCTCGACCGACATCATCGTCGAGAATTTCCGCCCCGGCGTCACCAAAAAACTCGGCATCGACTACGAGGCTATCAGGAAAATAAACCCGGGCGTGATCTACGCGTCGATCTCCGGCTTCGGCCAGACCGGACCGTACGGGAAGAAAGGCGGCTTCGACATCATCGCGCAGGGCATGAGCGGCATCATGCGCATGACGGGCGAGCCCAACGGACGGCCGGCGAAAGTCGGCATCGCGATGAACGACATCGCCGCCGGCACGACCGCGCTATATGCGATCCTCGGCTCCTATATCAAGAAGCTGAAGACCGGCGAAGGCATCTACCTCGAAACGTCGTTGCTCGAAGCGGGCCTCGCGTGGACGTTCTGGGAATTCGGCGCGTACTTCGGCGGCGGCGAACTGCCGCTCGCGAGCGGCACGCGCCACCGCCGCTCGACGCCGTACCAAGCCTACAAGACGCAGGACGGCTACGTGACCGTCGGCGGCAACAACGACAAGCTCTGGACCAACTTCTGCACCCAGGTCCTGAATAAACCGGAGCTGCTGAAGGATGCGCGCTTCAATCCGCTCGCCGCGCGGCTGAAAAACATCGACGCGCTGCAGGATGAAATCGAAAAGGTATTCATGACCGCGCCGACCGCGCACTGGGTCGGGAAGCTCGACGCTGCGTCGGTGCCCGCCGGCCCGGTCTATACGTACGAACAGGCGCTCGCCGATCCGCATATCGTCGCGCGCAACATGGTGACCGAAATCGACCATCCGAAAATCGGCCGCATGAAGAACATGGGGTCGCCGGTGAAAACCAGCGTCGAGTTCACGAAAACGCGCTCACCGGCGCCGTGGCTGGGCCAGCATTCGGATGAAGTATTGAAGTCACTTGGCTACAAAGACGCGGAAATCGCGGCACTCCACGCGCAGGGCGTGGTCTACGACAAATACCGGAAGAACGGATAACGGCGGGACGAAACATAATCGTCACTCCCGCGCAGGCGGGAGTCCAGGGAAGGATCGAAAGCAGCTTAAGACAACATCTTCCGGATCCCCGCCTGCGCGGGGATGACGGCAAAGAAACTAGTCGCCCGCAGCGGGTTGCTTCTGCTCCTGATTGCCCGAGCCTTCGAACAGGCCCTGCATTCCGCATTCCGGTTTCTTCTGCACGGCTTCTATGAGGCCGTTCAACTCGCCGTACATCCCGCAATAGTGCATGCGGTCGACATCGCTGAAGGTGACCTTGACGTGATGGCCCGGCAGGTATTCGAGCAGCGCGTGGCCGGAAAAGAGTTTGATCAGCGCCTTGCCCGTGCTGCCTTCGGCGTCTTCCCAATGCGTGGCGCCATCCCCGCGCCGGCTGGCGATCGAGCACACCCGGGTGCCGAGCCGGCTGTAGAACGCAAACTCCATCGCGCGCCCCTTCACCGCCTCGACGATCAGCCGCACCTGTTCGTCGTTCGGTCCGGTACGGCAGGTGAATTTTTCCAATGCAGGAACTTTCACGGCCTCCGGCCTCTGCCCTTTCTTCACCACTTCCGCCGCGGCCGCGACGGTCGTCAACGCGAGCAAAACGGCTGCTATCGCTATCGTGCGCATCTTCGTGTGCCTCCTCGACTTCCGCCCGCCGTACGGCCGGCGCTGTGAATAAATGATTTTCGACTGCCGATCAACTTCACCGTTGCGCGTTTGCCCCGGCGCCGCGTTTGCGCGCACTTTGCGCACTGCCTATAATCCACGACACTTCAACGAGATTGTGGCCAGGAGACGAGTATGACCGCACAGGATCGGCCGCGCACTGACGTTTTCAACCCGACCGGCGCGCCGGATGCCCCGCCAAAGCCGCTGGCACCCCGCCTGCAATCGCTGCGCGGCGCGCGCATCGCACTGCTCGACAACGGCAAGGAATTCTCCGAAGACGTCATCAACGCAATCGGCACAGTACTCAAGCACGAGCTTGGCGTCAAGGAAGTTCGGGTGTGGGACAAGCAATTCCCCGCCAAAGGTGCGCCCTTCCTGCCGGAACTCGCGCGCTCGTGCGACGCCGTCATCACCGGCGTCGGGCATTGAGGGTCCTCCGCCCCCTGGTCCGCGCGTGACGCGGCCGCACTCGAGGAACTCGGCGTTCCCACTGCAACGATCTGCAGCATCGCATTCGCGCCGCTCGCGCGCGTGGTCGCGCGCGGACTCGGCCACTTGAGCCTGCCGATCGCGATCATTCCTCATCCGGTGGGCAGCACGGAGCCTGAACTCGTCACCCGCAAAGGCATCGACGTCGCCGCCGAATGCATCCGCATGCTGACCACGCCCGCCGACGAACTCGACGCGGAGATCCGCACCACCAGATATCCGCTGCCGCCGGCAACGGTGCCGAAATAGTCCGCATGGCCGGCACCATCGTTCATCCCAGCGCGCCGCAGCTCGTCGATCTGCCCGACTCGCTCGACGCGATCAACGACTACTTCTACGATCAGGGCTGGACCGACGGCCTGCCGATCGTGCCGCCCACGCGCGAACGCGTGGAAAAAATGCTCGCGGGCATGGCGTGGCGCGATCCCGACGAGTTGATTGCAGTGATTCCGCCCGCGATGGGCCAGGCGACGCTGACCAAGATCGCGACCAACTGCGTGATGGCCGGCTGCCGGCCCGAATATCTGCCGGTGGTCGTCGCCGCGATCGAAGCCGTCAGCGAACCCGTCTACGGACTCGCGCACCGCCAGACCACCACGCACGCGGGCGCGCCGCTCGTCATCGTCAACGGGCCGATCGTCAAGCAACTCAAGATCAATTACGGCACCGGCTGCTTCGGGCCGGGCTGGCGCGCGAACGCGACAATCGGCCGCGGCCTTCGCCTGAACCTCGTCAATCTCGGCGGCGCGATTCCCGGCGAAGTCGATTTCTGCCAGCACGCGCATCCGGGCAAATACACGTATTGCCTCGGCGAATACGAAGAAGCGAATCCGTGGGCGCCCCTGCACGTCGAGCGCGGCTTCAAGCGCGACGAGAGCGTCGTGACAGTGGTGAACTGCGAAGCGCCGCACAGCATGACCGAAAACGTGCAGACCGATCCCGTCGAAATCATGCGCACGTTCGCTTCGACGATGGCGACGCTCGGCAGCAACAACATTTACTCGCAGGGCACCCCAGTGCTCGTGCTGTGCCCGGAACATGCGAACTACATCAACGCCGCAGGCTGGACCAAGCGCGACATCAAGAACGATCTGTTCGAGCGCGCGCGCCAGCCATGGGGGCTAGTGAAGAACCGGGGCAAATCGAAAGGCCCGAAAATCCCCGACTGCGTCGATCAGAACGACGACAGCTCGATGGTACCGGTGGTGTGCGAAGCCGGCGATCTGATCCTGCTCGTGGCCGGCGGCGCCGGCGGCAAATCGATGTGGTGTCCGACGGCGGGCGGACAAAGCCTGGGTGTGAGCAAGGCGATCGAGACGGGGCCGCGTAAATAGCGTCCCGGCATTTCAGCAACGTCTTTATTCAGGCTAACGCCGCAATTCCATTCGCCCCCATCCCGGCCTTCCCCCGCAGGCGGGGGAAGGAGTATTACATCCCTTTCCCCGGTAAATAGGGGGGAGAGCGTAATTAGAATGCGAGGGGCGCCAAGATGGGGGCAAGTCTTAGTACGTCAGCATCATCCGTTGAATTTCGCCCGCATCGCGCGTCTGCGCGAGCGCCAGCATCAGGAGAATGCGCGCTTTCTTCGGCGCGAGATTGTCGGCCACCAAAAATCCTTTTTCGGTGAACGACCGCTTGGCCATCACGCGGCCGTTGCCGACCTGGCTCGCCATGACGACGCACACGCCGCGGTCCCGCGCATCGCACAATGCGTCCAGATACGCACGCGGCGCGCTGCCGCTGCCCAGCCCCGCGCTCACGATGCCCGAGCAGCGCGCATGGACGAGCGCCTTGACTGCAACACCATCGACGCCGGAATACGCGTACGCAATATCCACCCGCGGCAATGCCGCAATCCTGTCGACGTCGAATTCGCTGGCCGCCGTATGCGCGCGCATCGGCGCGCGCAGGAACGCGACCTTGCCGTCGGAATCCGCATAGCCGAGAAATCCCAGCTCGCCCGATTTGAACGTTTCGACCCGCGACGTATTGGTCTTTGTTACGTCGCGCGCGGCCTGGATTTCATTGTTGAGCACGACGAGCGCGCCCTTGCCCGCGGCCTCCGGGCACGCCGCCACGCGGATCGCGTCGTAGAGATTGATGTCGGCATCGGTGCCGAGCCCGGTCGGCGGCCGCATCGCGCCGGTGATCACGACGGGTTTCGGCGACCTCACCGTGACATTGAGAAAGTACGCCGTCTCTTCCAGCGTGGATGTGCCATGCGCGACCACCACGCCGGCGGCCTCATTGTCATCGCGGAATATCTGCCCGATGCGGCGCGCAAGTTGAAGCCATTGCGCCGGCGCGACGTCCCCGCCGTAAACGTTGAGAAATTGCTCGGCGCGGATATCGGCAAAATCGCGCGCTTCGGGAATGCGCGCGATCATCTCCTCTATCGTGAGATGCTTGTCCGCATAGTTGTAATTCAATAAATCGAGACGCGACTCGCCGACGCACGAGATGCTGCCGCCGGTGCCGATCAAGTAAATGCGTGGTTTGCTGATTGTCATGATTGAAACTTTAAAGGCAATTTAAGCCGCAGATAAACGCAGATACACACAGATAAAAATCAAAAACAATCCTTTGACCAAAACCTGCCATGGTTGAAGTCATCCGCGTCTATCCGCGTTTATCTGCGGTTCCAAACGCTTTTATTCTATTTGCACTTTTGCCATACCCACGATCTTCGCCCACTTCCCGATTTCCGACTTGATATAGGCGGCGAACTGCGCCGGCGTGCCGCCGGCGGGCTGCGCGCCTTCGTGCGCGAGCCGCTCCTTGAAATCGGGCTCAGCCAGCATTTTCGTGACCGCGCCGTTGACCTGCGTGACCAGCACCGCCGGGAATCGCGCCGGCGCCAGCATGCCGTACCACGTATCGGCCTCGAAACCCGGATAGCCGGACTCCGCTATCGTCGGCAGTTCGGGCGCGAGCGGCGAACGCACGCGGCTCGTGACCGCGAGCGCAATGAGCCTGCCCGCTTTCATCTGCGGCAATGCAACGGGTGTGGTCGCCATCATGAGCTGCGTTTCGTTGGCGAGCAGCGCAGTGAGCGCCGGCCCGGCACCGCGATAAGGCACGTGCGTGATTTCGATGCCGGCGGTGTAGCGGAACAGTTCCATCGACAAGTGCGACACGCCGCCGTTGCCCGACGATGGAAAGTTGAGCTTGCCCGGCCGCGCTTTCGCGATCTTCACAAGCTCGGCGACGGTCTTCGCGCCGACCGCGGGGTTCACCACCAATACGTTGGGCGCGGTCGCGGCCAATATGATCGGCGCGAAATCGGCGACCGGATCGTACGGCAGCTTCTTATAGATGCTCACGTTGATCGTATGCGTCATCGATACGAAGCCCAGCGTGTAACCGTCGGGCACCGCGTGCGCGAGTATTTCGGTGCCTATCATGGATGCCGCGCCGGGCCGGTTGTCGACGATGACCGACTGGCCCCACTGTTCGCCGAGCTTCTGCGCGATCGCGCGTGCGACGACGTCGGTGCCGCCGCCGGGCGGAAACGGCACCACCATGCGCACCGGTTTGTCGGGATATGCCGCGAATGCCGCGCCGCCGGCGAGCGCGCTCGCGAGAAATGCGGCCAGCGGCTGCCGGAAAAATCGCGCCATCAGTTGGCCGAGATGCCGGCGTCCTTGATGACCTTCGCCCATTTGTCGAATTCGGATTTCATATAGGCGCCGAATTCCGCGGGCGTACTGGTGCGCACTTCGAGTCCCTGCAGAAACAGAATCTGCTTCACGTCCGGCGACGTCAGCGCGCGGTTGATCTCGGCGTTCAGATATTCGATGATCGGCCGCGGCGTGCCGGCCGTGGTCACTATGCCGTACCAGTTGTCCGCTTCATAACCTGGCAATCCGGATTCCGCTATCGTCGGCAAATCCGGCAGCACCGCCGAGCGCCGCAGCGTCGTCACCGCCAACGCGCGCACCTTGCCCGCTTTGACCTGCGGCACGGCGGTCGGCGCCGACGAGAATACGAGCTGCACCTGGCCCGCGATGAGGTCGATCATCGCCGGCGCGCCGCCTTTGTACGGCACGTGCACCATGTCGGTCTTGGTCATCGACTTGAAAAGCTCCGCGGCGAGATGACCCGCATTGCCTGCACCCGACGAACCGTAAGTGAGCTTGCCGGGCTGCGCCTTCGCGAGTGCGATCAGTTCCTGCACGGTCTTCACCGGCACGTTGAGATTGACGACCAGCACGTTGCTTTGCGAAGTCGCCCAGCCGATCGGCGCGAGATCGCGCAGCGGATGGTAGTTGAGCCCTTTGTAGAGATTCGTGTTGACCGCGAGCCCGCCCAGCGAACCGGTCATGATGGTGTGGCCGTCCGGCGGCGCGTGCGCGGTGATTTCCGACGCCAGGCTGCCGGCGGCGCCTGCACGATTGTCGACCACCACCTGGTAGCCGAATACGGCCGCAAGCTTGGGCGAGATCGCACGTGCGAGAACATCCAGCCCGCCGCCGGCCGAGTTGGCGGCGATGAAACGCACCGGCTTGTTCGGATAGTTCGGCGGCGCGGCGACTGCCGCGCACGACACGACCGCCAATGCAACGCAGGCTGAAATCACCTCGACCCGCTTGTTCTGCTTGTTCATCCGCTCTCCTCGCACCCGTACCTGTTTTAATTAGAACCCATCTAAAAAACACCAAAAACGAAATCAGCCGCAGATAAACGCAGATACACGCAGATTAAGATCCGTGATTGCCCTCCAGCTGACTAAAGGTATTTTGAACCTATCTGCGTTCATCCGCGTTTATCTGCGGCTCCAATCTTTTTTTGAGATAGCTTCTAATCGACTTTGACGCCGGCTTCCTTGACGATCCTGCCCCACTTCGCGATTTCCGATTTGACGAAATCGCCCCATTGTTTGGGCGTGCTCGTTTGTATTTCCACTCCCGCGGTGGAGAGTTTTTCGACCACGTCGGGCAGCGCGAGTATGCGCACCGCTTCGGCGTTCAGCTTGTCGACGATGGCCGGCGGCGTCTTCGCGGTGGTGAACAAGCCCTGCCAGTCGAGCACCGAGAAGCCGGGAATGCCGGCTTCGGAGATCGTCGGCACTTCGGGCAATGCCGGCGAACGCTTCGGCGCGGTAACGGCGAGTGCGCGCAGGCGGCCGGCGCGCACGAATGGAATCGCCGACGGCATGCTCGCGAAGCTGCCCGAAATCTGTCCGCCGACGAGATCGGCTATCGCCGGACCGCCGCCCTTGTACGGGATGTGCACGACGTTCACATGCGCGAGCATCTTGAAAAGCTCGACCGCCATGTGCGGCGCGCCGCCGGTGCCGCTCGAACCGAACGTCAGCGTGCCCGGCCGCGCCTTGGCGAGCGCGATCAATTCCTTCACGTTGTTCACGCCGAGGCCCGGATTCACCACCAGCAGATTGGTCACGTTGCCGGTGTAAGTGACCGGCGCGAATTCGGCGACGATGTCGTACGGCATCTTGTAGAGGCTCGCGTTGATCGCCATCGGCCCGATGGCGGACAGCACCAGGCTGTAGCCGTCGGGGCTGGCTTTCGCGACGATGTCCGCGCCTATCATGCCGTTGGCGCCGGGACGGTTGTCGACCACGACTTGCTGTCCCCACGTTTCGGTCATCTTCTGCGCCAGCACGCGCGCCACGAGATCGGTGCTGCCGCCGGGCGCGAAGCCGACGATCAAGCGGATCGGGCGCGTCGGATAATCCTGTGCGAGCGATGCCGTGCCCGCACCCAGGAGTGCGGCGACAATTATCAGCCGGGCGAGCTTCATACCGTGTTTCCTTGTTCGGGTAAAATCGGGAATCCCGCAGCGCCGAGTGGAACTACGTACGGCACGCGCTGCCCGCAAAAATAAACCGGTTCGATTATAACAAACCGCTTGCCGGCGACCGCGGCACACAAAAGGAAATCCGCAACATGAAAGCATGGCGCAATCCCTATATCGTTTCGTTCGCGCGCGCGGTCGCGGATTTCAAAAACGGCAGGCAGACGCCGCGCGACTTTCTCGAGCAATGCATCGCGAACGTCAACCAGTACGAAGCGCGCGTGAAAGCGTTCGTTACGCTCGACCGCAAGGCCGCGCGCAAAGCCGCGGACGAATCGACCAAGCGCTACAAAGCGGGCCGGCCGCTTTCGATGGTCGACGGCTGCCCGGTCGGCATCAAGGACATCATGGCGACCAAAGACATGCCCACGCAGATGAATTCGCCTGCGTTCAAAGGCTGGCAATCGGGGCAGGACGCCGCGTGCGTGCAGGCGCTGCGCCAGGGCGGCGCGATCATCTTCGGCAAAACCGTCACCACCGAATTCGCGGTCGGCTACTCGGGGCCGACGACCAATCCGTTCGATCCCAGGCGGACACCCGGCGGCTCGTCGAGCGGCACCGCGGCGGCCGTCGGCGCCGGCATGGTACCGGTCGGGCTCGGCACGCAAACTCAAGGCTCGACGCTGCGTCCCGCTTCGTATTGCGGCGCGGTCGGTTTCAAGCCGACGATAGGCTCGCTCAACCTCGCGGGCGTGCATCCGCTGTCCGCAACCAAAGACCATCTCGGCGTCATCGGCGCGACGCTCGAAGACGTGTGGCGCATCGCCTCGCAGATCTCGCTCGGCATCGGCAGCCCCGGCTACGGTTTCATGAACGGCGCCGGCGAAACGCTGCCGCTCGCCGTGCAGCCGCAGAAGCTCATCCGCCTCTATACGCGCGGCTGGACTGAAATCGATTCGAACACCGAAGAAGCGTTCGATGCGGTCATGCAGGCATTCGCAGCGGCCGGCGTGGAAATCATCAGCAAAGACACCGATCCGCGCGTCGCCGCATTCGAAGCGGCGATCGAGCGCGATGTCGATACCTCGCTCGACATCGTCGCCTACGAAATGAAATGGCCGTTCCAGGACTACATCGCGCGCTACGGCAAGGCGATCGGCAAGCGCATCCACGGCCTGATCGACCGCGCGGTCAAGATGACGCCCGCGGACTATCTCGCGCTGCTCGAAAAACGCAACGCGATACGCGCGCATTGCCGGAAACTCGCCGGTGATCTCGGCGCCGACGCCTACGTCACGCTCGCCTCGTCAGGGCCGGCGATTGAAGGTTTCGAATTCACCGGCAGCCGCACGTTCGTCGTGCCGGGCTCGTGGCTGGGCTTCCCGGCGTTTTCGCTGCCGGTGATGCAGTCGGAAGGATTGCCGTTCGGCTTGCAGCTGCTCGGCATCGATCATCGCGACGGCAATCTCTGCTCGACTGCGAACTGGGTGATGCAAACGCTCGCCGGCGATTGAGGCCGGCACGCGTTATTCAGGCTGGTTGCGTCCCGCGAACTACTGCTTCTCCGGCATTGCCGAAGAGTGGTGGCTGGTAATGAGCCATTCCGAACCATTCCAGCGATAGGTATAGGTGTAGCGGCCGCTGACCTTGGCGCCGGTTTTGGCAAACGTGAAAGTGTAAAGACCGGCATCGACCGCCGTGTTGCAGCCGAGTTCGACCCAGCGCAAGTCGATCTTGCCGGACGGCTGGTTCTCCAGGAAGTGATGAAAGTAATCCTCCTTCTCGGCCAGCGTGAGACGCGGTTTGTTCGAAACCGTCGGCAGCAGGATGGAGCGTTCCGCGTAGTTCGCAACCACCTTGTGCGGGTCGCCCGTTTGCAATGACTGGTTCCAGCGATCGAACAGCGCGGCGATTTCCCGTTCCGAAACCGCCTTGCAGGATTCCACTTGCGCACTTTGAGACCCGGACGGCGCCGGGTTGGCGGCGCAGCCGGCAAGCGTGGCGGCGATCATGAATATCTTCAAGCATTGCAGCTTCATCTAAGCGCTCCTTTTGGCAATCTGTCTTCGTGCGTCAACGATCGGAATGAACCATTTCGGCTTGATGCGCCCGAAATCGGTTCTGGCGTGACTTCGCAAGCTTTTTTTCGGATCGAGCACGCGGGCGCCCTTCTCGTCGCGCACGAACACGACCCAGTGCCAGAATGGCCGCCCCTTCTCGAGATGCCACTTGATGGACAGCAGGGCCAGGTCGGGCAACGACTCCCATGAACGGAATGGACGTTCAGAGCGTCCCGTCCCGACATCCAGGTGGTTCAGCAATCTGCGCACGTGCGCGGTCTCCGACCACAACCGTTCGTCCTGCGCCGAGATATTGAGCGAGGCGGCAACCGCCTTCGTCTTCACATAAGACAGGCCGGCGATCGCAGCGACACTCGCAATACCGCAACCTGTCCGCTCCAATTGAACGACGGGTTTCAGCGTCAACGGACGATCCGCATCGGCTGGTTGCCCCACACTGCCTGAAAATTCCCTTTGAATTTCTTTTTCCCGTCCAGGGTTGCGAATTCGTACGTTGCCGACACCGGCCGGTCTTTCTGCAGCGATTTGAAGGTGATCGACCCCGCCAGATTCTCCGGCCATGATTTATTGAGAACGGCTTGATAAGACGCCCGCCCGTCGCCTTTCCCGGGTCCGCCGCCGGCGTCCTCTTTCCCCGAAAAATTAATGGTCTTCGATTCCGGAAATTCGGGATTGCCCCAGATGTTTATGCGAATAGTGGGCAGTGCAGCATCGTTGGTACGTTCCAGCGGAATTTCTATGGCGTATGCAGCACCGTCCCACGGCGCGGCGGAATAGTAAATAGTCGCCCCGGTTTCCGCGGCAATGGACGGTATGCAGAAGACAGTCGCAATGAGACATGACAGAGCGCCCATAACAACGATCCGACGATTCATATCACAGCCCTTCCTTGAACCATTCCCGATGAGCCGTCACATCATGGCCGAAACCCGCCGCGACCAGCACGTCGCGCCAGTCTTCTTTCGCCACCTGCACCGCCCTGCCGAGCTTTTCCATCGAACCTTCGCTCAGTTTAAGAGCCGCGCATTGCACGCGCTCTATCCCTATGGCCCCCTGCTTCCCGATGAGCGGCAGGCCGCTGCCGCATTCGGAATCCAGCAACGCAATGACGGCGGACCATTGCTCCTGCGGGAAAATCTGTTCGAGCTTGCTCTGCGCTTCAGGTGACATGCATTTCATCAATAGAGAAATTTATATGCGCCCGGCCGCATTGCGGCGCTGCTTCCAATCGGACAATCCCCGGGCGAGAGCTTTTCGGCCCACGCGCGGTAAGCAAACATCGGCACCGGATTCATGACGCAGGCGCTTTGCCCGAATGGATGCAGGAAGTGAAACAGTTGATGCCCGATCTCGTGCGCTGCGCCGATTCCCGCAAGCCGCGCCGCCTCCTCCGGGTTGTAATGTTCACCATTTCGCATCTGCCTTGCCCACTCGTCATCTGCAGTAAAAGCAAAAGTGCTCCAGATTGACACAGTCTTGAAGCGCGCGCTTTTGCTGTAGGTCGTAACGCCGTTGCTGTAGCCGCCGCGGACGGCCGCATGAGGCGCGGGAAAGACATATTCCACGCTGGCGATAATCTGATTGGTCAGCACGAGTTCGAACGGCAGATCCGCGTACCCCAGCGCAAGCCACATGGTGAATTCATTGTAGGGCGTCGCGTCGATTGCCGGGGTGCCGTCCAGCCCCTTGATGGACTTCCAGCGCCCGATTCTGTCCAGTTGAAGTCTGGACAGCGCGACGCCCAGCGCCTCAAAGCTGTTCTCCTTGAGTTCGCCGGTGTAGGGGCGCGCGAATGCAATAAGTTCCGTCAGCGACTCGCCGCTTTCCTTGAATCCCGCACCGAACGCCTTGGCGAGGCGATCATGGTCGCCTTTGCCGGATTTGAAGTCATAGATTTGTTCCAACGCATCTTTGCGGCGTTTCGCGGGAATGCGCTCGAACAGCGTATCGATGGCAAGCTCCCTCGCTTGCGTAAACCGCAGGTCCACTCCGAAATGTTCCCGCACGGTGCTCTTCGTCGCGGCGAGCAAAATTTCCAATTGCGCCGGGCTCATGCGCGGCAGGCGGGGATTGACGACGTACGCCACCCGCATCTCGATCGTCCCGGACGGCAATTTGGGAAGCGGCACAACGTTGGATGCAGCTCCGGCGAAATTCCACGCGAGAGAAATTACGAATACTGCAAAGACGTTGCGAACGGAGAAGCGCATTTGATCGTTCATGATGGTCAACATCAAGCTTGGCCGGACGCGGAGCTATTGGCTTGCGCCACTTGCCGGGCCGCGCGACCCTGAGCCGGGCCGACCTCGTTCCTTATGGCCTCCAGGAACTGCTTCAGCTCCCGCCTCGAGCGCAAATGAAAAACCCGCTTCCGTTGCGCCGCTGCCGCCACGTATGACCGGTACTTCGGCGTCAGGCGACTATGGCAAGGCCAGAGCACCCGGTAACTTTGAATCGAGCTGCTGATAACCGGGCTCCTTTCCGGCCAGCCGTCCGGATTCACAAACAAACCTTTGACCAGCCGTTTCGTGACCCACAGAGCATGCACTGCCAGAGGCAAATCGACGTGAACCAGCGTATCGGCCGCTTCGAACCTCTCCCAAGCCAGCTTGATGTAATCGAAACCGTCGATGATCCATTCGTCGGCGTCCACCAGCGTCGCGTGCGCCCGAAGATATTCTTCGTACGGGACCTCGCCGCCACCGCGCCGGTACCTGATTTTATCGATCACGTGTAGCGGCAATCCGGTGATTGCCGCCAGCTCACGGGCAAGCGTCGACTTGCCGCCGCCGGCGTTCCCGAATATCGCCACTCGCTTCATGCGGCCCAACGCCTGCATTGAGCCGGTCCGCGAAGCGGGTTCGGCTTGATTGAATTGTTGTGCGGCAATTGCCCGGGTTTCACGCGACTCGTCCGATGCCTGACCTGTTCACTCAGGACTTCGCTTTCTTCGCAGGTTTCGACTTGCCGGAACGGTTGAGAGCGGCCGCCTGGCGGACGAGCGTCTTGAACGCGGATTTATCGACTTCTTCTCCTTCGTGGATGTCGATCGCGCGGCGCACGTTGCCGTCGAGACTCGAGTTGAAGAGACGGGCCGGATCCTTCAGGAACGCGCCCCTGGCGAAGGTAAGCTTGACGACCTTCTTGTAGGATTCGCCGGTGCAGACGATGCCGTCGTGTGACCACACCGGAACCTCCCACTTCCACTCCTCGACGACGTCCTGGTCTGCTTCCTTGATGAGCTTGCGCATTCTGCCGAGGGTTTCCCCGCGCCAGTCCCCGAGTTCGGCGATTCTTTTCGAGATGAGCTCCGATGCCGGTTGGCCCTGGCTTGCGCCCGATTTTTTCATGTTCTCATCCTAAAAGTTCCAGTTATATTTAATTTGCAAAATGGTGGAGCATGGTCATGCAAGGCTTCCGAACGACGGCGCCGTCGGGTCTCAGTCCCATACCGCAATACCTTCTGCAGTCAACGCCCGCTGAACGCTCGATCGGCGGCACAAGCGTTCCGCGTAAGCCGTGTATGCGGGGAACCTGCTTCGCATGTCCCAGCCGGATCGTACGCCCCACCGGTAGAAGACGAGCCAAAACGGGTCGACCACGGTGAATCGGGCGCCAAGCGAATACTCCTGATGCTGCAGCTTCTTCTCGATGTCTGCAAGGCACCGCTCGTAGTTTATGCGTCCGCTCTCCTTGACCGGAGGGTAATTTTGTTCGCTCGGAACAAATCTCTCGGGACGAAACAGCTGTGCGTACGCCACGTGGACGGTGTTCGATGACCACGCGAGCAATTCGAGACAGCGCGCGTCCGCCTCGGAACCGTCGGCCGGATAGAGCCGTGCACCCGGGAATCGACGTCCGAGAAATGCCAGGATCGCCGGATTCTCCGTGAGAAGAAAGCCATCGATCTGCAACGCCGGAATGCGGCCCTTGGGATTGACAGCGAGATATTCGGCCGAGTAGTTGGCGCGATCGGCCGTGGCGAATTTTCGGAGCTCGAATGGCTGGCCGGTTTCGTTCAATACGATGTGAGGCGCCAGGGAACATGACCCAGGTGAGTAGTAGAGGGCGATGGTCATTGGATCTTTCACGTGAGACTTACCGCTTGACTTCAGGAGCCGGCGAAAGCGTTAGTTTTTCCGGTCCACTGGAAGGTATTGTCAGATGCTGTTTGACGATCGTCGAGGTCGGTACATAACCGCGCGCGCCAATAAGAAGCACAAGCCCCAGTACGAATGTCCATTTGTGCAGGCTGTACTTCCTAAGCGTTGAAGTTTCAACTTCCTTGACGCGCGCCTCGTATTTCTTAATGTCGTTCGCCCGATCGTTGATTAGCGTTTGAATGGGCGCTGGTTCCGATTGGTCAATCACTGGAACCTCATCAACCCCGCCTTCAGCCATTTCGACGAACTGATCGTGCTCACGCTTGAGCTTCATTACATGCGAATGGACCTTAAGGCCTACGGGCACCCATTCGAGCCTCGACAAACCGGCAAGGCCAGACACGAGCAGAGAGGACCATCCGAGAAGTTCGAGAATATCAGCGATCTGATTAGCGCCGAATTTTGCCGTTTGAACTGCGAGACCCAAGAGAGTGAAGATTAACGCAAGGAGATAAAGCTCGAACTTCTCTTGGAGTTGGCGAGAGTACTCAAGGTCGTTGTTCTTAGGTTGATCGCTCATATGAGACTCTCGATGGGCCTCTAGCATGTTGTTCCGCGGCGGGCCACGCAGACAGTTGATTTGGCGCGACGCTTGCGGCCTATCCGCAGCAACAAAGGGTTGGGCCTATATGCCAACGATGTTTTCATAGAACCAGTTATTGAAATCTTGAAAGCGCTCGAACTCGACATTCAGTTTCCTGCCATTCTGGATTACCCTGACCAGCATCCAACACGCGGCTTCGTCAAGATCAATGGTGATGGTGGGCCCTTTGTCGTTCTGAAGGTGCTTTAGAGCATCTCTCGCGAAATTTTCCTTTGCGACATAACTCTTCTTGTTCAATTCCGTACCGTGAAGCATGGTGTGAACTTCCGCTATTGATTCATACGAGCTTTCCAACGCTGGCTTGCCTCAGGAAAGAAAAAGCGCACGACCAAATATTTCTTCAGCGGCCCCAGCCAGCGTAATAACAGATGAGTAGTTCTTCTGGTCAAGAAATAGCTCAAGAGCTGTATCCAGTTGCCCCTTTGCAAGAGCGAGGCGGTCATAGGTTTCCTCAGCCATCTCTAGAGGCTCAACTTGAATTAGTTGACATTTTGAAGATGCTAAACGCATATATTTGTATATGCAACGATGGATAGGAATATATATACATCTGCGTGTTTATATCGGGATGTATACGAGCGCTTTGTGCAGCGCTTCCGGTCAGCTGCCTATTCAAACCAAGCTCGCGCATCGTCTTCCGAAAAATTCCCGGACCTTGTCCCGTGGCCGTCAGATCGCGCTGGCCAATATGAATGACGCACTCAAACGAACACTACTCCGGCTGTATCCCCGCATCCTTGATCTTCTTTCCCCACGCCGCGAGTTGCTCCTTGACGAAGCGGTCGAGTTCGGCCGGCGTGCTCGGCCCGGGCGCCAGGCCCATTTCCGCAAGGCGCTGATTGACCGCCGGCTTGTTGATCGCCTTCACGATTTCCGTGTTCAGCCTGTTGATGACGGCCTTCGGCGTACCGGCGGGCGCGAACATGCCGGCCCACGGCACGGTGTCGAAGCCCGGCACGGTTTCGCCGACGGCGGGCAGATCGGGGAACAAGTCGGAGCGCTTGTCCGACATCACCGCGATCGCACGCAGGCGGCCGGATTTGACGTGGCCCTGGCTCGACGCCGCATCGACGAACATGAACTGGACCTGCCCCGAGATCAGATCAGTCATCGCCGGCGGCGTGCTCTTGTACGGAACGGGCAACGCATCGAGCTTCGCGGCGCTGACGAAGTAAGCGCCGTTGACCTGCCCCGTGCTGTTGCCGAACGCGTACGAAATCCTGCCGGCGTTGGCTTTGACGTGCGCGATCAGTTCGGGAACGGTCCTGATATTTGAATTCGGATTGACGACGAGAATGAACACGAAGTAAATCATGCGCGCGACCGCGTCGAAATCCCTGACCGGATCGTAGTTGATCTTCTTGAACAGGAAAGGATTCGCCGAGTGCGGCGTATTGGTGGAAAGAAACAACGTGTAGCCGTCGGGATTCGCCTTCGCCACCAGTTCCGCCGCGATCTGGCCGGAAGCACCCGCGCGATTGTCGATCACGAAATTCGCGCCCATCGAAGCGCGCAATTCCTCGGTCACCACG